>ENA-UPXC01003086-UPXC01003086.1-human-gut-metagenome-genome-assembly--contig:-NODE-3086-length-17995-cov-4.709343_pt1 | contig 17995 bp, 16 predicted proteins | sample MGYA00250047_ERZ773371 | MGnify/ENA primary metagenome ERZ773371 (study PRJEB29103, sample SAMN06111975) | human gut metagenome | biome: human gut; feature: ankylosing spondylitis patient; material... | reverse complement strand
ATGATGCGCAAACATAAAGGTTATCCGGTTTATCCCCTGACCGTAGCGCAGAAATTTCACCTGTTCTATCTCCCCTATTGCCCCAGCGCGGCGGTCATGAACATCGGCACCCGTCTGACCATCCAGTCCGAGATCGACTGGGATCTGCTCAAGCAGTCCATCTACCAGGCCTATGACCGCTGCGAGGGCATGCGGGTCCGCTTTGCCAAGGACAAGGACGGCACCTACTACCAGTACGTGGTGGACAAGGAAGAGCGGGACATCGAGTTTGTGGACTTCTCCCAGGGCACCCTGGAGGAGGCCGACAAGGTGATGCAGCAGTGGACCACCGTCCCCTTCAAGATGGAGGACGCCCCCCTCACCCGGATTGTGATGATCAGCCTGCCCGACGGCTTTAACGGCGTGTACTTCCTGGGCCATCACATGATCGTGGACGCCCAGTCCCTCATCGGTTTCCTCAAGGACATCATCGAGCTCTACTGCAGCCAGAAGTATGAGGGTGTCCCCGCCCCCAAGGAGATGGCCTCCTACATCGAGCAGATCCAGAAGGATCTGGCCTACGAGGCGGGCAGCAAGGCCCAAAAGCGGGACGCCGAGTTCTTCCAGAAGGAGATCGAGTCCTCCGAGCCCATCTACAACGGAATCAAGGGCACCGACAAGCTGGAGGCCGCCCGTCAGATGTTCCAGAACCCCAATCTCCGCACCGCCTTCAACGCCTCCGGCGACACCACCTCCGCCCTGGACATCTTCCACCTGGAGGGCGAGCCCACCCAGCGGCTGATGAACTTCTGCGAGGAGTATCACGTCTCTCTGGTTTGCCTGCTGCTCATGGGCATGCGCACCTACTTCCAGAAGGTGAACGGCCACGACGATGTGTCCATCAACAATGCCATCGCCCGCCGCGCTACCCTGAAGGAGAAGAAGTCGGGCGGCACCCGCATCCACTCCTTCCCCTTCCGCACCTGCTTTAACCAGGACATGAAGTTCATCGACGCCATCTACGCCATCCGGGACAAACAGAACGAGTACTTCCGCCACGCCAACTACGATCCCACCGCCTACTTTGCCTACCGCGCCAAGACCTATCCCCAGCCCCACGCCGGTCTGACCTATGAGCCCATCTCCCTGACCTACCAGCCCCTCACCCTGAAGGAGAAGGGTCTGGATCAGCTGGGCGACATCCGCTACACCACCAAGTGGTATCCCAACGGCATGACTCCCCAGGCCGTGTACCTGACCGTCATGCACCGCCCCGAGGACAACGGCCTGGACTTCAACTTTGAGCACCAGGTGAAGGCCTTCTCCCGTGAGGAGCTGGAGTACTTCTACTACTATCTGTGCAAGATCATGTTCAAGGGTGTTGAGAACCCCGACCTCACCATCGGTGAGATCATCAAATTAGTGTAAAAGAGGAATCGGATTATGTTTGAGAAATTGGTTGAGATCATCTGCAACTACGTGGAAGTGGAGCCCGAGAAGATCACCTCCGACTCCCGCTTTATGGAGGACCTGGGCTTTACCTCCTTTGACTTTATGAGTATGCTGGGCGAGATCGAGGACACCTTCGACATCGAGGTGGACGAGACCGAGGTGGTCAAGATCCGCACCGTGGGCGAGGCCGTGGACTACATCCAGGGTCTGGCCGACGCCGACTGAGAACAGGAGTAAGAACTATGACCAGTACCATCCGCGAGATCCTGGTGGAGGCCCAGCAGCGCTTTGGCCCCGAGGTGGCCGTGCGCTATAAGGTGGGCAAGAACCAGATTGAGGACAAGACCTACAACCAGCTCCGCCAGGACAGCGAGAGCTTTTCCAGCGCCCTGGCCGCTCTGGGCGAGCAGGGCAGCCATATCGCCGTCATCGGCCCCACCTCCTACCGCTGGATGGTGACCTATCTGGGCATCGTCAACAGCGGCAGCGTGGCCGTTCCTCTGGACGCCTCCCTCCCCGCCGAGGACGTGTGGGAGCTGCTGGACCGGGCCGACGTGACCACCTTTGTGGCCGATGCCGCCCGCAAGGACGTGGCCGAGGGGGCCAAGGAGCACTGCCCCAAGCTGAAGAATGTGGTACTCATGCAGCAGGAGGAGCACAGCGACGCCGCCCTCTCCCTTCCCCAGCTGCTGGCGGAGCACCAGGCCGCCTTTGACTTTGAGCCCCAGCCCGACCAGCTGTGTACCATCATGTTTACCTCCGGCACTACCGGCAAGAGCAAGGGCGTCATGCTTACCCACCGCAACCTGGCCGAGAACGCCGGAAGCATCAACATGGACCTGCCTGAGCGGATGGTGCTGCTCTCCGTGCTGCCCATCCACCACGCCTACTGCCTGTGCCTGGACGTGCTCAAGGCCATCTCTCTGGGCTCCATTATCTGCATCAACGACTCTCTGCTGCGGGTGATGAAGAACATCCAGCTCTTTAAGCCCGAGATGATCCTGATGGTTCCCCTGATGATCGAGACCATCGCCAAGAAGCTGGAGGAGAACACCCTTCTGCCTCCCAAGCTGGTGAAGAACGCGGTGTTTGGCAAGCAGCTGACCAAAATCTCCAGCGGCGGCGCTTACCTGGACCCCTCCTACATCGACCTGTTTGAGAAGTACGGCATCACCATCCTCCAGGGCTACGGCATGACTGAGTGCTCCCCCGTCATCAGCACCACCCGCCCCTGGAACATCAATAAGAAGGCCGTGGGCCAGCTTATTGATAACTGCGAGGCCAAGACGGTGGACGGCGAGCTTTGGGTCCGGGGCAGCAGCGTGATGCAGGGCTACTACAAGATGCCCGAGGAGACCGCCGCCACCCTGGAAGACGGCTGGCTGAAGACCGGCGACCTGGGCTACGTGGACGAGGAGGGCTTTGTCTACCTCACCGGCCGGAAGAAGAACCTCATTATCACCAAGAACGGTGAGAACGTCTCCCCCGAGGAGCTGGAAAACAAGCTGGGCGTGGAGCGTCTCATCCAGGAGGTGCTGGTGCGGGAGAACAAGAGCGTCATCGAGGCCGAGATTTTCCCCGACTACGAGTACGCCAAGAAGAAGCACATCAAGGACGTGCGGGCCGCTCTCCAGGAGATCATCGATCAGTACAATCTCCAGGCGCCTCCCCACAAGAAAATTTACAGCCTGATCGTCCGGGAGACCGAGTTCGAGAAAACTCCCTCTAAGAAGATTAAGCGCTTTTAAGTAAAAAAAATCTCCGGTTCTTTTGAACCGGAGATTTTTTCTGCTTATTGTAACTGTTCCGGGTAGTCCACGTCGTCCAGCTCCCGCTCTGATTCGGCCTGAACCACCAGGCAGGGCTGTCCCGGGCGGCCCATCAGCTTCCGTCCGCCCCGGTCCCCCTCCAGGGCCAGCAGGTCGGGCAGGAGCCGGGCGGAAAACAGGGTGGGCGTGCCCACCCGCTCCTCAAAGGCAGCCGTGGCCGTCCAGGTGTCCGGGCCTGCCACATCCAGCAGGCGGGAGATGGTGTTCGGGGTGATCCAGGGCTGGTCGGCGGGGAGAAAGAGAAGGAAATCCCTCTCCTCCACCCTGCCCAGGGCCTGGAGCCCCGCGCGGATAGAGTGGGCCTGCCCCTTCTCGCTGTCCGGGCTGTCCACGGCCTGGGCACCCAAAGCACGGGCCGCCTCCCGAATTTCTGGGTAGCAGGAGACCACGGTGAGGGTGCAGTCTCCACGCTCTTGGCACACGTCATTCAGAGCACCCAACCCCCAGGCATACAAGGGCTTCCCGTTTAAGGGAGCCAGCAGCTTGTTGCCGCCGAAGCGGCGGGAGGAACCCGCCGCCAGCAGGATCAGGTGGTTCATCCCTTGGCCTTCATGGCCATGAGCACCTTCTCCGGGGTGATGGGCAGCTCCCGGTGCCATACGCCGGTGGCCCGATAGATGGCGTGGGCGATGGCGGGAGACGGGGTGTTGATGACGATCTCGCCGATGGACTTGGCTCCGAAGGGGCCGGTGGGCTCGTAGCTGGACTCAAACTCCACACGCAGGTGGCCCATGTCCAGCCGGGTGGGGATCTTGTACTGCATGAGGGAGTTCTCCAGCAGGTTGCCCTTCTCGTCGTAGGTGATGCCTTCAAACAGGGCCATGCCGATGCCCTGGACGATGCCGCCCTCGGTCTGCACCCGGGCCAGGTTGGGGTTGATGGGGGTGCCGCAGTCCACCACGGCCACGTAGTTGAGGACCTCTACCCCACCGGTCTCCTTGTCCACCTCGATCTCGGCCATGCCCACCATGAAGGGCGGGGGCGAGACGGGAGAAGTGTGGGTATAGGTCACCTGGACAGGGATGGCGTTACCGCACATGGACTTGGTGGCGATGTCGCTGAGGGATACCTCCCCTGCTCCGTCCAGACGGCGCACACCCTTGCCGGTAAACTCCACGTCCTCCGGCTTACAGTCCATCATCTGGGCGGCAATGGCGCAGAGATTTTCTTTCAGCTGCTCGCAGGCCCGCTCTACCGCCTTGCCGGTGACGTAGGTGGTGGAGGAGGCGTAGGAGCCGGAGTCGTAGGGGGAGGCATCGGAGTCGGCGCCGAAGACCGCGATGTTGTCCACTGGGCAATCCAGACACTCGGCGGCCATCTGGGCCAGGATGGTGTCGCACCCGGTGCCCATGTCCGCCGCGCCGATGGACAGGTTATAGAACCCCTCGTCGCTGAGCTTGATGGTGGCCGAGCCCACGTCCACCCCGGAGATGCCGGAGCCCTGCATGGCCATGGCCACACCGGCGGCGCGGACCTTGCCGTTGCCCATGTCCCGGACCGGGAACTTCTCCTCCCAGCCAAAGAGCTGGGCGCAGCGGCTCATGCACCGGTCCAGGGCGCAGGCGTTGGTCTTCTCGTTGTAGTAGGCGGGCATGACCTGGCCCTCCCGGACCATGTTCTTCTCCCGGATGGCCACCGGGTCCATGCCAAGAATGTCGGCCAGCTCATTCACCGCCGACTCCACGGCGAAGATGCCCTGGGTAGCGCCGTAGCCGCGGTAGGCTCCGGCGGACTGGCGGTTGGTGTACACCACGTCGTAGGCAAAGCGGAAGGCCTCCAGGTTGCCGGTGTACAGGGGGATGGACTTGTGGCCCGACAGGCCCACGGTGGTGGGGCCATGCTCGCCATAAGCTCCCGTGTTGGACAGGGTATACACGTCAATGGCCCGGATGGTACCGTCCTTGGAGGCACCCAGGCGGACGTGCAGCTCCATATCGTGGCGGGGGGAGCTGGCGATGAGGCTCTCCTCCCGGGTATAAATCATCTTGGCCGCACGGCCAGTCTTCCAGGTGACAAAGGCGGGGTAAATTTCCGCCACCACCGTCTGCTTGGCACCGAAACCGCCGCCGATGCGGGGCTTCTCCACGTGGATCTTGGACTTGGGAATGTCCAGGGCGTTGGCCAGGATGCGCCGGACATGGAAGACGATCTGGGTGGAGGAGATGACGTGGAGCCGCCCGTAGGGGTCCATCTCCGTATAGGTGCGGAAGGTCTCCATCATGGCCTGGTTGCAGGCGGGGGTGTGGTAGACATGGTCAATGACGTAGTCACAGTGGGACAGAACGTCGTCCACGTCCCCGTCGGAGCACACCTCGCTAGCGCACAGGTTGCGCTTGTTGTCTGCGCCAACCGGGCACAGAGAGCGCCAGTTGTCCTCGGGATGGACCAGGATGGGGCCGTCCAGAGCCTCGTGGGGGTCCAGCACCGCCTCCAGAACCTGGTACTTCACCTTGATGAGCTTGAGGGCCTTGTCGGCGGCCGCCTCGTCCTCGGCGGCCACGATAGCAACGGCATCGCCCACAAAGCGTAAGCGCTGATCCAGAATCAGACGGTCATAGGGGGAGGGCTCGGGGTAGGTCTGCCCCGCCATGGTAAAGCGCTTCTGGGGCACATCTTTATAGGTGTATACCGCAACCACCCCGGGCACCTTCTGGGCCACGTCGGTGTTGATCTCTTCAATCAGGGCGTGGGCGTGGGGGCTGCGCAGCACCTTCACCACCAGGCAGTTCTGGGGAGTCACATCGTCCACATAGGCGGGCTTGCCCAGCAGCAGGGACATGGCGTCCTTTTTCCGTACCGGCTGGCCTACGGTCTTTAACTTTTCCATCTCAGCCCCTCCCCTTCTTATGGTCCAGATAGGCACGAATGCCCCGCAGCTGCCCCTCGTACCCCGAACAGCGGCACAGATTGCCCGCCAGGTAGGCCCGGATCTCGTCGTCGGTGGGGTCGGGGTTCTCCCGCAGCAGGGCCACGGTGTTCATGACAAAGCCCGGGTTGCAGAAGCCGCACTGCTCCGCACCCTGGTCGGCAATGAAGGACGCAAAACCAGCGGCCTCCTCCTGAAGGCCCTCCAGGGTCTGGACGTGATGGCCCGCCGCCCGCAGAGCCAGCACGGAGCAGGACAGCACGGGAGTGCCGTCCATCAGAACGGTACAAAGGCCGCAGTTGGCGGTCTCGCACCCCCGCTTCACGCTCAGGCAGCCCTGGGCACGGAGAAAGTCGATGAGCAGGGTGTCCGCTTCCACCGACGCGGCCACCGTCCGGCCGTTTAAGGTCAGTTTCAATTCCATGTTAGCCCTCCTTCTCCAGCGCCAGCAGGCCCCGGCGCACCAGCACGGCGCAAATCTCCCGGCGGTAGTCCTCCCCCGCCCGCAGGCTGCTGCCAAACTTGGCCCGCTGGGCCACGTCCTCGCCAAAGGCCCGGGCGGTCTCCTCGGTCACGCCGCCGGAGAGCAGGCCCTTCTCGTCCCGGTACACCTGGGCCATCTGAGGCCGGGCGCCGATGACGCAGGTATACTCCCCGTCCTTCTTGGACAGGGCGCAGGTGAGGGTCGGGAAGTCAGTGGAGATGTTCCGCTGGGACTGGTAGACCACCTGACGCGCCCCCTTGGGGATGAGCACGTGGGTCAAAATGTCATGCTGCTGCCGGGGCAGCTGGGTGAAGGCCTCCAGGGACATGCGTCCGGCGTGGTACAGCTCCACCTGGGCATCCAGGGCCAGCAGCAGGGTGAGCACGTCAGAGAAACCGAAGCGGCCCCACAGGCTTCCTCCCACAGTAGCCAGATTGCGGAACTGCACACCCACAATGTGGCGCAGGCTCTCCTCCATGGCCCCCTGAGTCAGCTCATTGAGACCGTGGTGGCGCTCCATAGTGCGCAGAGACACCATGGCCCCCAGGCGGTAGAAATCTCCATCTTCCTCAATCTTGTCCAGACCCAGATCGCTCAGGTCGATGGCGGTGCCGATGGAACGCCGCTGCATCTTCAGCCAGAGCATTCCTCCCAGCACCACGTTGTTTTTCTTCTGGCACAGGTCATAGGCCTCTTCCAGGCTCTGGACCCGCACATAGTTTTTGATTTTCAGCACAGTATTTCCTCCCCATCGCGGCATGCTGTGTATCTTTATAAAAGCATATTATTATACCATATTATTTCCGCCCTGACAAACCAAAATCCGGGCGGACCCGACAAAAATCGGTTCCGCCCGGAAAAACAGATCGTATCAAACGAAAGGTTACGCCTTCTCCTTTGGCAGCAGGATATTCATGAGGATGGCCACGAAGGCGGCGGGCACGATGCCGGAGCCGCCAAAGACCAGCTGAATCCACTGGGGCAGGCCGGAGAGCACCGCGCTGTTGGCGCCCAGGCCGTAGCCCAGGCCCAGAGCCACCGAGACGATGGACATGCTGCGGGCGGTGAGGGGCTCCTTGGTGATGAGCTGAATGCCGCTCATCACGATGGAGGAGAACATAATGACCGCCGCGCCGCCCAGCACGCTCTGGGGCATGATGGACACGATAGCCGCCAGCTTGGGCAGCAGGCCGCACAGCACCAGGAACACGGCGCCGCAGGCCAGAGCGGTGCGGTTGACGATCTTGGTCATGGTAACCAGGCCCACGTTCTGGCTGAAGGAGGTGTTGGGCAGCACCCCGAACAGGGCGGCGAAGGAGGAGCCCAGGCCGTCGCAGATGACGCCGCCGGCCAGCTCCTGGTCGGTGGCCTCCCGGCCCATGCCGCCCTCAGTTACGCCAGAGATGTCGCCCACCGTCTCCACGGCGGTGACGATGAACATGATCATCACAGGCAGGATGGCCCGCAGGTCAAACACCGGCTTGACAGGCAGCAGCGCGGGGATGGACACCCAGCTGGCCTGAGCCACCTTGTCCCAGTTGAGCACCCAGGCCTTGGTGTACTCCACCCCGTCGGCAGTGACGCCGGTGGTGGACAGAAACAGAGGCAGAATGGCGCAGATGATGTAGCCGCAGATGATACCGATAAGAATACAGGAGGAGCTGGCCAGCCCCTTGGCCCCGTGCTTGAGGGCCAGGACGATCACCATCACGGCCAGAGCAATGAGCAGGTTCTCCACCGAGCCGTAGTCCTCGGCGCTGGTACCGCCGCCGAAGGAGCCCACCCCCACGCTGATGAGGGACAATCCGATGGACAGCACCACGGTGCCGGTGACCACGGCAGGGAAAAAGCGGCGCAGGGGTTTTAGGAAGGCGCCCAGTACGGTTTCAAACAGACCGCCCAAAATAGACGCGCCCATAATGGCCCCGTAGGCCACGATGCCGCCGCCCATGGCACCTACCACGCTCTGGAACACGCCGATAAAGCCGGAGCTGGTGCCCATGATGATGGGCACCTTGCCGCCCACCGGGCCGATGGCAAACAGCTGCACCAGGGTGACCAGACCGGCCACCAGCATGGCATTTTGCAGCAGCACCACCTGGATGGCGGCAAAATCCTCTGCCCCGCTGGTGGCGGCGCACAGGTTGGTGATGATAAGGATAGGAGTCAGGTTACCCACAAACATGGCCAGCACATGCTGAAGCCCCAGGGGAATGGCCTGACGCAGGGGAAGACGCCCAAAGAAATCGAAGGGCGTCACATACTGTCCGGAACGCTCCATGATCTTCCTCCCTGAACTTTTTTGTAGTGTGAGACCTATATTATATCAGATTTCTCTGGCGTTCACAGTGTATTCACAAATTTTTTTATTTTTCTCCATTTTCCGCAAGACCGCACCAGTAGGCTCCGCTGTCTTTGTCCCGTTTGACACAAATATTCGGGTAAATGCGGCGCAAAACCGCCTGGATCTCCGCCTCCCCGGCCTGAGCGGGGCAGACCTCCCCCACCAGCTCCCCTTGGCGCAGCAGCAGCAGGCGGCGGCACCAGGTGAGGGCCAGGGCCGGGTCGTGGAGCACCACAAGCCCCGCCTTGCGCTGGGTGCGGATGAGCTCCCCCACCGTCTGGAAGAGAAGCTGGGTATTGTAGAAGTCCAGGGCGCTGTTGGGCTCGTCCAACAGTAGGACCGGGGCGTCCTGGACCACCGCCCGGCCCAGGTGGACCATCTGCCGCTGGCCCTCGCTGAGGGCGGCGCAGGCGGTGTCCAGCAGCTCCTCCAGACCAAATTGCCGGGCGGCCTGGGCCACCCGCTTTCGGCCCTCCTCTCCCGCTGGGCGCAGAGGGCCCGTCCAGGGGTAGCGGCCCATCTCCAGCACCTCCCGAGCCCGCAGACCGGGCAGCAGCTGGGGCCGCTGAGGCATCAGGGCCACACGGCAGGCTCGCTGGCGGTGACTGAGCTGGCCCCAGTCCTCCCCGTCCAGCAGCACCCGGCCCCCCGTTACCTTGGCTGAGCCGGTGAGGGAACGCAGCAGAGTGGTCTTGCCGCTGCCGTTGCGGCCCAGCAGGCCCACCAGCTCCCCGCCTTCTACCGAAAAGGAGATGTCCTTTACTACCGGCGTGCCGTAACCAGCACACAGGTGTTCTACCTCAAGCATCGCTGCCATATCGATCCCCCTTCCGGCACAAAAGCGCCACCAGTACCGGGGCGGCAAACAGCACCGTAAAAATGCTCAGAGGCAGCTCGGCTCCCCCCTGGGAAATGGACCGGGCCAGCAAGTCGGCGCACAGCAGCACCGCCCCGCCCACCAGCCCGCACATGGGCAGATAGGGCCCGCCCCGGCGGCCTAAGAGCAAAAAGACGATGTGGGGGGCAATCAGTCCCACAAAGGAGATGACCCCCGTCACCGACACCACCGCCGCCACCATCAGAGTAGTCACGCCCAGCAGCAGGGCCCGCCACAGCACCGGGTCCAGCCCCATGCTCCGGGCACTCTCCTCCCCCAGAGACAGCATCAGCACCTCCCGGCGGAACAGGAGCAATAGCCCCAGGCAAACCGCTACCGTGATGGCAGGCAAAACCACTTTACTAGCCGTGATAGCAGCCAGGCTGCCCATGGTCCAAACCTCCAGAGCGGCCAGCTCCCGCTCTGGGTCAGCCATCACCTTCAGGGACATCAGCCCCGCCTCCGCCAGGGCGGAGACCACCACACCGGCCAGGATATAGCTGCCCGTGCGCTCCAGCCGGGCGGCCCGCACCAGGAACAGCACCAGCCCCAGGGCCAGCATCCCCATCAGGAAGGCCCCGGCCATGATCTCACCGCTGGCCCCGGCTCCCAGCACGATGACGCAGGCCGCTCCCAGAGACGCCCCAGAGGCCACACCGGTGAGGTCGGGCGAGGCCAGGGGGTTTCGAAAGATGGTCTGGTACACCCCTCCTGCCACCCCCAGGGACAGCCCGGAGATGAGACCCATGCACATCCGGGGCAGCCGCAGCTGCCAAAAAACCCGGACGGCCATGCCGTTTTTTAGCTGACCGGTCAAAATGGCTCCGATCTCTCCCATGGAAAGGGGGTAGCTGCCCACAAACAGGGAAACCACCGCCAACACAGCCAGCACCAGCGCCACGGCCAGCACAGCGGTAAACTCCCGGGTATATTTTTTCATGGCGGTGTTCCCCCTTTCCAATCCAACTTCAGTTTTTTTGGTCTGCCCGCCTCTTGGAGATGGGCAGACCCAAAAAACAGAAAAAATGGGGGGAGGAGTACTCCTCCCCCCTGCTTAGTTTTTTACTTGGTGATCAGGCTGGTGTCGATCTCAAAGCCGTAGAAGGTCTTGTAGAAGTCCTGAGCGTCGGAGACGAAGGTCTCGAAGGGATAGACGTCAGGATGGAGCACGCTGGTCAGCCACATGGTGCCCAGAATGCCGGAGGGAATGGGAGAGTCCCACTCCTCAATGCCCTTGGGCATGGCGTACACCGCGTCGTTGACCACGGCGGGCAGCTGGGACAGCTGGGGATCGTTCTTCACGTCGTCCACGGTATACTCCGCGGCGGTGGGGATGATGAACACGTCAGGCTCCATGGCCAGCAGGGTCTCGTAGGAGACCTGAGTCCAGTAGTCCCCCTCCATCTCCCCGGCGGCGTTCACGCCCCCGGCGATGTCGATGAGGGTGCTCTGGTACATATCCTTGGGAGCGGTGTTCAGGTAGGTAGAGTTAGCGCCCATGTACACCACCGGCTCCTCACAGCCTTCGGTGAGCTCCTCCATGCGGGCAATCTGTTTCTCGTAGTAGTCGGTGAGCTCCTTGGCCCGGTCCTCCACGCCGCAGGCCTGTCCGATGAGGGTGAGCATCTCCACCAGCAACTCGTGGCTCTCCGGGTTGACCATCAGCACGGGGATGCCCAGCTCCTCCAGGGCGCCCGCGTAGTCCTGGAGCTTCAGTGGCATGATGACCAGATCAGGCTCCAGGGCGGCAGCAGCCTCCACGTTGAACTCCTTCAGGCTGCCCACCGAGGCCTGCTCCAGCAGCTCCGGGGCGGCCATCTGGTAGATGGGGCGGCTCTCAGGCTTATTTTCCAGGCCCACCACCCGGTCGTCCACACCCAAGGCGATGGTAGCGTAGGTGGTGATGTAGTAGCAGCTCACCAGGGTCTGGGCGGGGCCATCCAGGGTCACTTCCCGGCCCGCCTGGTCGGTGAGAACGATGGTGGAGTTCTGCTGGCTCTGGGAGCCGCTCTGGCTTTCACTCTTGCTGCCGGTGCTGGAACCGGAGCCGTTTCCACCGCTGCACCCGGTGGCCGACACCGCCAGCAGGGCGGCCAGGGCCAGCGCGGTCAAGCGCTTTGTCAAAGATCGTTTCAAGTTTGTCTCCTCCTTTACAAACTCTGGGTTATCCTGGCATATTGTACCCTGCCAGGCTCCCCTTTGTCAAAGAGTTTCCCACGCAGGGGCGCAAAAATCCGGGAAACCGTTTGGTTCCCCGGATTTTGACAAGATTCAGGACTGGGATTCCACCGCCGTCTGGGGCAGCAGGGACAGGGGGTCCACCAGGCTGCCGTTCTGAGCGACCTCAAAGTGGAGGTGAGGCCCGGTGCTCTGGCCCGTCTGGCCCACCGCGCCGATGGTCTGACCGGCGGATACCGTCTCCCCCACCTCCACCTGGATCTCCAACAGGTGGCAGTACTTGGTGGTGAGACTGCCGTGGTTCAGCACAATGTATTGGCCATCCACGGGGGCGAAATCGGTCTCGGTCACCGTCCCGGCCGCCGCCGCCAGCACCGGCGTGCCCGCGTCCAGCACGATGTCAATGCCGCTGTGGTTGGTGGTCTGTCCGGTGATGGGGTGGACCCGGCTGCCGAAGGGGACAGACAGGGTAACGCTGCCCCCGGTCTCCATGGGCCACTGGAGGGTGGTATCCCCCTGGACCGTCTGGGCGGAGACATCCGCCTTGGGCTCCTCCGGAGCGGCGTAGGCACCCAGGGCCACCGAGGTGAGCAGCACGGCCATACAGGCCCCCGCCGCCAGCACCCCGGCAAAGGGTTTGCGCTTGTGATCCATAATGTGTATCAACCTTTCTTTTAAACACTGCTTCTTGGAAAGGCAGGCGGCAAAGCCTGGGGCGGGGACGGCACACAGCTCCAGCAGCATCTGGCCGTATCGGGCCCGGCGCTCCCGGTCCCAGCCCCGGCACACGGTTTCGTCGCAGGCCAGCTCGCAGGCCTGGTCCAGCCGCTCCAGCAGCCACCAGGCAACCGGATTAAACCAATGCAGCACAGTGACTGTCACGGCAAGCCACTTGACAGCTAAATCGTGCCGCCGCCAGTGAGTCAGCTCATGGGAGAGCAGCCCCTCCAGGGCCTCCCCCTCTAGAGAGCGGCAGGGCAGCACCAGGACAGGCAGCACCAGCCCCATCAGCATGGGGGTGGCCGCCTCCGGGCTGCACACCAGCTTGGGCGGACGGCGATCTGAGGCGGTAAGGACCCCATAGGCCGCCTGGGCCTCCTCTGGGGCAGGCCGGGCACGGCGCAGGACGCTCCGGGAAAACCGGACATAGCTCACCCCGCGTACCGCCAGCACCACACCAGCTCCCGTCCCCCACACCGCCCACAACAGGGCCTCCGCGGGAACCGAAGCCGGATGCTGCTCCGGCTGGACCGGCGCTTGGCTTGGGACGCTGGACTGCTCCGGGACGGACAGGGTCCACGACTCCTGGGCCCCCTCCACTCCCTGACTGAGCAGGCTGTGAGGGGTGGTCCAGGGGCACAGAAAGCGCAGCAGCACCAAAATCCAAAGCCCATAGACTGCCCGGGCGGAGATTTTTCCCCGCAAAACCCGGCAGAGCAGGGCAGTCACGCCCGCCAGCAGTGTCCCCGACAGGGACACGCTGCCCAGCACCAACAGCTTATCCACGGCTCTCGTCGGGGTACAGGATGCCCCGCAGCTCGCTCAGATCCTCCGCACTGAGGGGACAGCACTCCACCAGACCCGCCACCAGGTCCCGGGCGCTGCCACGATAGACCCGCTGCACAAAAGACTGGGTGGACCAGCGCTGGTACTCCTTCCGGCTCAGCAGGGGCCAGTAGTAGAACACATCCCGCTTTTCACAGTCCACCGCCCCCTTCTCCCGCAGCCGGCGCAGCAGGGTCTTCACCGTGGAGGCGTCCCAGCTGTGGGTTTCCTCCAGGGCGTTGCGGATGGCCGCAATGGGCATGGGGCCCTCCGAGCGCCACAGCACCTCCAGCACCTCTAGCTCGGAAGACGAGATCTTTGCCGCCAACTCTTTCATCCAATATGACCTCCTAACAAACAGGGTACAGCTGTAACCTACATACAGGTTACAACTGTACCCTCTCTTTGTCAACCCCTATTTTCCCCTTTCTCCTGAAAAATGGCCCGCCGGAACCGTCCGGCGGGCCAAAATCCAAGCTCTGTTATCCAATGGGCGTACCGGGCCCATCGCCGGGGCCCCGTTTTTTCCAGGAAAGGACGCCTTTTTTCCGCAGTACCACCACCGCAACCACGGCGACTGCCGCCACCACCAGGACCAGCACCAGGTTGTAGGACAGCCACACCAGCAGCTCCCGTCCCCCGTTTATCAGGCCCCGGAAGCTGGACTGCACCCCGGCTGCCATCCGCGCACCCAGGCTGTCCCGCTCCCCGGGAGTCTGGGTGATGCTACCCACCTCATCCAGGGTAAGCTCAATGGTGGAGTAGCTGATGAGGCTGTCGTACTCATTGAGGGAGGTGCTGAGGCTCTCAATTTCATACTCCACCTCGCTCAGGGCATCCTCCAGGGCTACGATGGTCTCCATGGAGTCCGCCTTCTCCAGCAGGGAGAGCAGCCGCTCCTGCTTGGTGCGCTGGGCCTTCAGGCGGGCCTCGGTGTCGTAGTACTGCTGGCTCACGTTTTCGCTGCTCTCGCTCTGGCTGGTCACGTAGCCCAGCTCCCCGGTGCGGCCCAGGAAGGTATCAAACTGCTCCTGAGGCAGGCGGATGGTGTAGTTGCCCCACCGGGAAGCGCTCTGGTTGCGCAGGCTCCCGCCCTCTACGCTGGCGTTCTGGAAGTAGCCGCCGCACTCCTGGACCATTTTCTCCAGCGCCTGGACCGCCTGATCAAAGGTCTCCGTCTGGATCTGAAGATAGGCCCGGCGGATGAGCTTGGCGTCCTGGTAGACCGAGGCGCTGCTCTGGCCCTCCGACTCCTGCGGTGCGTCCTGGGTACTCCCGTTATCCCAACCGGAGTCTGTACCGTTCATCTCATTGGAGGCTCCTCCGCTGGACGAGGCGGCGGTGTCTCCGCTGGCACCGCTGCTGCCGGCGCCGCAGGCACACAGTCCCAGCAGGAGCATCAGGGTCATCAGCAAAGCAAGCATTCGTTTCATTCAAAATCCCTCCCGTTCTTGTTGGATCTCTCTACCTATTTAGACGGATTTTCCGGCAGGAGGTTCGGGGCAGAGAAGAAAAATTTTTAGGGGAACCTCTCCCCTTTTGCTCACATAGCATGAGAAAAACAGGAGGTAATCCCTATGCCCATTATCTATCTCTCCCCCTCCACCCAGGAGAAAAATTACTATGTCAACGGCGGTACCGAAGAGCAGTACATGAACCTGCTGGCTGACAAAATGGTGCCCTATCTCAACGCCTCAGGCATCCGCTACTCCCGCAACACCCCGGAGATGACTGCCGCGTCCTCCATCGCTGCCTCCAACGCGGGCAATTACGACCTGCACCTGGCCCTCCACTCCAACGCCGCTCCGGAGGGCAAGTACGGCAGTGTCCGGGGCATCATTGTCTTCTACTACCCCGGCAGCCAGAAGGGCCAGCGGGCGGCCACCATCATCGCCAACAATTTAAAGAGCATCTATCCCCTGCCCAATCTGGTACGGGCCGAGGCCACCACCTCCATCGGCGAGGTGCGGCTGGTACGGGCGCCGGCGGCTTTTTTGGAGCTGGGCTATCACGACAACCCGGAGGACGCCGCCTGGATTAAGCAGAATCTGGACGCGATGGCCAAGAATCTGGTCATGTCCCTGTGTGACTACTTCGATATCCCCTTCCTGGACCCCTCCACCAGCCGCTCGGGCCGGGTGGATGTGGACTGGGGGGTGCTGAACATCCGCGCCCGCCCCGACCTGGATGCCCCTATCCTGGCCCAGGCCCCTGATGGCGCCCCCCTCACCATCCTCAACCAGTCCGGAGGTTGGTATCTGGTGAATTACGCAGGCACCATCGGGTACGCCAAGGACGACTTTGTCACCCTGAATTAAGGAGGGATTCCTATGGATATCCATGTGGTCCGTCCCGGGGATACCCTCTACTCCATTGCCCAGCAGTACGGCGTATCCATGGCCCGGCTGCTGGAGGACAACGACCCTCCCGACCCGGCCCGGTTATCCGTGGGGCAGACCCTGGTGGTGCGCTACCCCAGGCAGGCGTACCGGGTGCGGCCCGGCGACACCCTGTGGTCCATTGCCCGGGCTCATGGCCTAACCCTGAGGCAGCTGTGGCAGCGAAACCCCGGCCTGGGCGGCGGCGACACTATCTATCCCGGCCAGGAGCTGGTCCTCTCCTACCGTCAAGCCCCTCTGGGCAAGCTGGCGGCGGGGGGTTACGCCGAACCGGACATCGACCCGGGTTTGCTCCGCGCTACCCTGCCTAACCTTTCCGACTTAGCTCCCTTCACCTACGGCTTTACCACCCAGGGGGAGCTGATCCCCTTAAACGATACTGCCCTGCTCTCCGCCGCCAAGTCCGTTGGGGTGCGCCCCTGGCTCCACCTGTCCACCCTCACCGCTGCCGGGACCTTCTCCAACCAGCTCTCCCACGCCGTCTTTACCGACGGTCAGGCTCAGAACCGTCTGATTGCTGACCTGGTAAAAACAGTACAGCGCAAAGGTTACCAGGGGGTGGACGTGGACTTTGAGTTTATCCTCCCGGAGGATGCCGCCCGGTACCCGGAGTTTATTGCCAACCTGCGGGAGAGTTTGGCTCCTCTGGGCATCCCGGTCATGGTAGCCCTGGTGCCTAAGACCAGCGCTGACCAGAAAGGGGACTTCTATCAGGGCCACAACTACCGCCTGTTGGGCCAGGCGGCAGACTACGTGTTCCTCATGACCTATGAGTGGGGCTATAGCTACGGGCCTCCCATGGCGGTGGCGCCCCTCAATCAGGTCACCCGGGTAGTGGACTACGCTCTGTCTGAAATTCCCAGGGGAAAAATCTGGATGGGCATGCCCAACTACGGCTACGACTGGAAGGTACCTTATCAACCAGACACCATGGCCCGGTCCATCTCCAACCAGCAGGCCATTGCCCTGGCCCAAAAGCACTATGCCGCCATCCGCTTTGACGAGGCCGCCCAGTCCCCCTGGTTTCGGTATGTGGACGGAAACGGCCAGGAGCACGAGGTGTGGTTTGAGGATGCCCGGAGCGTGCGTGCCAAGCTGGAGCTGGCCCACAGCCGGGGACTGTACGGGGTGAGCTACTGGAATCTCATGCGCCCCTTCCCCCAGAACTGGGTCCTACTCACTACCCTCTACGAAATCGAAGACTAGGGCTGGATTTTTCCCCGAACATGGAGTAAAATGGCGGAGTAAAAATTTCCCCACAAAGGAGAACTGAGAATTATGTCCGTGGAAGTTGGAATCAAGGGCCGCGCGGAAGACGTGGTCAGCGAGAAAAACACCGCCCAGGCCGCCTGCTCCGGCGCTCTGCCCGTGTTCGGCACCCCCTTTATGACTGCCCTGATGGAGAAGGCCGCCTGGACCTCCATCGCCCCCTACCTGGCTCCCGGTGAGAGCACCGTGGGCACCAAGCTGAACATCTCCCACGTCTCCGCCACCCCCGTGGGCCTGAAGGTCTGGGCCGAGAGCGAGGTCACCGCCGTGGACGGCAAGCGCCTGGAGTTCAAGGTGGCCGCCTATGACGAGAAGGGCCTTATCGGCGAGGGCACCCACGAGCGCTTCATCATCACCGACGAGCGTTTCCTGGGCAAGGCCGCCCGCAAGCTGGAGCAGTAAGTCAAGCCCCAAAATATCCGGGACCGCAGCAAAATGCGGCCCCGGATCATTTTCATTTCTCTTCATTTTCTTCCCACTTCCAGGCTCCTAAAACATGCAGGCAGCGCAGGGCCCGGCAGTCATAGCGATCCAAAGGGCAAAAGTCCGTATCGTCGCTGTGGGCCGCCACCAGAATGTTATCCGGCGCAGCCGGACTGCCCACCTCCACCACGATGGGCGTGTGCGTAAAGCGCTCCTTATCAAACCGCAGCTGAATAAAATCCCCCGGCTCCACCTCCTCCAGAGACACCTCCTGGGCAAAGGGCCCCGGGGACGGTTTGGACCGGACCAGAAAATTTCGGAAATAGGGCACCCCCGTCCAGGCCGGGGCC
>ENA-UPXC01003081-UPXC01003081.1-human-gut-metagenome-genome-assembly--contig:-NODE-3081-length-18003-cov-4.547361_pt1 | contig 18003 bp, 12 predicted proteins | sample MGYA00250047_ERZ773371 | MGnify/ENA primary metagenome ERZ773371 (study PRJEB29103, sample SAMN06111975) | human gut metagenome | biome: human gut; feature: ankylosing spondylitis patient; material... | reverse complement strand
AAGATACCGCAGTAGCGGGCTAACCCCCGCTACAAACCCCTTTGACAGTGTGTTTTCCTAATAGGCGCTAATCATATATAAAAGAGATATCATTCGATATATTAGATTACTATAATATGATCAATCCGCAAATGACCCATTATCAATTGGTAGAATCCTCTCATACTTATGATGTGGTTTTAGGGAAAGAGAAACAACAAGTATTTAATGTTTCACAAAGTATAGGTGCAAATGAAGTCGATAGATTTCAGGTGAAGCTTGCAAGTTCTATAGCAGAAACGCGTATGGTTACGATTTATTACTTAACATTATCGATTATATATGATGAAGATAACAAAGTAGTAAAATCAGAGAAATATCTTTGGGCTGTTCCATCTATTAGTGAATATGCAGCATGTTACATAAGCCATACCAGCATGGAAATTGCGAAGAAAAATTATTTAGAATTAAAGAAAATGAATAACTACGATGCAATTAAAAGCAATCATTTTATAAGTATTCTTAAGAGTTATGAAGAGAATAAGTCAGATTTTTTGATTAAACATTAAGGATAAATGTAGTAGGTTATTGATTACTGCTATTCATATTATAAAGATAATTATATTTTTTCTGTTGATTTGTGGGGATATGTCTTAAAATGACACGCATGTGGAGACCGTGTGCCTGCTATCAAAAGTTGTCGACTGATACAAAACATGTTTACTATATGACGAAAAATTATTGAGCAACAAGGAAAACGGTGTTAGAATTTGTAAAATTTTTAAATAAATATTCAGCAAAACAATCGAAAGGTTGCGACGCAAAGCTATAGAGCCTATAAAATGGCGGCTGGTTGCACACTTAAAGGTAATGGGAGCGCTATAGATTTATCGACTATGGTGCTCCTTTTGGTTTTTTCCTGTCTATGGCTTTTCGCCGGAAATCACAAACATGAAGAGAAGAACAAATAAAATCAAAAAGATGATGACAGCCGGGCTTGTGTGCACGACTATGATACTGACTGTGGGGTGCGCAGAACAGACAGTTGTAAAGGAACAGGAAGCGGAATCCCTGCCGGTCATTGTTGTGGGAAGTGACAATTATCCACCGTTTAACTATTTGAATGCGGATGGGGATCCCACGGGAATTGATGTGGAACTGGCAAAGGAAGCATTTTACAGAATGGGATATGAGGCGGAATTCAAGCTGATCAACTGGGAGGATAAAAAGGAACTGTTGAAGTCAGGGGAGATTGACTGCATCTGGGGCAGCTTTTCCATGGACGGACGCGAAGAAGAATATCAGTGGGCAGGACCATATATGACGAGCTATCAGGTGATCGCAGTGAGGACGGACAGTGATATTTATTCCCTGCAGGATCTGGAAGGAAAGACAGTGGCTGTGCAGTCAACCACAAAACCGGAAGAAATATTTCGGAAACATGAAGATGCCAGGATCCCGCAGCTTGGAAAGGTGTTGTCCTTACGGAATCGGGATCTGATCTACACATTTTTAAGCAAAGGATATGCAGATGCAGTGGCAGCGCATGATACGGCGGTAAAGCAGTTTATGAAGGACTATGATATGGAGTATCGGATCCTGGAGGAGCCGCTGCTGGTGGTGGGGCTTGGTGTGGCATTTGATAAAGAAGATGACCGTGGACTGGCACAGAAGCTGACAGAGACTTTTGAAGAAATGCGTGAGGATGGCACGATGCAGGAAATTATCGGAACATACATGAAAGATACAGATTGTTGTCTGGAGGTACGAACGGATGAAACTTAAAAAATCATCTGTATATTTATCATACAGGATCTTGGCGCTGGAAATTGTATCAGGAATCATACTTCTTTGTGTGGCATTCTGGATCAGCATCCATGCAGATATTTTCAATGCTGGTCAACGGCTTTCCAGCACGGTAAATTATGTGAAGGAACAGTGCAATAATAATCAGAGAATGGAGCTGGCATCAGAGACCAAGAGCCTGATGCGAATCATGGAAAGCGCAGAGTATATTAATCGGAATCTCGCCAGTGATATGGAAAAAGGTGGGTTTGAGGAACCGGATCAGACACTGCTGGAAAATTATGCAAAAGAAAGTTATGTAACAGGCATTCTGCTGCTGAGCCCACAGGGAGCAGTGGAGCAGGAGTATCATACGGATGAACGGAATGTCTGGGATCTATACGAAAATATTGATGCGGAAGCACTTCTGGATGTATGGAATTTCCCAGAGAAGACGTATGCATCCAGAGTTGACTGCGAGGATGGTTCCCACATTGACCTGGCAGCAGTGGGAAGAACGGACAGGTCAGGAATCCTTGTTGCCTTTTACCATACATCCAAGGAGTACTGCCACATTTTTGTCAATTCTATGGAGCAGCTTCTGACTGGATACTCTGTGAAACACGATGGAACGATAGTGATCAGCAATGGTGAAGAGATCGTGGCGTCCAATGACAGCAGACTTGTGGGGGTCAGCATGGATGACAACGAGATTCTGCGGACCATCAGAAGACGTGCAGAAGGATCGAAGCTTGTTCATGTCAGAGATGGCGGTGACACCGGGGGCAGAAGCTTTGGACTGATGGAACAGAGCCGGAATTATTATATTTATGCCTACATGCCGGAGCGGGAAGTATTCAACAAGACGCCTCAGAATATGTTGTTTGTAGCTTTGGCATATCTGCTTGTTCTGATCATTGTCAACATGGTGAGATGGCAGACAGAGCAAAAATATCAGAAGCAGAAACTTCAGATCCAGCAGGAATATGCTCAGAGATTGGAAAATAAGAATCTTCAGCTGGAAGAGTCTGTCAAAAGAGAGATAAAAGCAAATTCAGCCAAGACAGACTTTCTGGCCAGAATGACGCATGATATCAGGACACCGCTGAATGGAATCATTGGTCTGCTGAAAATGGAAGAGATTCATCCGGACGATCTGGAACTGCTCCATGCGAACAGAGAGAAAATGCTGGTGTCTGCGGATCATCTGCTGTCGTTGATCAATGATATGCTGCAGATGAGCAAGCTGGAAAATGACGAAATAGTTCTGACGCAAGATGCCATGGATTTGAATGCCTTGTTGATGGATGTGGTTACGATTGTAGAACAGCGGGCAGCGGATGCAGGAATTACACTGGAATATGATAAAACATCTGATAAGGTTGTGCATCCTTATGTATATGGAAGTCCGCTTCATGTGAGACAGATTTTCTTGAATATCTATGGAAATTGTATTAAATATAATCGGATAGGCGGAAAAGTCATTACGCATCTGGATTATCTTGGAACAGCGGATGGGATGGTGCGTTACAGATGGATGATCTCTGATACGGGAATTGGAATGAGTGAGAACTTTCTGGAGCATATTTTTGAACCATTTGTCCAGGAACATTCTGATGCAAGAAGTGTCTACCATGGAATAGGTCTTGGGATGGCAATTGTGAAAAGACTGATAGACGAGATGAACGGAACCATTCAAGTGACCAGCCAGGAAGGAAAAGGATCTACGTTCGTGGTTGTTCTTCCGTTCAAGATTGCAGAAAAAGAAAAGGTTGTGCAGCCAGAAACTGCTACAGGAGAAACCTCGATCAGAGGTCTCCATATTCTCCTTGCGGAAGATAATGAACTGAATGCAGAGATTGCGGCGAGACTGTTAAATGATGAAGGGGCAACGGTTCAGGTGGTTCGTGACGGGCAGCAGGCCATTGATGCATTTGCATCCCGGCCCCAGGGAACTTATGATGCGATACTGATGGATATTATGATGCCGAAGATAGATGGATATACGGCTACAAGAGTCATTCGTTCTACAAACCGGCAGGATGCAAAGGCCATTCCGATCATTGCCATGACAGCCCATGTTTTTGATGAGGACGTGAAGCAGTGTCTGGAGGCAGGCATGAATGCACACCTGCCAAAGCCACTGCAGATGGAGAAGGTTGTTTCCACCATTGCAAGATTGTGTAAGAGAAAATAGTAGATGAAAGTGTCAGAAGTCTCCGCGTAACAGGGCAATCTCCTCTTTGTAGGGAGCCCGGGTATTCTTCTTGTCGCCATCAATGGGAATCCATGGGGTCTCAAGGATCTTCGGCACATCAGCAAAATCCGGATGATGTACTATATAGGATAGTGCATCAAATCCGATGTACCCTTTTCCGAGGTTTTCATGTCGATCCTTGTGGGCTCCACATGGATTTTTGCTGTCATTGATGTGGAAGGCAGCAATCTGATCTTTGCCGAGAATGTGGTCAAAGGTATCGATCACATTGTCAAAGTTGTTGATAATGTCATATCCGGCATCGTGAGTGTGGCAGGTATCAAAGCAGACCCGGAGACGGTCTTTTTTCACCACACCATCATAGATCTGAGCCAGTTCTTCAAAAGTGCGTCCGATCTCAGTGCCTTTTCCGGCCATGGTCTCAAGAGCGACCAGACAGCTGGTATCATCCGTGAGCACTTCATTCAGTCCCTTGACGACAGATGCAATACCGGCTTCTACACCAGCCCCTACATGCGCACCGGGATGAAGAACCATGATATTGCTTCGGCAGGCATCGGCACGGGTCAGCTCCAGCCGGAGAAAATCAGTGGCAAGCTGGTAAGTGTCCGGATTTATGGTATTTCCAAGATTGATAATATAGGGTGCATGGATGATAAAATCATGGATATCATTTGCCTCCATGAGCTTCCAGGCGGCGTCAATATTTAATTCGCTGATATCTTTACGGCGGGTATTCTGGGGTGCGCCGGTATAGATCATAAAGGTGTTTGCTCCGTAGGATAGTGCTTCCTCTACGGATCCCAGCATCATTTTTTTGCCGCTCATTCCCACATGGGAACCAAGTTTTAACATAAGTGTCCTCCTCTTAGCGTTCGTACATGTAATGTCTCTATTTTACACAAGCATGACCAGTCCTGCAAGTCTGAAACATGTATAGTACAGGTCCATCCGGCTTGACAAATACCACCATTTTCCCTATACTTAATTAAGTTTCGAGGTGTACAATGAATATACAGATAATTGCGGAAATAATGGGAACCGTCGCATTTGCCATCTCTGGAGCCATGCTTGCCATTGAACGGAAAATGGACCTGTTTGGTATCGTGTTTTTGGGGATTGTAACGGCAGCCGGAGGCGGTTTTATCAGGGATATGACACTGGGGATCGTGCCGCCTGCCATGTTTTCCAGTCCAATGGTCCTGCCGTTGGCGATTCTGTCGTCGCTGGCAGTGTGTGCGCTGGTTGCCTGGCTCTATAAGGGATCTGATGAGGAACTTCATGGAGAACGGTTTCAGTGGATCCTGAACTTTACAGATGCCATCGGTCTTGGACTGTTTACGGTGGCAGGAGCCAATACGGCCATTGACAGTGGCTATGGGGCCTATCATGCTTATGTGCTTTTCCTGGGAATGCTCACGGGTGTGGGCGGCGGAATGTTCCGGGACGTGCTGGCAGGAATCATGCCTGCGGTGCTCAGAAAGCATGTATATGCCTGCGCATCCTTGGTGGGTGCGATCTGTTACCTGGGACTTTTATGTGTAATGCCAAGAGGATATGCCATGTTTGCAGGTGCTGTGATCGTGGTTGTGATCCGTCTGCTGGCAAGTCATTATAAATGGAATATACCAAGAGTGATGTAAACGAATAAGGAGGATAAAGTAGATGAAGAAAATGCTGGATCTGTTATCTGCAGAGGTTGCAAAAGCTTTTGCTGAAGCAGGTTATGATGAAAAATATGCCCGTGTCAGTCTGTCCAATCGACCGGATCTGTGCGAGTATCAGTGTAATGGTGCCATGGCGGCAGCCAAAGAGTACCACAAGGCACCGATCATGATCGCCAATGCAGTTGTGGAAGCTATGCAGGGATCTGAGGTGTTTGGAGAAGTCCAGGCGGTGAATCCGGGATTCATCAATATGAAAGTGAATAATGAGTACCTGAGTCAGTACCTGAATGGTATGGAGAAGGATGAACGGATGGGCTGTGAAAAAGCAGAGAATCCGAAGACTATTATGATCGATTACGGCGGACCTAATGTGGCAAAGCCGCTGCATGTAGGACATCTCCGGTCTGCGATCATTGGTGAGAGTGTGAAGAGGATCACCCGCTTTGCAGGACATAAAGTGATTGGCGATGTGCATCTGGGAGACTGGGGTCTGCAGATGGGACTGATCATTACTGAGCTTCGCGAGAGAAAGCCGGAGCTGGTATATTTTGATGAAGCATATGAGGGAGAGTATCCGGCAGAAGCACCGTTTACCATCTCTGAACTGGAGGAAATATATCCGACAGCCAGCGGAAAATCCAAGCAGGATGAAGCGTACAAAGAGGCTGCTATGCAGGCAACTTATGAGCTGCAGCATGGAAGAAGAGGCTATCAGGCTCTTCTGAAGCATATTTTAAATGTGTCTGTCACAGATTTGAAGCGTAATTATGCAAACCTGAAAGTGGATTTTGACCTGTGGAAGGGCGAGTCTGATGCACAGCCATATATTCCGGATATGGTACAGAAGATGAAAGATGGCGGATATGCTTATGTGAGTGATAATGCGCTGGTCGTTGATGTGAAGGAAGATACAGACACCAAGGAAGTGCCGCCTTGCATGCTGCTCAAATCTGATGGAGCTTCTCTGTATACGACCACGGATCTGGCTACTATTGTAGAGCGTATGAAGCTCTACAACCCGGATGAGATCATATATGTGGTAGATAAACGTCAGGAAATGCACTTTATCCAGGTATTCCGCTGTGCAAGAAAATGCGGACTGGTAACGGATAAGACCGAACTGAAATTCTTAGGCTTCGGTACTATGAATGGAAAAGACGGCAAACCGTTCAAGACCAGAGATGGTGGCGTCATGCGTCTGGAATATCTGTTAAAGGATATCAACGAGGAGATGCTCAAGAAGATCCAGGAAAGTCGTCCTATGGAGGAGAAAGAAGCAGAGGAGACTGCGAAGATCGTGGGTCTGTCCGCAGTCAAATACGGAGACTTGTCCAACCAGGCTTCCAAGGACTATATTTTTGATGTGGAGCGTTTCACTTCTTCAGAAGGAAATACTGGTCCTTACATCCTGTATACGATTGTAAGAATCAAATCCATCCTGAGAAAATATGAGGAGTCCGGCAAGAAGGCAGGCGAAGGAAGGATCGGAGCAGGCAGAAGCGACAGTGAGAAAGCACTGCAGCTGGAACTGTCCAAGTTTAACAGTGTGATGGAAACTGCATTTGAAGAATGTGCACCTCATAAAATCTGTGCTTATATTTATGATCTTGCCAATGCTTTCAACAAGTTCTATCATGAGACCAAGATCCTTGCAACAGATGATATGGCAGCACAGTCTTCATGGATCAGCCTTCTTCTGCTGACCAGACGGGTGCTAGAGACCTGCATCGATGTTCTTGGATTTGAAGCACCGGAGAAGATGTAAGATGAAGAAAGATCGTACAAAACTGTCTGTTTATCATCTGTGGCGTGCGATATATCCCATGCCCCTGTATCAGCTGATACAGGGGCTGGTTTTATCTGCGGCCGTGTTTTTCTTATTTTCTATGGGAATTGGCGATGGATCTTTGACCACGCTGATGAAAGTGTTTCCGGATATAACCGTGGTCTATCTGATGATCAGCGGAGTTCTGTCTATCCTGTTGTTTGGATGGATCTACCACAGGGATGTACAGGAACGTAAAAACAGGGCAATCTGGGAAGAGCATACGCATCTGGGAGCGGGGACAATTCTTCTGATCATGCTGGGAGGTGCCGGAGTGGCACTGGCAGGCAATCAGCTGGTGAATCTGACTCCGCTTATGGAACTGTCGGAAAATTATGTGGAGACCAGTGAAGCTCTCAGTGCCGGCAATGCCTGGCTGGAACTGTTCTGTGTAGGTGTTCTGATGCCGGTGGCAGAAGAAGTGGTCATGAGAGGTCTGGTATATGGAAGACTTCGGGATATGATGAGACCACTTCCGGCAATCCTGTGGAGTGCGTTGTTTTTTGGACTCTTTCATGGAAATCTGGTGCAGGGAGTCTATGCCACGGCCTGCGGCATCTACCTGGGCTGGATCATGGAACGGTTCCGCACGATCAAAGCAACTGCGGTGGCACATATTGCTGCAAATGCGTTCATCACGATCCTGTCGGCTACGGCATTTTATCAGGAACGGTATGTGAACAGTGTCAAGTTCTGGGTGTTGACAGGTATTGGTGTGATTGCACTGGTTGTTGCAATATGGAAGCTGAGAGAAGGATATAATATTCAAGATAATTTAGAAAATAACGAGGACTGAGTAAGATCAGTCCTTTTTTTGACTAAAAAATTTATGTTTTTTAAAAATCACGGACTTCAAATTGTTTGTATCAAAAATCTTAGAAAAGAAAATAACTGAAAATCAAATAAAATTTCGGATAAAAATCACTGTTTTCAAATAATCAGATAATTACATGGAGAAAGTGGATTTACAAATGAAAAAAATGGGTGTACACTTTATAAAAATCGCAAACAAAACAAGAGATACAAAGAGAAAGGTATAGCTTATGAAGGAACAAAGAAGTCAGGAATGTCCAGAACAGCAGGGAATGTATGATCCGAGCTTTGAACACGATAACTGTGGTATCGGAGCAGTGGTCAACATCAAAGGAATCAAGTCACATAAGACCGTAGAAGATGCCTTAAGCATCGTGGAGAACCTGGAGCATCGTGCAGGTAAAGATGCAGAAGGAAAGACCGGAGACGGTGTAGGTATCATGGTTCAGATCTCCCACAAATTTTTCTCCAAAGAATGCGAAAAGCTTGGAATTGAGCTTGGCGGAGAGAGAGAATATGGTATTGGAATGTTTTTCCTGCCGCAGGATGAACTGAAACGCAATCAGGCAAAGAAGATGTTTGAGATCATCGTGGAGAAGGAAGGCATGAACTTCCTTGGCTGGAGAGAAGTGACCACTAATCCGAAGGTGCTGGGAAGCAAAGCGCTGGAGAAGATGCCAAGCATCATGCAGGCATTTATCCAGAAGCCGGAGGATGTGGAAAAGGGACTGGATTTTGACCGGAAGCTCTATATTGCAAGACGAGTATTTGAGCAGTCCATCGAAGATACTTATGTGGTATCCTGTTCCAGCCGTACTTTGATCTACAAAGGTATGTTCCTGGTAGGACAGCTTCGTTCCTTCTTCCAGGATCTGCAGAGTCCGGATTATGAGAGTGCCATTGCACTGGTCCACTCCCGTTTCTCCACCAACACAATGCCAAGCTGGGAGCGTGCACATCCGTATCGCTTTCTGGTACATAATGGTGAGATCAACACCATCAAAGGTAATGCAGATAAGATGCTGGCCCGTGAGGAGACCGTAGAATCTGAGCATCTGAAGGGAGAATTCCACAAGATCCTTCCGGTTATCAGTGCTTCCGGTTCTGACTCCGCTATGCTGGATAATACGCTGGAGTTCCTGGTTATGAGTGGTATGGATCTGGCGTTGGCAGTGATGATCCTGATACCGGAGCCGTGGCTGAATAACCGTACCATGTCTCAGAAGAAAAAGGATTTCTATCAGTATTACGCAACCATGATGGAGCCGTGGGACGGTCCGGCTTCCATCCTGTTCACAGATGGAGATGTGATGGGAGCAGTTCTCGACAGAAACGGACTTCGTCCTTCCAGATACTATGTAACTACCGATGATCAGCTGATCCTGTCATCTGAGGTAGGTGTGCTGGATATTGATCCGTCCAGAATTGTAGAAAAAGAGCGTCTTCATCCGGGTAAAATGCTGCTGGTTGATACCAAACAGGGAAAAATTATTGATGATGATGAACTGAAAGAATATTATGCAAACCGTCAGCCCTATGGTGAGTGGCTGGATCACAACCTTGTAAATCTGTCCGATCTGAAGATTCCGAATCAGCGGATCGAGGAGTATACTCCGGAAGAACGTGCAAGACTGCAGAAAGCATTCGGCTACAATTATGAAGATGTGAGAAATTCCATTATGAGCATGGCATCTAATGGAAGTGAGGCAACTTCTGCCATGGGTATTGATGTACCTCTGGCTGTATTGTCTGAGCATCATCAGCCGCTGTTCAATTATTTTAAGCAGCTGTTTGCGCAGGTAACCAATCCGCCAATCGATGCGATCCGTGAGAAGATCGTGACCTCTACCACCATTTATGTTGGAAAGGCTGGCAACCTTCTGGAGGCAAAACAGGAGAACTGCTGTGTGATGAGAATCAACAATCCGATTCTGACAGAGACAGATCTTCTGAAGATCAAAAATATGAAAGAGCCGGGCTTTAAGGTAGAAGTCCTGCCAATTACCTATTATAAAAATACCAGTCTGGAAAAAGCGATTGACCGACTGTTCGTGGAAGCTGACCGTGCATATCGTGATGGCGTGAATATTCTGATTCTGTCTGACCGCGGTGTGGATGAGAACCATGTTGCAATCCCGTCTCTGCTGGCGGTATCCGCTCTCCAGCAGCATCTGGTACGGACCAAGAAGAGAACATCCGTGTCCATCATTCTGGAGTCCGGTGAACCAAGAGAGGTGCATCATTTTGCAACCCTGCTGGGCTATGGTGCCTGCGCAGTCAACCCGTATCTGGCACATGAGAGCATTCATGAACTGATCGACAAGAAGATTTTGAATAAAGATTATTATGCAGCGGTGGCTGACTATGATCAGGCAGTCATCAACGGTATTGTAAAGATTGCTTCCAAGATGGGTATTTCCACGATCCAGTCTTATCTTGGTTCCAAGATCTTTGAAGCCATCGGTATCAATAAAGAAGTAGTTGACCGGTATTTCACCAACACCGTCAGCCGGATCGGTGGTATCGGTCTTAAAGAGATCGGTGAGCAGGTAGAGCTGATGCACTCCTCTGCATTCGATCCTCTGGGACTGACCACCAGCACTGCACTGAACAGTCTGGGTCTTCACAAGGAGAGAAGCGGTGGGGAGGAACACCTTTATAACCCAAGAACCATTTCCCTTCTGCAGCAGTCAACCAGAGAAGGCAACTATAATCTGTTCAAACAGTATACCTCTTTAGTAGATGGTGAAAACAATCATGGACAGCTCAGAACCCTTCTGGATTTCAAATATCCGAAGAAGGGAATTCCTCTGGAGGAAGTAGAGAGTGTAGAGTCCATCGTGACCCGTTTTAAGACCGGTGCCATGTCCTATGGATCTATTTCTCAGGAAGCCCATGAGTGTCTGGCTATTGCCATGAACCAGCTCCATGGTAAATCCAATACCGGTGAGGGCGGTGAGAGTATTGAACGTCTGACTGTCGGATCGGATAGATTGAATAAATGCTCTGCGATCAAGCAGGTGGCAAGTGGACGTTTTGGTGTTACTTCCAGATATCTGGTAAGTGCACAGGAGATCCAGATCAAGATGGCTCAGGGTGCAAAGCCAGGAGAGGGCGGACATCTGCCGGGTGGAAAAGTCTATCCGTGGATCGCAAAGACCCGTCTGTCCACACCAGGTGTGAGCCTGATCTCTCCGCCGCCTCATCATGATATTTACTCCATCGAGGATCTGGCACAGTTGATCTACGACCTGAAAAATGCAAACCCGAAGGCACGTATCTCTGTAAAACTAGTATCTGAAGCTGGTGTTGGTACGGTAGCAGCTGGTGTAGCAAAAGCAGGTGCACAGGTTATCCTGATCTCTGGTTATGATGGAGGTACCGGTGCAGCTCCGGCAAGCTCCATTCACAATGCGGGACTTCCGTGGGAGCTTGGTCTTACCGAGACTCATCAGACTCTGCTGATGAATGGTCTGAGAAATAAAGTTCGCATCGAGACAGATGGTAAACTTATGAGTGGTCGTGACGTAGCTATCGCAGCCATGCTGGGAGCGGAGGAATTTGGTTTCGCAACTGCTCCGCTGGTAACCATGGGATGTGTCATGATGCGTGTCTGCAACCTGGATACCTGTCCGGTGGGCGTTGCAACTCAGAATCCGGAGCTTCGTAAGAGATTCCGTGGAAAACCGGAATATGTAGTAAATTTCATGAAATTTATCGCAGAAGAGCTGCGTGAATACATGGCAAAACTGGGAATCCGTACCATTGATGAACTGGTAGGCCGTTCTGATATGCTTTGTGTCAAAGAGGACAGAACCGGAAGACAGGCAACCATTGACTTTAGCCGGATTCTTGATAACCCGTTTGCAGGAAAAGGTCAGAAAGTGATCTTTGATCCAAAACAGGTATATAACTTTGAACTGGAAAAGACTCTGGATGAGAAGGTCCTTATTAAAGAATTCAAATCTGCGCTGGAAAAAGGCCAGAAGAGAAGTATTGAGCTGGATGTAAGAAATACCAATCGTGCGTTTGGTACCATGTTTGGTTCTGAGATCACCAGCCATTATCCGGAAGGACTGCCGGAGGATACCTTTACTGTAAAATGTACTGGTGCCGGAGGACAGAGCTTTGGTGCATTCATCCCGAAAGGACTGACACTGGAGCTCGTAGGAGATTCCAATGACTACTTCGGAAAAGGACTTTCCGGTGGTAAACTGATCGTGTATCCTCCGAAGGGAATTACCTATAAGGAAGATGAAAATATCATCATCGGTAATGTGGCACTGTATGGAGCTACCAGTGGTAAAGCCTATATTAACGGTGTGGCAGGTGAGCGTTTCTGCGTCAGAAACTCCGGAGCACATGCAGTGGTAGAAGGTACCGGCGATCATGGATGTGAGTACATGACCGGTGGATGCGTGGTCATCCTTGGAAAAGTCGGCAAAAACTTTGCAGCCGGTATGAGCGGCGGTGTGGCTTATGTGCTGGATGAAGATTGTGACTTGTACATGAAGGTGAATAAATCCATGATAACGCTGGAAGAAGTCACCAATAAATATGATGTGCAGGAACTCAAAGATATGATCCAGGAGCATGTGGCATACACCAACTCTGAAAAAGGTAACCTGATACTCGATAACTTTGAACAGTATCTGCCGAAATTCAAGAAGATCATTCCGAATGATTACAAGAAGATGTTAAGTCTGATCGTTCAGATGGAAGAAAAAGGTATGAATACCGAGCAGGCACAGATCGAAGCATTCTACGCGATCAAGAGAGGTTAGGAGGTACAGGCAAATGGGAAAACCAACAGGCTTTTTGGAATATGAGCGCAAAAATGCAAAAGCAGAAGCGCCGTTAGAGAGAATCAAACATTTTAATGAATTTCATACACCGCTGTCCCACGAGGAACAACAGAAACAGGGAGCCAGATGTATGGCATGTGGTGTTCCGTTCTGCCAGGCAGGACAGATGCTGGGCGGTATGATGTCCGGCTGTCCGCTGCAGAACCTGGTGCCTGAATGGAATGATCTGGTATATCTGGGCAACTGGGAGGAAGCATATTACCGTCTGTCCAGTACCAGCAACTTCCCGGAGTTCACCGGCCGTGTGTGTCCGGGACTCTGCGAGGCTGCCTGTACCTGTAATCTGAATGGTGATCCGGTAGGAACCAAAAGTAATGAGCTGGCTATTATTGAAAATGCATATAAGATGGGCTATGCCCATGCAAGACCACCGAAGGTCCGTAGCGGGAAGAAAGTAGCAGTCATCGGAAGCGGACCTTCCGGTCTGGCAACAGCCGATCAGCTGAACCGCAGAGGACATTCTGTCACTGTTTACGAGCGCCGCGACCGTGTGGGTGGACTGCTCATGTACGGAATTCCCAACATGAAGCTGGAAAAGCATATTGTTGAGAGAAAGATCAACATCATGAAGGAAGAAGGCGTGACCTTTGTGACCAACTGTAATGTAGGTGTGGATGTGAAGGCAGAGCAGCTTCTGAAAGAGTATGACAGAGTGGTTCTGTGCTGCGGAGCTGCCAATCCAAGAGATATCAAAGCTCCGGGCCGTGATGCCAAGGGTATCTATTTTGCGGTGGACTTCCTGACGGCTACCACAAAGAGTCTTCTGGATTCCAATTTTGCAGATAAGAAATTCATTCCGGCAGAAGGGAAGAATGTACTTGTCATTGGAGGTGGTGATACCGGAAATGACTGTGTAGGTACTTCAATCCGTCTGGGCTGCAAATCTGTGACACAGCTGGAGATGATGCCGAAGCTTCCGGATACCAGAGCAGAGAATAACCCGTGGCCTATCTGGCCGAGAGTCTGCAAGACCGATTATGGTCAGCAGGAGGCTATTGCCAAATTTGGTCATGATCCGCGAATCTATCAGACGACGGTTCAGGAATTTATCAAGGACAAGAACGGTAATGTGAAGCAGGCGAAGATCGTCAAGCTTGAGAGCAAAAAGGACGAGAAGACCGGACGTATGATGATGGTGCCAGTTGAAGGAAGCGAGTTTTTGCTGGATGTGGATCTGGTGCTGATCGCTGCAGGCTTCCTGGGAAGTCAGGAATATGTGACGAAGGCATTCGGTGTTAATGTGGATGGAAGAACCAATGTAGCTACCGAGCCGGGCAAGCATGCCACCAATGTGAAAAACGTCTTCACCGCAGGTGATATGCATATGGGTCAGTCACTAGTCGTTCGTGCAATCCGTGAAGGAAGAGACGTTGCAAGAGAAGTGGATGAGTCATTGATGGGATATACAAATCTGTAAAAAAGCTGTAAAGAAACCGTAAAGACAAATTCATACTGTGAAAATGACTTTCAAAATTGCCGGGACTGTACTATAATAAACAATAGTACGGTTCCGGCATTTGTTTTGCAAGACCGGAGAAAGGTGGTCATATATGGACGAAAAATGGAAAGATTATTTCTATAAAGGTGCCGCAGTATTTTTGACGGTAGCCATGTGTATATTGTTTTTTTTCGTGGTATTCCGATTTGATGATCTGCGAAAATATATTGGGATAGTGATCAAAATCCTGATGCCGTTTATCTACGGAGGGGTAATTGCCTATCTGCTATCGCCGGTGTGTACCTGGTTTGAACGACATCTGGCAGATCTGGCGGCTCTGGATAAAAAACCGGAGAAGACAGCAGAAAAGTACCGGAAATTTTTTAAAGGGATTTCCATTCTCTTGAGTCTGCTGATGTTCTGTCTCATTATCTATGCATTGGTGGCTATGCTGGTTCCACAGGTGATCAATAGTATTCTGATCCTGGTAGAAGCCATGCCTGGATACATACAGACGGTCAGTGACTGGATCGAAAAGCTTGTGCAGGACAATCCGGTTATGTTAAGCTATGTGGAACAGTATTCTGCAGACATTATGGAGAGTGTGCAGAATTTTGCAAAGGTGCATCTGCTGCCGAATATTAACAATATCATCAGCGGTGTGTCTGCCAGCCTGTGGACCATGGTGACTATGGTGAAAAATCTTGGTATTGGTCTGATCGTAGCGGTGTATTTATTAAATAGTCGAAAGATATTCCGCAGACAGACAAAGCTGGTGATCCACGCGTTGCTTCCATATAAGGAGTATCCGCCTAAAAAAAACGGAAAGCCAGTAGAACAGAGGGCAGACTGGGTGATTCGGGAACTTCATATTCTGAATGATTATCTGGGTGGATTTATTAAAGGAAAATTACTGGATTCTCTGATCATTGGTGTGATCTGTATGGTGTTCACAGCCTGTACTAATATGCCTTATGCGGTACTGATCAGTGTGGTGATAGGAGTGACGAACATCATTCCTTTCTTCGGACCATTTATCGGAGCAATTCCCAGTGCGATCCTGATTCTGATGGTCAGCCCGATCCAATGTGTGTATTTTGTTATTTTTGTTATTATCCTTCAGCAGTTTGACGGGAATATTCTGGGACCGAAGATCCTTGGAAACACTACGAATTTGAGCAGCTTCTGGGTATTGTTTGCGATTTTATTATTCGGCGGAGTATTTGGAATCGTTGGAATGGTCATCGGGGTACCGGTATTTGCATTTATTTACCAGCTGATCCGGGAGTGGGTCCTTGACCGACTGGAAGAACAAAAGCTGCAGACACAGAAAAAAGAGTAAGCAGCCGCAGGTGCTGATTCATATACTAAAAAAAAGAACAACAGGAGGCTGTTATGAAAAACATTATTGAACATGAAATTAGTCAGATTACAAAAAGCATTCTGGATGATTATGGAACTGGAAGAAACATTGATAAAATGGATCTTTTCAACCAGCCAAGCAAAGAGGAAATTATCGCTATTGTGGAGGATCTGTTAAAGATCGTCTATCCAGGATATTACAGAGATCGCTCTTATAAAATATATAACATTAAAAGCAATTCTACAGTGACGATCGAAGATGTGGCTTATCATCTGAATAAACAGATCCTGTTGGCATTGAAATACACAGCAAAAGAAGAAAATGATGTAGAAAAATTAACCGAACAGGCAGAAAAAGATACGGTTACGTTCCTGAAGAAGATTCCAGATGTCCGTGCTATGCTGGAGACCGATCTGGAGGCAGCTTTTCAGGGAGACCCGGCTGCAAAATACAGAGATGAGATCATCCTGTCTTATCCGGGTATGTTTGCGATTACCGTCAATCGTCTGGCTCATGAGTTGTTCCTGCTGGAAGTGCCGCTGATCCCGCGTATCATGACCGAATATGCCCATAGCATCACAGGTATTGACATCCATCCGGGAGCAACTATTGGAAAATATTTCTTTATCGACCATGGTACTGGTGTGGTAGTTGGAGAGACAACGGTCATCGGTGATCGTGTAAAGATCTACCAGGGTGTGACTCTTGGTGCACTGTCCACAAGAGGAGGACAGAAGCTGCGGGATGTTCGGCGTCATCCGACCATTGAGGATGATGTGACGATTTATTCCGGGGCATCCATTCTTGGTGGTGAAACCGTTGTCGGAAAGAATTCCGTCATCGGCAGTAACGTGTTTATCACCAGTTCGATTCCTGCAGATACCAAAGTCAGCATGAAAGACCAGGATCTGCGCTGGGGACAGTAATTATAAAAATATTGTAAATTATTAGCACTCACTCATAATGAGTGCTAAAATTTTCTTGACATTTACATAAGTTGGGATTATAGTACTGTTAACGCATAGATAGAACAGTCATTTATAAGGTGAATGGCTGTATTTTGAGAAAGAAAGGCAGTGTATAGCATGAGCGAAAGACATGGATCACTTTCCATTAACAGTGACAATATTTTCCCGATTATTAAGAAATGGTTGTATTCAGACCATGATATTTTCTTCCGTGAGCTGATCTCCAACGGATGTGATGCAATCACAAAGCTGAAGAAGCTGGATATAATGGGAGAGTACACTCTGCCTGAGAAATATAAAGCCCAGGTACAGGTACTTGTGAATCCGGATGAAAAGACTTTGAAATTTATTGATAACGGTCTTGGTATGACGGCAGATGAGGTTGAAGAATATATCAATCAGATCGCATTTTCCGGCGCAACCGATTTCCTTTCACAGTATAAGGATAAGACGAACGAGGATCAGATCATCGGACATTTTGGTCTGGGATTCTATTCTGCATTTATGGTAGCAGATGAGGTTCATATTGATACGCTTTCCTATAAAGAGGGAGCTGAACCGGTACACTGGGAGTGTGACGGTGGAACTGAGTATTCCATGGAGACCGGTAAGCGGACAGAAGTAGGTACAGAGATCACCCTGTTCCTGAACGAGGACAGTCTGGAATTTGCTAATGAATACCGCGCCCGCGAAGTCATCAGTAAGTATTGTTCTTTCATGCCAGTGGAGATTTTCCTTGCAATGGAAAATGCACCGCAGGAGTATGAGACCATCGATGAGAGTGAACTGACAGAGGATGATGTAGTTGTTGAGCATATCCATGTGGATGCCAAGACGGAAGAGATTGAGAATGAGGACGGAACCAAGGAGACCAAAGAAATCTCTCCAGCCAAGGAGCAGGTAAAGATCAACAAGAGACCGGTATCTTTAAGTGATCCGCATCCGCTGTGGACAAAACATCCGAACGAGTGCAGTGATGAAGATTATAAAGAATTTTACCGGAAAGTATTTATGGATTACAAGGAGCCTCTGTTCTGGATTCACCTGAATATGGACTATCCGTTTAACCTGAAAGGTATCCT
>ENA-UPXC01003072-UPXC01003072.1-human-gut-metagenome-genome-assembly--contig:-NODE-3072-length-18028-cov-4.385940_pt1 | contig 18028 bp, 14 predicted proteins | sample MGYA00250047_ERZ773371 | MGnify/ENA primary metagenome ERZ773371 (study PRJEB29103, sample SAMN06111975) | human gut metagenome | biome: human gut; feature: ankylosing spondylitis patient; material... | reverse complement strand
ACCTCCACCCCAGGAAAGCGCTCCTCCACCTCCTCCTGCACCCGCTGGGTGCCCACACCGATGAAGTTAAGCTTCCCGCCGCAGGCGGGACAGGCGTGGGGCAGAGGCTGGGAAAAGCCGCAGTAGTGGCACATGAGCCGCCCGTTAGCTGAGTGGTAGGTGAGCTTCACCGAGCACCGGGGGCACTGGGGCACCTCACCGCACTCCCCGCAGGACACCATACGGCTGGCCCCCCGACGGTTGAGAAGCAGGATGGTCTGCTCCCCCCGGGTCAGATTGTCCCCAATTTCCCGGGCCAGCAGGCCGCTGACCGCTCCCCCGTTGCCCTCCCGCAACTCCTCCTTCAGGTCCACGATGTGGACCTGGGGCAGGGCTTTCTGGTTGTAGCGCTGGGTGAGGGTAAACTGGTGGTAAACCCCCTCCCGGGCGCTGTACATAGTCTCCACCGCCGGAGTGGCCGACCCCAGCACCAGCAGGGCATTCTCCTGCACGCAGCGGTACTTGGCCACATCCCTGGCGTGGTAGCGGGGGCTGTTCTCCGACTTGTAGCTTCCCTCCTGCTCTTCATCTAATATAAGGAGGGACAGGTTTTGCAGCGGTGCAAACACCGCCGAGCGGGTACCAATGACCACCCGGGCCTTGCCGCTCCGGGCCCGCTTCCACTCGTCATACCGCTCCCCGGCGGGCAGGGAGCTGTGAAGCACCGCGATCTCCTGCCCAAAGTAGGCGGCAAACACCCGCAGCAGCTGGGGCGTCAGGGCGATCTCGGGCACCAGCACCATAGCGCTTCCCCCCCGGTCCAGCACCTGCTGAATGAGGCGGATGTACACCTGGGTCTTGCCGCTGCCCGTTACTCCGTAGAGAAGAGCCACGGCGGGCTTTTCCGCTTGGCACAATTCGTCCAGCCCCTCCAGGGCCGCCTGCTGCTCCTCGTTGAGCTCCGGCAAAGGCTTGGGAGGCACGTCATTCAGCTGGACCCGGCGGAACACCTCCTGCTGCTCCAGGGTGAGGATACCGCTCTTCTCCAGGGATTTGATGGTTGGCATAGAGGCCCCGGTGAAGTAACACAATTCTTTTGCACTGGCCGCCCCCAGCTGACAGAGCAGCTCGGTGACCGAGTAGCGCAGGGGCGCGGTCTTCCGCCGGGGGGTAACCAGGGCCATGGCCTCCTCCGAGGGCATGGCCAGCACCGCCAGCTTCTCCGTCTTGTCCCCCACGCCCCGCTGGGCGCTGGTGACGATCTCTGCCGCTCCCCGCTCCACCAGATAGCGGATAGCCGGGGCGGGGTCCTTGGGGCCGAAGCCCGCCCGGATCTGTTCCATCTCCCCCTGGCCATCCCAGGCCAGCAGCATCTCCACCAGCTTTGTGGCCGCCGTGGAACCCTGAGCGGCCTCATAGGCCCCCTCCCGGTCCGCGGTCAGCTTCACACAGTCCCGCAGAGCGTAGTAGAGCCCGGCGGGCAGCATGGCCTTCACCGCGTCGTACACGGTGCAGAAGTACCGCTCCCGCATCCAAAGGGCCATCTGGAGACCGTGGTGGTCCAGCACCGGCTCCTCGTCCAGGGCGGCGGTGACGGCCTTCAGGCCGCCCCCCGACTCCTGTTGATTTAACGCCAGCACGATACCGTCCGACCCCCGGTTGCCCGCCCCGAAGGGGACCAACACCCGCATCCCCGGCCGCAGCCGGTCTTCCAGGGCGGCAGGGACCAGGTAGTCATAGGGCTTGTCAATGGCGTAGACCGCCTTGGATACGGCGACCTTGGCCACCACGCACCCCATGCTTTCTCCCTCCTTGCAAGCTCAAGAAAGGGCGGAACAACGGCGCGCTTGGGTCCATTGCTCCCGCCCTTTCTCCTTTCTGTGTCTGGGGCTGAGAAATCCTCAGCCTACCTGCTCCAGCCGCTCGTCCAGCTTGCCGTCGGCCACCTCCTGGATGGCAATGCTCACCGGCTTGTCGTCCAGGGGCTCCCCGGCCATCTCCGCCTCGCTGGCAATCTCACGGGCCCGGCTGGCCACCACATTTACCAGCTGATAACGGCTGGGTACCTTCTTAAGCAGGTCTCTCATAGCAGGATAGAGCATCATAACGCAAAAACTCCTTCATAAATAGATTTCCGGTTCTCCACGCGGCACTGTGCGGCAGTGAGGATGGACTCGATCTCCGAGACCGCGTTGGATACCTTGTCGTTGATAACCAGATAGTCGTACTTGGAAATTTCCGTGGCCTCCTGGCGGGCCTTCTCCAGCCGTCCCTGGATCACTTCCTCGCTGTCGGTGTGACGGCCATGGAGGCGGCGGGAGAGCTCCTCAAAGGAGGGCGGGATAATGAAAATAAACAGGGCGTCGGGGCAGCGGGAGCGCACCTTGGCCGCCCCCTGGACCTCGATATCCAGCAGCACATCGATGCCGGCGTCCAGCTTCTCCTGAATCGCCTTCAACGAGGTGCCGTAGTAGTTGCTGACATACTCGGCATACTCCAGCAGCTCGTCCCGCTGGATCATGCCCTCAAACTCCTCCCGGGAGACGAAGTTGTAGTTCACTCCGTTCTGCTCCCCCACCCGGGGCTGGCGGGTGGTATAGGAAACCGAGAAATAGATGTCTCTCCGCTGCCCCAGCAGCTCGGCGATCACCGTGCTCTTTCCCACCCCGGAGGGGCCGGAGAGGACGATGAGCTGTCCTTTCTCTTTCTTTCGGATCATTCCGCTTCCTCCTCTGCGTTGTCCTTCTCCCCTGCCGCCCGGTTAGCCACCGTCTCTGGCTGTAGGGCGGACAGGACCAGATGGTCGTTGTCCATAATCAGCACCGCCCGGGTGCGCCGACCGTAGGTGGCATCGATGAGCACGCCCCGGTCCCGGGCCTCCTGGACCATACGCTTAATGGGGGCGGATTCGGGGCTAACGATGGCGATGAGCCGCCCGGCGGAGATCATATTGCCAAATCCAATGTTGATCAGCTTCACCCACGGGCCTCCTTACTCAATGTTCTGCACCTGCTCCCGGATCTTCTCGATCTCGGCCTTGATGTCCACCACATGGCGGGCGATATCAATGTCGCTGCACTTGGAGCCGATGGTGTTGGCCTCCCGGTTGAACTCCTGAATGAGGAAGTCCAGCTTGCGCCCGGTGGCGCCGCCCTGCTCCAGCATGTGCCGCAGCTGGCCGATGTGGCTGCGCAGGCGCACCGTTTCCTCGTCCACCGCCACCTTGTCGGCGAAGATAGCCGCCTCGGTGAGGATACGGGCCGGGTCCAGCTGGGTATTGGAGAGCACCTCGTTCATCCGGGCCTCCAGCTTGGCGCGGTACTCGGCCACCGTCTGGGGAGAGCGCTCCTCCACCAGGCCCACCAGTTCCTCAATGCGGGCGGCACGAGAGAGCACGTCAGCCTCCAGCCGCGCCCCTTCCCGGGTGCGCATCTGGTCGAAGTCGGCAAGGGCCCGGTCCAGCACGGCACAGATGTCCTGGGCCCGCTGCTCCACGTCCTCCTCCGCCTTTTCCGCCAACAGCACGTCGGGGAACCGGGACAGCAGGGACACGGAGATGTCCTTGGACAGGCCGTAGCGCTCGGCCAGCTGCGTGAGGGCGGCGTAGTAGCCGTCGGCCAGGGGCTGGTTCACCGACACCTGGACCTGTTCGCCGCCGGTGGAATCCAGGGTGACGAATACGTCCACCTTTCCCCGGGAAATGGTGTTCTGCACCCGGCTTTTGATGGTCTCCTCCGCAAAGAGGTAGAGCCGGGGCATACGGACATTGCAGTCCAGATAGCGGTTATTTACCGAACGCAGCTCCACCGTAATGGTGCAGCCGTTGAGGGTATCCTCTGCCCGGCCGTAGCCGGTCATACTTTTGACCATGGGGGTCACTTCCTTATGTTATGGATTGTACCCGGCTTTGCAGGAGCCAACCCGCCGCCGGGAAAAAAGGGCGCCGCCTTACCGTCCCCGTCCGGGGCGCAGGCGCACCATCACCGCCCCAATGAGGCGGCTCAAACCGATATCGTAGATAAGAAATACCACATTGCCCACCAGATAGACCAGCCAGGTCTTCTCCCCGATCCACTGGGGCAGGGCGGGAAGAAACAGGGAGCGGAAGACAAACCAGCAGATGCTCAGGGCCAGATTGAGGAAGGCAAACTTTCCAAGCCACTCTACCACTCGGCTCTTCACATTTTCCATGCGGCTCTTCACCGTGGGGTACAGCCCCAAAAAGCACAGGTACATCAGGGCCACGCCCTTGTCCGGCAGCAGCAGAAGACCCAGCACTGAGGCCGCAGCCCAGCACAGAAGGCCCGCCGGACGGCCTGCCGCAATGACCGCCCCGATGGGGAACAGACCCGCCGCCGCCGTCAGCCCCAGCTTTCCTGTGGGGAAAAAGCAGGCCAGCCACATCACGGCCAGACTGCCTGCGGCCAGTACGCCGCCCAGCGCTGTGCGCCGGGTGGAATCCGATGCCCGCCCGGCCATGTCAGTTGCATCCTCCGCACAGGCACTGCCAGCACAGCAGAGCGGTACAGCAGTCCATGCTATCGATGCCGCCTCCAGAGGCATAGGGCCGGTAGGCCTGGCCGCCCCGCTGCATCATGTTCAGGGCCTGGCGGTACTCCATGTTGCCCGGCTCCATCTGGACAGCCAGGCTGTAATTCTGCATGGCCTCATCCAGCCAGCCCCGGCGGTAGGCGATGCTTCCCCGCAGGAAGTACCACTCTCCCCCATGCTGAGGCATCTCGTCCAGCAGCCGCTCGGCGGTGTTCAGGTCCCCCATGTTGATGAGGTTGCGCACCCGGGCGTAGGTGGGGTTGCCGCTGTACTGCTGTTGCTGCTGGTAGCCCCCCTGGTAGCTGCTGGAGGAGGAACTGCTCTGATAGCTGCCGCCTCCGCCGCTGCGCTGCTTCTGGATGGCCTCGTAGGCCTCGTTGATCTCTTTCATCTTCTCCTCCGCCAGGTCGGCCAGAGGATTGTCCACGTAGTTGTCCGGATGGTACTTCCGGGCCAGCTCCCGGTAGGCCTTTTTGATCTCCTGATCGCTGGCATTGGAACTGACGCCTAAGACGGTGTAGGGATCTCTCATTGATCTTGTCTCCATATCGTTTGTTTTTGGATCTGCTTCCAGCTGCCTTCAAAGACAGCCCGCTGTGCCAGGGGCAGGCCCAGGTACAGGATATTCTCAATGACCGGCCAACGTCTGCCAAAGGACAGCAGCTGGGCGGCGGAATACATGCGGTTGAGGGAGTGATTCAAGGTGCGTTCCAGGGCCTCCCGGTCCCCCTGGGGACCAAAGCGGGCAGCCACCGGGTTATAGCGCCCTGCCTGAGCGTCCTCCTCCAGGTCATCCTGGGCGTCGATGAGGTAAATCCACCGCCCCAGGTGGTAGAGAAGCTCCTCCAGCGGCCGGTCCCGCAGCGGGTCGCCCGTGGAGGGGGCCGCCGCCTGAAGCAGGCGGGCAAAGGTATCGGCCGTCCGGTCCATGGAGGGGCACTTCTCCCCCTCCAGGGTGTTCAGCTCCTCCAGGCAGGTCCGCACCGCCCCGTCAAAATCGGGACAGCGGCGGGACGCCTTTTTGTAGGCCGGGTGCAGCAGCACAGCCAGTCCCCGAGCGGGCAGTCCCTTCCAGAACCCCTCATCCCGGATCTTGTCCTTGAGCTGCCACCAGGTGAGCACCACGCTCTCGTCCGCCGCCCGCTCCAGGGCGGGGCTGGCGGGACACATGGTCTTTTTCACGCAGGGATTGACCGAGCAGCGCTTGCGGCAGGGGGCATAGGGCTCCTCCTCCGGGGTGAGCAGCAGGGCCAGAAAGGTGAAGTCGTAGTTGAGAAACCAGGTGGACGTCCAGCCGCACCGCTCCTTCATGCACCGGCACAGCCCGCAGTAGACCGCCCGGTACAAGTCAAAGTCCCGGCACTTCAGCTCGTCCCGCACCGGCCTGACATAGCCGAACATGCTCGGCTCCTCAGAACTGGCGCAGGATGGTAAACTCCGGCTCCTGCCGGCGGGTCACCGCCCGGTTCACCAGTACGGCGGGCAGGAAACCCACCACCAGGCCTAAGCCAGCCATACCCACCGAGGGCATCTCCCCCAGTCCCAGGGCCTTGCCCAGCAGATAGCCCAGAGCCAGGCACACACAGGGGATGGCAAAAATGAGCAGGGCGATGCCGATGGAGCTGCCGGAGGTGGCCTCCACCTCCACCCGCTCTCCCGGCTTGGCCCCGATGGGGTTGCTGGCCAGGGCCAGGATCTCCCCCTGGGGCTTCTGCATACAGCCTGCGCAGTCTCCCCCGCAGCTGAGCCCGCACTCCACCTGGCGCAGCAGAGAGACCTCCACCACACCGGAGCGTACTTCTTTTTTTACGATGGCACTTTGATTCATGATGCTGTTCTGCCTCCAGAAACGAAACTACTTTTTCTTAATATTGACTACAATTTTATATTCTCCCACAACGCCCACCTCATCACTGGCGTTGAGATAGACGGTTACCGGCACAGAATTGGTGCCTGTGGCAGTGATTTTGGACATATCGGCCACGATCCACACCTGGCCCGGGTCCACCTGCTCCAGAGCGCTCTCGCTGCCCCGAATGACGATGGTGCGGGTCTGGGTCACCTTCTCTACCGTGTATCCATCGGGTACGTTGGTGATTTCAATATTGGATACATCCAGCGACCGGGTGGACAGGCCCTTGATGGTCACGGTCACCTGGGCCTCGGTAATACCCGAGGCGTTGTCCAAAGCAGAGGAGAGACGGATGGGCATGGTGATGACGCTGGTGTCCAGCACGGTGGACAGGTCGATGCTGCCCAGAGAGATCTCGGTAAGACCGGCCACCGCCTCCTCCGTGCCGATGACATTGATGGTCTTGGGCTGGATGTCCACCTCTACATCTCCATCGCCGGTAGCGCCGCCGCCGGGGATGAAGCTCACCGTCAGAGGCACTTCCTTCATGACACCCACCGGCAGGGTGAGGTAAGCAGTCTCTTCACTCATGCTGATATTGGTATCGGTAATGGGTTCGTCGTTTTCATCCAACAGGGTGATGGGTAGACGTCCGGAGTAGCTCTGCTTCAAGCCGTCCGCCTCCAGAATCACCACCGCCCGGCTGACCTGAGCCAGCTGCTCGGCAGTGCCGCTGAGCTCCACCGTCTCCGGATCGAAGACCGGGGCGCCCGCCTGATAGCCGTCGGCCACGCTGCCCTCCAGCTTCAGCTCCAGCGTCTTGGTCTCGGTGGCCAGGTTGTCGATCACCACGGTGACCACCTGGGCGGAATCGGGAAAATAGGCCCCGGTGGTATCAATATTGCTGGGCAGCTTGGGGGTACAGGTGAGCTGGTACTCCCCCGGCTCTGTACACTGGGAGACGTCCACCGTAGCAGTAATGTTTCCCCGCAGATCGTTGTGGACGCTGATAGGGGCGTTGACGGTAACGTTCACCGTCTTCTGAGAGATGGAGGCCACGGTCAGTCCCCGCTCCTCCAGCACCCGTTCGCCGGAAATCTGGATCTCCACTCCGTAGTATGTTCCCTCCTGGGTGGGGTTCTCCACATCTCGGATATACATCCAGATTAGCACCGCCAGCAGGACGGACAGGAGGATATAGAACCACCGGCTTTCACGCAAACGGTCGATCATTTGTCTCCCTCCTTCTTCCAACGGGCGAGCAGGTTGTTCAGCGCCTGCATGGCGGGACGGTTCTTCTCCTCCCCGTCGCCCTCGTCGGCCATCAGCTCATTGCGCAGCAGCCGCTCCAGGGTCTCGGGTGCCAGATGCCGCTTGAGCATTCCGCCTACCGCCGCGGAGATGGAGCCCGTCTCCTCCGAGACAATGACCACCACTGCGTCGGAGTGCTCGCTCATGCCGATGCCGGCACGGTGGCGCATGCCCAGGTCCCGGCTCAGATTGGTGTTGCCCGACAGGGGAAGCATACAGCCTGCCCCCACGATCCGGCCGTCCCGGACGATGACCGCTCCATCGTGGAGAGGCGCCTTGTTCCAAAACAGATTTTTCAGCAGCTCGCTGGACACGGAGCAGTCCAGGGCAGTGCCCGTCTTGATCACGTCGTCCAGCAGATTTTTTCGCTCAAAGACCATCAGCGCCCCCACCTTGTCCTTGGACATGGAGGTGTAGGCATCTACGGTCTGGGTGATGGCGGTATCCATGTCGTGAAGGGGCAAGGACCGGGACGTGGAAAACACGTCGGCCAGCTTTCCGCTGCCCATCCGCTCCAAAGCCTGACGCAGCTCGGGCTGGAACAGAATGACCAGCATCAAAATGCCCCACTCTACTACCTTGTTGAGCAGATAACCCGTGGCCGTCAGCCGGAAGCCGTAAGCCAGGCACAATGCCAAAATCAGCACCATGATGCCTCGCAGCACCCGCCCGGAGCTGGTTTTGCGCATCAGCCACAGGGCCTTATAGATGACCAGGGAGAGGATAGCCACATCGACAAGATCCTTCACCTTAATGGTGCTCAACAGCGGGATCTCCTCCTGAAAGAAGCTGAATATGGTCTGCAACAACACTGATCTCCCCTTTTCCACCAGGCACACACTGCCCGGCGCCGCAAAACAAAATAAGGCAAATAGACAGATACGCTTATCTTAGTTATTATACGATATTCCACTTCCAATGGCAACCTTATTTGACCATGGAAGAATGAAAATTTCATGAATTTTCCCTTCAAAATTTCTCTCAAACGCACACCGATCCCCTGAATTTTTTCTGTGGGCGCAGGCGCTCCATCATTGACTTCTGTTCTCCTTGCAAGTATAATTTTTCTATCTGGACACAAGCTGTTTTATAGGCTTTGTCCCAATTATGCAGGAGGTTTTCCTTATGAAATTTTATGTCTGTGAACACTGCGGCAACATTGTCACCTTCCTCAAGAATACCGGCGTGCCCGTGATGTGCTGCGGGCAGAAAATGACCGAGATCGTCCCCGGCACCACCGACGCCGCCGTGGAAAAGCACGTCCCTGTCATCAGCCTCAGCGGCAGCACCGTCACCGTCAAGGTGGGCTCGGTGGAGCACCCCATGATCCCTGAGCACTTTATCCAGTGGATCGCTCTGGAGACCAAGCAGGGCCAGCAGATTAAGCACCTCACCCCCAACGATAAGCCCCAGGCTGTCTTCGCCCTGGCTGAGGGTGATGAGGTGGTGGCCGCTTACGCCTACTGCAACCTCCACGGTCTGTGGATGGCCTAATCACGGCACTTTTCTGATATTGCCCGCGGACCTCACCGGTCCGCGGGCTTTTTTGTAACCAGACGGCTTTTTTTGTAACCGGATTTAAAGAATTTCTTTCTTGGTTTCCCTCCTGCCCCATGGTATAATCCGCTTACGTAAACAACCGGTAAAATGTATGTTATCGGTTATTTAAATCCAGGAGGACCTTCTATGGAACTGCCCCATTTTCATTCTTATCAGGGCCAGCACTGTGCTCCGCCGCCCCCGCGGCCGAAGCTCCCTGCCTGGGCCCTGGGACTATATTTCCCCCTTCTGCTGGTCTACTTGGAGGTCGTTCTGCATCTGGCCGCCGGCAGTGCCATGGTCTACTTTCCCATTTACCTGCTTTTCTCCCTGTCAGCCGGGAGTCTGCTGGCTTTGCTGCCCATCCTGCTTTCTTGGAGAGTCGGACGCATCCTAACAGTGATCCTGTCCCTTCTGCTCACTCTTTTATTTGTGGCCGAATTCATCGCCAAGCGCACCCTTCTCTCCTATTATCCCCTCAGTACCCTGGAAACTGCGGCCGGCAACCGCTTGAGCGACTATACGGGTGTAATTCTCCCCGCCATCGCCGTGGCCCTTCCCCTGCTGCTTGTATTCTTCCTGCCCACCCTCCTGCTGTGGCCCCTGTTCCGGTGGGGCCTGGCAGCGGGACAGCCTCCCCGCCGCAGCGCCGCTGTCTTTGCCGCCGGTGCCGTGCTGCTGCACCTGTTGGGGCTGGCGGTGGTCCACGCCCCCTGGTCCGGGGACCTGACGCCCGCAAAGCTCTACCGCACCGACACCAATCTGGACGACCAGGTGGAACAGCTGGGGCTCATTACCATGCTGCGTCTGGACATCAAGCACCTGTTTATCCCCGCCAAAGCCGGCCTGAACAACGACTTTGACGGCCTGGACGGGCTGGATGGCTCTTCTTCGGGTGACGGCTCTGACGGCGACACCTCCGCGGTGGAGGAGCAGCCGGTGGTGGACACCTCCCCCAATGTGATGGATGTGGACCTGGAATCGCTGGCCGCCAATGCCCCCAACGAGGATGTCTCCTGGCTGGCCAACTACTTCAGCAGCGCCTCCCCCACCCGGAAAAATGAGTATACCGGCATGTTCAAGGGGTATAACGTCATCCAGCTGGTCATCGAGGGCTTCTCTGGCTACGCCATCGACCCCCAGCTCACCCCCACCCTCTACAAGCTGGCCAACGAAGGCTTTGTATTCAACAACTACTACACCGCCCTGCACTACACCAGTACCTCCAACGGGGAGTGTCAGACTCTGCTGGGCCTCTACCCCAAAAACGGCAACCCCATCACCATGAAGCGCACCGGGGTGCTGGGTACCAACGCCTACTTCTCTCTGGCCCAGCAGCTGGGCCGGGAGGGCTATCAGGTACTGGGCTACCACGGAAACTATGACATGTATGGCCGTCAGACCTCCCACACCAACCTGGGCTACACCTGGAAGCAGTTTGGCACCGGCCTGGACGTGGACACCACCTCCAGCGGCGAGATCGCCTGGCCCGCCCGGGACACCCAGGTGATCGAAAACAGTGTAGACGACTACATCAATAGCGACCAGCCCTTCCACGTCTACTACCTCACCATCAGCGGCCACATGCCCTATGTGAACAACCGCATCGTCGAGCCCTATCTGGATGAGGTCCGCGCCCTCCCCTACTCCCAGACTACCCAGAACTATATGGCCACCGTCATGGAGGTAGACCGGGCTCTGGCGCTGCTGCTGGAAAAGCTGGAGGCGGCAGGCAAGCTGGACAAGACCCTCATCATCGCCACCGGGGACCACATCCCCTACTCCAACGCCGGGGTACTGGAGGAGCTATCGGGCCGCACCTTCGGCAGTTCCAAGGACCTGGAGGCCCTCAACGAGTCGGCCATCGACTTTGACGTGTACAAAAACACCCTCATTCTCTGGTCGGCCAGCATGGAGGAGCCGGTACAGGTAGACAAACCCTGCTGCCAGGTGGACATTCTCCCTACCGTCTCCAATCTGCTTGGGTTGGAGTACGACAGCCGGATGCTCTCCGGACGGGACATTCTCTCCGACAGCGAGGGGCTAGTGATTTTCACCTCCCGCAGCTGGCGCAGCGACCGTGGTTTTTATAACCGCTACACCCAGACCTTTACCCCCGCAGCGGGGGTGACCATGACTGAGGAGGAGCAGGATCAATATGTCTCCACCATGAAAAAACTGGTGGAATATAAGCTGGCCTGCACCCCCATGATCGTGGAAAACGATTTTTATAATCTCCTATTTCCCCGGGAATAAGCAAAAGCCTCAGAATCCAATGGATTCTGAGGCTTTTTACATCAAAACATGGAAAACAGGTTTAGCTGACTGGTCTCCGGCAGGTCGCCGAAGGCCCCTGCTTCCTTCAATAGCTCGATATGGGTCTTGGACACCTTGGGACAGGCAGCGGCGACCTCCTCGATGGAGATAAAATTCTTTCCCTTGCGCTGCTCTGCCAGAGAGATGGCCGCCGTCTCACCCAGGCCAGCCACCGACACAAAGGGCGGGATGAGGGCGTTATTTTCCAGGTCCATCTTAAAGTGGATGGCGTCGGACTGGTAGATATCCATACGCCGGAAGGTAAATCCCCGGAGATAGAACTCGTAGCACACCTCCAGAGTGGTGAGCATGTCCTGCTCCACGGCGGAGGCGTCCTTGTCCTTGGCAATGATCTCCCGCATCTTCTTCTGGCACACGTCCATCCCCCGGCACATGTAGGCCTCGTCAAAGGCCTTGGCCCGGATGGAGAAGTAGGCAGCGTAGAAGGCCAGGGGCCGGTGGACCTTGAACCAGGCGATGCGGAAGGCCATCATCACGTAGGCCACGGCGTGGGCCTTGGGGAACAGGTAAGCGATCTTTTTACAAGAGCCGATGTACCACTCAGGCACTCCATGCTCCCGCATCTCGTCCTCCGCCCCCTCGGGGAGGCCTCTACCCTTACGCACCGCCTCCATGATTTTGAAGGAGCGCTTGGGGTCCATGCCCTTGGAGATGAGAAACAGCATGATATCGTCACGGCAGCCGATGGCCTCGCTGACCTTGGCAGTGCCGGAGGTAATGAGGTCCTTGGCGTTGCCCAGCCACACGTCGGTGCCGTGGGAGAAACCGGACAGCCGCACCAGGATGTCGAACTGGTCAGGCTGGGTGTCCTCCAGCATGCCCCGGACAAAGCTGGTGCCGAACTCCGGGATGGCTGTGCCTCCCGTGGGGCCCAGAATCTTGTCGTTCTCATAGCCCAGGGCCTTGGAGGACTGGAAGATGGACATGGTGTCCTTATCGTCCAGGGGGATGTCGGTACGGGCGTTCACCCCGGTGAGGTCCTCCAGCATACGGATCATGGTGGGATCATCGTGTCCCAGCATATCCAGCTTCAGGAGGTTGGACTCCATGGAGTGATACTCGAAATGGGTAGTGACAATGTCGCTGTTGGGGTCGTCGGCGGGGTGCTGGACGGGACAGAAGTCGTAGATCTCCTTGTCCTGGGGGATAACCACCATGCCGCCGGGGTGCTGGCCCGTAGTGCGCTTGACGCCGGTGCAGCCGATGGCAAGACGGTTTTCTTCCGCTTTAGAGGCCATCTTTCCCCGCTCATCCAGGTACTTCTTCACATAGCCGAAGGCGGTCTTTTCCGCCACGGTGCCGATGGTACCGGCACGGAACACGTGGGTCTGACCAAACAGCTCGAAGGTATACTTGTGGGCGCTGGACTGGTACTCGCCGGAGAAGTTCAGATCGATATCGGGCACCTTGTCGCCGCCAAAGCCCAGGAAGGTTTCGAAGGGGATGTTGAAGCCGTCCTTCATGTAGGGTGTGCCGCAGATGGGGCACACCGCGTCGGGCATGTCCGCCCCGCAGCCGTAGGGGTGGGCGGGGTCCTGGGCGTAGTCGAAGTCGGAGTGCTTACACTTGGGGCAGCGGTAGTGGGCGGGCAGGGAGTTTACCTCGGTGATGCCCGACATGAAGGCCACCAGAGAGGAACCTACCGAACCACGGGAGCCCACCAGATAGCCGTGCTCCAGGGAGTTCTGCACCAGCTTCTGGGCGGACATGTAGATGACGTCGTATTTACACCGGATGATATCACCCAGCTCCACATTGATCCGGTCCACCACGATCTGGGGGGGCTCATCGCCGTAAAGCTCATGAGCTTTCCCCCATACCAGGCGCTTCAGTTCTCCGTCGGAGTCCTCCAGTTTCGGGGCAAACAGGCCCTGGGGCAGAGGCTTGATGGGGTCGCACCAGTCGGCAATCAGGTTGGTATTCTTCACCACAACCTCGTAGGCCTTCTCCTTGCCCAGATAGGCAAACTCCTGGAGCATCTCGTCGGTGGTCTTGAAGTAGATGGGCAGGGCCTCATCCGCGTCCTCAAAGCCCTTGGATGCCAGCAGGATATGGCGGTAAATTTCGTCCTCCGGGTCCAGGAAGTGGACGTCGCCGGTGGCACACACCGGCTTTCCCAGCTCCTCCCCCAGCCGCACCACCGTGCGGTTAAAGTCCCGCAGCTCTTCCTCGCTGCGCACCATCCCCTTGCGGAGCATGAACATATTGTTGCAGATGGGCTGAATCTCCAAAAAGTCGTACCAGGAGGCGATACGCTTAAGCTCCTCCCAGTCCTTGTCCGCCGTCACCGCCTGGAACAGCTCGCCCGCCTCGCAGGCCGAGCCGATGATGAGGCCCTCCCGGTTCTCGTTGATCACCGACTTGGGCATGATGGGGTAGCGCTTGAAGTGCTCCAGGTGGGCCAGGGAGATGAGTTTATAGAGGTTGCGCAGGCCCGTCTGGTTTTTGGCCAGCACGATAAGGTGCTTGGGCTGCCGCCGGGCCTTTCCGCCCTTGCGCAGCTTGGGCATGGCGGCGTTGATGTCCTCCAGGCGGTGGACCCCCATGGCCTCCAGCCTCTCAAAGAAGGGGGGCAGCATATAGGCCACCGTGGCCGCGTCGTCGCTGGCCCGGTGGTGGTTGAAGGCGGGCAGCTGAAGGTACTCGGCCACAATGTCCAGCTTATACTTGCCCAGCTCCGGCAGCAGGTTCTGGGCCAGAATCAGGCTGTCAACGGAGGGATTGGTAAAGGGGATGCCGTATTTCCGGCAGCCGGTGGAGATAAAGCCCATGTCAAACTCCGCGTTGTGGGCGGCCAGGGGCCGGTCCCCCACGAAGTCCAAAAAGGCCCGCAGGGCCTCCTCCTGGGAGGGCGCGCCCACCAGCATCTCATCGGTGATGCCGGTGAGGTGGATGATCTCCGGGCTGAGGATGCGCCCGGGGGCCACGAAGGTGTTGAAGGTATCGGTGACCTCCCCGTTTTTCAGCACCGCCGCGCCGATCTCGATGATGACCTCCCGGCGCTTGTCCAGGCCGGTGGTCTCAATATCAAAGCAGACGATTTCCTGGGAAAAGTCCTGGCAGGGCTGGCCGTGGACCACCACCCGGTCATCCACGTCGTTGATGAAGTAGGCCTCCACGCCGTAGAGGAGTTTAATGTTTTTGGCGGAGTGCCAGGCGTCCGGAAAGGACTGGGCCACGCCGTGGTCAGTGATGGCGATAGCCCGGTGGCCCCAGGCCTCCGCCCGCTTTACCACATTGCGCTCCGGCCCCAGCTTGGGTCCCACTGCGGTGAGGGCGTCCATGGCGGACATGGTGGTGTGCAAATGGAGCTCCACCCGCTTCTCGGGGGCGTTGTCCATGCGCATTTCTTTCTTGCCCGCCATCACGGCCACCGGCTCCAGCACCATATCGCCGTAGAAGCGGTCCATATTAAGCCGCCCCTGGATGACAAGGTGCATCCCTTTCTTCACTCCGTCCACCAAGGGTTTGGCCTCATCAGCCTGGGGGAAAAACTTGCTCACTCGGATGGAGCCGGTGTAGTCAGTCACGTCAAAGGCTACCACCCAGGAGTTGCGCTTCTTAAGCTCCCGGTTTTCGATGGCGAACACGTCGCCCTCGATGACCACCATGCCCATATCCAGCTCCAACGCCCCGATGGGCACCGGGGCACGCTTGATGACCTTGCCGAAGATGGCCCGGCCATTGTCCTTCTTCTCCCCCTTTTTTCCGGAGGCGGAGGGCGCAGCCCGCTTCACCTTTTTCAGGGCGGCGGCGCGGATGGCCTCCGCCCGGGCAAAGGCGTCCTGGGGCTCCTGAGGCTTTTGCGCCTCGGCAGGAGCCGCCGCAGGCTGCTCCTGGGCCGCGTTCGGCGCGGCAGGCTGGGCCGGGGGCGCACTCTGCGGGGCAGGCTGAGGAGCCGGGGGCGTCACCGCCTCCGGCTTTCTCTCTGCAATGGGTTTCAGCTTTACAGAGTTTAACCCGTAGCACCGGGCCACCGCCTCCTCCGCCTGGGCGATGAGGTTGGGCCCGGCTCCGCCGGCCCCCTCCACCGTCACCACCGCACTGCGGCTTTTCCGGTCGATGGCCGCCTCTACGATCAGCCACCCTTCCATGGCGTTGACAAACTCCTGCCACTGGTTCAGGGCGGCGAACATCTCTAAAAAGGGTATCTTCTGGGACATTGCGCCTCTCCTTTGTGTCTGCGATTAAAGTGTATCGATGAGGGCGAACAGCTCGTCCACCAGCTGGTCCTGGGGTACTTTCTTGATGATCTGGCCCTTCTTGAACAGCAGGCCCTCGCCCACACCACCGGCAATGCCGCAGTCAGCGGCGCTGGCCTCGCCGGGACCGTTGACCACGCAGCCCATGACCGCCACGGTGATGGGCTTGTCCACGGCTTTCAGCCGCTCCTCCACCTCCCCGGCCAGGGAAATGAGGTCGATGCGGGTGCGCCCGCAGGTGGGACAGGACACCAGCTCGGCCCCCTCTTTGCGGATGCCCGCCGCCTTCAAAATGTCCCGGGCGGCATAGACCTCCTCCACCGGGTCGGCGGACAGGGACACCCGCATGGTGTCGCCGATGCCCAGAGCCAGCAGACCCCCGATGCCCACGGCGGATTTCAGGGTTCCCATGCGGACGGTGCCCGCCTCAGTCACTCCGATATGTAAAGGATAATTGCTTTCCCGCGACATAATCTGATAGGCTTTCATGGTCATGGGCACGCTGGAGGATTTCAGCGACACGCAGATATCGTCAAAGTCGAATTTATTGAGGAGCCGAATGTGGCCGAAGGCGGACTCCACCATGGCCTCGGGGCACACGCCGCCGTACTTGGCCAGCAGAGGCTTCTCCAGGGAGCCGCCGTTCACCCCGATGCGGATGGGGATGTTCTTCTGGCGGCAAACGTCGGCCACCGCCTTCACCCGGTCCTCACTGCCGATGTTACCCGGGTTGATGCGCACCTTGTCCGCCCCGGCGGCAATGGCCTCCAGGGCCAGCTTGTAGTCGAAGTGGATGTCCACCACCAGGGGCAGAGGGCACTGCTCTTTGATCTTACCAACTGCCTTGGCGGCCGCCATGTCGGGCACCGCCACCCGGATGATCTCGCACCCGGCGGCGGCCAGCTCTCGGATCTGGCGCAGGGTGGCCTCTACGTCGTCGGTGCGGGTGTTGGTCATAGACTGGATGGACACCGGCGCGCCGCCGCCCACCAGGACGTTGCCTACTTTGATCTGCTTGGTCATTCTGTTCTCCTCCTCCCGTCCGGGGCTTTGCCCCGGAACCCCACCCGCTTTTTGTAAAAAGCGGGGCAAAAACTTTCGGGTGCAAAATTACATTTTGCACGAGTTTGGTTTCCTTTGCAATCTGAAACAAATGCCAGAAGCAAACCGTTAGGTTTGCGCAAAAGCTCTTTTGATCCTTTTCTCTCGAGAAAAGGATTAGCGGGCAATGATCTTGCCAATGTCGCTGAAGGTGACCATCAGCATCAGGGTCATCAGGGCCGCCAGCCCTGCCAGATGGACATATCCCTCATACTTGGCGTCGATCTTCCGCTTGAACAGCGTGTACAGCAGCCCGTTGAGCAGCAGGAAAAACACCCGGCCGCCGTCCAGAGCCGGCAGAGGCAGCAGATTCATCACCGCCAGGTTCACCGCGATCAGCGCCGCCAGCCACAGCAGATTCTGGATGGCCGCGCCCACGCTGGCCGACTGGCTGCCCACCTGAGACATGGTGTCCACGATACCCACCGGGCCGGACAAATCCTTGATGCCTACCGCGCCCCGCACCAGGTCGCCCAGGCTCACCCACACCAGGCGCACGTAGTCCACAGTGGTATTCCAGCTGTAAACCAGCTTGGTGCCCAAACCGGCGGGCAGCACCTGCGCGCCGATGGTGATGCCACGATAGTTGGTGGTGTTGCCCTCCTCGTCAGTGCGCTCCTGCCGGGGCAGAGACACGTCGTCCAGATACACCTTCTCACCGTTGCGCTCCACCACCAGGTCCATGGTCTCCCCGGTGGCGGTGCTGAGCTGGGTGGACAGGTCGGAGTAGACAAAAATCCGGTGGCCGTTCACCGAGACAATCCGGTCCCCCGCCTGGAGTCCCTCCGCCCCGGCGCAGGAGAAGCCGTCCATGAAGTCCCGGACCACCGGCACCACATAGCTGCCGGCGGTGCCAAACAGGATGGCCACCAGCACAAAGCCGGCAATGAAGTTCATCACCGACCCCGCGGCCAGAATGATGAGCTTCCGCCAGGGGGATTTGTTGGAAAAGGAGCGGGGGTTGTCGTTCTCCTCATCCTCCCCCTCCATGGCGCAGTAGCCCCCGATGGGAAAGGCCCGGAGGGAATACTGGGTCTCCCCCCGCTGGAAGGAGACCAGGGCGGGACCCATGCCAATGGCAAACTCATTGACCTGGACCCCCAGGAGCTTGGCGGTGAGGAAGTGTCCTCCCTCGTGGACCGCGATGAGCAGGCCG
>ENA-UPXC01003066-UPXC01003066.1-human-gut-metagenome-genome-assembly--contig:-NODE-3066-length-18053-cov-3.919281_pt1 | contig 18053 bp, 9 predicted proteins | sample MGYA00250047_ERZ773371 | MGnify/ENA primary metagenome ERZ773371 (study PRJEB29103, sample SAMN06111975) | human gut metagenome | biome: human gut; feature: ankylosing spondylitis patient; material... | reverse complement strand
GAACAACAGAGTGAAATTGATGAATTGAAACAGGTATTAAATGCTAAAAATAAAACACGTGCTGCCGATAATGGGGAAAATGAATCGGAAGATGATTCTTTAGACTTGGATGAAAGAGGAATAGCAGCTTTGTATTCTAATATTCCTAATCCCTTTAAAGAAGAAACCAAAATATCTTTTTTTATACCGGAAAAAGCTTCACAAGCTAGCCTTCATATATATAATTTACAGGGTAAGCAAGTGAAACAAATTAATATTTCAGAAAGAGGCAGTAATTCTGTGATCATAAAAGGATATGAATTGAATCCGGGAATGTATATGTATACATTAATTGTAGATGGTAAAGATATAGATACGAAAAAGATGATATTAACCGAATAAAAGTGAGTTATGAAACGATCTATATTCCTTATTGCTTGTATTTTATGCCACATAGGCATACAAGCCCAAATCAGCCATACGGTTGTTTTTGAACCTGATAAACTGATCATTGACAATCAGTTGCAGGAGGACGGTAACAGGTATTCAAACCTGTTGTATGAAGATTGTTCGGTTAACGACAGCGTGGGGGCTCCCTCATTGCCCTATCGTATTCTCCGTTTCATTGTCCCTAACGATCCTGTCTCCTTTTCGATCGATATAAATAGCTCCAATAGTACACAGATCGATCTGCCCGCTCCTCTATTACCGATCCAGGCGCCTGTTCCGACTTCTTTGAATAGTGCAAAGAGTGAGTTCATACCATCTTCTTTTGTCACTTCTGGTGCATATCCCGAGAAGATCGTCCAAATAATTAATGAAGGGTATCTGGACGGTGACAAACGTATCCTGACGGTGAAGGTGACTCCCGTGCAGTATTTAGCCGCCTCCAACTGTTTGCTGTTCCATTCTTCGGTTGGCTTCACAATCAACTCCAATCCTGATAATTTATCATCAAGAAGTTCCGAAAGAAGAATCTCCCCGATTGCTGCTCCTTCCAGGGAGTCTACCGAACTGGTGAAAATGCTTGGTTTTGTGGAGAACAAATCGGACATAAGCAGAATTTTGAATTCCCGTTCACAAGTCCATGCTACCGCTTCAATCCTGAAACTTCCGGCTTATGAATATGTGGTGATCACTTCCCAAAGTTTGGCCCCTTACTTTAAGAGACTGGTCGACTGGAAACGTCAGAAAGGTCTGAATGCGGGCATTGTGACGATGCAGGACATATTGAGTGATGCTTCCATAACGAAAGATGAAGTATCCAACTTGTCCGATGACGCGGGCAAGTTGCGCCAATACCTAAAACTGGCTTATGACAAGGGAACAAGGTATGTGTTATTGGGAGGACGAAGGGAGTTTGTGCCGATTCGGTATGGCACAGATTACTATCGTGGCAACGTCCAAATTCCTTCCGATTTGTATTTTAGTGACTTGAATGGAAATTGGAATCGAGATGGAGATTCCGATTTAGGAGAGAAATCGGATGGTTTGGATTATAATCCGGAATTATTTGTCGGACGCCTTTTATGTCGGGATGGTGAAGAGATCAATAATTATATTGATAAACTATTGCTTTATGAGCAGAATCCCGGCAAAGGTAATTATGCTTACTTGAAAAAGGCATTGTATATGGAGTCGGACAAAATGCAAAACGATCATGAAGGGGAGGCTATTGCCAATGAATTTTATACCATTTTCCCTGATACTACAATCTTGAGAGAATATCCGGAACATCTTGATTCAATTCCAACCTATCCCACGGGAAAGGATGTGATTGATCTGATGAATAATAATTTTCATGGTTTTGTTAGCTGGTTTGCCCATGGGAGTCCCAGTGGAGTGAAGGCAAAAAGTAATGGTAACAATAATTCAGGACATTATCTTGTCAATGCCCGGGAAGGAGTCTATCCCGCCCCATGGAATGAGATCGAAACAGGTAATGGCCTTGATAATCTAGTCAATTTTAATTATCCGTCAGTCCTTTATTCTATAGCTTGTTCCGTCACTCCATATGATATATATGTGGGTGGTGGAGTCACTTATGATATGAAATATAATGTAGGAGAGTCGTTCACTGTTGGAGGGAAATACGGTGGAGTTGCGTTTTTGGGAAATACCCGAGAAGGTTGGACGGGGAGTTCTACAGCTTTAGAAAAAAAATTTGTAAATCGGATTAAATTCTTTTCAGGAAAGATAGGACAAGCCGAAGCCTTTTCCAAAGCCGATTATAAAGGAAGTGATTTTCATTGGCTGGCTTTGACGCATAACCTGATAGGTTGTCCCGAATTTGAAATGTGGACGAATACTCCTTCTCGCTTTCTTAATGCGTCTGTTACCAAATCATCGAATAGTTTGACTGTGAATACGGGAGTCGATGGTACAAATATATCATTAAGAGGTCTTTTTAGTGACCAACGTATTTATTTTCAAGTCGGAAGAACTGCTACATTTTATCCTTTACCCCAAAATTATGTTTTGACATTGTATAAACATGACTATATACCTTATGTCGCTCCTATCTATTTACAGAATGAATCAGTGACCGGCACTCATTATATCAAAGGTAGTCAAATAACCACAGGAAATTCTGTTGATCCGACCAAGGCTACAGGAGATTTCGTTGTTAAGTCGGGATCGGATATTGTATTGGAAGTTTCAGAGGGAATTACATTGGATGCGGGAACTGAAATAGAATTAGGTGCAAATTTTGAAATTAAAATAAGCAATTAACATTATGAATAAACTGTTATTTCTGATCATTTTTTGTGTATACAATCTCTTTTTGTATGCCCAACCTCATTCGCAAGCGGCAGTTGAACAGGCTCATGTCACGAAGGTCAAACTATGCAATACGGATAAAGTAATAAAGGATCGTTATGAGATGTTTTCGTATGAAAAGGATTGCATTGACAATGATTATCTATTAAAAGTTTCCCATAAAGATATTCTGGTGAATTCTTCCGGTAGCAATATAAATGTAGAAATCACCTGTTCGAATGACACAGTCTTCATCAGGGAAACAGAGATTAAAAGCGAAACTAATACAGATGAAAAATGCCTAAGGGATTTATCCTACCAAATTAGGGTAGGAAGCCATCATGCGCTTGTTCTTGTGTTAACATCCGATGTTAGTTCAATCCCTTATCAAGCTTTCTATACCGGTAGCAATGAATGTGTCTATCCGGTTACTGAAAAATCAGACTATCAATATAAGCCTTTTATAATGGATGGTTCGTGTGAGTGGATCATAAATACGTTATATGGAATTGATGGGCATAAAAAAATAATAAGCAATGAAGATACTTTGATATCCCATAAGGCATATAAGAAGATCTTTGTTCACCCCTGTAAGCATCCCACGGAAAAAATATACGCTGGTGCGATCCGTGAAGAAAACCGCCAAATATTCTTTGTAGATACGACATTGTATCCGTCGCCTTATACTGCAAATGAAATTATTCCGGAAAAGAAGCTTTACGATTTCAATCTCCAGGTGGGTGACAGGATGGAATACGAAAATTCCAGGGATCTTCCGGGCATTCTCCAGGTTTCACATATAGACACAATATTGCTGGAAGGCATTCCTCGCCGGAAATTTTATTTTGATGAACCATATTGGGATACTTGGACTGAGGGTATCGGTAGCGAATACGTATTCACCGAACCTTTCCCGCCTTTAATGACCGGTTACAATCCTAATTTGATTGGTGTTTGGTGCAATGGGAAAGAACTTTACTGTTGTTTTGCCGGCCTGTGTACTTGCGAGGATATGGTTCCCGTCATTGAACATAAATCCACTCCTCGGTTCCGGGTACTGAATAACCCAGTTGAGAACCGACTATTATCCATATTTTTCTCAGAATCGGATTTCACCAAGCTCGAATTATATTCATTCGATGGAATACTGCAATATAGGATGGATCTTGTCATTCGGGATGGCATACTCGATATTCCTCTTACCGGTCTTCATGCGGGGAATTACATCCTAATACTTTCGCGCTCAGATAATAGCCGGGAATCATGCAAGGTGATAATTCAATAATAGAGAATATGGTTCTATCATGCTTTGATTTAAAATCGGTTTGGAAACATCTGAAACATCTTCTTTACTATCCGCTTCCTTACTGTCCGCGCATAGATATAATTAGGTACAAATTTTGAAATCAAATTAAATAAATAGTAATTATGAGATATCTCTTTTTTTCTATTATAATGATCTTTTTCAGTTGTTCATTATCTTCTCAATCAAGTGAATACACCTATCAGCCATTTATAATGGACGGCAGCTGCAAATGGATAATGACTGCAGCGGGAGGCAGTAGCGGGGTTGAGACGGTAATCAGTAATGAAGATACCTTGATTTTGGGCAAGTCTTATAAGAAAATATATCGGAATCGATGTGAGCAGCCTGATGTGAAAGAATATATGGGGGCTTTTCGTGAAGAAAACAGAAAAGTGTTTTATTTCAGGAAAGGATTTAATGAGCGCGAAGGTTTTGAGAATTTGGTTTATGATTTCAATTTGAAGGTTGGAGACCGTATAGAATATGAAGATGGATGGGATCCTTACGAAACATATGAAATGGAAGTAGCCCGCATTGATACCATAGCGACTGAAGGTATCCTTCGCAAGCAGTTCTTTTTTGATGGTGATCCGGAAGGACGTTACTTTAGTTGGATTGAAGGCATCGGGAATGTTAAAGATTTGCTTTATTGTAGTGTATGGGTTCCGACCAATTATGAGGGACATTTAGTCGGTGTCTGGCGTAACAGTGAAGCCCTTTTCCGTTTTGAAGATAAATGTACCTGTGATGAGCTTATGCCAGTCATTGAACATAAATCCACTCCTCGGTTCCGGGTACTGAATAACCCTGTTGAAAACCGGCAGTTATCCATCTCTTTCTCGGAATCGGATTTCATCAAACTTGAATTGTATTCTTTTGATGGAATATTGCAATATAGCATGGATCTTACTATCCGGGATGGCATACTCGATATTCCTCTTACCGGCCTCCATGCGGGAAATTATATCATGATACTTTCGCGTCCTGATAATAGCCGGGAATCATGCAAGGTGATAATTCAATAATTCATGGCAAAGTATATGTGAAATAAAATTCATTCCATCCGTAGGAGTCAATAACAGTCGTCTACCTTTTTTAAAGAAAACGCCTGTTATTGACTCCTGCATTTATTATACCTTTTTGTTATCCATCTCCTTTTTTCTTACTATCTTTGCACCGCAAGAAAAAGAAGTCTATCCTCTACGTCAAGGGGATGCTTCGATCACAAAATCGCAAATCGTAAACCCGTAATTATACAACATGATTCTTTTTTTCAGAACCCCTTCCAAGAGCGTGATTGCCGTAGAGAGCAACCAATCGCTCACACCGGACGATAACAAAAAACTCTGTTGGCTCTTTGGCGAAGCCACTACGGAAAGTGAAGAAAACCTGAAAGGCTGTTTCGTGGGACCACGCCGCGAAATGATTACTCCCTGGAGTACCAATGCAGTAGAGATCACCCAAAACATGGGCGTCGATGGCATCAGCCGGATTGAAGAGTACTTCCCCGTAAAAGATGAAAACACTGAATTCGACCCGATGCTGCAACGCATGTACAAAGGCCTGGATCAAAATGTGTTTACCACCAATCGCCAGCCGGAACCGATCATCTACATTGAAGACCTCGAAGCCTATAACGAGAAAGAAGGGCTTGCACTCTCCAAAGAGGAAATGGACTACTTGAAAAAGGTGGAAAATGACTTGGGACGCAAACTGACTGACTCGGAAGTTTTCGGTTTCGCGCAGATCAACTCGGAACACTGCCGCCACAAAATCTTTGGCGGAACATTTATCATCGATGGCGAAGAACAGGAATCGTCGCTCTTCCAGATGATAAAAAAGACCACACAAGAGAATCCGAACAAAATCATCTCTGCCTACAAAGACAATGTGGCATTCGCAGAAGGTCCGGTAATAGAGCAATTCGCACCCGCTGACCATTCAAAGCCCGACTTCTTCCAAATAAAAGATATAAAAAGTGTGATCTCGCTGAAAGCCGAGACACACAATTTTCCTACAACAGTAGAACCTTTCAATGGTGCTTCAACCGGTACGGGCGGTGAAATCCGTGACCGTATGGGGGGCGGTAAAGGTTCTTGGCCGATAGCAGGAACAGCCGTTTACATGACTTCTTACCCACGGACGGACGAAGGCCGCTCTTGGGAAGATATTCTGCCCGTGCGAAAATGGTTATACCAGACACCGGAACAAATTCTGATCAAAGCATCCAATGGTGCTTCGGATTTCGGAAACAAGTTCGGCCAACCACTGATCTGCGGTTCGGTACTGACTTTCGAACATAAAGAAAATAACGAAGTATATGGTTACGACAAAGTAATCATGCTTGCCGGTGGCGTAGGTTACGGCACACAACGTGATTGCCTGAAAGGCACACCCGAAGCTGGCAACAAAGTCGTAGTGATCGGTGGTGACAACTACCGTATCGGACTTGGCGGTGGTTCGGTGTCATCAGTCGATACCGGCCGCTACAGCAGTGGTATTGAACTGAATGCCATACAACGCGCGAATGCAGAAATGCAGAAACGCGCCAACAACGTGGTTCGTGCCCTCTGCGAAGAAGATGAGAATCCGGTAGTATCCATCCATGACCACGGATCGGCAGGACACGTCAACTGCCTGTCGGAACTTGTGGAAGAGTGCGGTGGACTGATCGACATGAGCAAGTTGCCGATCGGTGACAAAACATTGTCGGCTAAAGAAATCATTGCTAATGAATCGCAGGAACGCATGGGACTTCTCATCAAAGAAGAAGCCATCGAACATGTACGCAAAATAGCCGAACGCGAACGTGCCCCGATGTACGTAGTCGGTGAAACGACCGGTGACCAACGTTTTGCTTTCCAACAGGCAGACGGTGTACGTCCTTTCGACTTGGCGGTAGACCAGATGTTCGGTTCTTCACCTAAGACTTACATGATCGACAAGACCGTTGAACGTCATTACGCAATGCCGGAATACGAACAGTCTAAATTGCACGAATACCTGACCAATGTTTTGCAACTGGAAGCTGTGGCGTGCAAAGACTGGTTGACCAACAAAGTAGACCGCTCCGTAACAGGCAAGGTTGCCCGCCAGCAATGCCAAGGTGAAATACAATTGCCCCTGAGCGACTGTGGAGTCGTGGCCTTGGATTATCGGGGTGAGAAAGGGATTGCAACGTCCATCGGACACGCACCTCAAGCAGCTTTGGCGGATCCGGCAGCAGGCTCTATCCTCTCCGTCAGCGAGGCATTGACTAACCTTGTATGGGCACCAATGGCAGAAGGCATGGATAGCATTTCCCTGTCTGCCAACTGGATGTGGCCATGCCGTTCGCAGGAAGGTGAAGATGCCCGTCTTTACACGGCAGTAAAAGCATTAAGTGATTTCTGCTGCGCACTGCAAATCAATGTACCGACTGGTAAAGACTCCCTGTCCATGACACAGAAATATCCCGATGGCGAGAAAGTAATCTCTCCGGGAACAGTTATCGTATCTGCCGGTGGTGAAGTTTCAGACGTGAAGAAGGTCGTATCACCAGTTCTCGTTAACAACGAAAAGACGACTCTTTATCACATCGATTTCAGTTTCGATGCTTTGAAACTTGGCGGTTCGGCTTTCTCACAATCACTTGGCAAAGTTGGCGATGAAGTACCTTGCGTACAGGATGCTGAATATTTCCGTGATGCATTTATGGCTGTTCAGGCACTGGTAAACAAAGGATTGATCTTGGCAGGACACGATATTTCCGCAGGTGGTCTTATCACTACATTGCTCGAAATGTGTTTCGCCAACGTGGAGGGTGGACTTGAAATCGACCTCGGTAAGATGAAGGAGAATGACATCGTAAAAATCCTCTTCGCAGAGAATCCAGGTATCGTCATCCAGATAGCCGACAAACATAAAGAAGAAGTAAAGAAAATACTCGAAGATGCAGGCATAGGATTTATCAAACTGGGTAAACCAACGGACGAACGACATATCCTCGTATCGAAAGACGGGGCAACCTACCAATTCGGCATTGACTATATGCGTGATGTATGGTATGCTTCTTCATATCTGCTCGACCGTAAACAATCCATGAACGGTTGTGCCAAGAAACGCTTTGAGAATTATAAGATGCAACCTTTGGAATATGCCTTTATGCCCGGTTTTAAAGGAAAATTGTCACAATACGACATCACTCCTGACCGCCGTACACCAAGCGGCATACGTGCAGCTATCATCCGCGAGAAGGGAACGAATGGTGAACGTGAAATGGCATACTCGCTCTATCTGGCTGGTTTCGATGTGAAAGACGTTACCATGACTGACCTGATCAGTGGACGCGAGACATTGGAAGACGTGAATATGATCGTCTATTGCGGTGGCTTTGCCAACTCGGATGTGCTAGGATCAGCCAAAGGATGGGCAGGCAGCTTCCTGTTCAACCCTAAAGCCAAAGAAGCACTTGATAAATTCTATGCCCGCGAAGATACCTTATCATTAGGTATCTGCAACGGTTGCCAGCTAATGGTAGAATTGAACTTCATCAATCCTGAGCATAAAAAGAAAGCCCATATGCTACATAATGAATCCCACAAGTTCGAATCGACCTTTGTCGGACTGACTATCCCGACCAATCGTAGCGTCATGTTCGGCTCATTGAGCGGTAGCAAACTGGGAGTCTGGGTGGCACACGGAGAAGGAAAATTTTCTCTTCCCTATGAGGAAGACAAGTACAATGTGGTGGCAAAATATTCTTACGATGAATACCCAGGTAATCCGAACGGTTCGGACTATTCCATAGCTGCCATTGCCAGCACCGATGGACGTCATTTGGCGATGATGCCACACTTGGAGCGTTCTGTGTTCCCCTGGCAAAATGCCAACTATCCTGCGGATCGGTTGAAGAGCGATCAAGTCACTCCCTGGATCGAAGCATTTGTCAACGCACGCAAGTGGGTAGAAGAGAAAATGAAATAATTCACTGATATTTCTTATCGTTCTAAGGCTGTCACTTTATCCGGTGACAGCCTTTTCGTTTACTCTAATCACACAAAACAACGAATTGTTTTTTCTGTTTTCAAAACAAATACTCATTCAACGTTCACTATATACAAATTCAGGATCATATTAGTCAAGTAGATATAAAAAGCGGAAATCTATCCTTCTGAAATATTTTGTTATATCAAAAATACTTCCTATTTTTGTGATTCATTCACCCCCCAGGAAATCGAAATACATAATTCTAAAAGTCTTATTAGTATGAAGAAATGGCTTTTTCTCTTAGTATTACTTCCATTAACTTGTATTGCTCAAACCTATAAATACATCGGTGTAGAAGATGGCATGAGCAACCGGAGAGTATACTCCATACAAAAGGGTCCCAAAGGATATATGTGGCTCCTCACGCATGAAGGTGTAGACCGCTACGACGGTAAAGAATTCAAACAGTACAAATTAATGGATGGCAAAGAGGAAGTAAACTCATTGCTGAATCTTAACTGGCTCTATATAGATGATGAAGGTGCCATCTGGCAAATAGGGAAAAAAGGAAAAATATTCCGATATGACGAACAACATGATACATTTGTTGTAGAATATAAACTTCCGGAAGCAACAAACAAAGATATGCCTGCCCCTGTCAGCTTCAGCTTTATAGACAGCAACCACATCATCTGGCTTTGTTGTGAAGAGACAATCTATTTGTACGACACTCAGAAACGCAAAGTTACTAATCTGAAAAATGCGGTAAATGAGATGATAACCGATGTTGCTCAAATTGATGATACCCATTATTATATTGCTACGGAAGAAGGCATCCATTATGCCGAATTAAAAGACGGCACTTTATCACCTATCCATTGCGACAAGTTGGACAATATCATGATACAAATCAACGAAATATATTTCGATCAAAAAGCACGTAAACTATTTATAGGGACTTTCCAAAGAGGTATATTCGTATATGATATGAATACCAAACAAAGTTATCAGCCGGAATACAGTCTGGCAGATATGAGTATCAATGCCATTAAACCATTAAATAATAAAGAGTTATTAATCGCAACGGATGGAGCCGGAGTTTTCAAAATGAACGTAGATACCTACCACACGACTCCGTATATCGTAGCTGACTATAATAAAAATAACGGTATGAATGGCAATAATATCTATGATATTTATTTAGATGATGAAGGCAGAATCTGGATGGCAAACTACCCGATAGGAATCACTATCCGCAATAACCGATATTCAAGTTACAATTGGATCAAGCACTCCATTGGCAACAAACAATCCCTTGTCAATGATCAGGTGAATTCCATTATTGAAGATTCAGAAGGAGATTTATGGTATGCCACTAATAACGGTATAAGCTTATATAGAACACAGACAGGTGAGTGGCACTCTTTTCTAAGTTCTTTTAATGAAAAGAAGCAAAACAAGAACCATATATTTATCACCTTATGTGAAGTACAACCCGGAATAATTTGGGCAGGGGGCTATAGTTCGGGAATCCATCAGATAAACAAGAAAAGTCTGACCACAGATTTCTTCACTCCATCAGACTTCACCAATACAAACATGCGTCCTGATAAATATATCCGTACCATCATGAAAGATTCTGAAGGTATCATCTGGTCCGGTGGTTACTACAATCTAAAACAAATAAACCTGCGAGAAAAGACAATTATACCTTATAATGGGCTGAACTCTATCACAGCCATTGTTGAGAAAAACAACAAAGAATTGTGGATCGGCACTGCAACCGGTCTATTCTTGCTGGAAAAGAAAACCGGAAGTTTCGAACGAATCAAACTGCCCGTAGAATCAACCTATATTTATTCACTCTATCAGGCTGAGAACGGAAGTTTATACATCGGAACGGGTGGTTCGGGATTATTAATTTATGACCCAACCGTAAAGCTGTTTACGCATTATCATGTAGACAACTGTGCCCTTATCTCGAATAATATCTATACAATACGTTCGAACGGTGATAAAGATATTCTTATCAGCACGGAAAACGGATTGGTAAGCTTCTATCCTGAAGAAAAAGTATTCCACAACTGGACGAAGGAACAGGGGCTAATGACCATTCATTTCAATGCAGAATCGGGAACTTTACGAAAAAACGGATATTTCGTATTCGGCAGTTCGGACGGAGCCGTAGAATTCAATAAGGATATGAAGATACCGAGAACCTATTCTACAAAGATGGTTTTCAGCGATTTTCGCCTTTTCTATCAGACAGTCTATCCGGGAGATGATAATTCACCGTTGAAGATCGATATTGATGATACGAAAGAACTTTATCTAAAATATAATCAGAACATCTTTTCCATCAAAGTATCTTCTATCAATTATGATTACCCTTCAAATATTCTATACAAGTATAAACTTGAAGGATTCTTTGACGAATGGAGCCGTCCGGAAAGTGAAAACATCATCCGGTTCACCAATCTGAATCCGGGTGAATATACTTTGCGAGTTCAGGCTGTTTCGAATGAGGACAAACGAATCACCCTTGAAGAAAGAGAAATGAAAATTATTATAGCCCAACCCATATGGCTATCGCCATGGGCTTTGTTGGCTTATACCGGCATTATTCTCTTAATCGCTGCTACAGTGATCCGTATCGTGATCATGAGAAAGCAAAGAAAAATATCGGATGAGAAAATACACTTCTTTATCAATACGGCACACGACATCCGGACACCTTTAACTTTAATCAAAGCCCCACTAGAAGAATTACGCGAAAAAGAGACGCTGAGTAAGGACGGAATATCCAATATGAATACCGCGTTGCGCAATGTAAACGCTTTATTACGATTGACAACCAACCTGATCAATTTCGAACGGGCGGATGTATATTCTTCAGATTTGTATATTTCAGAATATGAACTGAATACATATATGGAAGAAACATTCAACGCCTTCCGTCCGTATGCCATGGTGAAACATATAAACTTCACCTATGAAAGTAATTTCCGTTATTTAAACGTATGGTTCGACAAAGACAAAATGGACTCCATATTGAAGAATATCATCTCTAATGCTTTGAAATATACGTTAGAAAGCGGAAGTGTACATATCTTTGTCAGTGAAAACCCAGACACATGGAGCATTGAAGTAAAAGATACCGGTATCGGTATCCCCCAAAGTGAACAAAAGAAACTGTTCAGAATGCATTTCCGTGGCAGCAACGCCATCAATTCCAAAGTAACCGGAAGTGGCATCGGATTAATGCTCGTTTGGAAACTAGTTCATCTGCACCGGGGTAAGATATATCTGAACAGCGTGGAACATCAGGGATCGCTCATTAAGATTACTTTCCCGAAAGACAATAAGCAGTTAAACAAAGCACATCTGGCAACTAAGAGCAATACAAAATTACCAGTCCAGCCAAATGAGACATTGCCGACACCGGAAATATACGAGAATGCAAAAATAAAACAGGATGAAAGCCGCCAACGCATACTGGTCGTAGAAGATAATGATGAATTACGTGATTATCTGAAACATACACTTTCGGAACAATATACTGTACAAGTATGCAGTAATGGTAAGGAAGCACTATCCATCGTAAAGGGCTATAAACCGGAACTGATCATCTCGGATATCATGATGCCCGAAATGCAAGGTGACGAACTGTGTTCTATTCTCAAAAACGATATCGAAACTTCCCATATTCCTATTATTTTATTAACAGCACTCAATGCTGAGAAAAATATTCTGGACGGCCTAAAGACTGGTGCAGACGAATATGTGGTGAAGCCCTTCAATATCGGTATTCTGAAAGCTACGATTGCCAACCTGTTGACCAACCGCGCACTCTTAAGAAGCAAATTCTCCAGTCTAGATACAGAAAATGATAAAGAAGAAGAACAGGACATACGTCTTAATTGTTCCAATGAACTAGATTGGAAATTTATCGATACGGTAAATAAGGGTATTGATGAAAATATCGACAATTCAGAATTTAATGTCGATGTACTTTGCGAACTGCTCAACATGAGCCGTACAAGTTTATATAATAAAATCAGGGCATTGACAAACCAGACGCCAAGTGACTATGTCCGCTTAATACGTCTGAAACGAGCTGCAAAACTATTGAAAGAAGGAGAGCATAACATCAATGAAATATCAGACATGACAGGTTTCAATGATGCGAAATATTTCCGTGAAGTCTTCAAGAAGCATTTTAATATGAGTCCCAGCAAATATGCAAAGGCATCCACACAAAAAGAGAAAAAAATTAAAGACAAGGAGGAATCGGAAGAGTGAATATTTATCTGGAAGCATTCGGCATCTTTTTTAAAATAGGTGCTTTTACTATCGGTGGAGGCTATGCAATGGTTCCACTTATTGAGAATGAGATAGTAAAAAAGAGAAAATGGATAGCCCAGGATGATTTTATGGATTTGTTAGCAATCTCACAATCTGCGCCTGGAATACTGGCGGTAAATATTTCCATATTCATCGGATACAAATTGAAGGGGATACGGGGCAGTATCATTACGGCATTGGGAACTGTGCTACCATCGTTTATCATTATCCTTGCCATTGCACTATTTTTCCATAATTTCAAGGACAATGTCATCGTGGAACGGATATTCAAAGGAATTCGTCCAGCGGTCGTAGCCTTGATTGCCGCACCGACATTCACGATGGCAAAATCGGCCCGGATCAACCGATATAACATGTGGATTCCCGTGGTCTCCGCACTACTGATCTGGTTACTCGGATTCTCTCCGATATGGATAATCATCGCAGCAGGAATAGGGGGATTCCTGTGGGGACAATGGAAAAGAAGAAGAAGAAACTAAATTCATCAATCATAATTATCAGCCATGATCTACTTACAGTTATTCTATACTTTTTTTAAAATCGGCCTTTTTGGTTTCGGAGGAGGATATGCCATGCTTTCGATGATTCAGGGAGAAGTAGTCACTCGTTATGGATGGGTCAGTTCACAAGAATTCACGGATATAGTTGCCATCAGTCAGATGACACCGGGTCCCATTGGGATCAATGCAGCAACCTACGTCGGATTCACATCAACAGGCAGCATCTGGGGATCGGTTATAGCCACGTTTGCCGTGGTACTACCTTCTTTCATATTAATGCTCACAATCAGTAAATTCTTTCTTAGATATCAGAAGCATCCCATAGTGGAAGCCATTTTCAGCGGACTACGCCCAGCTGTAGTAGGCCTGTTAGCCTCAGCAGCATTGGTACTGATGAATGTAGAAAACTTCGGATCTCCCACTCAAGATACCTATTCCTTTATTGTCAGCATCCTAATCTTTCTCGTTGCTTTTATCGGGACAAGAAAATACAAAACAAATCCTATATTGATGATTATTGCTTGTGGTATAGCAGGACTTCTTTTTTATTAAGTATATCATCTTCTCAAAAGCCCTACTTAACATCGTATAAAGTACGTATTTTACCCGATTAGAATACGTACTTTATACGATGTTAAGTACGTGCTTTTGCAAGTACGCTCCTACCCTTACTTTTTCTTTATAATTTTACTTTCTTGCTTACTGATTTCGATTCATTATGCAGACGATCGAGAGCAGTAACGACATAACGATATTTTGTTTTACCATTTTCATAGGGTAACTTATAGAAGTTATCTCTTGTTATGGCCACGATATGAGAAGGATCATCGATATTTACCGTTTCTTTACTGTCAAAACGATATACCACATACTGAACAGCACGGTCCATTTCGGTTTTTGCTTTCGGGGCTGTCCAAAATAGCATATATCCATCCGCAGTCCATACAGGTTTCACTTTCCGAACTTTATCCGGAGCTTCGTTGTCCATAAAGTCGAATACAGGAACGAGAGCAGGATATTTGTGATATTCCTGTACCAAGGCATCGCGATATTTCCCCGCATTCTCCACCACCGAGCTGGCAGGCCATTGGCAACTACCTCCGATCGTTTGGTAAGCACGCTGCAAAGCCATCTTACGGGGTAATTGATTGATGGAAGGATTCTTCGGATCGGCATGCTCTACAGTGTTCATCACAGATTGGCCGATGAAAAGAGGACGATTCTCCGTATGTTTTGCCCACCAGTTTACCAAAGTCTCATAATCAGCACGAGGATGACCGATTTCCCAATATATTTGCGGAATATTATAATCGATCCAGCCTTCGCGTGCCCACAGCAAGACATCAGCATACAGATCATCATAATTTTGCAGACCATTTGTCTTACTCCCCAGCGGATCAGTGCCTTCATTACGATAAATGCCGAAAGGACTGATCCCGAACTTTACCCACGGTTTTATTTCACGCACAGTCTCATGTATCTTTTTGACAAGGATGTTCACATTGCTGCGACGCCAGTCGGCTTTGTTCGTAAAACCTCCTCCGTAACGGGCGAAACTGTTATCATCGGGGAAATCTTTCCCGGCAACAGGATAAGGATAGAAGTAATCGTCCATATGGATGGCATCCACATCATAACGGGAAACGATATCGGTAATCACCATGCAAATATGCTTACGACTTTCCGGTAATGCCGGATCAAAATAGAGTTGGTTTCCATATGTAACAAACCACTCCGGATGAATGTTATATAGATGATTATCGGCAAGCGTCACGTTCAGGTTGGTTTTTGCCCGGTAAGGATTAATCCAGGCATGAAACTCCATACCCCGTTTGTGACATTCATCAATCATGAATTGCATCGGGTCCCAATAAGGAGTCGGTGTTTTACCCTGTACACCTGTCAAGAAACGGCTCCACGGTTCCAGTTGAGAAGCATAAAGTGCATCAGCCTCAGGACGTACCTGAAAAATGATTGCATTGATGCCCGCACCTTGCAATGAGTTAAGTTGTTCAATGAGTATCTGTTGTATTCTCTCCGTAGGCATACTTTTGAATTGCCCGTTAACGGTTTGGATCCATGCTGCACGAAATTCACGTTTCGGATAAGCACTACTACCCGGAGTCTGAGCCTTCATTCCCATTGAAAGGAATAAGACCGACAAAAGAATGGTAAAGGTTCTAAGATTCATATTGTTATTTTCAATCGATTATGCAGCGCAAAGATACAATAATCCGCATTATCTCCAACTATTCGGCAGGCCATTCAACGATAAATCGCGCGCCACCGTCATATGTTGTATCCAAATAGACCTTCCCATCCACAATATCCATGATCTGATGCACTACGGCAAGTCCCAACCCCGTCCCCGGAGTGAAATTATCCACTTTGACAAAACGTTCGAAAATGCTGTCCTTATATTCCTCGCTAATTCCAGGACCGGAATCTTCCACGATGAAACGTACCAAGTGATGTTGCCTGTCGTTCTCGTAACGAAGACGTATATAGCCTGATTGAGTGAACTTTGCAGCATTATTGAGAAGAGCCAGCAATACCCGCTTAACCCACGGCCCGACAGCTTGCAAAGTCACCGGTTGAGGCAAAGGTTCATATTGCATTTCGACTTCAGGCTTTACGGAAGGTCGTACTTCAGCAATACACTCCCGGCAACAAGCATCTACATCGACAGAGCGTCTAGGCATATCCTCAGTCTGCGAATCCATATCGGCAATATCCACTACATTATTTACCAGATCGAGCAGATAGGCATTGCTTGCTTCTATTTGCATGCTATATTCCCGGTTTTCTTCTTCACTTGTACCGCCATTCGCCAATAATGACGAAAATCCTACAATGGAATTAAGCGGAGTACGAATCTCATGCGTAATGTGTTGAATAAAGGAACTTTTAATGCGACTGGCTTTAATAACTGCTTTATTGGCAGCATCCAGTTTCCTATTCATAGACAATGTACGAATATAAAAATAGGCAAGAATGATAAGTAACACCAGAATACATGCACTCACCGAAAGCACGGCAATCAAACGATTCCGGCTGACTTCAGCACTCAACTCCAGTTTTTCCATCTTCAGCTTGTTCACATCGAACTGCACCGTATACTTGCTTAATTGGTCGTCCAACTCTACCGAACGAACCGAATCATTGACATGTGCATAATTGGCATATTCTTTACATGCCTCTTTCAACCGGCCGGCAATTTCAAGATATTGTGCTTTCATCAGCAGATTGGCAGGATAGCAAGCACCAATAGACTTATGATAATCCATCAATGAGTCCAAGTAACTCAATGACCCTTCCAGATCACCGAGAGTACGCGAACACATGATTTTATAGCCATACCATGCATCCTTAGCAACGCAACCCGGATGGCTCGAATAGTAACTATCAGTTTCGCGGATAAATCCATCAGCCGCAACTTTCCCTTCATGAGCTAATGTTGCTATCACTCTGAACTGAAGAAAACGCATGTACAGATTCTCCCGAATATCTTTTCCCGCAGTTTTCATTTTTTCCCGGAGCTTTTCCATACGATCGAGATAACATTGTACACCCCCGTATTCCTGCCTGGCAAGATAAGTCTGCACAATATTCAGGCAAACCACATAGGCATCATCATTATAACCGGCATCTTCAAATATCTTCAAGGCATTGTTATAATATTCCAGACAGAGCTTTACGTTGTTACTGAATACACGATGATTATAGCCGATGCACATCTCACTGCATGCATGACCATAAGAATTATTGTTTTTCTCCGCGTCTTTACTGAGGAGATCCGTTTCGGCAATGGCTTCATCCTGTCTACCGCTTTCAGTCAATCGCTGGATATATTGCCGCCACATCTGATAGCGGTCATTTGACTTATCATGGCCTTTATACCAGTCCATTAATTCATAGCAGACAACTCGCAAACTGTCCACTTCACCCAATTGATAATAATGATTGAATAAATCATTATAAGCCGCTTCAATATGCATTGTATCTTCCAACTCCCGAGCCAAATTCATATAAGCTCTGTTGACAGATACGAATTCACTCTTACCTGACAAACTTTTAGCACTGTCAGCCAACATTTTTAGATTCTTTGTTTTGTCTATGCCCCATGAAGGGTAAATACATGCAAAAAGAAGAATGACTATACAGAAAACGAACCG
>ENA-UPXC01003063-UPXC01003063.1-human-gut-metagenome-genome-assembly--contig:-NODE-3063-length-18067-cov-3.939022_pt1 | contig 18067 bp, 18 predicted proteins | sample MGYA00250047_ERZ773371 | MGnify/ENA primary metagenome ERZ773371 (study PRJEB29103, sample SAMN06111975) | human gut metagenome | biome: human gut; feature: ankylosing spondylitis patient; material... | reverse complement strand
CGCGCCGGTGAGCTCCTCCAGCTCTACCTCATAAACAGTCCCGTTCACAGTCACTCTGTACTTTTTCATCTGGAGTTTCTCCCTTCAAATCACACTTTTTTCATGGAAATGATGCGAATGCCGGTAATGTCTGTCCCCAGCTCCTCCGCTAAGGCGGCGGATACGGCGGCCACCAGTTCCGGCGTCACCGTCTGCGGCAGTGCATCGGCACTGCCGCTTGCAGACTGCGCCGGCTCCGGCTTTTTCCCCAGCACCGCGCTCATCAGCTTCGTCAGGATAATGATGCAGACCAGTCCGAAAAAGACCGTCCCCATTCCCATGAGGCAGACAAACCAAAGAGAATAGTCCATAGCGTCCTCCTTTTTCAGCCCCCGCGGGGCGATTTACCGGAAATGCTCCGCCGCGCGCAGCGTCCGCAGAACGTTTTCCAGCGTATATTGATAATTGACCCGGCTGAAGGGCTTGGATTCCGAGTAATCCATGGCCTGACGGTTAATGGAAAACACAGCGGCGATGCCGGAGGCCGGGTCGGCGCTGACGCTCTCCATTTCCTTATCCACGCTGCCGGCGATGACCACCACGGGAATATTTTTCTCCCGCGCCCGCTTGCTTACGCCGCTGATGACCTTGCCGCGGATGCTCTGGCTGTCGAACCGGCCCTCGCCGGTGAGAACGAGGTCGCAGTCCGTCAGCTTCTCGTCAAATTTCACCAAGTCCAGCACCGCCTCGATGCCGGGGCAGAGCTTGCCCTTCAAAAAGGCGAGGATGCCCGCGCCGAAAGCGCCGGCAGCGCCGGAGCCGGGGACCCCCGCCACGGAAACGCCCAGTTCCCGCTGAATCGTCTGGTCCAGCACCTGCAGGCGGTAGTCCAGAAACTCCACCATAGCGGGGTCCGCTCCCTTTTGAGGGCCAAACACGTAGGCCGCGCCGGTGGGGCCGTACATGGGGTTATCAATATCGCACATGGCGGTGAGACTCACATCCCGCAGCAGCCGCCGCGCCCGCCGTGCGTCAATATGGGCGATTTTGTCCAGCGTTCCGCCGGTGGGAATAAACTCCCGGCCCTCTCGGTCCGTAAAGCGGACGCCCAGCGCCGTAGCGCAGCCGCAGCCGCCATCGTTGGTGGCGCTGCCGCCCAATCCCAGCAGAATGCGGGTATTGCCCCGCTCTACCGCGTGGCGGATAAGCTGGCCCACGCCGTAGGTTGTGGTGATGCGGGGGTCCTTGCAGTCATTGGCCAAAGGAAGTCCCGCGCAGGCCGCCATTTCGATCACGGCCTGCTTTTCCTCCAGTTGGAGGTAGGACGCCTCCATGCTCTGCCCGAAGGGGCCCTGCACCCGGACTGTCACCAGTTCGCCGCCGCAGACCTCCTGGAAGCAGGCCACGGTGCCTTCGCCACCGTCCGCCACAGGGATGCACACCAGCTTGCACGCCGGGAACACATTCTGAAAGCTCTCCCGGGCGATCTCACAGATCTCGCCGCTGGAAAGGGACCCCTTGAACGAGTCCGAGATCACAATGCACTTTTTCATGGCCTTACGGATTGACAACGTTCTCCGGCTTTCCTGCAAGGAACGCCTTCACGTTATTCACGGTGCAGTCCATGATGCGCTGGCGGCTCTCCTTTGCGCCCCAGGACATATGCGGCGTGATGATGCAGTTCTTCGCCTTCAGCAGCGGGTTATCCGCGCGAATCGGCTCCGTGGACACCACATCCAGTCCCGCAGCGGCCAGCTTGCCGCTGTTCAGGGCGTCGGCCAGGTCCTGCTCCACCACCATCTGTCCGCGGCTGTTGTTGATGAGGATGGCACCGTCCTTCATTTTTGCAATATTTTCCTTGTTGATGATGCCAACGTTGAACGGCAGCAGCGGCATCTGGAGACCCAGCACGTCGGACTGGGCAAACAGCTCGTCCAGCGTCACATACTCAACACCCAGCGCGTGTCCCGCGTCCGACTCCCGTGCGTCATAGGCAATGACCCGCATCCCCAGCGCCTTGGCAATCGCGGCGGTATGGATGCCGATGTTGCCGCAGCCAAGCAGACCATAGGTCTTGCCGGCCAGCTCGATGAGGGGATAGTCCCAGTAGCACCAGTCCTCGCCATTGGCCCATCTGCCGGCATAGACCGTTTCGCTGTGGTGGCCGATGTGATGGCAGACCTCCAGCAGCAGCGCGATGGCAAACTGACTGACGGAGCGGGTGCCGTACACCGGGACGTTGCACACAGGGATCCCCTTTTCCTTTGCGTAGGCAATATCAATGACATTGTAACCGGTGGCCTGCACAGCGATGAGCTTCAGGTTGGGGCAGGCGTCAATGACCTTTTTAGAAACAACGCCCTTGTTTGTCACCGCGATGTCGGCATCACCGATACGGCGAAGCATCTCTTCCTCGTCATCCGGAGCGACGCGGTCATACACCGTCAGCTCGCCAAACGCCCGCAGGGGCTCCCAACTCAAATCACCGGGGTTCTCCGCGTATCCGTCTGTTACTACGATCTTCATCATAATAGTAGCCTCCTTATAATTATAATACCCGCAAGCGAATATGCAAGTCCATTTCGCCGCTCCTAATCGGTATCTATACTATAACAGGGCCGGGGCTGTAATTGTAGTAAAAATTCTTTTGCTTTTCTGTAAATTTTACAAAACGCTCCCACTATCCGGGTCGTGAATCTCCACACAGGACCGGGCGGTGAATGCGTGGAAAACTTTTCCGGTTTTTCAAATGTTGACAAAGCGGATAAAAGATGTTACAATTTGGTTACAATTTTTTCAAGGAAGTGTTTGCATGGCTGAAACGAAAACCGAAGGCTTGATTTATAAAGGCCACCCGCTGCGCCGGATCGACAATCTGATCTACTACGGCACGATGGCTGATAAATATATTGTCATGATGCAGGTGTTGGAGAGCAAAAAGGAAAACGGACTGGATATAGCCACCAAGGTCTCCCTCCAGCTCCAACTCACCGACCCCACCGTGCGGGCCCGTGACCGGGTGATAAAAAAGAGCGAAAAGAGCAGCTTGTACGAGGCGATGGACTTTGCCTCCATCTGGCTGGAGCGGGCGCTGGCCGGCAAGTAAGCCTCGCCCCATCCCCACACAAAGGAAAGGAAGCGTTTCGATGAAGCTCAGCTTGAAAAAAGCCCTGCGGGCTGCCGTTCTGGCCACCCTTACCACCATGGCGCTCACCGCCTTTGCCTCCGCTGAGGGGCAGATGGCCATCGGCGCCGGCTGCACCACCGGCAGCTCCCTTCGTCTGCGGGCGGAGGCCAGCACCTCCTCCGGTATTGCGACCACGCTGAATAAATCCGTGGCTGTGGCGCTGCTGGATGACAGCATTCCCGGCTGGTATAAAATTGATTATAACGGCAGCACCGGCTACGTGTCCGCCGATTATCTTATCATCGATCAGGATAACATTTTCACCACCTATGGCCGTGTTCCCGAGGGAACGGTCCATGTGCGCTCTGACCCCTCCACCGACAGCGAGAGCCTTGCCACCATTGACGCAGGCACCATTGTCACCGTAAACGGCCTTGTGGACGGTTGGTACTCCGTGACCTGCCAATACGGCACCGAGGGCTACATCCGCAGCGATCTGCTGGTGCTGACCGACAATCCCAGCAGCTCCAACGGCTCCTCTATCGTGGACATCGCCATGCAGCATCTTGGGACCCGCTACGTTTACGGCGGTTCCTCCGTCGGCGGCTTTGACTGCTCCGGCTTCACCATGTACGTATTCAAGCAGGCTGGCTATTCCCTGCCCCACTCCGCCACCAGTCAGTGGCTCAGCGGCATGGGTACGAAAATCTACAGCATTTCCGAGCTTCAGCCCGGCGATTTGGTGTTTTTCAACGATCCCAGCCGCAATAAGGGCAAGGCCTGCTCCCACGCCGGTATCTATATCGGCAACGGCAAGCACATCCACGCCTCCTCCGCCAACAGCGGCGGCGTGATCATCAGCGATATGACCTCCGGCTATTACAATACATATTTTGTCGGCGGCCTCCGTCTCGGCTGAGCTTAATGGGCTGCAATCAGTACGGCACACGATTTGTGTGCCGTACTTTTTTGTTGATTTGTTCCAAATTTTCGCAGAAAAACGGTCCTTGGCGGTAATTGGACTTGCCTTTTGCGTGGGCGTCTGCTATATTCATACAAGTATGAAAAATATGATGAAGGGCGGCGGTACGATGCCTGCTGGCAAACACGTTTTGGGACAGGGGAAAAACCGGGTCTTCGGCACTGCCAAGGTCGGTGACCGGGGCCAAATCGTCATTCCGCAGGAGGCCCGCCGGTTTTACGGTATCTCCCCGGGAGACACGCTGCTGATTCTCGGCAACGAGGCCAGCGGCCTTGTGGTGACACGGCCGGAGATTTTGAATGATTTGGCGGATAAGCTATTGGGAAAAGAGGAACAGGATACATGAAAATGGAAGCGATGTACGAGCAGCTTGGCGTCAGCCGGGCTGCATATGAATACGGCGAGGAGGTCCTCGCGTCACTCCGCCCCCGGTTTGATGCCATTGACCAGACCGCGGAGTACAATCAGGCAAAGGTGCTGGCGGCCATGCAGAAAAACCGGGTGAACGCCGCCCACTTCGCCGCCACCACCGGCTACGGCTACGATGACGAGGGCCGGGACAATTTAGAGCGGGTCTATGCCGATGTGTTCCACACGGAGGCAGCGCTGGTGCGGCCTCAGATCACCTGCGGCACCCACGCCCTGACCGTGGCGCTCTCCGCCAATCTGCTGCCGGGGGACGAGCTTCTCTCCCCCGTGGGCGCACCCTACGATACGCTGGAGGAGGTCATCGGCATCCGGGAGAGCAAGTGCTCCCTGAAGGAATACGGCGTGACCTACGCGCAGGCGGACCTGAAGCCGGACGGAACCTTTGACTATGACGCTATCCGCTCCAAGATCAATCCGCGCACCAAGCTCATTACCATTCAGCGCTCCAAGGGCTACGCCACCCGGCCCAGCTTCTCTGTGGACCAGATTGGCGCTCTCATTCGCTTCTGCAAGGAGATCAAGCCGGACGTCAAGGTCATGGTGGACAACTGCTACGGCGAATTTGTAGAGCGGATCGAGCCCTCCGACATGGGCGCCGACATGGTAGTCGGTTCCCTCATCAAAAATCCCGGCGGCGGCCTTGCCCCTATCGGCGGGTACATCTGCGGCACGAAGGAGTGCGTGGAACGCTGCGCCTACCGCCTCTCCGCCCCGGGTCTGGGGCAGGAGGTCGGCGCCAACCTTGGCCTGATGCCCGCGTTTTACCAAGGTCTGTTCCTGTCCCCCACGGTGGTGTCCGGCGCGCTGAAGGGCGCCGTATTTGCCGCCAACATCTATGAAAAGCTGGGCTTTGCCTGCGTTCCCAACGCCACAGAAAGCCGCCATGACATCATTCAGGCGGTAACGCTGGGGAGCCGGGAGGCCATGGTGGCCTTCTGCAAGGGCATTCAGGCCGCCGCACCGGTGGACAGCTATGTGACCCCGGAGCCTTGGGCCATGCCCGGCTATGACAGTGATGTCATCATGGCCGCCGGTGCCTTTGTGCAGGGCAGCAGCATCGAGCTGTCCGCCGACGGTCCCATCCGTGAGCCCTACGCCGTTTATTTTCAGGGCGGCCTGACATGGTATCATGCCAAGCTCGGCATCCTTATGAGCCTCCAAAAGCTGGTGGAGGCCGGAATCGTGACCCTGTAATTCAATCAAAAATAAAGGAGTATTTCCCCTATGTGGCTTTGGCTTTCCCTGATTACCCTCCTGTGCTGGAGCGGCAGCGATCTCTTTTCTAAAATCGGCTGCCGGGATGGCAGCGACAAATACAGCCATTTAAAAATGGTCATCGCCGTAGGCGTGGTCATGGGCCTTCACGCCGCCTTTGAGATCTTCGTCGGCGGCACGGAGATCAGTTGGTCCGTGATCTGGACCTATCTGCCGATTTCCCTGCTGTATATCAGCTCTATGGCGCTGGGCTATCTGGGCCTGCGGTACATTGAGCTGTCCGTGTCCTCCCCCATCTGCAATTCCTCCGGTGCGCTGGTGGCGGTGCTGACGCTGCTGTTCGTGGGCGGCGAGGACTACTCCCCGCTGGCCCTGCTTGCCATCGTACTGGTGTGCGTCGGCGCTATCGGCCTCGGCGTGGTGGACGCCACGGAGGACCCGGAGCTTCGGGCGGAGCGGCAGAAGGACGGTAACTACAAATACGCCAAGAGCTTTTTAGCGCTGGCCCTACCGGTGGCCTACTGCATTCTGGATGCCGCCGGCACCTTTGCCGATAACCGCGTGCTGGAAACGCTGGATGAGGGCAGCGCCAACTGCGCCTATGAGCTGACGTTCCTCGCCGCCGCCATATTTTGCTTTATCTATGTGGTGCTCATCAAAAAGGATCGGCTGGTGCCGAAAATGGAGGGACCCAAGTATCTGGGCGCCATCTGCGAGACTGCGGGCCAGTTCGCCTATATCTATGCCATCGCGGATACCTCTCACCTTGCCATGTCCGCCCCCATCATTTCCTCCTACTGCGCCGCCTCCGTACTGTGGAGCCGGCTGTTCCTGAAGGAAAAGTTATCTTGGAAGCACTACGGCATGATCTGTCTGGTGGTCATCGGCATTGCCATCATGGGTATTTTTGACCTGTAAAATTCTCTAACTATCAAAAACAGCTCCCTCTAACCGAGGGGGCTGTTTTTCTTTCTTCAGTGCATCAGGGGCGCCAGCAGTCCCGCCGCAAGGGTGGCGAGGAATGTGGTGGTGACCATGCCGCCCAGCACCATTTTTGCCGCGATCTCGTTCATGAGACGCTGCCGCTCCGCCGCGTCCTCCGTCAGTCCCTCAATAATTTCCTGTGAGATGAGCATATTCATGGGAAAGCCCACCATCACATTCATCCCCAGTGCCATGCTCATGGGTACGGAGATTCCCAGCAGCCGCCCGGTCAGGGTGGATGCCAAAATCGCACCGGCGGTGGACGCCGCCAGCGTCAGCACCAGAATCGGGAGCATTTGGCCGAACATCTCCGGCTTTGCGGAGCCGAAACCCGCGATAACAGAGGACATCAGCAGATAAAAAAGGAACCCGTCGCTTTTGGTCCTTGCCATTTCATCCTTTGCAAGAAAGCCCACGCTTGCCAGCGCCAGACCGATAAGCAGTGCCAGCACATAGCGGGAAACGCCCGTCAGCATTTCCAGCCGGGATGCCGCCCACGCCGCAATATACAGCCGCAGCAGCGCGCCGTACTGCACATCCTTCCAGCGACGGGGGCGGGACTGCTCCGCAGTCGCCGCCTGTGCGTCCCCCGGCAGTGTCCGCAGACGCTTCGCCTCCCGGCGGATGCACGCCGCCGCCACAGGGCAGCCGATAAGGGCCTGCGTGGTCAGCACCAGCACGGACAGCACAATGACCTGATCGTAGCCCAGCGTCCGCGCCCGCTCCTGTACGATGAGGGCAGCCGCCATACCGCCGGGCAGTCCGCCCACCGCCATATTTACGCCGAACAACCCGCCGATAACCAGAAACACCGCCAATACCTGACCGATGTACGTCATCGCGGCCACCGCCGCCACCCGCCAGTTAGCGGCAAACTGCCGCAGGCTCATGGACGCGCCCATGCTGGCAATGGTCATCAGGATGGCCACCGGGGTAAGCTGCGCCAGTCCCGCCAACTGCTGCAAATCCGCCGGGAGCAGACCGCTCCAGCAGCCGGCCACAAACAACACCCCCGCCAGCAAAATCCCCGGCACGGTGCCCCGGCAAAGACGCCCCAGCAGCTCTCCCGCGGACAGCAGCAGCAATATCACCACTCCGCTCTGCAAAATATCAAATTCCAACAGCTCCAATGTTCTCTCTCCTTTTCAACAAAAAAGGGCGGCCTGTTCAGCCGCCCTCAAACCAGCCGTTTCATTCCACCTCCAAGTGGACAGACCTGTGAAATTCCGGCTCCACAAGGCCCGGAATTTCCACCGCATCGGTAAAATAGACCTCCTCCGCGTACTCCCGCAGCAGCGACACGATGTATGGGTGCGGCCGCTCGTCCGGCCGCCGGGCCGCTACCGTCACCACCGCCGTTTTCGGCCGCAGATGCTCCAGCAGCTTCCGGGAGGTGGAGGCAAGGGACCCATGATGCGGCACCTTCAGAATATCGCAGGGCGTCAGATTCACCGTTTCCCACACATGGGCGTAGGCGTCTCCGCCCAAAACGATCTCCCGGCCATGGTAATAGAGCCGCTGGCGCAGAGAGCACACATTCATGGATTTTGCCCAGCGGATGAGGTCATAGCCGTTCCGCTCCCCGGCGTATGCAGCGTCGTAGACCTCCCTTTGCCGGCGGTACAGCGCGGGCTCCCCGCAGAGAATATCCATTTTCAGCTCCGGCGTCAACTGCAGCGTGACGGTCTCCGTCCCCGGAATGCAGCAAAACCGCTCAATGCGGTCCGAATGGCTCTGTAGTGCCTTCGTGTAAAGCTGCACACAGCGCAGCGCGTTCCGGGCGGCCTTCGGCAGTCCGTTGTCCTCGTCCGGCTCCAGCTCCGGCGCGTTGGGCGGCGGCAGATAGGTTGTTACAAACGTGCCGACCCTGGCGGCGTCCAGCACCCGGCCCAGCCCGCCGATGTGGTCCCTGTGGAAATGCGTCGCCAGCGCCATATCCAGACGCTCCACACCCAGCTCCCGGAGAAAGTCCCCGGCATAGATGCGCTGGGAGCGGGGGTCCAGCTCGCCGGGGTGGTCATCCCGCACAAGGCAGTCATGGCCAAAGTCCACCATCAGCGCGTACCGCTGCTGTCCGTTTTCCAGCTCGCGAATCAGAATGGAATCACCGTTGCCTACGTTGATAAAATCCAGAGCCAGCATCACACGATTCCTTTCTTATTTTGTTGTTTGCACTATACCACACCGGCGCTGTATTTACAACGGAAAGCAGATTTTGTCCTATCCAAAAATTTCCATAGGAATTTGACGGTTCTGACAAGAAAGGCCGACGCGGGGCACTTATGCCCCGCGTCGGCCGTTAGTTACTATTTTCCTATTCAGTTGCTTTCATCGTAGAACACATATTCGTTAGAATCCGTCAACCCCCAGCTCGTTTTCAGCCATTTCCGTCAGGCTGTTGTCCGGCAAGGTCTGTTCCGTATCCGTGCCCTCCGGCATAGACGTTTCCTCACCCGATGCAGCCGCCTCCGGCGGGGCTGCCACAGCCCGGTTCTCCACCACAATACTCCGGGCGGTGATCCATTGACCGCTGCCGGTCCAGTAAACGGTCACAGAATCTCCCACATTCAGCAGCGGAGCACTGGGAATCGTTGCCGCGCTGGCATACACCAAGAAGCCGTCCTCCCCCTCAAAGCGGAGATAATAAACGCTGGTGCCCTCAATGACCGCGCTGCGAATCTCCGCAATAGTACCTGTCATTTTCTGGAAATCCGTTTCCTCAGGCACCTCTGCGTCTATGCGGTCAATGATGCCGTTATCCAGAAGTGTCTGGCGGTAATTTTTCTCGCAGGCTCCTACCGTCTGCCCGGTCTCCACAATGTTGTACTGCTGGACGTTCACCATGGCGTACATCTTCACCAAACCGTCCTCGCCCTTCAGCGCCATGAAGTACGTGGGCTGATCGGCGATGTTCAGCAGCAGCGGGAACGTGGCGGTGTAGCGCATCTGCTGCACCTGACTCTGAGCGGACTCTTTGGCCGAATTTTCCGTAGCACCGGCACAGGGGTAAAACTTCGTTTCCTTTGTCCGCTGGTTGGAGAGGATAAAGCCGATGTTGGACTGGTCGGAAGTCACAGAGGTGACGCCGGTGTACATATAGACGTCATCGTTGATGGCAATATAGTTCCAGCCATCCGTGGTCAGCGTCACATCCCGCTGGCCGAAATAGGCGTTTAAAAAGCCGTTATGGAACTGGCCGTAATAGTCATACTGCTCCATGATGATATTGGCGGAGTACAGCCGGTCCACCCAAGTAGGCACATCCTCATAGTATTGGCTCTCGCCGGTGATGGCGTTCACCAGCACGGCGCCGTGAATATCCGTGCCGCCGAACAGACCGATGGTCTTGACAACGCGGGGACAGACCCAGTAGGGCGTTCCCTCCTCATCGATCTCAAATACCGGCTCATCGAACATCATCGTGGGATAACGGAACCGCAGATGCCGGTTCAGGTTCCGGGAGAAATGCTCCGCCGTGGTGTACTTCATACCCTCGTCCAGCCGGACCACCTCCGCCTCCTGCGTCACCATGTCGATGATGATATAGGCAGGCAGGCCATTGGAGCGGTTGGTGAACCATTTGATGAGGTCGCCATAGGCAAGGCTGGTGACCCGCACCGGGCGGCCCTGATAGTTGATTTGGGTGTAGGAGGGCAGAATTTCAAACTGGGACACCATGTCCGCCAGCTCGCCCAGCTTACGGCTGCCGAGACGGGCAGCGGAGTCACTGTCCAGCATGGGAATCTGGTTATAGCGGATTTCCTCCACCTCCGAGGCAAAGTCGCCGGTGGTCAGGGGCAGCAGTTTGCTGTACGCTCCGGCCCGCAGCACCACCCACGAGGCGATGGAGCCAACGGCAACGGCGCATATCAGGGCAATGACCACGAAAAACGGCACGGTGCACTGCTTTTTCACAAAGCCAAGATACCCCTTGGCTCCGGTGCCCTGAAAGCCGGAGGTCAGCACCGCGCAACCGCAGTACACGGCGCAGAGCAAAAACACGAAGACATAAAATTCCTCGGCATGGGGATTGAGGGCCGGCAGCTCCACATAGAAGTATACCAGTCCCACCACCGCTGTCACAGCAAGGTTGATGAGCGTCCGGGTCAGAGGCGTGCCGATGGGCTTGCGGGGCTTACGCTCCCGCTGGGGCCGGGAATAGCCGGCGTCCTGTCCGCTCTGACCTCCGGGCTGCCAGCCGCCTTGGCCAAAGCCGCCAAAATTGCTGAAATTGAAGGTAAAGGGCATGAAATTGCCCTCCTTTCCGTGATTTTGGATGCAATGTATACAGTATACAGGAAATATATGAACAAATCAAGCGCCGCAAAGCCTCGCGGAGTGAAAAAGCTCCCCGGTGGGATATTCCCATCGGGGAGCTTTTCAAATGTGTTTACTTGGTGACAACCAGCTTGTCATCCTCCACAGTTAGCTTGGCGGTGTCACCCTCCTTCAGCGTACCTTCCAGCAGCTTTTCGGCCACAGCGTCCTCCACCTTGCTCTGGATGGCCCGGCGCAGCGGCCGTGCGCCGTACTTGGGGTCAAAGCCCTCCCGGGCCAGCTCCTTCACGGCGGCGTCGCCGGCGTCCAGATGAATGCCCATGGTCTCCATGCGGGCGGCCACGGTCTTGAGCATCCGGCGAGCAACCTCCTCGATGTCCGGCTCTGTCAGGGCGCGGAACACGATGATATCGTCGATCCGGTTCAGGAACTCCGGGCGGAAGGTCTGGCGCAGCTCGGCCAGAACCGTTTCCTTGGCCTGAGCGTAAGCCTTGTCGGCGTCCGCCTCAGCCTTTTTCTCATCGGCACTGAAGCCCAACTTGGCTCCGGCGGCGGTCAGCGCCTTGGCGCCGATGTTGCTGGTCATGACGATGACGGTGTTCTTGAAGTCCACCGTCCGGCCCTGAGAGTCGGTGATGCGGCCATCGTCCAGAATTTGCAGCAGGATGTTCCACACATCCTCGTGGGCCTTTTCGATCTCATCGAACAGCACCACGGAATAGGGCTTACGCCGCACCTTCTCCGTCAGTTGGCCGCCCTCATCATGGCCCACATAGCCCGGAGGGGAACCGATGAGGCGGGAAACGGTATGCCGCTCCATGTACTCCGACATATCAATGCGGATCATGGCGTTTTCATCGCCGAACATAGCCTCAGCCAGAGACTTGCACAGCTCCGTCTTGCCGACGCCGGTGGGGCCGAGGAACAGGAAGCTGCCGATAGGCCGCTTTGGGTCCTTCAGGCCCACACGGCCGCGGCGGATGGCCCGGGCCACGGCCTTCACGGCCTCGTCCTGACCCACAACACGCTCATGGAGCACATCCTCCATATGCAGCAGCCGTTGGCCCTCGTCCTCCGTCATCCGGGTGACGGGGATGCCGGTCCAGCCAGATACCACAGCGGCAATGTCCTCCGCCGTTACGTCCCGGTGCTCCTGATTTGCCTTGCGGCGCTTGTCGCGCTGAATCTCCACCTGCTCCCGGTAGTCCTTTTCAATGTCCCGAAGCTGGGCGGCCTTTTCAAAGTCCTGTGCGGCGATGGCGGCATCCTTGTCCTTGGACAGCGCCGCAATCTTTTCCTCCAGACTTTTCAGCTCATCGGAGGGCTCCTCCTGCTCCATCCGCACCCGGCTGGCGGCCTCGTCCATAAGGTCGATGGCCTTATCCGGCAGGAAACGGTCATTGATATACCGGGCGGACAGGGACACAGCGGCCTCCAGCGCCTCGTCGGTGATGTGCAGCTTATGGTGCTGCTCATACTTCTCCCGCAGCCCCTTCAAAATCTCCAGCGCCGCCTCCTGACTGGGTTCGCCCACCGTTACCGGCTGGAACCGGCGCTCCAAGGCGGCATCCTTTTCGATATACTTGCGGTACTCGTTCAGAGTTGTGGCGCCGATGATTTGAATCTCGCCCCGGCCCAGCGCGGGCTTAATGATGTTGGCGGCGTCTACGGCGCCCTCGGCGGAGCCTGCGCCCACGATGGTGTGCAGTTCATCAATAAAGAGGATGATATTGCCGTCCTTCTGGACCTCCTGCATCACCTTCTTGATGCGCTCCTCAAATTCGCCGCGATACTTGGTACCGGCCACCATGCCGGAAAGGTCCAGAGACAGGAGCTTCTTATCCAGCAGATTTTCCGGCACATCGCCCATGACGATCTTCCGGGCCAGCCCCTCGGCAATAGCCGTTTTGCCAACGCCCGGCTCGCCGATGAGGCAGGGGTTGTTTTTCGTGCGGCGGGAGAGAATCTGGATGACCCGCTGAATTTCCTCGTCCCGTCCGATGACGGGGTCCAGCTTGCCGGCGCGGGCGTCGGCGGTCAGGTCACGGGTGAACTCCGCCAGCGTCTTATTCTTGCCGCTGCCCTCGTCCTTGGCGCCGCTGCCGGCGGCGCGGCCATTATCGGCGGCCTGTGCCCGGGGCGCGGCGTTGAGCTTTTTCATCAGCGCCGTGTAGAGCTGACGGGCATCCACACCAGCAGTCCGCAGAATACGGACAGCCATATTGTTGCCCTCCCGGAGAATTCCGGCCAGCAGGTGCTCCGTGCCGATATAGGCATAGCCGCCCCGGATGGAATCCTCCATGGCCACCTCGATGACCCGCTTGGCTCTGGGGGTCAGCCCTTGGGCGGGGTTGCCGCCGGGCAGACCCGCGCCCACGCTCTTGCGGATGATCTCCGTCAAAAGCTCATCGGTCAAGCCGGCCTCTGTCAATACGGTATGCGCCAGTCCCTCGTCCTCACGCATGAGGCCCAGCAACAGGTGCTCCGTACCCACATAGCCGTGACCCAATTCGCCTGCGGCCTCCTGAGCCAGCCGCAGGGCTTCCTCCGCAGTGGGAGTGAATTTATTTTCATTCATAGTTCAATACCTCTTTTACCTTGGGGTGTGTTCTGCGCTTCGGAAAACGCATCAGGCGCTTTCCTTATGGTCCTTGCGGGCCTCTTTGGCTTCCTTATGGGCCTCCTCCAGCTTGTGGATCTCATCCCGCAGCTGCGCGGCCCGCTCGAAGTTCTCCTCGTGGATAGCTTTCTTCTGCTCCAGCTTCAGTGCGTTGAGCTGACGCAGATAGGAAAACCGGCTCTGCTCCTCGCGGCTCACCAAATCGGCCTTTTTCTCCTCCTGTGCGCTTTCTGCGGCCGGTGCCGCGCCGATGGCGGGCATGGCGTCGAAGAAATCATCGAAGGGGCTTTCCAGCATCCGGTTCATCCGACCCAGCAGAGAGGGCATGGGGCTGAAGAAATCTCCGAAGAAATCATCGCCGCCGAAAAAGCTGTCCATCATGGACGGCCGCCGCGCAAAGAGCTTCTGGGTGTAGCCCAGCTTCTCCGCACACGCCTGACAAAGATGGTGTTCCTCGGTCCTGCCGTTGATATTGCTCCGGTAAACGAAGGTAACTTCATTCTTACCGCAATTCTCGCATTTCATAATCAATTCCTCCTTGAGACTGTATATAAATTTTTTATTTAACTGTATTGTGTGCTCTCACAGACACTACACCTGTAATATGAGTACCTGCTTGAGAATATCCGCCCGAACGGCGTCCCGCTTTTCTCGCGGTACCTGCCCCAGCGCCTTGTCCCCCACGGCTGTGAGAATCGTCTGACCCAAGGCTCGGTCCATAGCGCCGGACTGTACCAGGTTGCTGAGGATTGCCCGTGCGGAGGACAGGTCCACACTGCCGCCCAGCGAATTGATGACGTGCATCAGAAGTGTCTCACGGTCCACCCGCACCCGTGTGATGCGGATATAGCCGTTGCCGCCCCGGCGGCTTTCCACGATATAGCCCCGCTCCGGTGAGAACCGGGTGGACATTACGTAATTAATCTGACTGGGTACGCAGTTGAACCGCTGCGCCAGATCGCTGCGCTGAACCTCCAGCACACCGTTCTCAGCGGTGTCCAGACTGTCCTGCAGGAAGCTGGCGATCAAATCCGAAATACCCATGTAACTCGTCCTTTCTTCAATAGTCTATTTGACTTTGACTATCTTTAACCTTTTGTTTGATTGTAGTATAGCACCTCCGTTTCAAATGTCAATAGGTAATTTTGACTTTCTTTGACTATTTGTGTAAACAGTTTGTGAACCCCATTTTCACTCACATTTCGCTATTGCAGTTTAAGTACTCTAACCGTGGAAAAGCATGGCTTTTTTATCGGTTTTTCTGATTTTTGTGACATTTTCACAGTTTTCTATTTCTTTGGTAAGAATTTAACAATTCACCCTTGCTTTTTGAAAATTGTATGATACAATGAAGGCACATTCAAATGGAGGTGTATTCTCATGGCTTATAAGATTACTTCTGCTTGCGTCAGCTGCGGTTCCTGCGCGGACGTTTGCCCCGCCGGTGCTATCAGCCAGGGCGATGATCAGTACGTGATCGACGCTGCCGCTTGCTTGGACTGCGGTTCCTGCAGCGACACCTGCCCCAACAGCGCCATCGTCCCCGAGGAATAATTCAGGGATACATAAAAACCGTCTCAGGCCCCATCCTGAGACGGTTTTTTGTTGTCCTTTTTCGGGGCTTGCGCCCGGGGCGGCTTCCATATATAATAGGAATCGATTTTCAGGGGAGGAGGCCGCTTTATGGTGCATTGGGAACAACTTTGTCCCGGCGGGTTCCGCTTCGTCTGGGAGGACAGTCTGTTCCGCCCCAGTACGGACTCCTTTCTGCTCTCCTCCCTGCCGCGGCTGCGCCCCGGCCTCCGGGTCTGTGACCTTGGCTGCGGCACCGGGCTTCTGGCGCTGCTGCTGCTTCAGCGGCAGCGTGCGCTTCAGGTCACCGGTATGGATATTCAACCGGCGGCCATCGCTTTGGCGGAGCAGGCCGCCGAGGAAAACGGCCTGACGGACCACCTCTCCTTTTTGTGCGCCGATCTGCGGCAGACACGGCAGCATTTTGTAACCGGCAGCTTTGACCTTGTTGTCTGCAATCCGCCCTACTATCCGCCCTTCAGCGGAAAAATCGCCGCCGATTCCGCCCGCCGAACAGCCCGGTCGGAGACTGCGGCCACCCTGATGGACATCTGCGGCGTGGCAGCGTATCTTCTGCGCTGGGGCGGCAGCCTTTGCCTTGTGCACAAGCCGGAGCGGCTGGCGGACGTGATTTGTGCGCTCCGGGCCGCCGCCATGGAGCCAAAGCGGCTGCGGTTCGTCCAGAACCGGGCGGGAGATGCTCCCTCTCTTTTTTTAATAGAGGGCTGCCGGGGCGGAAAACCGGGGCTATCCCTTGAGCCGCCCCTGATTTTGAAAACGGACAGCGGCGCACCCACGGCAGAGTTGGACATCATTTATTTTCGCACACAGGAGGTCTGAATATGGCTGGTATTTTATATTTGGTGGCAACACCCATCGGCAATCTGGGGGACTTCACCCCCCGGGCGGTGGAAACGCTGGAAAACGCAGACTTTATCGCCGCCGAGGATACCCGGGTATCCGTGAAGCTGCTGAACCATTTCGGCATCAAAAAGCCGCTGGTAAGCTATCACGAGCATAACCACATCACCGCCGGAAAGGCCGTTTTGAACCGGCTGCTGGCAGGCGAAAGCTGTGCGCTGGTAACGGACGCCGGCACTCCCGCCATCTCCGACCCCGGCGAGGATTTGGTGCGGCTGTGCGCGGAAAACGGCGTGGAGGTCCGGGCCGTACCCGGCTGCTGCGCCGCTGTCAACGCGCTGGCAGTCAGCGGTCTGCCTACAGGCCGCTTCACGTTTGAGGGCTTCCTCACCGTCAACAAAAAAAGCCGCCGGGAGCATCTCGATTCCTTGAAGGACGAGACCCGGACCATGATCTTCCACGAGGCCCCGCACAAGCTCCGCACCACGCTGGAGGACCTCTGCGCCGCCTTCGGACCGGAGCGCCGCATCGCCCTGTGCCGTGAAATAACGAAGCTCCACGAGGAGGTGCGCCGCTGCACACTGGCAGAGGCCATTGCCTACTACGAGGAAAATACCCCCAAGGGGGAGTATGTTTTAGTGGTGGAGGGCGCCGCGCCGAAAACCGGCGCCGCTGTGACGTTAGAGGACGGTGTGGCGCAGGTCTTGACCCTGAAGGAGCAGGGAATGCGCCTGAAGGACGCCGCCAAGGAGGTCGCCGAGCACACGGGACTCTCCAAAAACGAGCTGTACGCCGCTGCGCTGGAGCGGTAAACATTTTCCAAATAACAAAGGAGCCGCAGGCAATCGCCTGCGGCTCCTCTGTTTCACGCTACAGTTTTTATAAAAGAGGCCGGCCATGTGCGGCCTCTGCCGCAGAGGTACATGGTTGCCTTATTCCCGGAAATGCTCATGGTTAAAAATGTGGTCTGAGCAGAAGCAGTGATAGCCCTGACACTTGGAGCAGTAGCGGAATTCCAGCTCCGGGTGGTCGGCGTCCGTGCGGCCGCAGACCTCGCATTTGTGGCGGTAGCCCCGCTCCGCCTCCGTCCGCTTCTGTTGCCGGACAGCGGACTTGAATTGGATGGTCTGCCGGGAGCGCTGCCGGCTCTGGACGCCCAGTGCACGGCTGATGTCCTCCCAAAAGAAAATGACGAAATTCAAAAGCGCCACCACAGCGGCCAGCGCACTGGCAAACATACCGTAGCGCAGCGACCGAACCACGCCCCACGCAAACAGGGCAACATCCGCCCACGCCAGCCACTTCGCCTTCAGCGGAATAATCATGTAAAACATGATCTGCGCGTCCGGGTACAGCGCCGCAAAGGCCAGAAACAGTGTCAGGTTGATGTAGTAGGCGTCGGAAAGGCTCCAGCCGTAGTAGCCCGTGGCAAGGGATAGAATGATCGTGGACAGAATGCTGAGCACCATGCCGCAGAGATAATACAGTGTGAACTTCGCGGTCCCCCACTCCCGCTCCAGCGTGCCGCCCACAAAATAGTAAAATGATAGCATGATCAGCAGAGAGATGGGGTGATAGGTAAACGGCAGCAGCACAAACGTCACCAGCCGCCACAGCTCTCCGTGGAGCACATGGTACAAATCAAACGCCAGAAAGCTCAGCGCCGCCGAGCCCGCGAACATGGATAGGATGTACGTTGCCGCGTTGGCAATCACGATATAGAGCATCAGGTTCGGAATCCCGAAGCGTGGATGGCTGTAGGCGAACCTGTCGATCCACTGGTTGATTTTTTTCAAGGCGATGCCTCCCGTCTTTTGTTTCCCGCGGCCGCCGAGTAAAGCCGCAATATAGGATATTATAACCGCTCCCATCGCAAAAGTCATCTCCATTTTATGAACGATTCGCCCATTTGGAAAAGAAGCTGACTTTTTTGTTGACAAGCCGCCAAAACTATGCTAAACTAAACGAGCGTTTGAGAGGCGGGTGTCCTTTCCTGAAACGGAGAGATGTCCGAGCGGTT
>ENA-UPXC01003052-UPXC01003052.1-human-gut-metagenome-genome-assembly--contig:-NODE-3052-length-18099-cov-5.614527_pt1 | contig 18099 bp, 15 predicted proteins | sample MGYA00250047_ERZ773371 | MGnify/ENA primary metagenome ERZ773371 (study PRJEB29103, sample SAMN06111975) | human gut metagenome | biome: human gut; feature: ankylosing spondylitis patient; material... | reverse complement strand
GTGTTGGGAAAATGAACGGAAACACTTGATTTTACTGACTTTCTTCAATGTAACCTTATTATAACGTCCTCCCCATACCCCACCCTCTCATTCGGCCATTCTGTATAACCGGGAAGATGGCGGGCGCCGCGGATGAGGTAGGCCTTTACCTTTTCCCCATAAAGAAAGGGGTCGTTTCCGTCTACAATGCCCCACTGCATCAAAAGCGCCGCGCTCCCCGTGACAAATGGGGCTGCAAAGGAGGTTCCTGTCACCGCTTCATATCCCCCTCCTGCTTTTGCGGTGATGATATCGACTCCGGGAGCAGCCAGATCCGGCTTTACCTGCCTGGTCTGCCTGGTAAAGCCACGGCCGGAAAAATCCGCATATGCCAGATTTGAATCATTATATGCTCCTACAGAAATAACCCCTGATGCTGTGGAAGGAATCGTAAGTGTTGTCTCCGGCACCGGACGAAGAAAACGGGTGGAGGGATTTAAAATCCGGCCTGAAGGAAGCCAGAAATCATAATGGCCTGTGACAAGCTCTATTGGTGTCAGCTGAAAGGTCCAGATCCCACTGTCGGTGTAATCCTTCAAAGGAATAAAATCAAAGTAAACCTCCTGAGCCCGGCTGTAGGGACTGGGCTTTCCATAATAGATCAGAATACGTGTATTTCCATTTTCCAGTCTTTGAGGCCCCAGCCGTTCTTCAATCGGCCCCAGGCTCCGTCCATCAGGCGCTGTAAGGAGAATGGAAAACTGATCTGCATAGGACTTCCAGAGCTGTACACTGAAACTGGTCTCAAAGGGAGCTACAGACAGCTCAATCCTTTCCCTTTCTCCAATGACAAGCTGTCCCGCCATGTGGCCTGCTGACGCTCCTTCGTTTCCCGTACCTGTGACAATTACATTCCGGCTGTAATTGGAGGCTTCATTCATAAAGGTTTCCAGGAGGCTGGTTCCGTCATGGGAACCATAGGTATTTCCAAAGCTGACATTAACAGCCACCGGGCGCTCAAGCAGAATGGCTCTCTTTAATATAAAATCCAGGCCTTCCATAAGCTGAGTGGTTCTGGGAAAACTGTCCTTGGGAGAAGTTCCCAGCTTTACTGCAATAAGTTCGCTTTCATAGGCCACTCCCCGGTAAACTCCATCGCTTCCCCGTCCGTTTCCCGCAGCTATGGCTGCAGCTGCGGTGCCGTGTCCGCTGACATCCACAGAAGGTACTATGTTAAGAGCCGCTCTCCTGTCATTTTGTTCCCCATATGCTGCCAGCGCCCGGTTTATGTCCTCTCTGTTATACACTTCTCCCAGATCCTGATCCCACAGATACAAAATCCGGGTACTGCCGTCTTCATTTCTGAAATCCGGATGAAGATAATCGATTCCAGAATCAATGATTCCCAGGATCACCCCTTTTCCCGTAAGCCCATGCTCCAGGCCACCTGTATGTCCGCCCGGCTCTGTTCCAGATGACCTGCCTTCCTCTCTTCTCCCCGGCTGAATCCCCAAAAGACAAGAGGCTGCCTTTGCCATATCCATGGTAAAGAACAGCCTCTTTGGTTTTTCGATATACTGAATCTCACGAATACCGCTGACCTGGTCTAAGAGCCCCTGGGGAACTCTGGCAATGGCATATCCGTTAAAAAGTTCTCTCACCGTGACTCCCTGATCCGAAAGCTCTCTCAGGCGGTTCAGATTTCCCGAATAACGCAGGATCAGCTCCCATGTTTTATCTTCCGGATCGTATCCTATTTCCAGATTTTCTGATTTAAGACGTTCTTCCTCTGAAGCACTTAAAGCCAGATTTAAAAGATTTTCCCGCTTCTGATCCACTACATCCAAAGACATATTCCTCCCGGAAGAATCATCCCCTCAGCAGGGCTTTTTCCCTCTGAGTCTATGTCCCGGGCATTCGTATTATACCTATTTTTTACCAGATCAAAAATGCTTTTTCTCTAAAACGCAGATTAGCCTCTGTAAGGAAATAATCGCCGTAAATAATCGGAACCTGGCGGTCTGAGGCCCTGTCATACCGTGCAGAACCTCCGTCCAGGATCGAATCCTTATCAGGATCCCACTCGCAAAATGCCTGAACCGCCTTCAGGCATCTTAAAGCGGATTGTACATAAAGCGGCTTTTCATATTCTCCCACATGCTCTGAGAGTTCTAAAAGGCCGCAGGCCGCACAGGCTCCGGCAGTAGTGTCAATATAAACCGGCTCCTTCGGCGCCCTGAAATCAAGAAGGGGGATATAGTCATTTAAAGAAACATTTGCCATAAAATAATGAGCCGACCGCTTGGCTGCATCCAGATAGGCCTGATTTTTCGTATAACGGTATGCCAGAGCCATCCCGTAAATGGCCCAGGATTGGCCTCTGCTCCAGGAGGAGCCGCTTTCATATCCCTGTCCTCCGGGATTATCTTTATATTCCCCTGTTTCGGGATCAAAATCCACCATATGATTACTGGAACCGTCAGGCCGCAGAATATAGTGCAGGGCCATTTCCGTATGCTCTATGGCAATCTGCTTCCAGGCAGGAGACTCATTTTCCTGTGCTGCCCAATATAAAAGCGGCAGATTCATAAGACAGTCCACAATGGCAACTCCCTGCCGTACTCCATTCCAGGCCCGGATATAATGTCCGGCCGGATTGTACCTTCCGGCCAGAATCCCGGCTGCATGGAGGCCTCTCTTTCTGGAGGTTTCATTGCCTGTAAGCCTCCAGTCGGCTACCGCCGTGTGAAGCCACAGAAAACCCACATCATGATCCAGTTTTACAAATTCCTCAAGGGCAGCGTCCAGGCGCTCCTCTATCCCCTCTGCGGCCCTGCGGAACTCTTCCTCTTTAAATGCGTGATACATCTGCCACAGCATACCGGCATAAAAGCCGTTCGTCCAGGCAGTCAGTTCTCTGGCCCCCATATCATAGTAACAGCCATGCTCCGGCACATAGGGCATGATGCTCCCAAGCCTCAGGCACTGGGTCTTAAGCTTTGCATACAACTTTTTCTCCAGGCCTTTAAACCATTCCTCTGTTTCATTATCAATCCCGTAAGGCATAGCAGTTTCCTCCTCCGATCACAATATCCTTCTGTGTAAAAGAAGCTGTAACCATACTTTCAAATTCCGTAACGCCCGGCTCAATAGCAAGATGTACCGCAGGAATACGCACATTTGGAAAAATCAGGTTCATATTGGAAAAAGGACGGATCACCGTTCCCTGACCCATGGAAGCACTCAGACGGCTTTCACCATTTTCATCCCACACTGCCGCCATATGCTCCTCTTCTGTCTGGCTGGTCTGCTCCATGCAGTCCGGATAGGAAAATCCACAGTCATAGGCCTCACAAGACAGCTGGCTTACAATCCTGTGCCTGCGCAGATGGCCTCCCTCTGCCAGAATCAGCCAGGTTTCCACTTCAATTCCCTCTATGGGACTCCATCTTGCATAAACTTCCGTTTCTGTTACCCTATGCTCCAGACACCTGCGGCGCACATAGTACATTCCATGGACATAAAATGCCAGCATACTGTCTGTCCCGGCCTGCTCCAGACAATGGAAGGAACGGGATACGCAGTATCCAAACACGGTAGAATAAGCAAACTTGGCATATTTTTCCGCCGCCATGGGATGCTCCATGGTAGGATACTGTCCGGCTGTAAGAGCCACTGCCTCATGAGGCCTGTGGCAGATCAGCATATCGCATTCCCGGATACATTGAACCGGCTCAAGGGAAGGAAGAGACTCCTCCTCTGCCTGCCAGAAGGGATGATCGTCCGGCAGAGCCAAAAATACAAAGGCCTTTAAGGCCCAGTAGGGAGAACCGGGAGCATTATATGTCTCAGACATAAGAAGGTTTGGATAGGTATAACCTACCGTCAGGATTCCTCCATTATCAAAAATCGGCTGCTTCATCCAGTAATCCAGATGACGGGCCACAATCCCCTTCATCACGCCCCAGGAAATACACTCCACTCCTGCCAGGGCACAGGCGGAAAAAAAGGCTGCCTGTGCAAACCGGTAAGTCAGAGAACGGCCAAAGGGCAGGGCCTTTCCCTCATCATCAAACCAGTAGATAAAGCTCTCTGAAAATGTCTTTGCGCGTTCCTTAAAAAGAGCCGTATGCTCCGGATCTTCCTTTTCCATAAACCGTGCATACAGCAGACAGTAAAAATGAATGCCAAAGGACACATAATAATCCTTCTGAGGCCGTTTCCGTCTGAATACCAGCCGTTTCCCAGATAAAAGGACTCATAGCGGTCCATGGCTTTTTTCACTTCTTCAGGATTCCATTTCTTTCCCACGCTCTTTAGCGCCAGATTGACAATCACCTTAAAGTAATGCCAGTTATTATCCGCCTGAGAATAAAGATTGATCTGATACAGCCAATCTGCCAGATGATCCTTTGATGCCTCACTTAACGGCTCCCACAGCTTTTCCGGCACCAGTAAAATGCCATAGCTGATAGCCGCCATTTCCACCATCCGCTGATCCTTATTGTGAAGATCTCCTCAGTAGGAAGAAGCCTCAGGATCCGTTCCTGCCGCCAGTCCTTTCTGGTAAACTGAAAGAAGGCTTTCGTCTTCTCCTCCCCCGGCCCAGTAGGAGGCCAGCCCCCATAAAACCCTGGAAAATCCTTCCATTTCTGCAATTCGGTTTCCATATCCTGCCGAAAATGCTCCCAGATAAAGTCCGGACCCGTCATCAGTATAATGACGGGTCAGAGGGCGTATCATTTTAAGGAGCATCTTCTGATAATCCGCTTTCTTCTTCATATCATTCTCCTTTTGTATCTCTTATTCTGCTTTCAATTCGTCTAAAATCTCCTGATACTGCTCCATTAAGGACTTTGCAGCTTCCTCAGTTTTCTGTTCCTGCCGGTTCCCCCTAATCCAAATGAAACACCGGCGCAAGATCAACGCTTACAGGACTGTTATCCTCGTTTGTTTCCATAATATCCGCCATAAAGTCCCACCATTTTCTGTTAATGGGCGTATCGACGGAGGCGGCCCAGAGCGCTTCATCCTCGATTTCAATATAGCCGTAAAGCACATGGGTTTCCCGGTCTAAATAGATGGAATAATTATGGCCTCCGTGAGCGTGGATCATTTCCTTCATTTCCGGCCAAAGCAGGTTGTGACGCTTTTCATACTCCTCTTCCATGCCCGGATATAAAAACATCTTAAAGGCTTTTCGGATCATGCAGATGCCTCCTTTATTTCTCGTATAAAAACTTCTCCGGCAGAGTTACATGAAAATCCTTTGCCAGATCCCTGAAATTCTGAGGAGTGATGGTCTGAAGCTTATCCGGGCGCATGGACAGCATCTTAACCAGAATCTCCGCAGATTTTTCTACGGTATGCATCAGTCCAAAGGTGATGTCAAAGTCCTCGCCTGCGGCAAAGGTTCCATGATGCGCCCAAATAGCCACATCATACTGTTTCATAAGCTCACTGGTAGCCACCGCGATATCCCGGCCGCCGGGAACCATCCAGGGCACAACGCCGATACCGGCAGGGAATACGACCGGACATTCCGTTGCCATTTCCCAGAGCTCTCTTGTAAATACCTCATCTTTCAGAGGCAGTACAAAGGTGAGGGCAATCACATTCACCGTATGGGCATGATAGATTACCCGGTATGCACCGTTTGTTGCGATTTTCTTTACTTCATGGTTCATCAGGTGGGAAGGGAGCTCGCTGGTTGGCTTTCCGCCGTTTACTAACCCCCATACGATGCGGTAATTCTCTCCTGCCTGATCTAACTCGATCATGCAGATGGAATCCTCAGGCTTAATAATTACATTTCTGAGATACTTTCCGCTGCCTGTTACAAGGAAATACTCTCCGCCCAGAGCTGGAACTGTAGTTCCGATGGGACGCCATTCCTTTGGCTCTAATTCTTCCTTTACGCTCTCTACTTCCTCATCCTTTACACGGTAGGATATATTTCCTCCATTTCTCTCATGCCATCCCTGCTCCCAGCCGTCGTTTGCCATGCGGATAAAACCCTGAACAAATTCTGCATCTAAAAATCTCATTTTCAATTTCCTCCTTATTTTCTCTGTGACAGTACGTCTTTCTCATATATTTTTACTTTTTCAAACCAGCTCTGGTCACTTTCCACACCGCACTGACGGCAGTATTCATTCCATACATCGCCCAATGGATACAGCTTTAACTCCTCCTGCATCATCATAAGCTCTGTCATGCGGTTCTCATCCTGAAGCTCCTTTAACAGAGCTGCCGGCGTAAGAAGTGCGGACAGCAGTGCTTTCTGGAAGCTTCTAAAGCCCACAGCCCATGCAGAAATACGGTTGATGCTGGCGTCAAAGTAATCCAGCGCAATATAAACACGGTCTAAGGCGTTATTTCTTACGATCTCCTTTGCGATTTCCTTTGTCTCATCATCAAAAAGCACCACATGGTCGCTGTCCCAGCGCACCGGACGGGTCACGTGAAGGGCAATCTCCGGGAAGAAGCAAAGAAGGGCGGGAATCTTGTCAGAGACCATCTCTGTAGGGTGATAATGTCCGTTGTCCATTAAGGGCAGTACTCCTTTATGGGTTGCTGCAAAGGAAAGGGCAAATTCGGCGGAGCCTGCCGTATAAGATTCAACGCCGATACCGAATACCTTGGACTCTACACAGGGCTTAACAAGCTCTGGATCGTACGGCTCTGATAAAATCTCCTCAATCGATTCCTTATAGCGCATTCTGGGACCCATCCGGTCTGCAGGCACATCCTTAAAGCCGTCGCCTGTCCAGATATTCATTACGCATGGAACTCCTGTCTCCTGAGCGAAATACTGGGAAATACGGATGCAGGCCTTTCCATGGCGGATCCAGAACTCCCTCGTTTCCTTATCAGGACTGGATAAGGTCTGTCCGTCCTTTACCTTTTCATGGGAGAAGAAGGTAGGGTTAAAATCAATGCCCATATTGTGCTTTTTGGCAAATTCCACCCACTTCGCAAAATACTTTGGCTCTAGCTGATCCCTGTCTGCATTCTCCCCCTCCTCAAAAATGGCATAGCTTGCATGGAGGTTTAATTTCTTTTTGCCCGGCATCAGGCTCATAGCCATCTCCATGTCATCCATCAGCTCCTGAGGCGTTCTGGCTCTTCCCGGATAGTTTCCTGTGGTCTGGATACCGCCGGTTAGGGGGCCGTCCTGATCAAAGCCCTTTACGTCATCTCCCTGCCAGCAGTGAAGGGAAACAGGAATGTTTTTTAAGGTCTGGATCACCTGGTCTGTGTCTATTCCCAGGCTTTTATACATCTCTTTTGCTGATTCATAGCGTTCTGTCTGATTCATAACAATTCTCCTTTCGATTGATTCTGGTTATCATTCCGGCATATATTCATGGATGGAAAATGACGTTCCCACACACCTGCGGGCCTGTTCTAAGGTGTCAAATTCTCCTTTTTGAATCATCTGAGCCATCAGATTTCCGATGGCCGTGGCTTCTCCCGGCCCTGCAAGCACCCGGCGGCCAGATTTCTTAGCAGTCAGGCGGTTTAAATACTCCGCATTGGAACCACCGCCCACGATACAGATGGTATTATAATGACTGCCCGTAAGGCCTTCGATTTCCTCTGCGGTCTCTCTGTAGCTGTCGCTTAAGCTTTCATACACCACTGCGGCCAGTTCATCCGGTGTTTCAGGAACCGGATGCCCGGTCTTTGCACACATTTCCCGGATCGCCCGGATCATGGAATCCGGCGCTAAGAATACCGGATCATTTACGTCCACTCTGGAGGGGAAATCGCTGCGCCTGGAAGCCATGGCGCACAGCTCTGCAAAAGAATACTTATTTTCCAGTTCCTTTCTCACAGACTGGATCATCCACAGTCCCATAATGTTTTTAAGATAACGGTAACGATATTCATATCCGCCCTCATTGGTGAAATTCCGTTTCCGGCTCTCTTCGGTACAGATGGCTGTTTTATTTTCAATTCCCATCAAGGACCAGGTACCGGAGCTGATATAGAGGTTTTTATCGCCCTCACCAGGCACTGCCATAACAGCAGAGCCCGTATCGTGGGTAGCGGGAAGAACTACTTCGCAGGAAAATCCCACCTCTTCTTCTATTTCTTTTGTAAAGCTTCCCACCAACCTTCCCGGCTGGCTTAAGGGAAGGAACATTTCCTGGGGATATCCCAGGCGTCCAATCAGCTCCCAATCCCAGTCATTTGTCTGTGCATTTATCAGCTGAGTCGAAGTTGCATTGGTGTACTCCGAACATTTCTGTCCTGTGAGCAGAAAATGAAAATAGTCCGGCAGCATTAAAAAGTTTTTTGCCGCCTTCAGGTGCTCCGGATTATTTTTCTTTACTGCCATCAGCTGATAAATGGTATTAAAGCTCTGCTTCTGGATTCCGGTGCGGCTGTAAAGCTCTTCTTCCGAAATGATCTTATATACATCCTCATCCACTCCCTGAGTGCGGCCGTCACGGTATCCATAGGTTTTTCCCAGTACCTGATCCTTTTCATCCAAAAGCACATAATCCACGGCCCAGGTGTCAATTCCCATAGATACAGGGATCTTTCCCAGTTCCTTACATCGCTTCATTCCTGTCTTGATTTCCTCAAACAGCGCATCCAGATCCCAGCACAGGCTTCCTTCCCGGTCCTTCATGCCGTTTTCAAAGCGCCAGATTTCCTCCAGGATCATTTTCCCGTCCTCTATATGCCCAAGCATATGACGGCCACTGGAAGCTCCGATGTCTATGGCCAGATAATAGCGTTCCATAGCCCTCCTCCTTTTACCGTTTCATCACACGTTTTGTCATGGCTTTATTGTACCTGAAGGCAGCGGGCAAAAAAAGAACGGTTTTTGGCTAAAAAACTGTCCTTATTTGCAGAGTTGTGGTATACTGTGAACAGCAAAAATGCCTTCTGCAGACAGATAAGGGGAGTATTTATGAATGAACGGCTTTTGAGGGAACTGAGCCATATTACAGAAGAAGAACAGGATATCCTTGATGGAAAAACAGGCATAGACCGAACCCTTTATTCAGAAGGCTCTGATTTTGTGATCACCAGCGAAAAGATGCTCAAAGAGGGGCGGCTGATCCAGTTCCGCCCCCACACCCGCTTTGTCTATTTTCCCAGACACACTCACAACTACGTGGAGATGATCTATATGTGTTCCGGTTCTACCACTCATATCATAAATGGCACAGAACTTATCCTTCAAAGAGGGGAGCTTCTGATTTTAAATCAGCATGCCTCTCAGGAAATCCTTCCTGCCGGGAAAGAGGATGTGGCCGTCAATTTCATCATTCTGCCGGAATTTTTTGATCAAACCCTTGCAATGCTTGGCTCCGAACAGAGTATGCTGAGGGATTTTGTGGTAGGCTGTCTCCAGACTGCAGACTCTCCCCTGTCCTATCTGCATTTTAAGGTTTCCGACATCCTCCCCGTCCAGAATCTGCTGGAAAATCTGCTCTGGACCCTTTCCCATGAGCTTCAGAATAAACGGCTTATGAACCAGATCACCATGGGGCTTCTCTTTCTGCAGCTTTTAAATTACACTGACCGTATTCAGGCCGGACGCACCTCATTTGAGCAGGAAATTCTCATGCAGGTCTACCAGTATGTGGAGGAGCACTATAAGGACGGAGAGCTGACTTCTCTTGCCGCACGGCTTCACTGCGACTTAACCTGGCTGTCCCGGGCCATCCGCCGTCTCTCCGGCTGCACCTACACAGAGCTGGTTCAAAAAAAGCGGCTGAACCAGGCCTGCTTTCTCCTGCGTTCCACCGCTCTGTCCGTGCTGGATATCAGCATGGCTGTGGGGTATGAAAATTTCAGCTATTTCCACCGGATTTTTAAGCAGACCTTTGGCCAGACTCCCAGACAATACCGGATGGCGTTAAAAAAAGAACCGGAGGAGGGTTAAATCCCTTCCCCGGCTCTTTCTCTTTATTTCAGGAAGCCATTTACGATCTGGGCCTCTGCCTCTGCCTCTGTCAGTCCCAGAGTCATAAGCTTTACGATCTGCTCGCCTGCGATCTTTCCGATGGCAGCCTCATGGATCAGGGCCGCATCAATATTATCAGCCACCAGACCGGGAACTGCTACGATTTTGGCATCGTCCATGATAATGGCGTCACACTCTGTATGGCCGCTGCACTTTGCATTTCCGATCAGATTGGACTTGAATATCTGTTTTGAGTGATCCTTTGCAACAGAACGTGAAACCACGTCTGCGCTGGAGCCGTCTCCGTTTAATTCCACATCATAGGTACTTTCTGCCACCTGATCTCCATGGGTTAAAAGGCGCTCGCGAACCAGAAGCTTTGCACCTGCTGCCAGTACGGCCTTGTTAGTGCGGTTGGTGGAATCTACGCCCTTGATCTGAACCATTTCCATTTCCATCAGGCTATTTTCTTCCATATATACTTCAGAAACGGGATTTAACAAACGTTTTCCTTCCCCGTCTCCCTCGCCATAGTGCTTTTCTACGTATTTAACCTTAGCATTTTTACCTACAAAGAAGCGGTGGATGCCGTCATGCTCCGAATCCTGGACTCCGCAGTTGTGGATGCCGCAGCCTGCCACGATCACCACATCAGCATCATCCCCGATATAGAAGTCATTGTAAACCACTTCCTTTAAGCCGCTGGCGCTTAATACCACCGGAATATGCACGCTCTCATGCTTTGTACCCGCCTTAATGCGGATGTCAATTCCCGGCTTGTCCGTCTTTGTGGTAATGTCAATATTGGCGGTTGTATTTCTTCCTGCCATCTGGCCGTTGGCACGGATATTGTAGGCTCCCTCCGGCACTCCGTGAAGGTCAGCCACTTCCTCTAATAATCTCTCTTCGATCTGATCCATCCTCATGTCCTCCCTTACTGCACGGAATCAAGGAAACCGGAGCAGGCATCCACTGCAGAAGCCGTTCCCATGATCTTTGGCATGATCTCATCCCTTGTACCCTGATTTACGATTTTTCCGTCTGCGATCACAACGATCTCATCGGCAATATTTAAAATACGCTCCTGATGGGAAATGATCAGGATGGAACCCTTTGTATTCTGGCGCATGCGCTCAAATACCTGAATCAGGTTCTGGAAGCTCCAAAGGTCGATTCCCGCCTCAGGCTCGTCAAATACGGACAGCTTTGCCCCTCTTGCAAGAATAGTGGCAATCTCAATGCGCTTTAATTCGCCTCCTGACAGGCTGCCATTGACCTCACGGTTAATATAATCCTTGGCACAGAGTCCTACCTCGGATAAATACTGACAGGCCTCGGACACGGTAAGCTTCTTGCCGGAAGCCAGACGGAGAAGATCGATCACCTGAACTCCCTTAAAGCGAACCGGCTGCTGGAATGCAAAACTGATACCCATCTTTGCACGGTCTGTAATGCTCTTTTCTGTAATGTCCTCCCCGTCAAACCAGATCTTTCCCCCTGTGGGATGCTCGATTCCCATGATCAGTTTAGCCGTGGTGGATTTACCGCCGCCGTTGGGTCCTGTGATCACCACAAATTTCCCATCATCTACTGTCAGGCTTATATCCTTGATAATGCCCTTTTCTCCTTTGTCGTCATTTACTTCAAAGGAGAGATTTTCCAATCTAAGCATAATGACACTCCTACCTCTCTTTTCGTCCCGTTTTAAGGCCAGCCGCATCTGCGGCAAATGGCCACACAACTTACAGTATATACTATTTATGGACAAATTACTATTATAATTTACCTCTTAGGGTAAAAAATGTCTGCTGCATTTATCACATAGCAAAACAGGAAGCCAGTTTTCTGACTTCCTGCTCATATCCTGCAGAAGAAGGGAGTCGAACCCTCAAGGTATTACTACCACACGGACCTGAACCGTGCGCGTCTGCCAATTCCGCCACTTCTGCATTTTCTGTTTTTGCTGTTTAGCAGTAATTCTTACTGGCTGTCTCAGCAACGAAGACTATTATATCGGATAGCAGCGGATTTGTCAACGACTTTTTTAACTTTTTTGCGCCATTTTTTAACAGATTTTTTGCCGCTTTTTAGCCTTTATTATCTTCCATGCTCCGTAATTAACATTGCAAGCCATCAATCCAACAGCTCCATCAACTCATAGACCCTCTCTCTGGTAATCTCCATTGCCTTTAAACTGTATGCCATGAGCTGCATACTTCCTCCTTCAAACTCCTTTCCGGCCTCATCTGCATCCGTTTCCTTGTCTTTGATCCAATCCCGCTACCCTCTCCCTCATCCGAACTGCCAGATCCTCTCCCACAAAGCCATAAGAATGGACTGAATTCACAACAACATAATTTCCTCTGTTTCCAATGGATTTTCATATTCCATCTCCAAAATGTCCACCTGATAGCTGTTTTCATCCAGCCGGACAGGAGATCCAAGACGGCCTGTGAACACAGACTCATATATGGTTCCCTGCGGATTCTCTTCTCCGATTTCTCCCATATTGGCATCCTCAAATCGTCCCGAAAAGCTGCCGTCTTCCCGGATCTGAAGCTCCGTCCTCCATGCACCTGCACCGCTTGAAAATATAAACATCGTATTTTTAAACTCTGAAAAAAACTCTGCAGATGCGGTAGTTTCCGAACCCTCTGCTCTTTTTGCGGCTTCCGGGACTGCTATCTCCGCTGTTTCCGCTGCCGCTGTTTCTTCTTTTCCACAGCCCGCCGTCAAAAGTCCTGCTGCCAGAACTGCACATACAGCCCTCATATAGCTTCTGCTTTTACCATCCATACACATTCTCCCTTTCAGTTAAAAAAGGGCAAAGCCAAAACAGCTCTGCCCTCTTAAAAAATCTTCTATTTGCTTTACGCCCTCAGCTCAATTCCAAGATCCTTAAGGCCATTTAAGATCTTATTCATCACCGCTGTGACTTCCTTCTCTTCCAGAGTGTGATCCTTAGCTCTGAAAGTAATGGAGTATGCCACGGACTTATGACCTTCCAGTACCTGTGCTCCCTCATAAATATCGAACAGCTTGCAGCTCTCTAAGATCTTTCCGCCTCTCTGGCTGATCACATCCTCGATCTGCCCTACCAAAACTGCCTTTGGAACAACCATACTGATATCTCTGGTAACAGCCGGGAATTTGGCAATTCCGGTGTACTTCCGGTCAAAGGTGGTAAACTCTGTCATTGCGGGCATATCAATAACTGCTACATAGGCTCTGTCGCCGATCTTATAATTTTCAGCCACCTCCGGATGGATCTCACCCAAGAAGCCCACGGTGCGGCCCTCATAAACGATATCTGCCTTTCTGCCCGGATGCAGGTAAGGATGGTCGCCCTTTGGATCGTAATGAACCTTCTTGTCCATTCCCACCTTGTCGAAGAATTCCTCTACCACGCCCTTCATATCAAAGAAATCTCCGCTTCCATACATACCCAGAGTAAACTGCATCCGCTCATCGGGAAGCTCGGTTAAAGGAAGGGCCTTGGGACGGTATACATTTGCCAGCTCATACAAACGCACCTCTTTATTGCGGCGGTTGTAGTTGGTAGATAATGATACCAGCATACCGTTTAAAGGCAGGGTACGCATGATGCTGAAATCCTCGCCCAGAGGATTGGAAATGGTAATGGCCTTTCTTAACTCACTGTCCTCAGGAATTAAAAGCTTGTCAAATACCTTTGGACTTTCAAAGGAATATGTCATACCCTGGGAGAAGCCGCAGAATTCTGCTGTCTCTCTTGCCATATCCTCGATCATCAGCTTATAGGAAAGCTTTCCTGTGGTTGCTTCACCGGATGGAAGTGTGGTCGGAATCTTGTCATAGCCATAGAATCTTGCCACTTCCTCTGCCAGATCTGCCATACGAAGAAGATCCTGACGCCAGCTTGGAGCGACTACCTCACCGGAAGCCTCATCATAGCCCAGGTCGATTTTCTCAAAATATGCCAGCATATCTTCCTTTGAAATATCGGTGCCGAGAAGCTTATTGATCTTTTCAGGCTCAAATTTGATCCTTGTCTCCCCTCTCTTTACAGGATAAACATCAATCATTCCGCCTACAACCTCTCCAGCTCCCAGCTCTTCGATCAGCTGGCAGGCACGATTTACAGCCTCTTCTGCAGTGTTGGGATCCAGTCCCTTTTCATACTTGCCGGACGCATCGGTGCGCAGGCCCAGCTTCTTTGCGGAAAGACGGATATTGGTGCCGTCAAAGCAGGCGCACTCAAATACCATAGAGGACACATTGTCTGTGATCTTGGAGTTTTCGCCTCCCATGATACCGGCGATTCCCACCTGCTTTTCACCGTCATTGATCATCAAAATGGTAGAATCCAGTGTTCTGTCCTGTCCGTCCAGAGTCTGGAATACATCCCCCTCAGAAGCACATTTTACCACGATCTCATGACCTGCCAGCTGGTCATAGTCAAAGGCGTGCATGGGCTGTCCGTACTCTTCCATCACATAGTTGGTGATATCCACGATATTGTTGATGGGACGGATTCCGCTGGCAGCCAGACGGCGCTGCATCCACTCCGGTGAAGGAGCCAGCTTGATATTCTTTACCATTCTGGCACAGTAGCGCTTACACAGGTCTGTATTCTCCACACTCACCTTTAAGTAATCGTGAATGTCCTCATTGTTGCCCGTAGCTGTAACCACCGGCGGGAAGAAGGACTTGCGGAAGGTAGCGGCTGCCTCTCTTGCGATTCCCACTACGCTGTAGCAGTCTACACGGTTGGAGGTAATCTCGTATTCAAACACCACGTCTCTCAGACCTAGGATCCGCACTGCATCGTCTCCGGGAACACTGTCCTCGGGGAGCAGGTAGATGCCGCTTTCAGGGGCATCCGGATACATATTCCGGTCAGCGCCCAGCTCTTCGATGGAGCACATCATTCCAAAGGACTCCACGCCTCTTAATTTACCCTTTTTAATTTTAATACCTTCCTCCGGAAGGAGGCCGCCGTCATGGCCTCCTGCTACTCGTCCGCCGTCCAGTACCACCGGTACCTTTGCACCGATGGAATCCTTTGTAATATTTGGCGCTCCGGTTACGATCTGTACGGGCTCTGCTTCCCCTACGTTGACCTGGCACACGACCAGCTTGTCAGCGTCCGGATGACGTTCTACGGAAAGAACTTCTCCTACTACGATCTTTTCCAGATTTTTATCTAAACAGGTAAATCCTTCAACCTTGGTGCCTGTCAATGTCATCGCATCTGTATACTCCTGGGCAGCCACATCCAGGTCAGGAACATATGCTTTAATCCATGATAATGCTGTATTCATGTCGGTTCTCCTTTTTATTTATGATGGAACAGTTAAAACTGCTTTAAGAAGCGGATATCATTTTCATAGAGAAGGCGCATATCGTCGATCTCATATTTTAACAGGGCAATTCGCTCCAGGCCTACGCCGAAAGCAAAGCCTGTATATTCCTGGGGATCAATGCCGCACATCTCAAATACATGGGGATGTACCATACCGCAGCCTAAAATCTCAATCCAGCCGGAGCCCTTGCAGAAACGGCAGCCTTTTCCGCCGCACTTAAAGCAGCTTACGTCCATCTCGGCGCTGGGTTCGGTAAATGGGAAATGGTGGGGACGGAATTTAACCTTTGTATCCTCGCCGAACATCTCTCGTGCAAACTCTGCCAGAGTTCCCTTTAAATCGGAGAATGTAATATTTTTATCAATAACCAGTCCCTCGACCTGATGGAAGGATGGAGAATGGGTTGCATCCACCTCATCGGAACGGAATACGCGGCCCGGAGAGATCATACGGATAGGAAGCTTACCTGTTTCCATGGTTCTGGCCTGTACCGGGGAGGTCTGGGTACGGAGCACAATGTCCTTGCTGATATAGAAGGTATCCTGCTCATCCTTAGCCGGATGGTTTGGCGGGATATTTAATTTGGTAAAGTTGTACTCATCATACTCCACCTCAGGGCCTTCTACTACCTCGTAGCCCATGCCCACGAAAATCCGCTCCACTGCCTCTAATGCAATGGTATTTGGATGGCTGTGGCCTACGCTGTTCTTCTTTGCAGGAAGGGTAACGTCAATAACCTCTCTCTTTAATTGCTCTTCTCTGGCCTTCTTTGCCAGGGCAGCCTTTGCTTCCTCTAAGCGGCCCTCGATCACAGCTCTGGCTTCATTTACCAGCTGTCCCACCTTTGGACGGTCTTCCGGAGCCACATCCTTCATGCTCTTTAAAAGGCTGGTCAGCTCTCCCTTCTTTCCAAGATAAGCGACACGGATGTCATTCAGCGTATCAAGGCTCTCAGCGGAAGAAATCTGCTGCAGCGCCTCTTCTTTGATCTTCTCTAACTGCTCTTTCATGGGTTCTCCTTTTCTGTTCTCTTTTAAATAAGTGTACGGTTCTTTTCGCGGAAATGTTTGCTGCCATAACAAAAAAAACGCCCCTTCAGATTCCTGAAGGGACGGATCAAATCATTCCGCGGTACCACCCTGATTCCTGCAATACAGATACTAAGCCAAAGGCTTTCTATCCTTTGCAGACACTTAAACACGCTTAACGCACGCCTACGTCACAGGCTGCGAGCAGACGCCCTTTCACCCATGCAGCTCCGGTGGGAAATTCAGCGCTTATGTGAACTCGGGAACGCTTCCAGCCGACGACCTTCCCTCTCTGTGAGAACATAAGTACCTACTGTACACTCTCATCGCTTTTAGATATAAAATCTACTGTAAATTTTAGCCGTTTCATCTAGAAAAGTCAACCCCCATTTTTTCCTGCGTTTTCACATTTTGCACCAGTCGCTGGAGTTAGGTTCTCTTATGACCGGAAACCGGAGTCCAGCACACCAAACTCCAGGAGCCGGTGCAGAGTACAGAAACTCATTTTTCATTTGACCTTTCTCTCCTTTCCAGCTATCATAGAACCATCATTTTCACAAAAGAAAGGATGATTTCCATGAAATATACCTGTACCATCCCCTGCTTTGACTTAGAGCAGACCGCTCTCTCCGGTCAGTGTTTCCGGCTGATGCCAGGAAAAGAGCCCGGACTGTGGTCCGTGATCAGCCAGGGGAAGCTTTTATCCATCAGGCAAAACGATTCCCAATTCACCTTTGAATGCGAAGAAGGTTCTTTGGAATACTGGCTGTCCTATTTTGATGTGTCCACAGACTACCAGGCCATGATTGATTCCATAGATCCGGATGATACTTATCTTTTATCTGCCGCCAAAGCAGGTGCAGGCATTCGTATTCTCCGTCAGGATCCATGGGAAATGATCATCACCTTTGTTATCTCCCAGCAAAAGACCATCCCGGCCATCCGCTCCTTAGTTGAAGCTCTGTGCCGTAATTATGGAACGCACATTGAACGCACATTGCCCGCATCCTCAAAGCTTTCTGAAGCCGGTTCCTCCCCCTTTGCCTTTCCTACGCCGGAACAGTTAAGCCGCGCCTCATTGGATGACCTGCTGGCACTGAAGCTGGGATACCGGGCAAAATATATCCACCGGCTCTGTCAGGACGCACTGGAAGGAAGCCTGAACCTGGATCTTCTGTCCTCCCAGAACTATAAAGAGGCCATAGATTATCTCACCAGCTTTTATGGAATCGGTAAAAAGGTAGCGAACTGCGTCTGCCTCTTCGGTCTCCATCATATTGATGCATTTCCTGTCGATACCTGGATCCAGAAAATCCTCATGGAACATTATTTTGACGAAAAAAAATACCGCCGCATCCCCAAATCCCAGCTGTTTGACCGAATCATCGAAGATTCCTTCGGATGCTATCCAGGCTATGCAGGGGTAATGCAGCAGTATATTTTCAACTATGAGAGAAATGTGATCGGAAAAAACCAGGCTTAAAGCTCCTGAGGGTTTCCGGCCTCAAATATTTTCCATTCGTCCCTTCCCTTTCCCACAGCCATTTCCCGGATATATTCTCCATCTCCGCTTAATTGTCTGTTTTTAATGGCCTGGTCTGTCCAGGTCTGATGAAAGGCCACACGGACTACACGGTATTCCTCATATCCCAAAAGGGCCGCTCTGCCGTCATAATACTCTTTGCTTCCCGCATATTCCTCCTCCGGAAGCGTTTCAAAGCTGTGGATCAGATAATCTTTTATGTAGGAGCCGCTTTTAAAATCCTCCTCCTGTTGGGGAAAATTCATAAACTCTGCCTGATCCTTTGAAAGAAGG
>ENA-UPXC01003047-UPXC01003047.1-human-gut-metagenome-genome-assembly--contig:-NODE-3047-length-18133-cov-3.709736_pt1 | contig 18133 bp, 21 predicted proteins | sample MGYA00250047_ERZ773371 | MGnify/ENA primary metagenome ERZ773371 (study PRJEB29103, sample SAMN06111975) | human gut metagenome | biome: human gut; feature: ankylosing spondylitis patient; material... | reverse complement strand
ATTTATGGCACAGAATGCCAAGAAACCGGAAAATATCAGACTTGTTGTATCCAATCGCTTCGTCGATGAAGACGGCAAGCCGGAAACGTGGGAGGTGCGCTGCATCTCCAGCGATGAGAATGACCTGATTCAGCGCGACTGCACGAAACAGGTACCGATTCCCGGAAAGCGCAATCAATATCGTCAGGTTGTGGACGCTGCGCTGTACGGACGCAAATTGGCTGCCGCATGTACGGTGTATCCCAACCTGAATGATGCGGAGCTGCAGGACAGCTACGGAGCGAAATGTGCAGAAGACCTGATTGTGAAGCTGCTGTGCGTTCCGGGAGAGTATAACGCGTATCTGGATAAGATTACACAGTCATGCGGTCTTGATTATAACCTCAATGACATGGTGGAAGAGGCAAAAAACTGATTTTGGACGGTGATTTAGAAGCTTCTGTGGTGCATTTCTGCTTGCAGAAGCTTCATATTTTACCGTCCGAATTCTTGAATCTGCCATTGAAAGAACGCGTGTTTATCATCGCATCTACGCTGGTACGGGTTGACAGCGAAAAAAAGGCAATAGAAGAAGCAAAAAAACGCACATAGAAAGGCGGTGATAGATGATGGCATTATCGCAGACTTTACAGCTTCGGGACGGCATGAGCGCCACCCTGCAGCGGATCGCATCTCGCATGGATGCGGTCAACCAACGTTTTGAACGTATGCAGGGTTTGACAGAGCAGTCCGTCCCGACTGATATTTATGACCGCCTGCAATCAGAACTGGATGCTGTGCAGAAAGAAATACAGGGTGTATCAAACCAATTTGAGCAGCTGTCTGACAGCATGCAGAATGCGCAGCCACCGGCGAACAATTTATTAGGTTCACTCAAACGGATTGGCGCAGCAGTCATCGGTTCACAGATGGTCAAAGGCATCGTCGGTATGTCAGACGAGCTGACACAGACTACTGCTCGCCTGAATCTGATGAATGATGGTTTGCAGACTACCGCAGAACTGCAGGAGATGATTTATCAGTCGGCCTTACGGTCGCGGGGAGCATACACGGATACCGCAGCGGCAGTTTCGAAAATGGGTCTGCTCGCAGGAGATGCGTTTGCAAGCAATATGGAAACCGTTGCATTTGTTGAACAGTTAAACAAGCAGTTCAAAATCGCCGGCACTTCACAAGAGGGACAGGCAGCGGCGATGTTACAGCTGACACAGGCGATGGGTGCAGGTGTTCTGCGAGGTGAGGAACTCAATTCTGTATTTGAGCAAGCGCCGACTATTATTCAGTCCATTACAGATTACCTAGGCGTTACAACCGGTGAGTTATGTGATTTGGCTTCCGATGGGCAGATTACGGCAGAGATTGTGAAAAACGCTATGTTTGCCGCAATGGACGAAACAAACGCGCGGTTTGAATCGATCCCGATGACTTGGGCAGCTGTATGGACGCAGGCGTCGAATATGGTCACGATGGCGTTACAGCCGTTGCTTGAAGGAATCAACTGGATGGCAAATAACCTTGAAGTGATCGTTCCGTTGGTACTCGGCATTGGCAGTGCAGTGGGTATTTTGGTGCTGCTGGCGAACTGGGCGAATATCTGTGCCGGTGCTACAAAACTGTGGGCAGCTGCGCAGACATTGCTGAATACCGCGTGGGCGACCAGTCCGATTGGCGTAGTGATTGCGCTGACACTGGTACTGGTAGGTGTGATCTTTGCGGTGGTTGCTGCGATGAATAAAGCACAGGGAACAACAATACGTGCCTTGGGCGTTATTACCGGTGGATTCGCAATGGCCGGCGCGTTTATCTATAACACATTTTACTTGCCGGTATGGAATCTGTTCGCAGACCTCTGCAATTTTATCGGAAACGTGTTTAACGATCCGGTAGCCGCCATCGAAATCCTGTTTTTACAGCTCAATCAGCGCATCGTTGGGGTTGTGCGCAATATGGTCCAGACGATCGAGAACATGATTAACTTGATTCCAGGTGTGGAGATCAACATTACCGGCGGTCTGGGTCGTTTCTACGACAGCTATAGCCAGCGTATTCAGCAGATCAAGGATGAATCTGGTTGGAAAGAGTTTGTTAAGCGGAAAGAAGCAATTGATTACAGCGTTGCTTATAATAAAGGCTACGACTGGGGTGCAGAATTGCAGAATAACGTAGCTGCAAAGCTGAATATCGGCGGAGTCAGCGTCAATGATCCATTCACAGGCTTGCTGACGGATATTGCAGATAACACCAGCGAGATCGCAGATGATGTGGAGGTATCCACGGAAGACCTTGCGCTTCTGCGTGATATTGCAGAGCGGCAGGAGATTAATAAATATACGACCGCCGAGATTCGGGTTGATATGGTAAACAATAACACGATATCTTCGGAAATGGACATTGACGGTGTGGTCAATCTGTTGGAAGCGAAAGTTTCTGAGCAGATGGCGATTGCTGCGGAAGGGGTGCATATCTGATGTATCAATTTTATCTGGATGGGACACTTCTGCCGGTAACACCATCTGCGCTTACGCTCAAGGTGGCAAACCAAAACAAGACTGTAACATTGATCAATGAGGGACAGATCAATATTCTAAAACTTCCGGGACTTTCTAAAATTAGTTTTTCGGCGCTGCTGCCCAATCAGCAGTATCCGTTTGCGCAATATGAAAGCGGATACCATGACGCACATTACTACATGGACAAGCTGGAACTGTTGAAGACGAAGTGCCAGCCGTTCGTATTTGATGTGATCCGTACAGATGACAGCGGCAGATTGCTAATGGATTCTACATCCATGCAAGTATCGCTTGAATCCTACGAGTTGAGCGAGGATGCAGACCGGTACGGCACAGATGTGATGGTGAAGATTGAGCTTTTACAGTATCGCGAATACGGTACAAAGACAATTGAATTCAAAAAAACAGAATCCAAGACCACAGCGACAGTAACTGAAAAGCGTGATTCCACAACTGCACCGAAAGCCAGCAGTTACATGGTGAAGCAGGGTGACAACCTGTGGGATATTGCCCGTGTGAAGCTTGGTAATGGGGCGCGACAGGCCGAAATCTATACACTGAATCGGGAAGTCATTGAAGCTGCTGCCAAGAAGCATGGGCGTGCCAGCAGCTCGAATGGATGGTGGATTTATCCCGGCACGATGCTGCGTCTGCCGCAATAAGGAGGGCAAGAATGGGGAAATACATATGGCCTTGTCCGGGATATAGCCGATTGTCGAGCGGTTATGGGAATCGTGTGCATCCGATTAGCGGCGGTGTAAAATTCCATGACGGCATCGACCTCGCTGCTGCATCGGGGACGCCAATCCTTGCCTGCGGTCCCGGCACGGTGACCAAGTCGGGCTGGAACAGCGGATACGGCAACTATATCAGCATCGACCATGGCGGCGGGCTGGTGAGCTTCTATGCGCATTGCTCAGCGCTGTATGTGAAGAAAGGTGCATCTGTTCAGGCGGGACAAAAAATTGCTGCGGTTGGCACAACAGGCTCGTCGACCGGCAATCATCTGCACTTTGGGATGCACAAGAATGGTTCGCCGGTCAATCCGCAGAACTATGTCAAAGATAGCGACACTGCAGCGAATTATAGTGGTTCTGGAAGTTCTGGAACGGCTGTCAATGTAGTGAAAGCCAAGTTTACAGCGTATTATCCGGCAGATAACGCGATGGAGGGTGGTTTCCTTGATGCGATGGGAAAACCTCTCGATCCGTCCAAACGCACATGCGCGGCGCCGCCGTCCGTTCCTTTTGGCACGAAGGTGACCGTTCAGGGAACCGGAACCAAGCTGGATGGTGTAACTTACACGGTCAACGACCGCGGCGGTGCAATCCGGATTGAAAACGGGGTGTATCACTTTGATTTGCTGATGCGTACAAACGAGGAGTGCAATCATTGGGGTGTAAAGCACGGCACCGCGGTGATCGGAGGGGATGGCTCTATATCAGAGGCATCTTCGGAGCAGGAAAAACAGACATCCAAACCGATTACAAAGGTGGTTGTTAAGTCCGTCAGCGGTACTGCTGGTGCACGCAAAGGAGATCTTCGTGAGTTGCCGGAATACCGTCAGGCGGGTGTTGAGCTTACAATTCAGAATAATGATAAGAAAATGCAAGCACCAGTGATTGAAGGGGATATAGTCTGGGAAACTCAGCGCAGCGGCGTGCCTGCATCGCTTAAATTTACGGTGGTCAAAGATGGAACTTTGAATTTCCATGAAGGAAATCCGGTTTCCTTTCGCTTTTATGGAGCGAATGTGTTCTATGGTTATGTATTTCGTAAAAGTCGCTCAGGCCAGCATTTGATCGATGTTACTTGCTATGACCAGACGAGGTATTTCAAAAACAAAGATACGATTTCCTACGAAAACAAGACCTACGCCGAGTTGGTGAAACTGCTTGCGGCTGATTATGGTCTGCGTGTTGGCGCGCTTGCGGATACGAAATATAAAATCCCGCAGCGCGTGGAAGAAGGCACGATTTTCGATATCTTTGGCAATGCATCCGACCTGACTGTGATCAATACTGGCAAGGTGTACAACCTGCTCGATGATTTTGGAAGCCTGACATTGAAGGCGTATTCAGATATGCTGCTGCCCATCTACATTGACGAGGATACCGCACAGGGCTATACGTACACTTCCTCCATTGACAGTGAGGTGTACAACCGTATTAAGCTCGCTTATGACAATGGAGACACTGGTGAGCGCGAGGTGCACGTCCTCAATGATACGGTAAATCAGGCAAAATGGGGCGTGCTCCAGTATTATGCCAAATTGGATAGCGCGATGTCCGCAGCTGATTTGCAGGTAAAAGCTAAGGCGCTGATGGACTATTACAAGCCAATCCGTCGGGAGCTGACCGTGAAAAAGGTGTTTGGGGATATACGCGCCAGAGCAGGCGCTTCGGTTGCTGTCGGCATGGGGTTAGGTGATATCAATATCAGGAACTATATGTGCATCGAAAAAGCAAAGCATACATTTTCTCATGGGCTGCACACGATGGATTTGTATTTGTCCGGAATAAGGGGGGAGTTCAGTGCCTGATCTGGTTGTGATGATAAAACAAATTGCGGCAAATGTATTTGATGCCAAAATGCCGGTTGAAATCTGTTTTGGAACGGTGCAGTCCACTGCGCCATTTAAGATTCGATTGGATCAGAAGCGGACATTCGGAAAAGAACGCTTCATTGTGGGGAGCAGCGTGTTATCGAAGCCTTTTCAGGTGGGAGAAGAACTCATTTTGATTCGAATGCAGGGTGGACAGAAATGGCTGATTGCTGATAGGAAGGGGGAACTGTGATGCTGCCGACAGAATACAATGACGGTCTGGAACCGGACTTTGTGATAGAGGAGCAGCCGACGCGCACCTACCGCCTGCGTTTTGATGGTTTCCCGTCTGCCGGGATGATTACAGGGACGGAGGCGATGCAGCAGGCGGTGTACCTTGCGTTGCAGACCGAACGGTTTCAGCATGCAATCTACTCATGGAACTATGGGGTCGAGATTCAAAACCTGTTTGGAGAAGGGATTACGCCGTATTTAGAAGTACGTATCCGGCGTGCAATCGAAGAAGCGCTGCTTGCAGATGATCGTATCACGCAGGTGGATGGCTTTTCTTTTGAACGCACCGGACGAGAAACATTGACTGTAACATTCACCGTTCACACTACGCAGGGGGATATTACAGCAGAATATGAATTTATGGGAGGTGCGGCATGATCGGAAGGTATTCAGATCAAATGACATTTGAATTTATTTTAGATCGGATGCTTGACCGCGTACCGGATACCGTGGATAAACGAGAAGGAAGCATTATCTATGATGCGTTGGCACCAGCTGCGGCAGAGCTTGCCAAGACCTATATGGAGCTGGATGTGGTCATGGATGAGGTGTTCGTGGACACTGCCAGTTTGCAATATTTAATTTTACGTTGTAAGGAGCGTGGGATTGAGATACAGGGGGAAACCGCTGCGGTAATCCAAGGCACATTTACACCGGCAGAATTGGAATTGGTTGTCGGAACGCGCTTTAACAGCGACGATGTCAATTATGTAGTCACAGAAAAGATTTCTGCGGGTGTTTATCGTTTGCAGGCAGAAACACTTGGCACGATTGGAAACCGATATAGCGGTGCGTTACTGCCAATTCAAAATGTAAATGGTTTGCAGACTGCACAAATCACAGGTGTGCTAGTACCCGGTGAAGACGGAGATACCACAGAAACCCTGCGCGCCAAATATTATGCTTCGATTGATGGGGAGACATTTGGCGGCAATGTTGCAGATTACAAGGAAAAAGTAAATGCCATTCGAGGTGTAGGCGGCGTCAAGGTGTATCCGGTGTGGAACGGCGGCGGGACAGTGAAGCTGGTTATCATCGCATCTGATTATACTGCACCTTCAACCGAACTAGTGCAGCGTGTACAGACAGAAATTGATCCGGAGCAGAACCATGGCGAGGGACTGGGACTCGCGCCAATCGGACATACCGTGACAGTTGCCGGTGTTAAATATCGGGGTATTGCAATCACAACAAATATTACATTCGCTTCTGGTTGGCAATGGTCATCTGCGAAGTCACTGATTGATGCAGCGGTTCAGAAATATTTTGATTCGCTTTGTGAAGCGTGGGCGGAAAGCGCAACGACGATTGTGCGAATCTCTCAAATCGAAACGCACATTCTTTCTGTAGATGGTGTTGTCGATGTCGCAGATACCACGATTAACGGTGTGAATAAAAATGTGGAGCTTGCCGCAGATGAGATTCCGCAGCTCACGAGTATAGGGGGCGGAACGTAATGAGAAAGGCGTTAAAGGAATATCTGCCATCCGTCTTGCTTGATACATTCGAGTTTCCGACGATTTGTAATGCGGCACAAACAGAATTTAATGAACAGGCATCAGCGGTAGAGGCTGTGTTGAACGCATCGTTTGTATCTCTTGCGGATGAAAACGGAATTGCACGATATGAGAAGATTTTTGGGGTTGCACCTCAGGATACGGATACACTGGACGAAAGACGATTTCGCGTGTTATCAAAAATCAATGCACAGCTTCCGTTTTCCGTACGGCGCTTGAAACAGCAGCTTGCAACGCTGTGTGGAGAGCGTGGATATGAATTACTGCTTATTCCAGAGCAATATACGCTTGAAGTAAAGGTTGAACTCACGGCAAAGCGTAATCTCAATGCAGTGGAAGATTTACTTCGAGATATCGTCCCTGCAAATCTGATTCAAAAGTGCACGTTGCTATACAATCAGCACCAGATAATTGCGAAACTTACATATGCGCAGATGGCAAAATATTTGCATCAGCAGCTTAGAGAGGAGGTTTTACTGAATGGCTAGTTTTACACCAAAATACAAATTGGAGAAACCGGCGCCGGAAGATTTCTATGACATTACAGTGTTCAATGCGAACATGGACAAGGTTGAGGAGGCGCTGGGAAAGAAGCCGGACAAGACCGAACTGCCTGCGGAGGTAAAAAAGGCAGTGCAGGACGGCACGCTGACGGCAGCAGATCTGGGCGCGGTTTCGGCAGCGGACAAGGGCAAGCCGAACGGCGTTGCAGGTCTGGGAAGCGACGGCAAGGTGCCGCAGGAGCAGCTGCCGAAGATGGACTACGCGCCTGCAAGCCATGCGACGAATAAGAATAACCCGCACGGGGTCACGGCGGCGCAGGTGGGTGCACCGACGACGGCGGCGTTTAACGGGCACACGGGCGACGGCGTGAAGCATGTAACCGCAGAGGAGCGGACGAAGTGGAACGGCAAAGGCGCGCCGTATCGCCACACGTTTACCCTGACGGCGGCAGGCTGGGCAGGAACGCCAGCGAAGCAGACGGTGACGGTCAGCGGGGTCACGGCAGCGCTGACGCCAGTTGCTGATGTGGTGCTGACCAACACGCCGGAGGCAGAACCGCAGCCGGAGCCTGCGCCGCCTGAGCCGTCCCCGGCAGAGGTGAACGCGCAGGCAATCGCAGAGTTATCTATCGTGCAGGCAGAGATGCAGGCGCAGACCGATCAGGCGCTTGCAGAGCTGTCGATGCTCGTTGCAGAAGGAGGAGGAAACCATGCAGTTTGATGCAAAGAACGGTCTTGGACGGGTATGGGTGACGATGGTGCAGCAGGGCATTTATAACCTGTCGGATGTGCCGAAGATTGGCAATTTACCCGAAGTTGTTGCAGCAGCAGTACAGGAGGAAAAACATGAAAAAGGTTAAAATTTCGGGGGGGGGGGGGTACTAAATCTGAGGGTTTAGTACCAAGAAAGTGTGCGAAATCCATGGAAGGGGGCGCTTTCCATGGGTGAGTGCTTGCTGGCAAGGCATGGCGGAACGGCTAATTTTGTTCGGGGCAAGGGAACTTACACGAACACAATTTCAATTAACGTCGGATTTAAGCCATCCATAGTGGAAGTGTTCATTAAATCCAATAGTAATTATATGACGCATGGTGTTGCGTTCAATATAGGACAAAATGCATATGGTGGCTGGTATGCCAGTTATGGTTTTAAGAGTGTAGAAACAAGCTTTTCGCCTACTGGTTGCAGAATATCGTTATCCGGAGTAACAACGGATCCTGTAGAAGCACATTACATCGCGTATCGTTGAATCAGAAAGGAAGATTACTATGAAAAAGGCAAATTATCAGAACAACATTTACATCCAGAATCACGAGGCAGTCAAGGCAATGGGCGGGGACATCAATGTATGTCTGGACAAGTACGACAACGCGCACGGGCTGAAATATGATGCCCTGGCACGGGCGCAGTACAAGCACTGGCGAGCGGAAGTGACCGGCGTGCCGGAGCTTGTGAGCGTGGACGAACGCAAGCTGCTCGGACTGTAAAAAAAGAAAGGAGAGGGGCGGGCAGAACCGCCCCACCTTACCTATGGATATGAACATTGCAGAATGGCTGCTCGGCGGCAGCGGGGCGCTTGCGGCAGTGCTGACGCTTGTGCAGCTTGCACCGATTCGGGTAAACCCGTGGAGCGCGATCGCCAAAGCCATCGGGCGGGCGATCAATGCCGAAGTGCTGCGGGAGATTCACACAGTAGCGGATCAGCTGGACAGCCACATCCGCATCGATGACGAGCGCAACGCGGATTCATACCGCACGCGCGTGCTGCAATTTAATAATGAGCTGCTGCGTGAGATTCAGCACACACGGGAGGATTTTATTGAAATCCTTGCCGTGATTGATGCGTATGAAAACTACTGCCACGACCATCGGCAGTATAAAAATAACCGTGCCGGATGCGCGATTGAGAATATCAAGCGCGTATACATGGAGCGGCTGCAAAAACATGATTTTTTGTGAGGAGGGTATAACGATGAAAGTCAATATTCCGGTAAGATTCAAAAATCCATGGTTCTGGGTAGGCGTGGCGTCGGTTGCGCTGACGGCGATCGGCGTGGAGCCGTCCGTGTTTACTTCGTGGGGCGCGCTGTGGGCGCAGATTGTTTCTGTGCTGTCCAACCCGTTTCAGCTTGCGACCATGGCGCTGGCGGTGCTCGCGGTATTCATTGACCCGACCACGGCAGGTGTGACGGACAGCGACCGGGCGATGGAGTACGAAAAACCTCTCGAAAGATAAAAAGCCGCCCGAAGGCGGCAAAAAATCGATATAACTTGATACAAGACGGCAAAATGTGATATAATACACATGCTCTCGTAAGAGAGCGGCGCTGCCGTGCCAGCGGTAGGCGGTTAAGTCTTGCCCCTGAAAGGGGGCGATTGTATGGAATATCTCGTGATACTGGTAGTAATACTCGTACTTATTGAGCGTATTTTAGACAATAAAAAGAAGTAATCGCCTCACTCCTACATGAACGATTACTTCTAGTACCGAAATGTGGGGTCTAACCGTCTACCGGCAGCGCCTTTTCTATGATTATTATACCACATGCCCCGTCTGTGTCAAGGCGGGGTTTTTTATTTTACCTTGAAACTGGAAGGGAGGATTCGATATGGCAGAATACAAAAATATCAACCATCTGCGGGTTGTCGATGTGCCGATTCATCAGATTCGCAAAATTGAGATCGTGCAGCTGCGCGGCAAAACCATGGGAGAATGGTACAATGCGCAGGCGGACAAGCCGAAGTACATGCTGAATGGTTCGCTATGGGACAGCGAGGGTGCAATCGGTACCATCTGGCAGGATGGCAAACTGGTGCGCAACGAGGGAAACGGCTTTGGGTTCGGGATTTCCAAGGTCGGCAGCTTCGGGTTTGGCGACCCGTGGGCGGCCGGCTGGCAGGACTACATCACCGGCTATCCTGGCTTGGTCATCAACGGCGCTGCGACTGCGCTAGAGGTGGACAGCTATGTGCAGCATGCGCGCACCAAGCGCGCCGCGATTGCCTGCGCAGGGCAGCATATCTATCTTGTGACCGGCGAGGGCTTGAGCTTGGACGGCTTTCGGGAAGAGCTGGCGGTCTTTGGCGCGTATCATGCAATCAATCTGGATGGCGGCGGCTCGGCGCGGCTGATGGTAGACGGCAAGGCTGTGAACAATCCGACTGATAACCGGCGCTGCCCGAACGCGATTGCAATCTGGACATATGATGAAAAGAAGGAGGACGATAAGATGGAACGCAAGGTATTTTTGGGCGTTGGGCATGGCGGCAAAGACCCGGGCGCGTCCGGCGGCGGGATGAAAGAAAAAGACATCACGCTGACCATGGCGCTTGCATGCAAGGCAGAACTGGAAAAGCACGGCATTAAGGTCGGCATGAGCCGCGTGAAAGATGAGGACGATCCGCTGACCGAGGAAATCCGCGAATGCAATGCCTTTGACCCGGATGTTGCGGTGGACATCCATGTGAATGCAGGCGGCGGAGACGGCTTCGAGGCGTATTACTCCAAGGTGGGCGGTCTGGGCAAGACGCTTGCGGAGTGCATTGAAGCCGAGGTGAAGGCGCTCGGGCAGAACTCGCGCGGCTGCAAGACCCGGCTGAACGGCGCGGGCAAAGATTACTATGGGTTCATTCGTCAGACGGTTTGTCCGGCGGTGATTTGTGAGATTGGGTTTATTGACAACGACACCGACCGCGCTGCGTTTGACACTAAGGCAGAGCAGGAGACGTTCGGCAGAGCGTATGCACGCGGGATTCTGGCGGCACTCGGCATCCAGAAGCACGAGGAAGAACACTGGGCGCAGAAGTTCTATGACAGCCTGCGGAAAAAGGGCATCGTGATTCACGAGGAACGGTTTGACGATAAGATCACGCGCGGGGAAGTGTTCGCGCTGCTGGATCAGGTTGTGAAGTGAGAGGTTCCATTTGGACACAAAAATAAATTGACCGTATTCGACAGCGTTCGACACGGAAAGTTTGACCGCTGTGATATAATGAAATTGTTCCAAAGCAATGCACCGCCGAGGAACGACAAGACACTTCTGCCTTTGCCATAGGGCAGAAGAAGCCCCTGCTTTGTGATCAGACAAGGCAGGGGCGTTTTTATTTTGTCTTAAAGTATGGCTCAAAATGTGTTGTCATCTAAATAGTACGGTGTCTAAAGGTCTATCTATCATTATATGTTGATGGATGGACCTTTTGCTTTAATAAATTCACATAATTCTACAACTATTCAACATCACCGTGTCGAATAGTGTGTTGTTATGTAATTGTTTCAAAAGCGTGCACCGTCGGAGGAATATAGCCCACACCCTTTAACCAGATGAGGTGCGGGCTTTATTGTTGTGATTTTAAGACATGTTTTTCGGGCATTTCACTGACAAATCCACTGACAAGCAATAAATTACCATAACATAAATTGTGTTTAAAATATGAAAACCGCCACAAATGGACGGTTTCAAAAACTTTTTATAGGTGTGAGCAATCCTGTAAGCCGGGTTCTGTATTTGACAATCATCTATCTGGGACGCATGTTGCCACACGCCTCAAGCCGTCGGTCGGAACGGACGGGCCGCCCATAGCTCCTATTGACGTTGCTGCGGATAGAGTTTACAGACCCCCCATGTTACCATGGGGCGTGGTGAGCTCTTACCTCGCCTTTCCACCCTTACCGCAGATATGGAATCCGCGGCGGTATTTCTCTGTTGCACTATTCCTAGGGTCACCCCCGGCAGACGTTATCTGCTATCCTTGCCCTGTGCAGCCCGGACTTTCCTCATACTGGTCAAGCCAGTACGCGACTGTCTGGATTACTCACGTGTGTTATTATATCAATTTTTATGGAATCCGTCAAACTGTTTTCACGAAACGGACATGGGAAAGCAGTGAAAAGCTGATGATACATGGGGAAATTGTCATAAAACAGGCTGAATCATCCAGATTTACCTTGAAATTATCGGGCAAAACGTGTAAAATAAATTGGATATAAAAATCATGCGTTTTGATGGAAAGAGAGGATACTGGCATATGACAGCGTTGGAAAAATATTTGGAAAGTATCCAGGGAAAACGAATTGCGGTGATTGGTGCAGGCGTCAGCAATACGCCATTGATTGCATTATTGCGCGAAGCCGGTCTGCCGGTAACAGTACATGATAAAAAAGAGGCAGATGCACTGGGAACCCGCTATACTGAACTTGCGGCTCTTGGTGTGTCATTCAGCTTGGGTGAGGATTATCTGGACTATTTGAGCGAGGATATTGTGTTCCGCACGCCCGGTCTGCATCCGGAGCATCCTGCGCTGTGTGAGGTGCGTGCACGCGGCGGTGTAGTTACAAGCGAAATGGAACTGTTCTTTGCGGTCTGTCCGTGCCCGATCATCGGCATCACCGGTTCGGACGGCAAGACGACGACAACGACGCTGACCTATGAGTTTTTGAAGCATGCAGGGCATATCTGTCATCTGGGCGGTAACATCGGCAAACCGCTGCTGCCCGAGGTTCCTGCAATGCAGCCGGAAGATCTGGCGATCGTGGAATTGTCAAGCTTTCAGCTCATGGGAATGCAGCATAGCCCTGCTGTGGCGGCAATCACCAATTTAACGCCAAACCATTTGGACTATCATAAAGATTTTGATGAGTATGTGCACGCCAAAACTGCAATTTATACCAATCAAAAGCCGGGAGACAAACTCGTCATCAATCTGGATGACCCGGTGACAGGGACGCTGATGCTGCCGGAAGACCGGAAGGTCTGGGGATGCACCAAGCAGGGTGCTCCGGAAACCGGCGTTTATCTAAAAGATGGTGTGATTTACATTGCGGAAGATGGCAAGCATCGCCCGCTTATGCATGCCGATCATATCCGGATTCCGGGTGCACACAACGTTTCTAACGTCATGATGGCAGCTGCAATCGTGCAGGGACGCTGTGCCGACCGCGACATCATTGAAGTTGCGCAGACATTTGGCGGTGTGGAGCATCGCATTGAATTTGTACGTGAGTTTGAAGGCGTGAAGTATTATAACGATTCGATTGCGTCCAGTCCCACGCGCACGATTGCGGGACTGAATGCATTCGAGCAAAAGCTGATTCTCATTGCAGGAGGATATGATAAGCATATTCCGTATGATGTGCTTGGAGAGCCGATCTGCAAGCATGTAAGCAAGCTGATTTTGACCGGTGACACCGCGGTCAAGATTCGTGCGTGTGTGGAGCAGGCGGCTTGTATGGACAAACCGGAGATCATCGATGTGCCCAATATGGCGGCAGCGGTGCGCGCCGCTTACAGCGTCGCACGGGAAGGTGATATCGTAATGCTCAGTCCCGCCAGCGCATCGTTCGACTGCTTCAAGAATTTTATGGAGCGCGGAGATACCTTCAAAAAATTGGTGTGCGAACTGTAAAAGAAAAGACCATGGTTTCCAATGGAAGCCGTGGTCTTTTGGCATTTATTTCGTTGTTTTTTCCGTGCGGTCGGTTGCCGTACTGTTTTCGGTCGTGCTGCCGTTTTGCTCGGTCACGGTACTGTTTTCGGTGACTGTACCGTTATTTCCGGTTGCCGCATCTTCTGGTGCGGGATTGTTCGGGTTCGCGTCCGGTACGATGTCATCAACCATGTCGTCTACAATATTGCCGTCATTCTCCGGCTTCGCGGGCACGGATGCATCATTTTTGTCTGTTACGCCGCCGTTTGCGCCGTCATTGCGGTCGGTGGCGTTGTTGTCGGTGGTGCAGCCTGCCATCAGGGACAGCGCCAGCATCAGTGCAAGAGTAATGGATAAAAATCGTTTCATATCCGAAATGACCTCCTTTGATTTGCGATTAGTATTTGAAGGAAATCTCGGTTTCATACCAAATTAAAATTGAATTTTTTTCAAATGACCGAGCACGGCAAAAGCGGTCAGCCCGGTGACAAATCCCATCGGAATGGCACTGAGCAGAAGCAGCGGAAGATATCCGAGCACATCAAACGTGCCGAGCGTGAGCATGGCAGCAGCGATTTGCCCGATATTGTGCGCCGCTGCGCCGCCAATCGATATGCCCACAAGCGAGAACCAGCGCCCCTCCCGCAATAGAAGCAGGCGCATGACAAGCAGTGCGAGCAGACCGCCGAAAAGCGAAAACAGAAATCCGGTGATGCTGCCCATAAAAATAGCTGCGAGGGTGACACGGCACAGCAGAATCGTGACCGCCTGCCGTGTGCCGAGCACAGTCAGTGCAAACAGGGTGACAACATTAGCAAGACCGAGCTTGATGCCGGGAATAGGAATCACGGCTTGCAGCGGAAACAGTTTTTCAATGAGAGAGAGTACGAGTGCGACAGCCACAAACAGACCGCCCTGTGCGATTCTTTTCATGTCAGGTTTCCTCCGTCAAGTTGCAAGGGCATCAATTTCGTTCTGCGCCCCAATCAGACGCACGATGACGCGGTTGGGCAGGCAGACTGCGATTTGTCCGGCGCGGGTGAGCTTGCCGGTACGTACGCAGACTTGGTCTGGGCAGGTGGACTGAGAAAAATAAACCGCCGCATCGTCGATGATAATGGTATTGGTCGCAGCGCCTTCGAGCGTGATGGTTTCATGATATCCTGCGCCGAGACGCACCCGCTTGACAAGTTCTCCGTCCTTCGTGATTTCGCAGGTCAGGCTACGGGAGGGTGCCAGCGCAAATGGCAGGAATACAGCTGCGGCAAGTACGAGCACCACAAGGATGATGAAAAAATCCCCCTTTTTCAGGTTATCCGATAATTTCATAATCTGCTCCCTCTGCCAAGGTGAGGTTGCCTTTCAGTCCCTCGGTCACATAGATTTTGTGATCTTTGGTCAGAAAGGCGGCATCGATCTCCTGCGCCTCACAGAACGCCAGCCCTTCCTTCAGCCCCATCACAAACAGTGCGGTTGTCATTGCATCTGCACGGGTAGAGGATGCATCGGACACCGTTACGGCGCGCAGTTCATTTTGTGCGGGATAACCGGTTTTCGGGTCAAAGATATGGTGATAGCGGACACCGTTTTGTTCAAAGAACCGTTCATAATCCCCTGAGGTCACAACCGAACGGTCGGAAACCGAAAGGGTAGCGATGTACTCGGCGCTGTTGTCGGGGTCCGCAAGGCCAATGGTCCAAACCCCATTCTTGCTGTTCGGGTTTTCGCCGTAAGCGCCGATATTCCCGCCCAGTTTGGCGAGCATGGGGATATCACGATGCAGTGCGGATACCGCATCGGTGGCATATCCCTTGCCGATGCCGCCAAGATCGACCTGCGCACCGTTTTTGAGCCGCGCCTGATTGCCGCCCAGCAGTTCGATATTGCGCCAGCCGACCGAAACAAGCGCTTCGTCGAGTGCCTCGGCATCTGGTACTGCGGCATGGTCGGTGCCGATGCCCCAGAGGTCAGAGAGCGGGGCTGTGGTAGGATCGAATGCACCGTCTGTCAGTTCGGCATATTTTACGGCATCCTGAAGCGCCGCATATGCATCCGGGTCGAGCGTGACAGCTTCGCCGTTTGCAGCGTTGAGCTTGGCAATGGAGCTTGCCGAAACCTGACGGGAGAGCGCGTTGCTCAGGCTGTTGATGCGGCGCTCGGCTTCGGATACCGCAGCTTGGGACTGCGCTTCGCTGTCTCCCCAGACGGTGAGCGACATCAGCGTGTCCATTGCAAAAAAGTCAGAAGTATGGCTGGCAGGTTGACCACAGCCGGATAATGCGGCAGCCAGAAGCAGCGCGCAGAATGTACGGGAAAGTTTTTTCATAGGAAACTCCGATTGCTTGAGAATTGCGGCAAACCGCCGCTATGCTTCATTATAATACGAGCGCCAGATGAACGCAAATAAAAAACCACCAGTCAAAACTGATGGTTTGAAAAAGTTCATCGGGTTATGCCATTGCACCGGCAGCTTCGGCTGCGGGTTCGTAGCAGATGTTGATCATCGACAGCACAAGCGTTGCGCAGATCTGGCAGATAAAGACCAGATCATTGTCAATGCAGTGGCGGACTGTCTCGTTTTTGTAACGGTCATGCATGGCTGCAATACGGTTCATGAGCGCATCTACCGTGAAAGGCGGCAGAACGGGGGCAACCCAACGATGAAAGTCGCGTTCGGTCAGCCGGCGGCGGATGCTCAGCGCAATGCGTTTTTCATAGATGTAGTGCGCCAGCAGATTGTGGTCATAGATGTCGTCGTTGTGGGGATAGCAGAAGAAGTCGGTCAGATAATGGCAAATCTCTCCTAAATCAACCGAAAGGTCACGGCCGTTGGACTGCTCGATGGTGTAAGTATCGGCAAAGCGGCGGATTTTCTCCATCACTTCATCAAACATCAGGGAGGGATAGTGACGCTTGGTCAGATAAGTACCGGTCAGGTCGGGTTTCAGGTTGCCATAGCGGAATGCGTTCTCATCAAACACAATGCCGCAGGTTTCCTCGACATAAGCAAGCAGGAGATTTGCTACACGGGTATGGGAAACAGAATCCATCTGTAAAAATGCCTCCAAATCACATAGACGCGGGCGGCGTTAAGGCAGTGTTTAGAAACCTTAACGAAACGAACTGCAATCATTGTATCATAGAACTTGTGATTTTACCAAACGGGAAACACAAAATATATAAAATCGTTACTATATACAAAAAAGTCCGCCCAACAGGAGCGCAGGGCATAAAAATGCCGGATGCACTGTCGGGCGGGAAATGGGCAGATGAAAATATCAAATTGGTCAGCGGGCGCGGAACGCTTCATTGCGGAATTTGACCTTGCCCTCCAGCGCAGCACGCAGACGGCTGCACATGGCATCGCGGTCCCGATTGAGCGTGCCGGCGAGATTGACGTAGTTCGACGCATGGTTTGCACGGAATACGCTGCCCTCTGCGTCGATATGCTCGAGCAGGATGAGGGTTTCGTGCGCGATTTCGATGGGATTCATCAGATAGAATCGCCCTTCCTGCCAGTCGCGCATGAGCGGGGTTTCAAGCTCGAAGAGCAGGGTCAGCAGACCGATGTACTCGGGTTTCATCCGCGAAAGCGCCTCCGCGGTCTTGATGGCATGCTCTTCGGAAAGTTCGAGGGAACCAAGACCTGCGATGCAGGTGACCGAAAGCTTCATGCCAGCTGCCTTGACCATCAGACCGGCGCGGACGATTTCATCCGCAGTTTCGCCCTTGTTGATGCGGGTGAGCACTTCATCCGAGCCGGACTCCAGACCGAGATAAATCATTTCCAGTCCGAGTTCGTGCAGCATATTGAGGTCTTCCTGCTTTTTGCACAGAATGGAGGCAGGGGAACCGTAAGAAGTGACACGTTCGCATTCGGGGAAGAGCTTTTTGATGTAGCGCAGGATTTCTGCCATATGCTCCGGGCGGCACATCAGGGCATCGCCGTCTGCAAGGAAGATGCGGTCTACACGGCGGTACTGGGCGCGCGCCGCGTCAAAATCCGCTTTGACCTCGTCCAGTTTGCGCACACGGAACTGCTTTTCCTTATACATGTCGCAGAATGTGCATTTGTTATGGCTGCATCCGATAGTGACCTGTACGATCAGGCTGTATGCTTCGGACGGCGGGCGGAATACGCGACCTTCATAGTGAATCATAGTATGGAATTCCTTTCAAGTTATCAAAAATGGAAAAAGTGCCCCGGGCAGCCCGAGGGCGTGTCACAAAAGCACTTTTCGGTATCCGTATAAAAATTATTCAGCGGGCTTTTCGTCGGTTTCGACATCCTCAATCGGTTCCTCGTCGGCGTCCGCTTCCAAATCAGCGTCCTGCTCCTC
>ENA-UPXC01003040-UPXC01003040.1-human-gut-metagenome-genome-assembly--contig:-NODE-3040-length-18189-cov-3.721897_pt1 | contig 18189 bp, 18 predicted proteins | sample MGYA00250047_ERZ773371 | MGnify/ENA primary metagenome ERZ773371 (study PRJEB29103, sample SAMN06111975) | human gut metagenome | biome: human gut; feature: ankylosing spondylitis patient; material... | reverse complement strand
TGGGCATCTCCATCTTCCGGGACAACTCCACCCGCACCCGGTTCTCCTTCGCCTCCGCCTGCAACCTGCTGGGTCTGGAGGAGCAGGTGCTGGACGAGAAGAAGTCTCAGATCGCCCACGGCGAGACCGTCCGTGAGACGGCCAATATGGTGTCCTTCATGGCCGATGTCATCGGTATCCGGGACGATATGTACATCGGCGAGGGCCACAGATACCAGAAGACCTTCATGGATGCGCTGAATGAGGGCTACCGGGACGGTATTCTGGAACAGCGTCCCACGTTGGTGAATCTTCAGTGCGATGTGGACCATCCGACGCAGTGCATGGCAGATATGCTGCACATTATCCACCAGTTCGGCGGCGTGGAGAATCTGAAGGGCAAGAAGATCGCTATGACATGGGCCTATTCCCCCTCCTACGGCAAGCCCCTGTCCGTCCCGCAGGGTGTCATCGGCCTGATGACCCGCTTCGGTATGGATGTGGTGCTGGCTCACCCCGAGGGCTACGAGGTCATGCCCGAGGTGGAGGAGATCGCCCGGAAGAACGCGGCGGCCACCGGCGGCAGCTACAAACGGGTCGCCACGATGGAGGAGGCGTTTGACAATGCCGACATCGTGTATCCCAAGAGCTGGGCGCCCTTCGCCGCCATGCAGGAGCGCACCAAGCTCTATGCCGCCGGCGATCAGGCGGGCATTGACGCGCTGGAGCAGCGCCTGCTATCGCAGAACGCACAGCACAAGGACTGGACCTGCTCCGAGGACATGATGAAGCGGACAAAGGAGGGCAAAGCGCTGTATCTCCACTGCCTGCCCGCCGATATTTCCGGCGTGAGCTGCAAGGAGGGCGAGGTGGACGCCTCCGTATTTGACCGCTATCTGGTGCCGCTTTATAAAGAGGCCAGCTTCAAGCCCTATATCATCGCCGCCATGATCATGATGAGTCAGGTAAAGGACCCCGTTTCCGCTCTGCGGGCGCTGGACGCCGCCGACAGCAGCCGCAAGCACTTTTAAAAAGGCGAGCGTACATAAAATACAGCCATAGCGGGAATCCTATTCCCGCTATGAGCTTTTCTTGGGAAAGCCATCGTCATGATTATGATTAGAAACGAGGATGCAGCTATGGGTAAACGTATCGTCATTGCTCTGGGCGGCAATGCGCTGGGTAAAAATCTGCCGGAGCAGATGCAGGCTGTCAAGGAGACCTCCAAAGCCATTGCGGACCTGATCGAAGCTGGGCATCAGGTTGTTATCGCCCACGGAAACGGTCCTCAGGTGGGCATGATTCAAAACGCCTTTGCCGCTTACCGCAAGCAGGAGCCCAGCGCTGACGTCATGCCGCTTTCCATGTGCGTTGCCATGAGTCAGGGCTATATCGGCTACGATCTGCAGAACGCTCTGAAGGAGGAGCTTTTGAACCGTGGACTTCAGCAGGGCGTGGCCACCGTTTTAACGCAGGTGGTGGTGGATGAAAACGATCCCGCCTTCCGGCATCCCACAAAGCCCATCGGCGCCTTCATGGCAAAGGAGGAAGCGGAGAAAATGGCCCGGGAAAAGGGCTGGAACGTGGTGGAGGACGCCGGACGCGGCTGGCGGCAGGTTGTTGCCTCCCCCAAACCCATGGCGGTGGTGGAGCTGACAACCATCAAGACGCTTGCCGAGGCCGGCAGCGTTGTCATCGCCTGCGGAGGCGGCGGTATTCCGGTCATTGCTACAAACCGCCACCACCTCAAGGGCGCCGCCGCTGTCATTGACAAGGACTTCGCCTCGGAGCTGCTGGCAGAGCACCTCAATGCCGATATGCTCATCATCCTTACAGCCGTTGAAAAGGTGGCAATCAACTTCAACAAGCCTGACCAGAAATGGCTGGATACCATGACGCCCGATGAGGCCCGCGCCTATATGGCCGAGGGGCAGTTTGCCCCCGGCTCCATGCTGCCAAAGGTGGAGGCCGCCGTGAAATTCGCGGAATCCAAGCTCGGCCGCACCGCTCTTATCACACTGCTGGAAAAGGCCCGGGATGGTATCGACGGTAAAACCGGCACCAGAATCTCCCTGTAGTCACGAAAAAAAACAGGCGAACACACTTAAAGAGTGTTCGCCTGTTTTTTATTTACTTCGTATGCAGCCGTGCGGCTGTGACAATATTGCTCATCAGCATAGCCCGAGTCATGGGTCCCACGCCTCCCGGCACCGGGGTGATGTAGGACGCAATAGGCTCTACACCTGCAAAATCCACATCGCCGCAGAGCTTGCCCGCGTCATTGCGGTTCATGGCCACATCAATGACCACCGCTCCGGCCTTCACCATATCGGCGGTGACAAAGTTCACACGCCCCACAGCAGAAACCAGAATGTCCGCCTGTCGGGTCAGCTCCGCCAAATCCGGCGTTTTAGAGTGGCACAGCGTCACTGTCCCCTCCGCCTGCGTCAGCAACGCCGCCATGGGTTTGCCGACAATATTGCTGCGCCCCAGCACCACGCACCGCTTCCCCGCAGGGGAAATGCCGTATTCCCGCAGCATTTCCATGACGCCTGCCGGTGTGCAGGGCAGAAATACCGGACTGCCGGCCTGCAGCCGCCCCACATTATAGGGGTGGAAGCAGTCCACATCCTTCTCCAGCGCGATGGCCTCAATGACCGCCGCTTCTTCCAGCGGCTCCGGCAAAGGGAGCTGCACCAAAATCCCGTCTACCTCCGGGGCGCGGTTCAGACGGTCAATGAGCGTCAGCAGCTCTGCTTGTGTTGTCTGCGCCGGAAGCCGGTAGGGAAAGCTGCGGATGCCGCACTCCGCGCAGTCCGCCTCTTTGCCCCGCACATACACCTGCGAGGCAGGGTCCTCCCCTACCAATACCACTGCCAGCCCCGGACGGCGGGGCAGCTCTGCCGCCGCTGCCGCAGCACGGGCCTTGACCTTGACCGCCAGTGCCTTTCCGTCAATCCGCACTGCCATGGTCTTCCTCATCGGCGGTCTCCGTTTCCGCGGACTCCCGATTTTCGGTCTCGGTCTCGACGGCTTCCGCCGTCTCCGCCTCCGTTTCCACGGCGTCCGTTTCTTCACCGGCAGTGGGCTCCTCATTCAAAAGCGTTTCCGCTAAAACCGCGTCCTCCGATGCCGCTGCGGCAGCCCGGGCCTTCTCGGCGGCCACTCGGTTCACCCATAGGCCCTCCGGCGACCGCTTTTTGACGGCGATGTTATATACCAGCATAAAGGCCGCCACCGCCGCCATAACGATGCTCAGCGCCTGAGAAACGCGGATGCGCTGGCCAAACAGCTCCCAGTTAAAGAGGTACAGGCTGTCCGTCCGCAGGCCTTCGATCCAGCTCCGGCCAAGGCCATACCACAGGAAGTAGAACCATGTGTTCTCCCCATCAAAGCGGCGGCCCTTGGATACAATGAACACGATCAGCAGCAGGCCGATCAAATTCCAAAGGCTCTCATAGAGGAACGTGGGGTGCACCTCAATGCTGGTATAGCTGGTGACCCACAGCTTCATCCGCCAAGGCAGGGTTGTTTCCGTGCCGAAGGCCTCCCGGTTGATGAAATTGGCCCAGCGGCCGATGATCTGCCCCAGCATCAAACCCATCACCGCCAGATCCGTCATGGCAAAGAAGGGGATTTTATGTCGCTTCGTGTAGATCAGCGCCACAAGGACGCCGACGATCACCGTACCGTAAATGGCGAGGCCGCCATCCCAAATACGCAGCATGGCGCCCCAGTCCAGCGAACCGTCCGCTTTGCGGTAGAGGTCCAGATAAAAGAGCACATAATAAATGCGGGAGCCGATGATGCAGCAGGGCACGGCCCAGAGCACCATGTCCATGACGTTGTCCTCCGTCAGTCCGTAGTGCTTGGACTGCTTCATACAGAGATACAGCCCCGCCAGCATGGCAAATGCCAGAATGATCCCGTACCAGTAGATCCCGTGGCCGATATGGATGGCCACCGGGTCAATGTTCAATTCCCAATCCCCGAACAGGCCGGGGAAGCTGATGGGCATGTTTTTCATTGCGGTCAATGCATTCACAACAGGTTCTTCCTTTCGCCAACGGAGCCGCCGCCCCATTGTATATGTTTTCGTGCAAGAGAGCCAACGGGCCTTTTCCTCCGTTCCCCCGCTTACTGCTTGGGAACAATGCGGCTGAGGACCATGTGCTCCGCCGTGACGTTCGTTTTCAGGAACGCGGCAATGTCCTCCGCCGTAATGGAGTCAAACACCTCCGGGAAGCGGAGCGGATCATAGCCGTGGAAATAGCCCTCCGTCAAGGTCACAGCGATGTTCTCAAAGGAGTTCAGGCCCCGGAGATTTGCGCCGAAAGACGCCTTGCGGATACGCTGGAAGTACGCCTCGTCCATACCCTCCGCCGCAAGACGCTCCGCCTCCTGCAAAATGGCGTCTGTCACCGCGTTTGCGTCCCTGCTGTCTCCTCCGGCGTAGAGATACGCCACACCGGGCAGCATCTCATAGGCGCCGCCGAAGCTGGGATTGATGAGTCCCTGCTCATAGAGCCGCTGGTACAGCGGGCTGGAATCCCCCAGCAGAATATCGCAGGCCAGATCGCCCAGGATATTTGCCCGCATATAGTCGCTACCCTCCGCCGCCGGCGCGCACTTGAAGCCCGCAAGGAACTGCGGCGCGGAGACCTCCATCTCCATGACAGTTTCCTTTTCCGCCACGGTCTCTGGCTCCTCGCCGTAATCCCGCTCAATGACCGGGCCGCTGAGCTTTGGCAGCACCCGGTTGGCAAGGTCAGCCACATGAATCGGGTCCACATCGCCCACCACTGTCAAAATCATGTTGGCCGGGGTGTAAAACGCCTTGTGGCAGTTATAGAGCGTGTCGGCGGTAATGTGGGAAATGCTCTCCACCGTTCCGGCAATGCTGGTGCGGGCCGCGTGGTTATGGTACAGCGCCCGTAGCATCCGGGTGTAGATCTGCCAGTCGGGGTTGTCCTCGATCATACGAATCTCCTGCCCGATGATGCCCTGCTCCTTGGCAACACTCTCATCGGTGAAATAGGGAATGGACACAAAGGACAGCAAAATCCGCAGATTTTCCTCAAAATGCTCGGTGGAATCAAAATAGTAGGCCGTCATGGCATTGGCGGTAAAGGCATTGGGTTCCGCGCCGTTTTTTGCCAGCTCCTGCAGGGCGTTGCCCTCCCGGGTGTCAAACATCTTGTGCTCCAGATAATGCGCGATACCCGCCGGGGTGTCCAGCCATTTCCCATCCAGCCGGAAGCGGGTATCCATGCCGCCGTAGCGGGTGGAGAAAAAGGCGTACTTCTTGCTGTAGCCGGGCTTTGGGACCACGCAGACCTCCAAGCCGTTTGCAAGGCGCTGGCGGCAGACCGCCTCGCCGATCCGCTCATAAAACGTTTCCTTCATGCCTGCGCCTCCTTACCCTTCAGGAAATAGACGGTATCCAGCTTCACCGTGCTCATGGCCCGGCAGATACGCTCCGCCGAAACCTCCATCACAGCCTGCGCCAAATCGGCCGGGGTCTCGCTGCGGCCGGTAGCCGCCTGCCCCAAATAGAAGTTTTCCAGCTTGCCCTGGGAATCTCCCACAGTGGCGTAGCTGTTGAGCAGTGTGGAGCGGGCGCCGGCCAGCTCCCATTCCTCCAGCTCACCGTTCTGCACCGCCGCGAGCTGAGATAGAATCTCATCGTAGGCCCGCTGGTAATTCTGAAATTCGATACCGGAGGAAACCGTGATGATACCCTTCTGCCGGTGGTACATGGAGGAGGCGTAGTAGCACAGGGACAGCTTTTCCCGCACATTCAAAAAGAGCTTGGAGTTGCTGGAGCCGCCAAAGAGCGTGTTGCCCAGCAGCAGAGCGGGCATGTCGTCACTGCCGCAGGAAAAGCCCATGCTCAGCTTGCCCTGCGTCACCTCCATCTCGTCCTCCACGGTCTGTACGCTTTCCCGGCAGACATGTGGCACGGCATCGGCAATGGTCCGCACCTCCTCCCGGGGCAGCGTGGCAAAGGCCGCCGCCAACGCCTGACGCACCCGGTCCAGCTCGGCGCTGCCGCTGTAAATAATTTCCAGCGGTGCCGTTGTGATCAGGTCACGATACTGGTCATAAAGCCGCAGCGCCTGCAGCTTGTCCACCGTTTCCTCATCGCCCAGCCGGGGAATGGAATACGGCTCCCCGGCGCACATGGTCCGCAGCAGGCGGCTGTCCGCCCAGTCCCGCTTATCGTTGACGAGGGAGCGGATGGCCTCCAGCAAATTTGTCTTTTCGCTTTCAAAATACTCCGGAACAAACCGGCCATGGCTCGTCACCGGGTCGCAGATCAGCTCGCCCAGCAGCGCCGCCGCAGGCTCTAACAGACGCTCGCCCCCCGGCGCGTAGCGGTCGTCAATGAAACTGGCTACAAAGCCAATGCACTGATTTTCGCCCTTTTTCCGCACCGTGTAATCAATGGACGCATCGTAAAGGTCATCCATTTTCCGGGACAGCGCTCCCATGTCCGGGCAGCTCACCGTGCCCCGCCGCAGCACCGCCGCCAGCAGCGCGTTGGCCCCGGCGGTCTCCCACCGCAGCGGCGTGACAAACTGCGCGGAGAGCAGGCTGGTTTTGAATTTTCTGGCAGGCAGATAGGTCAGGTGGACGCCCTGCGCCAGCTGAATACGTGTTGCTTCCAAATCATCAGCTCCTTATGGGGCGGCAGAGCCGTCCCTCTCAATGTCAATACAGAGGATATTATATGCCATATTTATGAACAATTCAAACCTTTTTCGCAAAACAGGGCCGCATTTTACCATACGGGCAAAAAAAGTGCGGAAACCGCGAAAAATTGCGGTTTTCGCACTGATTTTCCAATCTATTCCAACACCCGCAGCAGATTTTCGGAGGCAATGCCCTGCCGCTCCGCCGCTGAAAAGCCCAGCCGCTCCAGCTCGAAGAAGAAATTTCCGGTCTGGGCGCAGCTCTCCATGCCCTCGCAGCCCTCATTGCCCGGGCCGAAGTATTCACAGAAATCAAAGCCGCAGGCCACGTGCTCCGGCCCGATGGTCTCCGCGATATGGGCGGCGTGGCGGGCCAGCATGGCTGCGGTCTGCATACGCGGCTCCGCATGGACGAACCCGTGGTACACATTGACACCAATGACGCCGCCGGTATCCCGAATAGCCCGGAGTTGCTCATCCGTCAGGTTCCGGCGGACATCGCACAGGGCGCGGCAATTGGAATGAGATGCCACCACCGGCCCTTCCGCCAGCTTCAGAATATCCCAAAAGCTGCGGTCGCTGGTGTGGGACACATCCGGGAGGATTCCCCGGGCCTGCATCCGGCGCATAGCCTCCCGTCCCAGCGGCGTCAGCCCCCGGTCCGGGTCGCCGCCTGCGCCGCAGGCCAATTGGTTTTCTTCATTCCATGTCAACATCCCCAGCCGGACACCCCATGCCGCATATTGGTCGATGCGCTCCAGCCGGTCTCCTACCGGCTCCATGCCCTCCACCACAAGAAAGGTAAAGCGCTTCCCCTCCGCCGCAGCGCGCCGGGCCTCCGCCGCTGTCCGCACCGGGACCAGCCACGGGCACTCTGTCAGCTCCGCCCGGGCACAGTCCATCATGAGCTCCGTCCTCTGCCAACCGTCCGCTTTGGGGTATTCCGTCCAGAAACCGTCCTCCTCTGCCGTTGTCCACAGGGACAACCCCAGTCCGCCAATGCCGCCCGCCCTCAGCCCCGACAGATGGCGGCGCTCCAGCACATGGTCCTCTCCCGCCAAGCGGCGGCGTGTCACATCGTAAAGCAGGTCCGAATGTCCGTCAAAAATCATCATCCGGTGTCGCTCCTCCCCTTTTTGTACAGTATATTCGGATACCGTCTCCGCCGCAAGCACAAATTTCTTTGAAAAATCCATGGTTTTTCCCCGATTTTCCCTTGACTTTTCAAAGAAAATCAGGTAAACTAATTGCTGTTGTAAAGCTCCATAGCTTTACAGGAAAGGAGTTCGGCATGAAAAATCAGACTTATCGGATGACGATGCTCTTTGATTTCTATGGAGAACTCCTGACAGAGAGACAAAAGGAGTTTTTCGATCTCTATTATAATGAGGACCTCTCCCTGTCTGAGATTGCCGAAAATGAGGGCATCTCCCGGCAGGGCGTCCGGGACGTCATCGTCCGGGCAGAGGCCGCCATGCAGGAGATTGAGGACAAAACCGGCCTGATTCGCCGCTTTGAGCAGTTCCGAGGGCATCTGGACGCCATCGGCGAAGCCGCCAATGAGATCAAAACGCTGAATTACCGGCAGTATGAGGACAACCGCCTGACGGAGCTCACCGATCAGATTTTGGCAGAGGCCGCCGCCCTGAAGGAGTAAGCATGGCATTTGAGGGTTTAAGTGAAAAACTGAATGTGGCTTTCAAGCGCCTGCGGGGCAAGGGCCGCCTGACGGAAAACGATGTCCGGGAGGCCATGCGCGAGGTACGCCTCGCTCTGCTGGAGGCCGACGTCAGCTACAAGGTGGTCAAGGAATTTGTTGCTGCCGTCACGGAGCGCGCCGTGGGCACAGATGTGCTGGACAGCCTGACTCCCGCGCAGCAGGTGGTGAAGATCGTCAATGAGGAACTGACGAACCTCATGGGCGGCGGCACCGCCAAGCTGTCGCTGGCCAATAACGGCCCCACTGTTGTGATGATGGTGGGCCTGCAGGGCGCCGGTAAAACTACCACCACTGCTAAGCTGGCTGGCTATTTCAAAAAGCAGCACAGCAAGCGGCCGCTGCTTGCCGCCTGCGATGTGTACCGTCCCGCCGCTATTGAGCAGTTAAAGGTTGTGGGCGGTCAGTTGGGCCTCCCGGTTTACGAGGAAGGGCAGGGCGATCCCGTTGCCATCGCGGCAAACGCCATTCGCCACGCCAGAGACTACGGCAATGATCTGGTATTTCTGGATACCGCCGGCCGGCTCCATGTGGATGAAGCCCTCATGGACGAGCTGAAGCGGATGAAGGCCACGGTCCATCCCAACGAGATTCTGCTGGTGGTGGACGCTATGACCGGTCAGGACGCGGTCAACGCCGCCGGTGCCTTCGATGAGGCTCTCGGGATTGACGGTGTGGTGCTGACAAAGCTGGACGGTGACGCCAGAGGCGGCGCGGCCCTTTCCATCAAGGCCGCCACCGGCAAGCCCATCAAATTTGTGGGTACCGGCGAAAAGCTGGATATGATCGAGCCGTTCCACCCGGACCGTATGGCCAGCCGCATTCTCGGTATGGGCGATATGCTGTCTTTCATCGAAAAGGCCCAGCAGACCTACGATGAAAAGCAGGCGAAAAAGCTGGAGGAAAAGCTGAAGAAAAACAGCTTCACCCTTTCAGATTATTATGACCAGCTCCAGCAGATTAAAGGCATGGGCGATCTCAGCCAGTTGGCCGGGATGATGCCCGGAAACCTCGGCAGCAAGCTGCAGGGCGCCACCATTGATGAAAAGGCCATGGCCCATACGGAGGCCATCATCCTCTCCATGACGCCGGAGGAACGGGAAAATCCCCAGATCTTAGGTGCCAATCGGAAAAAGCGCATTGCCGCCGGCTGCGGCCTTGAGGTGGTGGATGTGAACCGCCTTCTCAAGCAGTTTGAGGGAATGCAGCAGATCATCAAGCAGGTGGCAGGCCGCAAGCCCGCCATGGGCTTTGGCTTCGGTCACGGCCGGGGTCTGCGGAAGCGGAAGAAAAAGTAACACTGTATATTAGATGTCACATCTCAGACATTTATTATAAAAAATCAATTCATTTATTACATTTTGGAGGTACAGACAAATGGTTAAGATCAGACTGCGCCGCATGGGCGCCAAGAAGGCTCCCTTCTATCGTGTTGTTGTTGCCGACTCCCGCTTCCCCCGGGATGGCCGCTTCATCGAGGAGATCGGCACTTACAATCCCTGCGTGGCTCCCGCCGAGATCAAAATCGACGCTGACCGCGCCAAGGAGTGGATCAAGTCCGGCGCTCAGCCCACCGACACCGTGAGAGCTCTGCTGAAAAAAGTGGACGTCCTCTAATCCGGAGGACAGCGCATGAAGGACTTGCTGCTCTACATCGCCAGAAATCTGGTGGATGACCCGGACAGCGTTTCCGTAACGGAGGTCCAGGGTGATCAGGAGCTGACGTTGGAGTTGCGCGTCGCCCCCGATGACATGGGGAAGGTGATCGGCCGTCAGGGCCGCATCGCCAAGGAGATTCGGAGCGTGGTCCGGCCCTACGCCCAGCGCACCGGCGTCAAGGTTTCTGTGGATATTGTAGACTGAAATCAGCCCATCCGCAATGCGGATGGGCTGATTTTTTTATTCACACTGCGAGGCCCGCATAAAACAGCCACACCAGCACATAACCCGTCAGGACCGCCGCCAGTGTAAACGGCACGCCAATGCGGACAAATTGCCCGGTTGTGACCTCATAGCCCTCCCGGCGAAGGATGCCGCAGGCGGCAATGTTGGCGCTGGCCCCCACCGGCGTCAGGTTTCCGCCCAGCGTGGCGCCGGTCAGCAGTCCGAAGCACAGCACCGCCTGATTGACGCCCAGCGACGCCGCCACACCGCCTACCACCGGTAGCATTGTCGCCGTATAGGGAATGTTATCCACAAAGGCGGAAATCAGTACCGACGCCCATACGATGATGGTATACGTCCAGAACAGGCTGCCGCCGCCCATGCGGGAGATTGCGCGGCTGAGCTCATCGATGATGCCCACCCGCTCAATGCCCCGAATCACGATAAACAGCCCTGCCAGCAGGCCCAGCGTTTCATAGTCAATGGCCTTCAGCACATCGGCTGTCAGGGATTTTTCCTTGCTTTTTCCGCTCTCCAGCAGCAATCCCACCAAAAAGAACACCATGCAGATCACGCCGTTGGTGATGTCCGGCTTGTTGGGGATAAAGGACGCCGCGATCAGGCTCAGGACCGTTCCAAGCAACAGCCATGTGGGCAGATAGTCTGTCACCGGCGTCAGGCGGTCCACCCGCAGTTTTCCCTTCTCTCTGCGGAACAGCACCAGCATCACCGGCACCGTCACCAGCGCCCCCGCTTCCACAACCCAGAACATTCCCGGATGCCCCCAGTAGACAAAAAAGTCCATGAAATCCAGTCCCATGTGGCCCGCCAGCAAAATCGAGGTGGTGTCCCCCACCAGTGTCGCCGCCCCCTGCAAATTGGAGCTGACCGCAATGGCCAGAATGGGCTGCACCGGGGAAATATTCAGCTTTTTGGAGATGGCAAGTCCCACCGGAGCCAGCATCAGCACCGTGGCTACATTATCTACAAAGGCGGAGACCAGTCCCGCAAACAGCGCCAGCGCGATGATGAGCCATTTTACGCTTGGCAGCACCGACACCAGCCTGTCGGACAGGCGGTTCGGCATATTGGAACGGATGAACAGGTCCACCGTTCCCATCGTCCCCGCCAGCATCAGCAGCACATTCCAGTCCACCGCGCCGGCCACCTCTCCCACCGGGACAATGCCTATCAGCACAAAGGCCGCTGCCGCCGCCAACGCCGCGGCGGCGCGCCATGTTGGCAGCAGGAGCATCAGCGCATAAACGGCAATGAAAATCAGCAGTGCGATCAGTTTCAAAATAATTCCCCCTATTGTGTCTGATTCGCCCAAATACGACAAAAGCGAGACTCTCGCCGTACCGAAACGGCAAAAGTCTCGCCTCTTCCTACACGATCCGGGCCACAGGCTGGGATGACGAACCGTACAACGCCCCGCAGGGCGTGAGCTACTCCCTTTTACAGGTAACAGCATAGCAGACGCCGCCCAGTCCCGTCAAGACAAACCTTTGTTAAGGCAGCCGGCAAATCCGCACCGCCTCAAAAGCTCCGCCAAAAGGAAGCACGTTCACTGCCGCCGCGCGGTACGGTATTCATCTCCGAGGCGATAAAACGGACAGGCATCGTTGGCAGCGCGGAGAAAGCGCTCCATCTCATCCTCGTCCAGATCCGCCTCGCAGAAATTCGTATCCGTTTCCGGGTCATAATCGTAATAGGCACATTCTTCGCAGTTGGTCATAGCGTCTCCCTTACCGCTCCGGCACGATCTCGATCCAGTAACCATCCGGATCAGAAATAAAATAGATGCCCATAGCCGGATTTTCATAGCAGATGCAGCCCAGCTTCTCGTGAAGCGCATGGGCCTTGTCCATATCCGGCACGCTGAGGGCCAGATGGAACTCACACTCTCCCAGATCATACTTCTGCGGATGGTCCCGGAGCCATGTCAACTCCAGACGGAAATCCGTTTTCCCGTCTCCTAAAAACGTCAGGACAAAGCTGCCATCCTCCGCTTCCTTCCGGCGCACCGACTCCAGTCCCAGCGCGTCATGATAAAACTGAATGGACTTGTCCAAATCCGCCACATTAAAATTAAAATGGTTAAAGGTGAACATCTGCTTTCCTCCCGTTTTTCTTTCTCTTGGTCCGAAGCCGTCCTATCAGCATCGAGCCTGCTGTGCTGCGGACACTGTAGCCATTATACTGTATCCGTCCGCCCTGTGCAAGCGGTTCCCGGGGAGAACTTTTCTTCTTCCTTCGTCATTTTGTGCAAATCATTGCCATTTATTTGTATACAGCGTCATATCTTTATCCATTTTGCCCCGTGTCCCCCTGTTGACATTTCCGCTTTGCGGCGATAAAATAAGCCCAACATTCGACAGAAAGGAGCGGTCCATGATGTTCCATCGTTTTTCTCATAACCATACTATGATGTCTATGTCTGCGTCCGCTTCCTGCGCGAACGCGAATCGTTCCTGCGCTCGTTCTGCTTCTGCCAATCGTTCCATCATTGCCGTTCTGGACGCCATTATTATGGCGTCCTTTATTATTTTGTCCCTGCACGGCATTCTGGGACTGGCTTTGATTTGCCTGCCGGTCATTATTCTGCTGGTATCCGTACTTGTACTGGTACGTCTGGTTGTACGCAAGCCCATATCGCTCTGGCAGCTTGAACCTGCGATGTAACTGTTTGATACAGTAAAGCGGTTCCGCCAGCGGCGGGACCGCTTTTTTGTATGGCTTCTCCGCACCTCACACGATTGTGAAGCGCGGCGGGAGTGCCTATATAACATTGTCAATTTTTGATGAAAAGGAGAACTTCAAATGAAAACGAAGAAATTACTTGCCTTTGTCATGGCCTCTGCCATGGTCCTCAGCATGGCGGCCTGCGGCGGCTCCAGCAGCTCCGGCAATTCCGGCAGCTCTGACGCTGCGGCCGACAACTCCGGCAGCACCGACACCGCCGATACCCAGACCTTCAAGCTGGGCTCCATCGGCCCCCTGACCGGTGACTACGCCATCTACGGCATGGCCGTGGTTCAGGGCGCGGAGCTGGCCGTCAATGAGATCAACGCCAGCGATTCCAAGATCAAGTTCGAGTTCCAGAAGCAGGACGATGAGGGCGATGGCGAGAAGGCCGTCAACGCCTACAACACCATGATGGACCATGGCCTGCAGGTCCTGATTGGCCCCACCACCACCGGCGCGTCCATCGCTGTGGCCGACGTCTGCTACAATGACCGCACCTTCATGCTGACCCCCTCCGCCTCCTCTACCGACGTGACCGCCAATAAAGACAATGTGTTCCAGGTCTGCTTCACCGACCCCAATCAGGGCATTTCCTCCGCTGACTACATCTTTGAGCACATGCCCGAGAGCAAGCTGGCTGTGATTTACCGCAACGATGACGCCTATTCTCAGGGCATCCGCGATACCTTCGTTCAGGAGGCCGCCGATAAGGGCATGGAGGTCGTCTATCAGGGCACTTTCACCAACGATACCGCCACCGACTTCACCGTTCAGCTCACCGGTGCCCAGAAAGCCGGCGCCGATCTGGTGTTCATGCCCATCTACTATCAGCCCGCTTCCATCATTCTGGCTCAGGCCAAGCAGATGGGCTATGCTCCCACCTTCTTCGGCGTGGATGGCATGGATGGCATCCTGACCATGGAGAACTTTGACGCTTCTCTGGCTGAGGGCCTGATGCTCCTGACCCCCTTCTCCGCTACCGTTCCCGAGACCCAGTCCTTCGTGGATGCTTACACCGCTGCTTATACCATCGAGCCCAACCAGTTCGCCGCTGACGCTTATGACGGTGTCTACATTGTCAAGGAAGCTCTGGAAAAGGCCGGCTGCACCGCTGATATGAGCAGCGCCGATATCTGCGAGGCTCTGGTGGCTCAGATGACCCAGATCTCCTACTCCGGTCTCACCGGCAAGGACATGACCTGGAACGCTGAGGGTCAGGTCTCCAAGGCTCCTACCGCTTATGTCATCAAGGACGGCGAGTACGTTCTGCCCGAGGACTAAGCTGCCTTTTGAACCTTTACGCCCTGCGGCGGCCGCCGGGAATCTCCCCGGCAGCCCCGCGGCGTTGGGACGTCTGTCCTTTCCGCTTCCATAGCGGAAATCCGGGCAGAGGCAGCCCCTCCGTCCGGATTTCTGCCATGGAAATCCATTCATTCTATTTGGAAAAGAGGTTTGCCCCATGGAATTTCTCTCCTATCTGATCAGCGGCATCAGTCTTGGCAGCATTTACGCCATCATCGCGCTGGGCTACACCATGGTGTACGGCATCGCCAAAATGCTGAACTTCGCCCACGGCGACATCATCATGATCGGCGGCTATGTTTCCTTCTGCGCCATGTACTATATGAATCTTCCCCCCATCGTGGCGACGCTGCTGGCAGTCATTGCCTGCACGGCGCTAGGTATCATCATTGAGCGGCTGGCCTATAAGCCCCTCCGCTCCGCGCCCTCTCTGGCTGTGCTCATCACCGCCATCGGCGTCAGCTATTTCCTCCAGAACTCCGCTCTGCTGATCTGGAAGGCCGCCGCCAAGACCTATCCCCCTGTTGTGGAGGGATCTGTGAAGCTCTTTGACGGTCAGCTCACCATCCCCTATATTTCCCTTTTGACCATTGCTGCCTGCATCGTCATCATGCTGGCCCTGACCACCTTCGTCAGCAAGAGCAAAATAGGTAAAGCCATGCGTGCCTGCTCCGAGGATAAGGGCGCGGCGCAGCTCATGGGTATCGACGTCAACACTACCATTTCCGTGACGTTTGCCATCGGCTCCGCGCTGGCTGCCATCGCCGGTGTGCTGCTGTGCTCCTTCAACACCTCTCTGATGCCCACCACCGGCTCTATGCCCGGCATCAAGGCGTTTACCGCTGCCGTGTTCGGCGGCATCGGCTCCATTCCCGGCGCGTTCCTCGGCGGTCTGCTGCTGGGAATCATCGAGGCGCTGGCTAAGGCCTATATTTCCACGCAGCTTGCAAACTCCATCGTGTTCGCCGTTTTGATCGTGGTGCTGCTGGTGAAGCCCGCCGGCCTGCTGGGCAAGATCATGCCCGAGAAAGTGTAAGGTGACCGGAATGAAACTTCAGAAACTCAGTCGGACCAATGCCGTGAATTTCTCCACCTATCTCGGTGTTGTGGTCTTCTATGTGGCCGTCACGCTGCTCAACGGCGCCGGAGTCCTGAACCGCTCCATGACCGGCCTGCTGGTCCCCATCTGCTGCTATATGTCCATGGCCGTATCCCTGAACCTCACCGTGGGTATCCTCGGTGAGCTGAGTCTGGGCCACGCCGGCTTTATGAGCGTGGGTGCCTTCGCCGGTGTGATTGCCTCCCAGAGCTTGATAGACACCATCCCCTCCGCCGGTGTGCGTCTGTCCATCGCCATGATCGTCGGCGCTGTCTTTGCCACCATCGCGGGCTTCATTGTGGGCGCGCCTGTGCTGCGGCTTCAGGGCGACTATCTTGCCATTGTGACGCTGGCCTTTGGTGAGATCATCAAGGAGCTGGTGACCTGCCTCATTGTGGGCCATGATGAAAACGGTCTCCACATTCTCTTTAACCTCACCGGCAATAAGACGGTAGACGATCTGCACCTGACTGAGACCGGCACCGCCATCATCAAGGGCGCGCAGGGCACGGCCAATGTCAAAACCATTGCCTCCTTTACCGCTGGCTTTATTCTGGTGATGCTCACGCTGGTCATCGTCCTGAACCTGAAGCACAGCCGTGCCGGCCGGGCCATCATGGCCATGCGGGATAACCGCATTGCCACGGAGAGCATCGGCATCAACGTCACGAAGTACAAGCTTATGGCTTTTGTCACCTCCGCCGCGTTGGCCGGTGCCGCCGGTGCGCTGTACGGTCTGAACTACTCCTCCCTGCAGGCGTCCAAGTTCAACTTCAACACCTCTATTCTGGTGCTGGTGTTCGTGGTGCTGGGCGGTCTCGGCAACATCTGGGGCAGCCTCATTGCCGCTGCCGCGCTGACCATTCTGCCCGAGGCGCTGCGTCAGTTTGCGGATTACCGGATGCTGGTGTACGCCATCGTGCTGATTCTGGTGATGCTCATTACCAACAATCCCACGCTGAAGAATTTCTTCCTCCGGCTGAAGCCCGGCAAGAAAAACGAAAAGGAGGCCGCCTGATATGTTTGGAAAGCTGGTTCCTGTTCCCTCCGGCGCCATGATTCCGGAGCGGGACATTGATAAGCGGCCCATCCTCAACTGCGTGAATCTGGGCGTTACCTTCGGCGGCCTGAAGGCCGTGGACGATTTCAACCTCATGATCGGCCGCACGGAGATTGCCGGTCTCATCGGCCCCAACGGTGCCGGTAAGACCACGGTTTTCAATCTGCTGACCAAGGTTTACCAGCCCACTCACGGCACAATTCTGCTGGATGGCCGGGATACCCACGATATGTCCACCGCGCAGGTGAACCGGGCGGGTATCGCCCGTACCTTCCAGAATATTCGCCTGTTTGACAACCTGACCGTAGAGGAAAATGTCACCGCCGCCATGGATTCTCAGATGAAGTACGGCATGGTCAGCGGCATTCTCCGCCTCCCCGGCTTCTGGAAAGAAGAAAAAATTGCCCACGAGCGGGCGTTGGAGCTTTTGAGCCTGTTCCACATGGCGGACGTCGCAAACGTCAAGGCCGGTTCCCTGCCTTACGGTGCACAGCGCCGTTTGGAGATCGTCCGGGCGCTGGCCACCAACCCCTCTCTGCTGCTGCTGGACGAGCCTGCCGCCGGTATGAACCCCTCGGAAACGGCAGAGCTGATGGAAAATATCCGTAAAATTCGTGATACGTTCCAGATTGCCATTCTCCTCATCGAGCATGACATGAATCTGGTCATGAACATCTGCGAGGGCATCTGCGTGCTGAACTTCGGCAAGGTCATCGCCAAGGGCAGCCCCGCGGAAATTCAATCCAACCCGGTGGTCATTGAGGCCTATCTGGGTAAGCAAAAGGAGGCGTGAGCATGAGCACCATTTTGAAGGTTGATGACATCAACGTCTATTACGGCAGCATCCACGCCATCAAGGGTATCTCCTTTGAGGTCAACGAGGGCGAGATCGTTACTCTGATCGGCGCCAACGGTGCCGGTAAGTCCACAACGCTGAACACCATCGCCTGCCTGCTGCGGAGCAAGACCGGCCATATCGACTTCATGGGCCAGCCCTTGAACCACGTTCCCAGCCACAAGGTTGTCTCCAAGGGGCTTGCACTGGTCCCGGAGGGACGCCGGGTGTTCCTGCAGATGACCGTTCAGGAAAATCTGGACATGGGCGCGTTCTCCCGCAAGGGCGGCGATATTGAGGGCGACATGGAGCGCGTGTTTGAGCAGTTCCCCCGCCTGAAGGAGCGCCGCCGCCAAATCGCCGGAACGCTTTCCGGCGGCGAGCAGCAAATGCTGGCGATGGGCCGCGCTTTGATGAGCAACCCCAAGCTGCTGATGCTGGACGAGCCTTCCATGGGCCTTGCCCCGATTTTGGTGGAACAAATTTTTGACATTATCAAGGAACTGCACAAAGCGGGCACCACTATCCTTCTCGTGGAGCAGAATGCACAGGCGGCCCTTTCCGTGGCCGACCGCGGCTACGTGCTGGAAACCGGCAAGATCGTCACCACCGGCACCGGCGCGGAGCTGCTGGCCTCCCCCGCCATCAAAAAAGCATATCTGGGCGGCTGATTTTTCCGCCCATCATCAAAATCTCCCCGTTGCTTCCAGCGGGGAGATTTTTTCCCGCTTTTCAAACGGCACAGCGCATGGTATACTGGTGTCAAGACACCTGTAGACCATATTCAAAAAGGGGGTAAGCGCTGTGTATCTCATCGGCGGACTTCTCATGATTGCGCTGGGGCTATTTATGCTGCTGCGCCCGGACGAT
>ENA-UPXC01003035-UPXC01003035.1-human-gut-metagenome-genome-assembly--contig:-NODE-3035-length-18212-cov-3.732451_pt1 | contig 18212 bp, 9 predicted proteins | sample MGYA00250047_ERZ773371 | MGnify/ENA primary metagenome ERZ773371 (study PRJEB29103, sample SAMN06111975) | human gut metagenome | biome: human gut; feature: ankylosing spondylitis patient; material... | reverse complement strand
GTGAATATTATTTTATTTGCTTCACCGATATAGTCAAATCCCCAAATTATAAAATATAGTGAAATTACAAGTAAAATTCCGCCAAAAAACAGATTTAAAATAGAATTTCTAGGCATAAAAAACCTTTAAAATTATTAAGCTACTACGAGTATCGGCACAAGGGCATTTGTGATAACTTCTTGCGAAACGCTTCCAACAATCAGTTTTTTTAGAAAATTTTTGCTGAATGAGCCTGTGGCAATGAGATCAAGTTTATTTGCTCGTCGAAATTTTATAATTTCCTCTCCGGCGTCAGTTCCGTTTATATAAACATATTTTGCATTTTCTTCGCCTATTATGTCTTTTGCGATTTTCAATGCTTCTTTTGATTTTTCTTCATCGAGTCCGATATTCTTATATTTTTCTATATAATATTTATATGACTTTTCCGCATACGGCTCTAAAATAAGGTCTGCCGACGGTACTGTAAAGCCGCCATACTGCTGACTTGCCGCAGACAACACAATATCGCCTATAACATCAAATGCAACGTCAAGAGTTTTCGGTTCGTTATACCAAAGATTACCCATTTCAAAACCGCCCTGCAAAACGCTTTGCACATCAAAAAGACAGCAGTTCATTGTATCACGTCTTGCCGACATATCGTGTATGTAAATATATCCGTCACGACACGCCTGAAGTTCTTCTGTTGTAAGGAAAAACTTCTTGTAAAGCTCTTTGTTAAGCTGATTGAATATAAGACTTCTCTTTGTCGAAACAAGCGCACTGTCAGTATTTGAATTTTCCTTGTCACCGATATACATAATCGACTGACTTTTCTTATAAACTTCATCAAGCATTTGTACGAAGTCCTGTTTGTAATTTCTGTAATCACGATAACTTTTCGCAACTTTAGGATTAACTCTTTCAAGCGCACCCTCTACAATGTTGTGCATTTCGGAGATTTCAATTTCTTCCTTGCCCATTTTTCTCGCCTCGTCCTGAACGAAACGACATATAAAGTCAATCTCCTCATCCGTAAATTTTACCAATGCACGAAAGGCTGATTTATTTACCGCAATAACGACCTTTTGCACGTTAAAAGGCTCTTTTGTATTGTCCTTTTTTACTACTTTCATAACTAAATTACTCCCTCAAATATCGTATCCCACTCATTTCAAACCACAATATATTGTGTTTGACTAACTGTTTTCTAATTATAGCACCCTATATCTATTTTTTCAATTACACGTCCATTACCGCTTTATTACAGTAATATTACAAACATTTACCTTTCGATAGGTAAGCCAATTTCTGTACTTCAACGCAAATATTACATGGTTAACTTATTTAATTTTGAAAATACTATAACTATTAACTTCGGGAGGTATTATATGAAAATACTGTTTAATTCAATACATCTTTTCCTTTTTTCCCTGTATGTTGATTTTTATAAATACCATTTTGATTGCGCCGTCAAAAAACGTCTGAAAAACGGAAAAGATATTTCCACAAAGAAACTTACGCAAATGTCCGATAAATGCTATTATCTGTTTAACAGTTTTATCGAAAAAGAAAAAAGACTTCGTTTGAAAATGACCAAAGCATAAAAAATGCTTTGGTTTTTTATTTTGAAATCTATATACTCCCCTGTTTTTAGAAAAATATTCATATTTAACACAAAATATTGTGTTCCGCCCTTGATTTTGAGTTTCAAAAGTGATATTATATATATATATGTATATATAACTAATACACATTAAAGGGAGTTTTCTCTCTTTAATAAGAGAAAAAAGAGGAGGAATTAATTCCGATGGCTAGAAAAATGAAAACCATGGATGGTAACAATGCAGCAGCTTACGCATCATATGCGTTTACAGATGTTGCCGCTATCTATCCTATCACACCATCATCTACAATGGCAGAAGTAACCGACAAATGGTCAGCTGCCGGACAGAAAAACATTTTCGGACGTACTGTAAGAGTGGTTGAAATGCAGTCTGAGGCCGGTGCCGCAGGTGCAGTTCACGGTTCACTTACAGCAGGTGCTCTTACAACAACTTATACAGCATCACAAGGTCTTTTACTTATGATTCCTAATATGTACAAGATTGCAGGTGAACAACTTCCTTGCGTATTTAACGTATCGGCAAGAGCTTTGGCATCACATGCACTTTCAATATTCGGCGATCATCAGGACGTTATGGCTTGTCGTCAGACAGGTTTTGCTATGCTTGCGTCAACTAATCCGCAAGAAGCAATGGACCTTGGTGCAGTTGCTCACCTATCAACAATAAAGGGTAAAATTCCGTTCATTCATTTCTTTGACGGTTTCAGAACTTCTCACGAATATCAAAAGGTGGCTTGTTGGGATTATGCAGATCTTGCAGATATGCTTGATTGGGATGCACTAAACGACTTCAGACGTAAGTCACTAAATCCTGAACACCCTGCTCAGAGAGGTACAGCTCAAAACCCTGACGTATTCTTCCAGGCTAAAGAGGCTTCTAACAAGGCTTACGATGCAATTCCTGAAGTTGTTGAAGAATACATGAATAAAGTAAACGAAAAAATCGGCAGCGATTATAAGCTATTCAACTACTACGGTGCAGAAGACGCTGATGAAGTTATTATCGCTATGGGCAGTGTCTGTGATACAATCTCGGAAACTGTTGATTACCTAAACGCAAACGGCCGCAAGGTTGGTCTTGTTAAGGTTAGACTTTACAGACCTTTCAGTGTTAAGCACTTGGTTGCAGCTATTCCTTCAACAGTTAAGAAGATTTCTGTTCTTGACAGAACAAAAGAACCGGGTTCAATCGGTGAACCTCTATATCTTGATGTTGTTGCGGCACTTCGTGACACAGAATTTGCTAATGTTCCTGTATACACAGGTCGTTACGGTCTTGGTTCAAAGGATACAACTCCTGCTCAAATCATTGCCGTATTCAAAAACACAGAAAAGAAGAGATTTACAATCGGTATCAACGATGATGTTACTAACCTATCACTTTCTCTTGATGAAAACCCTGACACAACTCCGGCAGGTATCACAAGCTGTAAGTTCTGGGGTCTTGGTGCAGACGGTACAGTCGGCGCTAACAAAAACTCTGTTAAGATTATCGGTGACCACACAGATATGAACGTACAAGCTTACTTTGACTATGACTCTAAGAAGTCAGGCGGTCTTACAGTATCTCACTTACGTTTCGGTAATGCTAAGATTACTTCAACATATCTAATCAACAAGGCTGACTTTGTTGCTTGTCACAAGGCATCATATATCAGACAATACAATATGGTTGAGGACGTTAAGCCGGGCGGTGTATTCCTACTTAACTGTTCATGGAATGCAGAAGAACTTGAAGAACATCTTCCTGGTCAGGTTAAGAAGTATATCGCTGACAACAATATTCAATTCTATACAATCGACGGTGTTAAGATTGGTAAGGAAATCGGTCTTGGCAACAGAATTAATACTGTTCTTCAATCAGCATTCTTTAAACTTTCAAAGATTCTTCCTGAAGAAGACGCTATTAAGTATATGAAGGACGCCGCGACTGCATCATATTCAAAGAAGGGTGACGCAATCGTTAAGATGAATCACGACGCTATTGACGCCGGTGCTCAGCAAATCGTTAAGGTTGAAGTTCCTGAAAGCTGGAAGAACGCTCAAAGTGAAGATCTTTCAGTTAAGCATGACGGTGAAGGCAAGCTAATCGACTATGTAAATGATGTACTTGTTCCTATCAACCAATTCAGAGGTATGCAATTACCTGTTTCTACATTCGAGGCTTATCAGACAGGTGAAGTTCCTCTTGGTTCATCAGCATTTGAAAAGAGAGGTATTGCTATCGATGTTCCTGTTTGGAATAACGAAACTTGTATCGAATGCGGTAACTGTTCATATGTATGTCCTCACGCTTGTATCCGTCCTGTAATTCTTACAAAAGAAGAACTTGACAATGCTCCTGAGGGTATCAGATACCAAAATGCAATGCAGCTTGACGGCTATTACTATGCTATGGCTATTTCAGTTTATGACTGTACAGGTTGCGGAAGCTGTGCTAATGTTTGCCCTGTAAACAATGCCGGCAAAAAAGCTCCTGCCCTTGTTATGACATCATTCGATGATGAAACAGCTAAGGAACAGGAAAAGTATGATTACCTTGTTCAGCTTGCAGAAAAGCAGGAAGTTCTTGACAAGTTCAAAATTTCAACAGTTAAAGGCAGCCAATTCAGAAAGCCTTACCTTGAATTCTCAGGTGCTTGTGCAGGTTGTGGTGAAACACCATACGCAAAACTTGTTACACAGCTATTCGGTGACAGAATGTACATTGCAAATGCTACAGGTTGTTCATCAATTTGGGGTGGTTCTTCACCATCTACACCATACACAATAGACGTAAACGGCCACGGTCCTGCTTGGGCTAACTCATTATTTGAGGATAACGCTGAATACGGTCTTGGTATGTTCATCGCTCAAGATACATTGAGAAATACAAACATCGCTAAGCTTGAAAAGATAGCTGAAGAAAATGCAGATGTTAAGCCTGTTGTTGACAAGTTCATTGAAACAAAGAATGACGCTGCCGCAAACAAGGTTGCTACTGACGAACTTCTAAAGGCTATTGCTAATATCAATTCTAAAGAGGCTAAGGACGTACTTGCCGATAAAGAATACCTATCAAAGAAATCTTGCTGGATATTCGGTGGTGACGGTTGGGCTTATGACATCGGTTTCGGCGGTGTTGACCACGTACTTGCATCAGGTGAAGATGTAAACATTCTTGTATTCGATACAGAAGTTTACTCAAATACAGGCGGACAGTCATCAAAGGCTACACCGACAGGTGCTATTGCTCAATTTGCTGCCGCAGGTAAGGAAGTTAAGAAGAAAGACCTTGCAGCTATCGCTATGAGTTACGGTTATGTATACGTTGCACAAGTTGCTCAAGGTGCTAACCAAGCTCAACTTCTTAAGGCTCTGCTTGAGGCTGAAAGCTACCACGGTCCTTCTCTAATCATCGCTTATGCTCCATGTATCAATCACGGTATCAAGGGCGGTATGAGTATTGCTCAAACAGAAGAAAAGAAAGCCGTTGACGCAGGTTACTGGCACTTGTTCAGATTCGACCCAAGACTTGCTTTGGACGGCAAGAATCCGTTCCAGCTTGACTCAAAAGCTCCTACAATGGATTATGAAGACTTCATCATGGGCGAAGTTCGTTATAATTCACTTGCTCGTTCAAACCCTGAAAGAGCTAAGGAACTATTTGCAAAGGCTAAGAAGAATGCAGAAGAAAAGTATGCACATCTTGTTAAGCTTGCTCAAGGCGAATAATTTTAAATATTATAAATGGTTGGTTCATTTTGAACCAACCATTTTTTATTGCTATAACATTACTGAACAGGAACACAAAAAAAAATAACGCTGATAAACAGCGTTATTTTTTATATCTTATCAATTTTCATTTGTCCGTATGACACGTCTGTAAATCCCATTTTCTTATACAGCGATATTGCTTTTACATTATCTTTCACAACTTCAAGTCTGAAACGCTTTGCATCACTGTATTTGTCGAATAAATAATTAAAATACTGTGTCGCCACACCTTTTCCACGAGCATTTTCATTTACATACAAATCAATAATCTGTACGCATATACCGCCCACTTCAGTTTCATAATAAGTCGTCACGTAAGAAAATCCGACAACTTCATTATCTTCAAAAAATACAAAACCAATTAAGCCTTTATCTCCGCTTATTGCCGCATCAATATTTGTTTCAATAATATTCATAGGCACTTCGTGGTCAAGTGCATCACTGCAATAAAATGCTTTTGATAATTCAAGCACTTTATCTCTGTGACTTTCATTCATTATTTCGATTTTCATTTTAACCGCCTATCTGACATTCAAGTCCCGATTTTTTAGCAACTTCAAGAAGTTCTTGCATATACTCGTTAGGAATTAAATCAATTCCGTCAAGTTTATACTCTCTACCCAATCCGTCATATTTGCCTTGTCCGAGTCTGTGGTATGGAAGCAAATGAAGTTTCTTAACACCTTTCAAACTTGCAGCAAACATTGCAATGTCATAAATTTCTTCCGGTGTTGCGTTAAATGTCGGTATAACAGGCACTCTTATTGTCAAATCAACCATTCCCGACTCTGCAATTCTTTTTGCGTTTTCGTGAATAAGTTCATTGGGCTGAGTGGTAAATTCCTTGTGCTTTGCACTGTTCATATGCTTAATATCCATAAGCACATAATCAAGATACGGCAAATACTTTTCGATAAACTCCCAACGTGCAAAGCCCGTTGTTTCGATAGCAGTATTTATACCGTAATCCTTACAGGCGTGTAAAAGATGCGGTCCGAAATTCGGTTGCAACAGAGCCTCACCGCCCGACAAAGTCACACCGCCGCCGCTGCGGTTATAATAAAATGTATCCTGTAAAATAGCCGGCATGACATCTTCAACAGTCACATCATATCCCATAACTTTTTCTTTGCCCTCAAACATCATAGTCTGTATATCAAATTCCTGTGATTCAGGATTACAACACCATCTGCAACGCAAAGCACAACCCTTTAGGAATACGATTGTTCGTATTCCGGGTCCGTCATGAATAGAATATTTCTGTATATCAAATATTCTGCCTTTCGCTTTCATATAATTTTCCATATTAATTATTCCTTATGCGTTAAATGCTTGTTCTGTTCTGCTGATAATATCGTCCTGAAGGGCCTTTGAAAGTGATGTAAACAAAGCACTGTAACCTGCAACACGAACTACAAGTGATTTATAATTTTCCGGATGTTTTTGTGCGTCAAGAAGTGTTTCCTTACTTACGACATTAAACTGCATATGCATTCCCTTTTGGTCAAAGAATGCTCTTATATATGACGCAAAGTTCTGAAGTCCTGCATTTCCGCTCAATGCCGACGGGTGGAACTTCTGATTGTAAAGTGTACCGTTTGATGCTCTGCCATGTTCAAGTTTTGCAACTGAGTTTGCCGCAGCCGTAGGACCTTTTGTATCAGCGCCCTGTCTTGGACCTACACCGTCCGCAATCGGTGTATTGGCAAGTCTGCCGTCAGGTGTCGCACCCGTTTGCTCACCAAGAGGAACGTTAGCCGATACAGGATACAATCCTGCCTGGAACATACCTCCGCGAGGATTTTTATGTTTTTCAAGTTCTTTTGCGTATATATTAGCCACATCACGGGCTAACATGTCAATTTCTTCAATGTCGTTTCCGTACTTCGGAAGTTCATTTATCATATCAAGTATTTCTTCATAACGCTTTCTCTTTGTCGGATCCTGTTCACCTGTAAGGAACATTCTGCAAATATCGGCAACTTGGCTTTCATTAACGCTCTTGCCTGCTTTTGCAAGATTTATAACAACCTCTTGAGTCGCATTTTTAGCCGCCTTAGGACTTAAACCTTGTCCGTAATTATGGATAAGTGCGTCTTTAAGTTCCGCCATTGTGACTTTCTTTTCATCAAATACAAGAGTCTTAACTGCCCAAAGTCCGTCTGCCATATTAGCAATACCGAAGCCTTGCGGACCTGTGAAGTTATAATGAGCACCGCCCTCTTGTACAGTCTTACCCTCTTTAACACAATCTTCAACCATACATGATAGGAATGGTAGAGGAACTCTTTCCGAATGTGCGGTATCTATCGCATTAATAGCATTAACCATAAGACCAATCATATAAGTTTCCTGTGCTTTATATGCGTTGTAGAATTCTTCAAATGTCGTCATATCTTCAACATTGCCTGTCTTGATACTGATTTGAGCACCCTTATCAACACCGTTTGAGAACACAAGTTCAAGCGGACGACACATATTAAAGAATGCCGCGTCATGCCAACCGTCTGTCTTAAACGGTTTCTGCGGTTCAACACAACCGATAATGCCGTATTCCCTTGCATCTGTAAGAGTAACACCTCTGCTCATAAGTGCAGGAATGATAACCTCATCGTTGTAGTACGCAGGCAAGCCTACACCAGTTCTTGTAAGCTCTGCACATTTAATCAAAAATTCATTTGGCGTGCCGTTCCATATTCTGACCGAGAATGACGGAGCAGGTAATTGAGTGTGCATTGACGCTTGAATACATAGGAATGACAAGTCATTTGTTGCGTCAAGACCATCTGCGTTTTGTCCGCCCGCCGTCAAATTTTGGAATAAGCTGTATCCGGCAAAGCCGTATGATGATGCCTCATCTCTTGCTTTATTAAGGTCGTTAAACTTAACCCAAATACAGTCAAGTATTTCCTGTGCAAATTCGCGTGTAAGCGAACCGTTGTCAATGCCGTTCTTATAATACGGATACAAATATTGGTCAAAACGTCCGGCAGAAATTGAGTGACCGCTTGATTCGATTTGAAGTAACATCTGTATAAACCAGAATGTCTGACAAGCCTCATAGAAGTTTCTTGCAGGATTTTCAGGCACGTTTGCACAGTTGTTTGCAATTACAAGCAATTCTTGTTTTCTTGTCGGATTTGTACACTTTTGAGCCATTTCATAAGCAAGATTTGCGTAACGTCTTGCGTAATTTATAACCGCGTTACACGAAATTATAATCGATTCAAGAAATTCGTGTCTTTTTGCATAATCAGCATCATACACGTTGCACTTATTCAATTCTTCCTGAACTTCCGCAATAATCCCCTTGTAACCTATTCTCATAACTTTACCGTAGTCAACTGTAACGTGTCCGATACCGTTATAGAAATAGTTACCCGGTGTAAAAATGTTGTGTTCAATCGCCGCAGCAGCCTCAGGCGCCATATATGAAAGTGCTAAATCGCTGTTTGTCTTGTTCTTCCAATAAGGAAAAATCTTTCTAAGTACAGCCTTGTTTTCCTCTGAAATATGGAATGGATCCGCCTCACGAAATTCGATAGTATCAAGCTCGCTTTCAAGCCATTCATACGAAAACTCAGGGAACACCTGACAGCTCCTCGGTGCTTTTGTCGAACTTCCGACAATAAGTTCGTTATCTCTGATTGTAATAGGAATATTGTTAAGTATATGTTCAAAAGCCAAAGCTCTTCTCTTTACAGTCGGAAGTTGTTCAGTCTGCTGATAACTTTCCGTAATAAGTACCGCTCTGTCTACCTCGATTTCAGGCATTTTGCGATACAATTCTTCCTTTAGCTTTTTAATTCTGTCAGTCATAGGAATGTTTGTTGTATTAAAGGTTCTCATACTCTTCCCTCACTTAATTATAGTAATATCAATTTACTATAATTATATCACATATTTATTACATTTTCAATACTTTTTAATAGCTAAAGACCGTTAAATTAATAACTTTCTCTCATAAAAACAGACAAAACCGCTATGGTTTTGTCTGCTTTAAAAATATTCAAAATTTACATCGCAAGATGTGATTTTTGGAGCTGTCGGCATTTTGTCGACAGGCTCCGTTTAAAATTACATTTCAACATTAAAATATCTTTTTGCATTGTTAAAGCAAATATCCTCAACTATCTTTCCAAGTGTATCAAAATCATCCGGAAATTCGCCGTTTTCAACCCACTCACCAAGCATATTGCAAAGAATACGTCTGAAATATTCGTGACGTGTGTATGAAAGAAAACTTCTCGAATCAGTAAGCATACCTACAAACTTATTCAATGCACCCAAATTCGCAAGTGCTTTCATTTGTTCAACCATTCCGTCACGTTGGTCATTAAACCACCATGCCGAACCAAACTGCATTTTTCCTGCCGTTTCGGCTGATTGGAAGTTACCGAGCATTGTCGCAAGAACATAATTATCCTTTGGATTTAATGTATAAAGAATCGTTTTCGGCAGTCCGTCGTTACATTCCATTGCGTCAAGCAAAGCCGAAAGGTCTGCCGCAATTTCATAATCTGCGATTGAGTCAAAACCGACATCTGCGCCGAGTTTTTTGAACATAGCAGAATTATTGTTTCTCAAAGCACCGATATGTAACTGCATTGCCCAATCAAGTTCACTGTACTTTTTCGCAAGTCTTATAAGTGTTTCGCACTTAAATGCATTTATTTCATCGGCACTTAAAATTTCACCGTTCATTTTCTTTACAAACACATCATCTGCACTATAATCTTTGTTAAACGGTACACCATCAAGAGCGTGGTCGCTTATGCGACAACCTGCATTATGAAAATAATCAATTCTTTCATTGACTGCAGTTATAAGTTCGTCATAATTTTTTATGTTCATACCGCATACGTTTCCAAGTGCTTTGATATAATCCGTAAAATCGGTCTTTTCAATATTGATTAATCTGTCAGGTCTAAACGCAGGTAAAACTTTTGCTTTTATATGTCCCTTTTCGGCAATTAATTTGTGATATTCAAGCGAATCAATAGGGTCATCGGTTGTGCAAAGTACCGCAACATTTGATTGATTTATAAGTGTTGACGGGCTCATTTTTGTTTCTTTTATAACCTTGTTGCACTTTTCCCATATTGTATCGCAATTTTCCGGCGTGACAACTTCATCAACATTAAAATATCTCTTTAATTCAAGGTGTGTCCAATGATAAAGCGGATTGCCTATCGCATACTGCAGGCAGCCACAGAACGCTTTAAATTTATCATAGTCGCTCTTGTCACCGGTTATGTAACTCTCGTCAATACCGTTTGAACGCATATATCTCCACTTATAATGGTCACCGCCCAAGAAAATCTGAGTAATATTTTCAAACGGCTTGTCCTCATACATCATTTGAGGGCTTAAATGACAGTGATAATCAAAAATCGGCATATCCTTTGCATAGTCATTAAACAGCTTTGTCGCCGTTTCATTATTCAACATAAAATTATCGTCCATAAACTTTTTCATTACCATTACCTCACAGTATTATTTTATATTCTTATTATATACTCAAAACAGAATTTGAGCCACATATATTTTGCTTTAATTCAGCTTAAATCTTACAAATCTTGCTTAACATTTATTATATCACATTTTCATACAAACGCAACTCATTTTTGAATTGACCGCACACAAAAATTATGCTAAAATTATTTTGAGGTGAGTTTGATTGGAAAAGACGATACGACGCGTTATGTATGACAAATCTTATACATATACTTACAGGACAGGTATGTCCGAAGGACCAATTCTCGGCAATCATATGCACATATATTACGAATTTTTGCAACTGATTGAAGGCAATGCGCTTTACAACGTTGAAGGAACGGAATATAAAATTTCTTCGGGCGATTTATTAATCACCAATCCAAACGAATTTCACTTTATTACTTTTCCGAAAAACAGCGTCTATCATCGTCAGTTTTTGCAGATACACAGCAGCTTCGTTTCATCAATGAATCCTCATATTTTAGACACTTTAAATGCCCGAAAATTCGGAACAAACAACAGAATACCGTCCGAAATATTCAATAAATACAATCTCGGAGATATTTTCAAAGGCGTTGAACATTACTCGGCAAATCCGACAGATGATACTGATTTTATGGTTTCCACATATGCCGCACAACTTGTCGTGAAGCTTAGTGAAATTCTTAAAAAAGAATTTCTTGTAAACGACACTTCCTCTAAAAACAAGCATATTAAAGAAATTCAAAACTACGTTGAACAAAATTTCACACGCAATTTGAATATTGATGATATTGCGGAACATATGTTTTTAAATAAGTCATATATCAGCCGTCTTTTCAAAAGCGAAACAGGTCTTACAATATCTGTTTATATAAATATGCGTCGCGTTATGATGGCAAAAAATCTGTTGCTTGCAGGTGAAAATGCAATGGATATTTTTTACAAATGCGGTTTCAGTGACTATACCACTTTTTATCGTGTGTTTAAAAAATACACCGATATGTCCCCCGAACAATTTAAGAAAAAACACTCAAATATATAAATTAGGTCGGTATTGTACCGACCTAATTTTATGTTATAAGCATTTTATTCACAAACAATTGTAAGATTATCAAGACCTACCGTTCCGTTAGACTTTGCGGCTCTAAGGTAGATTGAACCTATTTCCGTTATATCATTTGAACTGTAGAAATCCAAATCATTAAGTTCGGCTGTTATGTCGTTATCATTTTTCAAAGTCACATTAATCTTCTTTGTAGCGAAATTAATTTCAGCATTTAGATGTATCCATGAACCGACAAAATCGCTTGACACTGTTTGACCGTTTACAAGCAATGTACTTCCGGAATTGTATTCAACCGCAATTATATGTCCGTCATATTTTTTACTTTTGTTTACAAAGCCGTAATTCACGTTGTTACTGTCAAATTTCGGAGATGTATCGCCAATTGAGAATTGACTGTTACCCGCCGTTCCCTTTGGTGCAAATTTAATATCGGCATTTACCGTAACCGTTTTATTTGTACAATCTATAGTATCAAGTTTCTGCCATACTCCTACCGTTGAACCCGTTGACGCATAGCTTAAATAACTGTTTTCATTATCCTTTGCAACAGTCAATTTAGGACTTCCGCCGCCGTATGTCAACACACTGTCATCAATAGTATAATTTTCAAAATCAGCATAGAAATCATATTCGCCGCCTACATCATATACAAGAGTAAATACGCTATTCTCCTCAAGTTTATCTGAAGTATATACCGACTTTTCGGCGTTATACTTATATGTGTACACCTTACCGTCACGTTTAACAACTTGGTCTTTACGGTAATCAGCCGAAACGGTATACTTATCTCCGACATAAAAATCGCCCGTTTCCGTTACGCTTTCCATAATATCATTACCTTGATTGTCTTTAAATTTAATCGCAATATCCGCCTTTGTTAAATCAGTTGCAGAAACCATTGGTACAGTGATATTTTTCGATTCGGTTGCCTGTGAAAGTTCAAGTTTTTGTCCTGCGTCACGGTAGCCGTCTGCTGTTGCACTGATTAAATAATCACCCTCGCAAAGCAAATATTCACCGTTTGAATTAGGTGTAAGCACTGCACCGCTTATACCGTCTTTAACAACAATATTTGCGTCAACACTTTCCTTGCTCTTTGAATCAACCGCACCGAATGTCATTTTATACTGCGGTCCGCTGACTTTGCCGATGCTTACATTATCAACAATACACGATCTGTCGGCATATCCATGATTTGAGCTGAAATTTATACCGCCAAGACTTCCTGTGCTGTCACCGATTTTGCCTGTAAATTCAGCAGTCTGTCCGCCGTCATATGATACGGTCACATACGCCTTATTTGAACCGAAATCAATTACATTTTTAAAGTGAGTCGGTTTATTTGATGATGAGCTGTTATTTCCTCTTGATATTGCCGCCGACAATTTTGAATAATCATCAAGAACATCATTACCGCCTATTTTAACATTCGTATTACCCGATAAATCATATGCACAAATTTGTGTTAATACGATTACTTTGCCGTTTGCATCTGTAAGGCTGTATGACATTGTTTTACCGCTATGCTTACCAAATGTAATATCAAATTCAACCGTCAATGTTTCGCCTTGTGAAGTTACTACAGGCTTTGCATACTGCATTGACGCACTGCCTGTTGAAGTACCTTTTGTTGAATTGTTCATCAAAATCTGACCGTTATTGTTTACCGTATCACCTGTCAATGTAAACGCATTTGCACCGTTAGTATCGTTTAAGTCGGTATCAAATGTCCACCTGCTTACCTGTGTTTCTTCGCCTTGAGTATCAGGAGTTATATTTTTTACAGTATTCTTTGTTTCATCATAAGCACTGTCTTTATCCACTCCGACACGAATATAGTATTTTCCTTCTTCTTCGTTCCAAGGAATGTATTTATAGCTGTCACTGTCAAGTATTTCGCCGTATACATACTTAATATTATCCGCCGTAATATCCTCCGATATTTCGCAATCAGCTGCCAATACAACAGACTTTTTACCGTATAAAGAACTGAAATCTGTTTTTAGAGTTATATAATTATCCTCTGCTTCCGACTTAATCTTTCCGAATGTTTTAAACGGTGTAATCGGCTGCATATCTGTTAAATTATCTACTACATATATCGCATATGCCGTTGTATTATCTGCTAAAGCCAAATTGACATTTACCGTTGTTTTGCCGTTTATTTCAGCTTTATTCATAGCTGTTGATACCGCATTGCCGTCCTTATCATAGCCGACAGTAAATACAACCGCATTTTGTGTATTTTCGGTTAAGCCGATTAAATCAACAGTCTTTACAGTATTATTTTCCACTGACACATTACCTACAACCGCCTTTGGCTCATATGTCTTGTCAATACCGCTGACTTCCGTATCTTCCGTTACGGTTGATGTTTCTTTTGTTGTGTTATATGTTGTGTTGTAGCTTTCAGGTGCGCCGAAATACGAATTTATATTATTCTTAGAAAGCACCATTTTGTCTATGACTATGCCTGTTGACACATTGTACACTCTTACAGTATGATACCCCGCCTCAGAAACATTAATCTTTGTTGTAAGCTTTTCACTGTTGCACAATACGCCTTTTGACCATGCGTCCGTCTTGCTCCTGCTTCCGCTGTATTTATTATTCCCGCTTAACACGATAGGAGTACCGTCATCTGTCGCTACCGCCAAACGCATAGTTCCGCGTTCATTGAGAGTAGGCATACGATAAACGTCCAATGTGTATGAACCTGCATTTGTGAAGTAAACCTTGTACTCCATATATGCCGCTGAATTGGTCAAATCACTTTCCTTTGCATTTGAGGCTGTTTCAGGATAAGCTTTCATTGTGTTTCCGCTTCTGCCGAAGTCTTTCTCTTCTTTCCATTCATAGCCGTTTACATCAAATTTATCTGTGTAGTGTTCAGCTTCTATCGAAACAACTCCGCCTGCCTCAACATATGTTTTTTCAGAAATTTGTTCTGTCGGATTTTCGATTGTTACGGCAATCTGCTTTGTATCAACAACATTATCACCTATTTTTTGCTCAACGGTAACCGTTGCATTGCTTACTCCGTCTGCCGCCTTTGATTTATCAACGCTTATATGCACTCTGTCACTGCCGTATGACTTTCCGCTTGTCTTGTCAAATACAAGTGCATTTGAGTCTGACGTAATTTCATAGTCAAGTCCGCCGTAACCTTTGTTAATTACGTCAATAAATTTATCATATGTATCATAAGTTGAAACTGTCATAGTCGGATTATCCGAATAATTAGTCTGCGAATCGGTCATTACCGCAAGTTCGGTATAATCAAGCGATGATACTTTCGATGCGTTAAGTTCTGTAGTTATATGTGCGTCACAACCTTGCAATTTTGACGGATTGTTATTCATAATGTTGTTCCACTTGCCGTCCAGCATAGAGTTGTAATAAGCCATATCCGTATTGATTTGCTTAACCGCCTTATCAGCTTCTTCAGCATACTTATTAGCCGCCGCACCTCTGTTTTGGCTTACATACAGATTTGCTCTGTCAGTCTGTACATAGTCGATAGCCATATTTGTTGCGGTACGTATAGGGTACAATGCAAGTTCAAAGAATGACGCTTGCTTATCTGTCAGAAGTTTTTCGTATAGCTTTTCCGCTCTTGCACAAATATCTTTATATTCGTTTATATATCTTTCACCCTCATCACCGTATGCAGTCATCGAGAAATCACCTGTTCTTAAAAATTCAGGTCGCTTTGCGTTTGCAATTTCATAATACTTATCCATTATATCAGCATATTCTTTTGCATCCGTTTCATTCATATTAAAATCACGTTTTGCGTTCTGCTCATATATTGAAGATATTTCTGTATTTGATGTTGACCATACGTTTTTAGCCAAATCGGCAAAGTATTCAATTTCTTTTTCAGCCGGTTTCAAGTCACCTACGTTTAATATCCAAACCTTATTTGCACCCATATCATATGACTTTTTAAGTTCTTCACGAATAAGTCCCGGCTGTGTGCTTGAAAGCCACAGATAACTCGTAGGATAACCGTAATAAGAAATATGATAGTAGATACCTGTTTTACCTGCTCTTGCACGTTCCTCATCGTCCGCATTTTGACGTACATATCCGTAATTGTCATCTGTCCACATAATTGTTACATCATCGGGAATTTTTAACGCTCCGGTGTTGTATATCGCTTGTACGTCTTTATACGGAATGAATATTTGAGGTATATCCTCGATTTTACGACCGTCAGTGCAAAGTTCTTCTTCAAGGATTTTTCTTTGTGTCGCAATAATTTCGTTTAATGCGGTTGTTGTGTCCATATTTGTTGAGAATGAACCGTCATGAACACCACGCATACCAAGTGTATAGATATTTTCGTAACTGCCGTTTGTCTTTACACTGTCACGCCAGTAATCAGCCAAAAACTCCTTATTATCAACCGCATTACCGTCACTGTCATGATCAGTCCACATATATGAAACCGATCTGCCGCTGTCGTCCTTTGTATTGATGTACAGCTTTTTGTCAGGGTGATCCGCAAGCCATTGTTGCTGATACGGATAAAGTTCACCAAGGTTATTTCTCAAAAGCGGCTCAGCGTGTGAGGATCCCATAACTATACCGTATTTATCGGCAAGCACCGCATTTTCGGCGTCCAAATGGAATGCGTTTGAATACTGGTGCATCGCAGGCCATAGAGTGTTAGCCTTTAAACGAAGAATAAGCTCGTATATCTTTTCATACGTTTCCTTATTCATATTTCCGTCACCCATTGAGGTTGACCATTGGTTTAAGTTGTATTCATCATTTAGGAAAATCCCTCGATACTGAACACTCGGCTCATCTTCCGTATATCCATCTTTAGGAAGATTGATATATAATTCGTCCGCTTTTTCGGGCTTTACGTCTGCCCACCATTTCCATGGTGACACACCGATTTTTTCACAGAAATCATATATGCCGTAAATCGTACCGCGTTTATCCGAACCGGCAATAATAAGATTACCGTCGTTTTCTTGAACGGTAAAACTTTCCCACTTATCCTTTATTTCTGAAACGTCAATCGCTCCTATTTCCGCAAGTGAATCTATCGCTTCACTGTTTCCGAGTGTACCTACTATAATATTTGCGTCGCTCCAATCAGTATCTGCCGGCATAGTTGCTTTCGGTGTTTCGGTATATGTATAGCTGTTTGCAATCGGTGTAACAGTCAATTTGTCATTTTCTGTTTTCCACACAAATGCTTTTAGCGTTTTACCGTCAAAGCTCGGAAAGTCTTTAAAATGTGCCGTTCCGTTTGTACTGTTTATGCTGTCCTCCGATATAAACACCTTTTCTATCGTTCCGTCAGTGTTGTACACCGCAATAATGCCTTTGCCGTTTTCCGTAAGCGACTTGTAACCGTCAACAGACATACTTGCCGATGAAATATTAATGCCAGAAATTTTCACTTCATCTGACATTGACTGAATATCTGCATTAATCGTAACAGTTTGCCCCGATACGTCCGATAAATCATCTTTCATATCTCCCACAGCACGAATTACACTCTCATAATCATTGCTGTCAACATAAATTTTAGCTTGCTTATCTTTTCCGATAAGCTTAACACCTGTGTCGATAGAAACGTAACCCGACACGGAATTATTTACCGTATTGTCTGCCAACGCCGTCATAGGTACGGCTGTCGGTATCATCATTGCCGTCACAATAAGTGCTGAAATAAACTTTTTCATATACCTTTCCTCCATAATATATTTGTTAAGTTAATTATATATTAATAAAGATATATTTTCTATGACTATATTCGCTTATTTATGATTTTATTTAACTATATTATCATTTAGTGATTTTAAGCACAAAAAAACTCAGATTTCATAGAAATCTGAGTTTATGGCTCGACGTGACGATTTTACTGTCATCTGAAATTATGACCATTCCATCCCCAATCGGCAATAGGATGATATGTTACATAAATCGCATTGCTGGGAATACCCAGTTCCTGTTCATATATCTCGCAAATCTTCGCTGTCATATTATCATAGTCCGATGCTGATGCGTTGCCGAACAAGCTGACTGAAACATACGCACCTTTATCAAGCTTATTGCCTGTCATCCACAAATCATAATCATCTTCAATTCCAACCATCAAATAAGTTTCAGTCTTATGGAGTGTTGTAATAGCTTTTCCAAGCTCAGACTTGATTTTTTCTTTCTGTTCCTCTGTTACTGATACTGTAACTTTTGAATCAATAAATTAGATCGGAAGAGCACACGTCTGAACTCCAGTCACAGTCAACAATCTCGTATGCCGTCTTCTGCTTGAAA
>ENA-UPXC01003028-UPXC01003028.1-human-gut-metagenome-genome-assembly--contig:-NODE-3028-length-18262-cov-4.083750_pt1 | contig 18262 bp, 17 predicted proteins | sample MGYA00250047_ERZ773371 | MGnify/ENA primary metagenome ERZ773371 (study PRJEB29103, sample SAMN06111975) | human gut metagenome | biome: human gut; feature: ankylosing spondylitis patient; material... | reverse complement strand
ATGCGCGGGGACTGCCTGAGATGCTCGAGGAACAAATTGATCTCGTAGTCCTGCTCCTCCTTGAGGCTGATGAAATCCTCGTCCGACAGCCGGCTGACGGGGAAGCATTCCGCGTCGCGCAGCGGGTGGTTCGGCGGCAGGATGACCGTCAGCGAGTCGCGCAGCAGGAAGGTCGTGTCGAACTCCTTGGCGCAGGGGAGGGCGAGAAAGCCGCAGTCGATCTGCCCGCGGCGCAGCCAGGTCGCGATCTGGTTGTACTCGCCGTTGAAGATCTGAAAGCGGATATTGGGGTATTTTTCGTGGAAGGACTTGATCATCTGAGGCAGCCAGCCGCTGGAGATGGAGGAGAAGGCGCCCACCCGGATGGAACCGGAGCTGAGGCCGTGAATTTCAGAGATAGCATAGTTGAGATCCTCATAGTCTTTACAGATGGCCTGGAGTTTGGGCAGAAGCACCAAACCTTCTGAGCTGATTTCAATGCCGGAGCGATTCCGGGTGAGCAGTTTGACCCCCCAGGCGTCCTCCAGATCGGCGATCATTCGGCTGATAGCCGACTGAGTATAGCCCAGTTGGGCGGCGGCGTGGGTAATACTGCCGGTTTCAATGGTTTTTAAGTAGGCGATATATTTGCGAATACTCATATAATATTAGCTCCTTACCGTTGGAATTGCAGCATTCCGGATCGGAATGTGAAACAGAAAAAAGAATTTCTTGTATATTCTGCCCAGTAATTATATAATACACAGTAGGAAAATTCAACAGAATCATTACTGTCCATTCAAAAATAATTTGAAAAGACAGTAAAGATTGCGAAAATGGAATCCTTGGTGAGAAGTTCGACAACAAAAAAGGAGGAAAAGTGTCATGATTCGTTTTTCTATTTGCGGTGCTGCCAGCTATGCTTGTGGTGAGTTGCTGCGTCTGATGGTGCACCATCCCGAGACACAGGTCGCCTACCTGGCGGATAGCTTTGCCGCCGGCCGGAAGATCCAGGATGAGCACGCGGCTCTGGTGGGCTTCTACGACCAGGAGATCCTCCCTCTCAATGATGAGACTCTGGACATGATCGTAAAGGAGAGCGACGTGGTGTTCACCGCCGTGGACGCGGGCACCGTGTGCGGCATTGCCGAGAAGGTTCTGGCCGCCGGCAAGAAGTTCATCGACTTCGGCGCCGACATCCGCTTCCGTGACGCCAAGACCTGGGAGAAGTGGTACCACCTGGACCACCCCAACTATGAGATGACCAAGGAGGCCGTCTACTGCATCCCCGAGATCCAGCGCGATCTGGCCAAGGGCAAGAGCCTCATCTCCAACCCCGGCTGCTATCCCACCGCCACCACTCTGGGCCTGTACCCGGCGGTGAAGGAGGGCCTGGTGGTGGAGAACACCATCATCGTGGACGCCAAGAGCGGCTACACCGGCGCCGGCCGCCGTCCCGCCCCTAACAAGCTCCTGGCTGAGGCCAGCAACAACTTCTGCGCTTACGCTCTGGGCGGCTCTCACCGCCACACCCCCGAGATCGAGCAGAACATCGCTTACATCCAGGGTAAGGATCTGATGAAGCCCGAGACCTGGCAGTTCATTAACTTCCAGCCTCACCTCACTCCCCAGATCCGCGGCATCGAGGTCACCATCTATGCCACCCTGAACAAGGACGTCACCAACGACGAGCTGTATGATCTGTATCAGAGCTACTACAAGGATGAGCCCTTCGTCCATGTCTTCCCCGCCAGCAAGCCCGCTCAGACCAAGTGGACCGCCGGCACCAATATGTGCTGCATGACTCCCACCTATGACGCCCGCACCAAGCGCCTGCTGGTCAGCTCCGTCATTGATAACATCGGCAAGGGCGCCGCTGGTCAGGCTATCCAGAACATGAACATCATCTTTGATCTGCCTGAGACCACCGGCCTGATGATTCCCCCCATGTACCCCTAATTGCCGAAACACGATCTATAATGACGGACGAAAGGAAGGATATTTATGGCTTATAAACTGATTCCGGGCGGCGGCGTGACCACTCCCAAGGGTTTCCTGGCTGGCGCCTGCTATGTGGGCGTGAAGAGCCGCAAGACTGAAAAGCCCGACGTGGCTATGATCTATTCGGAGTATCCCGCCAGCTGCGCGGCGATGTTTACCACCAATAAGTTCTGCGCCGCCCCTGTTATTCTGGACCGCGAGATCCTGAAGAAGGGCAAGGCCCGCGCCGTGGTCGTCAACAGCGGCAACGCCAACGCCGCCACCGGCCAGCAGGGCATCGAGAATGCCAAGCGGGTCGCGGCTGAGGCCGAGAAGCTGCTGGGCCTGGGCGAGGACGAGGTCTTCGTGTGCTCCACCGGCGTCATCGGTCAGCAGCTGCCCGTGGAGAAGGTGCTGGACGGCGTGCGCCGCATCGCTCCCGACATGAGCGCCGACAAGGGCTCTGAGGCTGCCTGGGCCATCATGACCACCGACCTGGCCCGTAAGGAGATCGCCCTGGAGCTGGAGCTGTCCGGCGGTACGATCCGCATCGGCGCCTGCGCCAAGGGCTCCGGTATGATCCACCCCAACATGGCTACCATGCTGGCCTATATCACCACCGACGCCAAGATTGAGGCCGCTGTGGCCCAGGAGATGCTCAAGAAGAGCACCGACAAGAGCTTTAACATGATGACCGTGGACGGCGACACCAGCACCAACGACTCCCTGCTGATGCTGGCCAACGGCGCCTCCGGCGTGGCAGTGGCCACCCAGGAGGACAAGGACGCCTTCGCTGCCGCCCTGGACGATATCTGCATGGATCTGGCCCGCCGCATCGCCTCCGACGGCGAGGGCGCTACCCACCTCATTATCGTAGAGGCCGGCGGCCTGCCCACCGAGAAGGACGCCAAGCTGGTGGCCCGGTCCATCGCCGGCTCCACCCTCTTCAAGGCCGCCGTCTTCGGCAAGGACGCCAACTGGGGCCGCATCATGGCCGCCGCGGGCTACTCCGGCGCCGACGTGGATCCCACCAAGGCCGACTGCATCCTGAAGAGCGCCGCCGGTGAGGTGGTAGTGATGGAGAACGGCTTCGGCACCGACTTCAGCGAGGAGCTGGCCAAGAAGGTGCTCACCGAGCATGACGTCACCGTCATCGTGAACTTCCACAGCGGCGACGGCCAGGCCACTGCCTTTGGCTGCGACCTGACCTACGATTACGTAAAGATCAACGGCGATTACCGTTCTTAAGAAGGAGGGCCCGCTATGAATGATGTAGCCAGCAAGGTTGCCACCCTGATGGAGGCAATGCCCTACCTGAAAAAGTACGCCGGAAAGGTGATCGTCATCAAATATGGCGGCAACGCCATGATCAATGAGGAGCTGAAGGCCGCCGTCCTCCAGGACGTGGTGATGCTCAAGCTCCTGGGGATGAAGCCCGTGCTCAGCCACGGCGGCGGCCCCGGCATCAACAAGATGCTGGAGAAGCTGGATATCCCCGTGCAGTTCATCAACGGCCTGCGCTACACCTCTGCGGACATCATCAGCGTGGTAGAGGCGGTGCTCATCGGCCAGGTGAACAGCGAGCTGGTTGGCCGGATCAACGCCATCGGCGGCGAGGCCGTGGGCCTGTCCGGTATCAGCGCCAACATTTATAAGTGTGTGCAGCGCAGCGAGGAGCTGGGCTTCGTGGGCGACATCGTCGAGGTGAACGCCGCTCCCGTCCAGGCTCTGCTGGACGCCGGTTACATCCCCGTGGTGGCCCCCGTGGGCACCGACGGAAATGGTCAGAGCTTCAACATCAACGGCGACACCGCCGCCGGCAAGCTGGCCAGCGCCCTGGGCGCGGAGAAGCTGATGCTCCTGACCGACATCGAGGGTCTGTGCAACGACATCAAGATCCGCGACGTCATCAGCTACCTCAACATCGCCGACGTGCAGGGCCTGAAAGATCAGGGTACCATCGCCGGCGGCATGATCCCCAAGGTGGACTGCTGTGTCCAGGCTATTGAGGAGGGCGTGACCAACGTCCACATCATTGACGGAAGAAAACCCCACAGCATCCTCTACGAAGCCTTTGCCAACGAGGGCATCGGTACCACCGTGGGTAAGGATCAGCCCAGCGTGGGCATTAAGTGGAACAAGTAAATTCTCCGGTCCCCCTCCGCGGGAGCCCCCTCCCGGGAGGGGCGGAGTAAATCAATAAAAGGAGGACTATTCCCATGATTGAGAAGTTCAAGAGCAACGCCGAAGCCATCGCCGTCGCTGATCAGTATCTGTATGGAAACCACGCCAGAATGCCCATCGTTATGGACAAGGGCGAAGGCTGCTGGGTTTGGGACCTGGACGGCAACAAGTATCTGGACTTTGTGGGCGGCATCGCCGTCAACGGCCTGGGCCATCATCATCCCGCCATCGTGAAGGCGCTGGATCGGGCCAAGGACATGATGCACTGCTCCAACTACTACTACAACGAGCCCGCCATTCAGGTCTGTAAGATGATCTGCGAGAACAGCTGCTTCGACAAGGTGTTCTTTGCCAACTCCGGCGCTGAGGCTAACGAAGGTCAGATCAAGCTGGCTCGTAAGTATGCGAAGGATCACGGCCACCCCGAGCGCTATGTGGTTATCTCCATGCTGAAGTCCTTCCACGGCCGTACTCTGGCTACCGCCACTGCCACCGGCCAGGAGATCGTCCACAACCCCAAGTGGTTCTCCCCTCTGCCTGAGGGCTTCCGCTATGCCGAGTTCAACAACCTGGAGTCCGTGAAGGCCCAGATGGGCGACGACGTGTGCGCCATCCTCACCGAGCCCGTCCAGGGCGAGGGCGGTGTCCGTCCCGCTTCCCAGGAGTTCCTCCAGGGCCTGCGTGACCTGTGTGACGAGAAGGGCATCCTGCTGATGTTCGACGAGGTCCAGGTCGGCTCCGGCCGTACCGGCAAGCTGTTCGCCCACCAGAACTACGGCGTGGAGCCCGACACCTGCTCCATGGCTAAGGCTCTGGGCTCCGGCGTGCCCATCGGCGCTGTCTGCGCCCGGGGCGAGGCTGCTCTGACCCTGACTCCCGGCACCCACGGCTCCACCTTCGCCGGCGGCCCCCTGGCCTGCGGCCTGGCTGAGGCGACCCTGGATACCATGCTCCACGAGGGCGTGATGGATAACGCCGTCAAGGTTGGCGAGTACTTCCGTGCCAAGCTCACCGAGCTGTCCGGCAAGCACCCCGGCACCATCACCGAGGTCCGCGGCATGGGCATGATCAACGGCGCTGAGCTTAAGGACAACGAGATCGGTCCCAAGATCGTCCAGAAGTGCTTCGAGCAGAAGGTGCTCATCAACTGCACCGCGGGCAACGTCCTGCGCTTCATTCCCCCGCTGATCGCCAGCGAGGAAGAGGTTGATATCGTTGTGGCTGCCATCGACAAGGCCATGACCGACCTGGGTGTGTAATCCCCTGGTCATAACGTAATCCTTTAACACACGCATTGGGGCGAGATCTGGGCGCGCCGGCGGGCGCGCCCAGACTTGCACCTGGAGAACTGTGTTGTAAAGCTCTGAGAGGGAGGAGGTGCATAGCGGTACCAGGCTGAACGTCCACAAGCAATCCAACGCTGAATCAAAAAATGCAGAACATGCAAAGTAATGAAAGAAAGGTTGGTAGCAATCCTATGAGCGAGACAAATAAATCCAGAGAAGGCCGCATGCCAAAAGTATGGGAAGCCCTTATTACACTGCTTGCTTTGATTGCCTTGTTGGCAGTTGGCATCATTATCTTCGGTGCCCCTGTTCATGTGCCTATGTTCTGCGGCGTTTGCGTCGCGGCCCTGATGGCCCTGTATCTGGGCTATAAGTGGGATGTCATTGAGAAAATGATGATGGACGGCATCTATAAGGCCCTCCAGTCCATCTGTATCCTGATCATTGTCGGTATCCTCATCGGCGTGTGGATCAACGCCGGCGTAGTGCCCACCATGATTTACTACGGCCTGCAGATCATCCATCCCTCCATCTTCTTCATCGCCACCGTACTGGTCTGCTCCATCACCTCCCTGGCTACCGGTACCTCCTGGGGTACCATGGGTACCATGGGTGTGGCCTTTATGGGCATCGGCTTCGGCCTTGGCATGAATCCCGCTATGACCGCCGGCGCCATCCTCTCTGGTGCGTATTTCGGCGACAAGATGTCTCCTCTGTCTGACACCACGAACCTGGCTCCCGCTATGGCCGGTACTGACGTTATCGCTCACGTGAAGGCCATGATGCTCCCCACCGCCATCACCTACATCATCACTCTGGTGGTGTTCGGCGTGCTGGGCGCCATGCAGTATCACGGCGGCGAGGCTGATATGAGCCGCGTGACCGAGTTTGCCAACGCGATGAACTCCGCCCACGGCGGCGTGTTCAACATCAATCCCATCCTGCTACTGCCCCCCGTCATCGTTATCGTGGCCGTGGCCATGAAGATGCCCGCTATCCCCGGCATCACCCTGGGTATCTTCTCCGGCGCCATCCTGGGCCTCATTTTCCAGCCCGGCGCCTGCAACCTGGGCACTCTGTTCTCCTTCGGTCTGGACGGCTATACCTTCACCGATGAGATCCATGCTGTGCTCCAGTCCAGCCTGACGGAAGATACCTACAAAACAATGACCGAGCTGCTGGAAAAGGGCGGCATCATGAACATGATGAACTCTGTAGCCATGACCATCATTGCTATGATGTTCGGCGGTATCATGGAAGGTACCCACCAGCTGGAGGTCGTCGTCAACCAGATCAAGAAGCTGGCCAAGGGTCCTGCTGGCCTGGTTGCTGTTACCGAGGTCACCTGCGTTATCTCCAACATGACTATGCCTGAGCAGTACCTCTCCATCGTGGTTCCCGGCCGTATGTACGCCGAGGAGTACCGCAAGATGGGCCTGCATCCTTCCGTTCTGTCCTCCGCTCTGGAGGGCGCCGGCACTGTTACCTCCGCTCTGATCCCCTGGAACACCTGCGGTGTGTACATCTCCGACACCCTGGATATCGGCGTGGAGCAGTACGGTATCTTCGCCATCTTCAACTGGCTGATGCCCATCATCAACTGGCTGTGTGCCGCTCTGGGCCTGACCCTGAAGGATATGGACAACAAGCCCTACAAGCGTCAGAAGGCTGTGAAGGCTTAATTTACGCGGTTTAAAGGAACGAACATATGAGCCAACCAAGTTATGAATATCCCCACGTGGAGATCGACCTGGGAAAGCTCAAGGAAAACCTGGCAGCGCTCCAAGAGCGCTGCCAGGCTTCTTCTATCGGGCTTTCCGGGGTGGTAAAGGGGTTTCATGCCCTGCCTGAGGCAGTCAAGGTCTATGAGGAGGTTGGGGTGTCCAGCATCGCCTCCTCCCGCATGGACCAGCTGCGCGGGCTGAAGGAGGCGGGGATCCGGACTCCGCTCATGCTCATCCGCATTCCCATGCCCAGCGAGGTGGAGGAGGTGGTGACCTGGTCGGACATCAGTCTGAACAGCGAGCTCTCCGTTCTGCGGTTGCTGAATGAGGCGGCCCGAAGCCAGGGAAAGATCCACAAGGTGATCCTCATGGTGGACCTGGGCGACCTGCGGGAGGGCTTCTGGGACTGGGACGAGCTGGTGGCTGCCGCTGTGGAGGTGGAGCGGGACATGCCTGGACTCCATCTGCTGGGGGTGGGTACCAACCTGGGGTGCTACGGCTCCATCCAGGCCACTCCGGAGAAGATGCACGACCTGGTGGCCGCCGCCGAGCAGGTGGAGAAGGCCATCGGCCGGAAGCTGGAGGTTATCTCCGGCGGCGCCTCTTCCTCCATCCATATGGTGCTGGACGGTACCATGCCACCCCGGATCAACCACCTGCGGGTGGGGGAGGGAATCCTTCTGGGTAGCATCTGGGGCTGCAATATGGACTTTATGCATAAGGATATCATGGTCCTCCGGGCCCAGGTCATCGAGTCCAAGGTAAAGCCCTCTCACCCGGTGGGCGAGCTGTCCGTGGACGCCTTCGGCCGTACCCGAACCTATGTGGACCGGGGCCACCGCCTGCGCTGCCTGCTGGCCATGGGTCGGGTAGACTACGGAGAGAGTGACGACCTCATTCCACGGGAGCCGGGCATCAAGGTGCTGGGCGCCTCCTCCGACCATACCATTTTGGATGTGGAGGGCGCTACCCGGCGGCTGAAAACCGGGGATGTGCTGGAGTTTGACTTGTGCTACGCCACTATGGTATACTTAACGGGCAGTAAAAGCGTCCACATTTATTACAAGAAGGAAACGTAACTCTCGGGCGGCTTTTAGCCGCCCGGTTTTTATGAGAGGCGAGTATCATGCACAACGAACTGACCCAAAAAGATCTGGAGCTTATGCGCAAGGAGCTGGACCACCGGCGCATTGTCCTGCGCCCCCAGCTGCTGGAAGCGGTGAAGGAGGCCCGGGCCTTCGGCGATTTGAGCGAGAACTTTGAGTACAAGGCGGCCAAGCAGGAGAAAAACCGCAACGAGAGCCGCATCCGCTTTCTGGAGAATATGATCAAGACTGCTGTAGTCATCTCCGACCAGTCGGGCAGCGACCAGGTGGGGCTGTACGATAAGGTCACCGTCTATATGGAGGACGACGACGAGGAGGAGGTCTACCAGATTGTCACCACCATGCGCCAGGACGCCCTGAAGGGGCTCATCAGCAAGGAGTCCCCGGTGGGGCGCTGCCTGCTGGGCCGCCGGGTGGGGGACCGGGTACACATCCAGGTCAATGAGAACTACGGCTATGACGCGGTGATCCGCGCCATTGAAAAGGGCAGCGACGACGGGGAGATTCCTCTCAACCGCTACTGAACCATAAAAGGGACCGGAGCCATGGCTCCGGTTCTTTTTTGGCGCAAACTGGGAGGTGCAGGAGCGTTGACAGGAACGGCTTGGAATGGTACAATCACATAAATTAGTGTAAGCTAACTTTAGAAAACAAGATTGGAGGTGTCCTTTGGACCATCAAGTGTTATTTGCGTTTGTTCTCACCCTGCTGGCTGGCCTGAGCACCGGTATCGGCAGCGGCATTGCCTTTGTGTGCCGCAGCACCAACCGGAAGTTTTTGTCTGTCTCGCTGGGTTTTTCGGCCGGTGTGATGATCTATGTCTCCCTGGTAGAAATCATGGGAGAGGCCCGGGAGGCCCTGGTGCGGGAGCTGGGCACCCGCCCGGGAAGCTGGGCCACGGTGGCGGCCTTTTTCGGCGGCATGCTGGTGATTGCTGTGATTGACAAGCTGATTCCGGAGGAGGAGAACCCCCATGAGGTCAAGAGCGTGGAGGAGGAAGAAGCCACCAACGCCGGCCGGCTGATGCGCATGGGCGTGTTTACCGCCCTGGCCATCGCCATCCATAACTTTCCCGAGGGGCTGGCCACCTTTGTCTCTGCTATGCAGGAGCCCGGCCTGGCCATCCCCATTGTGGTGGCCATTGCTATCCACAATATCCCGGAGGGAATTGCCGTTTCCGTACCCATCTACCAGGCCACCGGTTCCCGGAGCAAGGCCTTCCGCTACTCCTTCTTGTCCGGTCTGGCCGAGCCTTTGGGGGCGCTGCTGGGCTGGTTAGTATTGCGGCCCATTATGAACGACACCGTGTTTGGGGTGCTGTTTGCCGGGGTGGCGGGAATTATGGTGTTCATCTCCTTTGACGAGCTGCTGCCCGCTGCCCGGGAGTATGGAGAGCACCACCTGTCCCTCTATGGCCTGATCTCTGGTATGGCGGTCATGGCAGTGAGCCTGCTGCTGTTTTTGTAACTATATCGAAAGAGCAAGGGGTGCGCGGTGTCAGCCGCGCACCCCTTACCGTTTTGTTACCAGTTTTGGCCCAGGAAAACAAGAAGATCCTGAAGAAATTTGGGCGCGCTGTGGGCGGCCGCCCGAATGGCAGCTTCCACCGCCGCTGGGTCGGCGTTCCGGCCAAAGGTCAGCGCCCCCTCTGCCGCTTCTCCGATGGCCAGCGGAGCTTGAGCCGAGCCGCCAATGGCGACCTTGGAGGCGATGGCCCCGCCGCCCGCGGCGTACACGCCAAAGGCGCCGCCCCCCATAGCGAACAGTCCCACCGCTCCGCCGCCGAAGGCGAGAAGGCCCACAGCCAACCCGCCGATGGCCAGAGCACCCATGGCCCAGCCCCCCAGGGCAAACAGCAGGCCAAAGGAGAGCCCGCCCACGGAGAACAGACCGAAGGAGAAGCCGCCCAGGGTGAACACGCCCAAAGCCACGTTGCCGATGGCCAGGATGCCCTTGGCCACACCCATCCCCCGATGGCCCAGCCGGATGTGGACCAGAGGCAGACCGAATAGGGTGCGCTTGCTCTTGTACTCGTAGTGGAACGCGGAGTAGTAGTTGTTGACGATGGTGGTGGGGGCCGGGGCGGGGGAGACCCGGGCCTCCTGTCCGGTGACCAGATAGTCCAGGGACACATTGAAGTACCGGCCCAGCGCAGCCAGGTTGTCCAGGTCGGGGCGGGAGGTCCCCGCCTCCCATTTCTGTACCGCCTGACGGGATACCCCCAAAAGATCGGCCAGCCCCTCCTGGGACAGCCCGGATTGTTTTCTCAGCTCATAGAGCCGCTGTTGAAATTCCATTTCCAGCCCTCCGAAACAAAGAGTAGTCAAGGGCCCTTGACGGTGTTTAGGATAGCAAAAAGCGGGCAGCAGTGCAACCTAAAGTGAGATACAATTTGACAACCAGCGGTTGCAATGGAAAAAACAGCGTGTTTTTGCAACAAAAAAGGAGGGAACCAGAATTCTGGTTCCCTCCTGATATTCAGGAATTACTCCTTCTCAAAGACATCCTTGCCCATGCCGCAGATGGGGCAGACCCAATCCTCAGCGACCTGCTCCCAGGGGGTGCCGGGAGCCACGCCGTGCTCGGGATCGCCAACCGCGGGATCATAGACATAGCCGCAGGGGCAGACATACTTATCCATGTTCGTTCTCCTTTTTGTTGGAAGATTAGCCGAAGTAGCGCTTCAGCAGGCCCTCGAAAGCCTTGCCGTGACGGGCCTCGTCGCGAGCCATCTCATGCACGGTGTCGTGGATGGCGTCCAGGTTGTGCTCCTTGGCCATCTTAGCCAGCTCGAACTTGCCGGCGGTCGCGCCGTTCTCGGCGTCCACACGCATCTCCAGGTTCTTCTTGGTGGAGTCGGTCACGACCTCGCCCAGCAGCTCGGCAAACTTAGCAGCGTGCTCAGCCTCCTCATAGGCGGCCTTCTCCCAGTACAGGCCGATCTCGGGGTAACCCTCACGGTGAGCCACACGGGCCATAGCCAGGTACATACCAACCTCGGTGCACTCGCCCTGGAAGTTCTCGCGCAGGCCCTGCATAATGGCCTCGGGAGCGCCCTGAGCCACGCCTACCACGTGCTCAGCAGCCCAGCTCTTCTCACCGGCCTGCTCCACGAACTTCTCCTTGGGAGCCTTGCAGATGGGGCAGAAATCGGGAGCCTCGGCGCCCTCGTGAACATAACCACAAACAGAACAAACAAACTTCTTCATGATAAAACGTCCTCCTCAAAATGTTTTGATTGCATACATGTTTTGCATTTTCCGTAAAAAGTAAGCTCATGGCGTTCCACCTGGAAGCCATATTGGGACTGCACGGCTTGGCTTAGGTTGGCATCCATCGGGATCTTCTTGAGATCGATGACCGCGCCGCAGCAGGTGCAAACAAAGTGACTGTGGGGGGTGGTATCCGCGTCGAAGCGCTCCTGACCGTTGACCACGCCCACGCTTTGCACGGTGCCCTGCTGCTGGAAGAAGAGCAGGTTGCGGTAAACGGTCCCCAGACTCAGGTCTGGGTGAGTGGCCTTTAGAGTTTGGTAAAGCCACTCGGCAGAGGGGTGCGCGTCGGTTTGACGCAGCGCGGTCAGGATGGCCTCCCGCTTTTTGCTGTATCGAGTGGTTCGCTCCAAAAAGCCGCCTCCTTCCTTAACAGTAGTAATTCTTGTTTGCAAGATGATAATACCACAGTCCAAAGAAGTTGTAAAGAGGAAAATCACATTTTTTGAAAAAATTTTTCCTCAGGGCTTCAGGGCTCATCCCGCCGCAGAGCTTTGAGTACCGAGGCCTCCACCCGGTCGCCGTATTTCATGCCCAGCAGGAACAGGGCTGCACCGGCCACGCCAATGAGAGCCATGCCCCACATGGGGATGGAGAAGGAGGCGCCTCCCAGGGCGCTGGCAAACAGCAGGCCCCAGGGACGGGTAAGCAGAGCGATGACCACAAAGCGCCGCAGGGAGATGGAGGTGAGTCCGGCCAGGATGCACAGCAGGTCGTCGGGGAAGAAGGGGAAGAGAAACGCCAGCACCAGAAAGACGTCGGTCTTGGCGTGGATCACATCCAGGTACTTGGCGGATACCCGCTCGCCTACCACTCGATTAACAAAAGACTGCCCCAGGTTCCGGGCCAGTACAAAGACCAGGATGGAACCCAGCAGCACCGCGGCAAAGGTGAGGAAAAAGGAGAGCCAGGTGCCAAACAGCACGCCCCCTACCAGGGCGGTGATGTTGCTGGGGATGGGGGCCAGCACCACCGAGAGAAACTGCACCAGGAAAAAGCACAGATGGGAGTAGGGAGCAAAGCGCTGGATATACGCCTGCATAGACTCCTGGGAGGAGGCGGCGGTAAAAAAGTCGCTTTGCCAGAGAAACACTCCGCCGCCCAGAAGCAGCAGAAGGACTGCCGCCAGAGAGAGATACTTGCCCGCTTGCTTCATGTGGGAAAACCTCTTTCTCTCTTAGTTCAGACAGGGAAACGCCAAAGCGCCCTTGCCGTCCCACTTAACATACCACACAGTTATTGAAAAATTGCGAATGGATTCTTAAAAATCCATAAAGGAACAAAAAAATCCCTCCGGCCCGGCCGGAGGGATTTTTGAAATTACAGAAGAATGATGCCCGAGGCGTCGCAGGCACGCAGGGTGTCCTCGTCCCACAGGGAGACCTGAACCTCGCCGATGTGGGCCTTGCCCAGCAGCAGCATGGATACCCGGGACTGGCCGATGCCGCCGCCCATGGTCAGAGGCAGCTGGCCGCTGAGGAGCATCTTGTGGAAGGGCAGCTCCCGCCGCTCGTCGCAGCCGGCCAGGGTAAGCTGACGGTCCAGGGACTCGGGGCTGACCCGGATGCCCATGGAGGACAGCTCGATGGACTGACCGTTGACACTGTCCCAGCACAGCAGGTCGCCGTTCAGGTTCCAGTCGTCGTAGTCGGGGGCGCGGCCGTCGTGGGGCTTGCCGGATTTCAGCTTGCCGCCGATGCCCATGAGGAAGGTGACGGGGTGATCCTTCACAAAGGCGTGCTCCCGCTGCTTGGGGGTGAGGTCGGGGTAGAGGTCCTCCAGCTCCTGGGTAGTGATGAAGGTGATCTCCTCGGGGATTTCAGGCAGGACGCACAGCTGGGGGAACACGGAGCGCAGGAAGGACTGGGTGTCCCGCAGGGCGCCCACGATGTCACGCACCGTGGCCTTCAGGTAGTCCACCGTGCGGTCCTGGGCCTCGATGATCTTCTCCCAGTCCCACTGGTCCACGTAGGCGGAGTGGAGGTTGTCCAGGTCCTCGTCCCGGCGGATGGCGTTCATATCGGTGTAGAGGCCCTCACCCACGGAGAACTGGTAGCGGTAGAGGGCCATCCGCTTCCACTTGGCCAGGGAGTGGACCACCTGTGCGTCCCGCCCGGCGTCGGGAATGTCGAAGGAGACGGCCCGCTCCACGCCGTTGAGATCGTCGTTCAGGCCGGTGGAGGCCTCCACAAACAGGGGGGCGGAGACCCGGCGCAGGTGCAGCGCGCCGCCCAGCGTATCCTCAAACAGGCGCTTGAGCAGGCCAATGGCCTTTTGAGTGTCATAGAGGTTCAGACAGGGGGCGTACCCCTGTGGAATGACCGTTTGCAGCATAAAAAGGCTCCCTTTCCACGCAGTTGCGCAATACTGTACCACATTATACAGGAAAAGCGCTCCGGGGGCAAGGGAGGAAACGGGGGAAAGAAGCAATAAATATTTCTTATAGAAAAATAAATAAGTATCATTTTACCTGATGGAAATTTTACGGTATGATAGGGGAACCCATCCGAAAGAGAGGAAGTATGACATGAAGCACTGGAACGAGAGAGGGACCGGGCTGCTGCTGTGCCTGTGCATCGCCATTCCCTGCTGGATGCTGGGCCGGGCGCTCCCGGTCATCGGCGGGCCGGTGTTCGCCATCCTGGCGGGCATGGCTATCGCCCTGCTTGTCCGGGATAAGGGCCGGGCTCAGGCGGGCATCGCCTACACATCAAAAACAATCCTGCAATATGCCGTGATCCTGCTTGGCTTCGGACTGAATCTGTCGGAGGTCGCCAAGGTGGGCGTTCAGTCCCTGCCCATCATCCTGTCCACCATCACCACCTCCCTGGTGGTGTCCTTCCTTCTGCACAGGCTGCTGCATATCCCCTCCAACATCTCTACCCTGGTGGGAGTGGGCTCATCCGTCTGCGGCGGCTCCGCCATCGCGGCCACCGCCCCGGTCATCGGCGCGGACGACGAGGAGATCGCCCAGTCCATCTCGGTCATCTTCCTGTTCAATGTGGCGGCCGCCCTCCTGTTCCCCACCCTGGGCGGCCTGCTGGGTCTAGGAAACGAGGGCTTCGGACTCTTTGCCGGCACGGCGGTGAATGATACCTCCTCCGTCACGGCCGCTGCCGCGGCCTGGGACGGAATGCACCCCGGGGCCAACACCCTGGACACCGCCACCATTGTCAAGCTCACCCGCACTCTGGCCATCATCCCCATCACCCTGGCGCTGGCTCTCCGGCGCACCGCCCGGGCCAGGCGGGCAGGCGGCGCGGGGGAGGGAAGCTTCTCTCTCCGGCGGGTGTTCCCCTTCTTTCTGCTGTTCTTCATGCTGGCCTCTCTGATTACTACGGGGGCGTCCCTGGCAGGAGTGGACGCAGCGGCCTTTGCTCCTTTTAAGGAGCTGTCCAAGTTCTTCATCATCATGGCCATGGCGGCCATTGGGCTCAATACCGATCTGATCAAACTCGTTAGGACCGGCGGCAGACCCATTCTGATGGGCTTGTGCTGCTGGGCGGCCATCACGGCAGTGAGCCTGGGCATGCAGTACGCGCTGGGCCTCTGGTAAAGAAAACGCGCACCCGAATGGCTTCGGGTGCGCGTATTCAGCGGTGCTCCAGCCACAGCTTTTTTCGGGCGCGGAGCACGAAGCAGATGAGCCGAACGACCCAGTCCCCCACCATGGCCAGCCACACGCCGATGGCGCCCAGGCCGAAGTGGAGGCCCAGCAGATAGCTGCCCCCCACCCGCACCACAAGCATGGAGGTGATGGAAATGACCATGGGCACCCTCACGTCACCGGCGGCCCGCAGGGCGTTGGGCATGGTGAAGGCCAGGGGCCAAAACAGCATTGCGCAGCCGTTGTGGATGAAGATGAGCACCGCGGCGTACCACTGGGTCTCCGGCGTCAGGCTGTAGAGGCGCAGGATGAGGGGCAGACCCAGCAGCAGCGCAGCGTTGAGCCCCCAGGTACACAGGTAGGTGAGCTTGACCAGCCGCTTGGTGTAGGCGCGCACCTGATCCCAGTCTCCGGCCCCCACACACTGGCCCACCACGGTGATGAGAGCAAGGCCCAGGGCCTGGCCGGGAATGACGCCGAAATTGTCGATGTTGTTAGCCACGGCGTTGGCGGCGGTCTGGGCCGTGCCGAAGGTGGAGATCAGGCTCACCAGCAGCACCCGGCCCAGTTGAAAGAAGCTGTTTTCCAGGCTGTTGGGCACGCCGATGCGGAGAATCTGTGCCATGACCGCCGGTTCGAATCGGAAGCGGAGCAGGCCGGACACCCGCACGGGGTTGCGCCGGCCGTGGAGCAGGGCCAGCATGAGTCCGGCGGCCGCGATGCGGGACAGCAGGGAGGAGAGGGCCACGCCCGCCACACCCTGGTGGAACACGAACACAAAGACAGCGTTGCCCGCAATGTTCTGCCCGTTCATGTAGGCGGAGACGCACATGGAGGCCTTGGAGTTGCCCATGGCCCGCAGCAGGGCGGCGCAGCCGTTGTAGACGGCGATGAAGGGATAGGAGAGGGCGGAGATGACAAAGTAGGTGACGGCCCCCTCCATCACCTCCGGCTCCACTTGGCCGAACAGCAGGCCCAGCAGCCCTGCCTTGCAGAAAAGCACCAGAACCATGATCCCCAGGGCAGCGGCGGTGACGATATACAGAAGTTGGTTGGCTGCCCGGTTGGCCCGCTCCAGGTTTTGGGCGCCGATGGACTGGGCGCACACCACCGCGCCCCCGGTGGCCAGGGCGGCAAAGATGTTGATGATCAGGACGTTGATGAGATCCACCAGCGCCACGCTGGAGACTGCGGCCTCTCCGGCGGAGGAGACCATCATGATGTCCGCCATGCCCACCATGACGGCCAGAAACTGTTCGATAATTAAGGGCAGAATGAGCCTGCGCAGGGCCTGCTTGCTGAACACGGGACAATCCTCTTTTCTCTTTGTGGCTGTGTTCCAGTATAGCCGATCCAACCCGGGCGGGACAAGAGGCAAAACACACGGAATCCCTTGCCATTTTTGACGGATGGGGGTATAATTTGGCCCAGGAAATGCGATAAAACCAACCGAGGAGGAGACCATGGAAAAGATTCAGATGACTACCCCGCTGGTGGAGATGGACGGGGACGAGATGACCCGCGTGCTGTGGCAGCAGATCAAGGACGAGCTGCTCCTGCCCTACATCGACCTGAAAACCGAGTATTACGACCTGGGCCTGCCCGAGCGGGAGCGGACGAAGGACCAGGTGACCGTGGACTCCGCCGAGGCCACCAAGAAGTACGGCGTGGCGGTCAAGTGCGCCACCATCACCCCCAACGCCCAGCGGGTGGAGGAGTACCGGCTCTCCCAGATGTGGAAGTCTCCCAACGGCACCATCCGCGCCATCCTGGACGGCACCGTGTTCCGCGCCCCTATCATGGTCAGGGGCATCTCCCCGGTGGTCAAGACCTGGAAGCATCCCATCACCATCGCACGCCACGCCTACGGCGACGTTTATAGGTGCACCGAGTACCGGGTGCCCGGCCCCGGCAGGGCCGAGCTGGTGTTCACCGGCGCGGACGGGAAGGAGGAATTCCGCCAGACCGTCTACGACTTTGAGTGCTCCGGCGTGCTCCAGGGGCAGTACAACAAGGACAGCTCCATCGCCTCCTTCGCCCGTTCCTGCTTCCAGTACGCCATTGACACCAAACAGGACCTGTGGTTCGCCACCAAGGACACCATCTCCAAGCAGTACGACCACACCTTCAAGGACATCTTCCAGGCCATCTTCGACGCCGAGTATAAGGCCGCCTTCGACGCCTTGGGCATCGAGTACTTTTATACGCTCATCGACGACGCGGTGGCGCGGGTGATCCGCTCCCAGGGCGGCTTCATCTGGGCCTGCAAGAACTACGACGGCGACGTGATGAGCGACATGGTTTCCACCGCCTTCGGCTCCCTGGCCATGATGACCTCTGTGCTGGTGAGCCCCGACGGCAAATATGAGTATGAGGCCGCCCACGGCACCGTCACCCGCCACTACTACAAGTATTTGAAGGGGGAGGAGACCTCCACCAACCCGGTGGCCACCCTCTTTGCCTGGACCGGCGCCCTGCGCAAGCGGGGAGAGCTGGACGGCATTGACGCTCTGGGGCAGTTTGCCGACAAGCTGGAGGCGGCTGCCATCGCCACCATCGAGGGGGGCACCATGACAAAGGATCTGGTGGGCCTGTGGGATGGGGAGATCCCCGCCAGGGGTGTCACCTCCCTGGAGTTCATCCGGGCCATCCGGACCGAGCTGGAGAAAATGCTGTAATTCAAATCGCGGGAGCGTTCCCGAAACCGTCTTCCCTCGTACGAGGGAGGACGGTTTTTTTGAAATAAAGAAAAATGCATTGACTAAAATAAATTTCAGTGATATAATCTGCACAGAATCAAAAATAGAGGAGGACGATTTCTTATGAACATTATCCAGACAAAAGGGGCGCCCGCCGCCATTGGACCCTATTCCCAGGGGATTTCCACCGGAAAGCTTCTGTTTACCTCCGGCCAGCTTCCGGTGAATCCCGCCGACGGGGCCATGCCCGAAGGCATCGCCGCCCAGGCAGAGTGGAGCTGCAAAAATGTGGGCGCTATTCTGGAGGCTGCTGGCTCCGGTTTTGAAAAGGTGGTCAAGACCACCTGCTTCCTGGCCGACATCGCCGACTTTGCCGCTTTCAACGAGGTATATGCCAGGTATTTTACCTCCAAGCCTGCCCGCTC
>ENA-UPXC01003026-UPXC01003026.1-human-gut-metagenome-genome-assembly--contig:-NODE-3026-length-18267-cov-4.107587_pt1 | contig 18267 bp, 27 predicted proteins | sample MGYA00250047_ERZ773371 | MGnify/ENA primary metagenome ERZ773371 (study PRJEB29103, sample SAMN06111975) | human gut metagenome | biome: human gut; feature: ankylosing spondylitis patient; material... | reverse complement strand
TCCTGCGCGGCAACGATGCCGTTGATCATTTCGCCAAGACCTCCCTCCACAGAGCCCTCCAGTTCAGTCACCTCAGCCTGCGTCAGGTTGAAGTAAAAATCCTCCTTGCGAGTGGTACCGTTGTAATCGGTATAAGCGATAGTTTTCTTAAGCATGATGCTTTCTCCTTTCAAAAATTAAAGAAAGCGGAACCCTCGGTGAAGAGAGCCCCGCTTGTCCATTGTTCGATTAGCCCGCAGCCTTCATGATCTCAATGATCTTCTCAGGCGTCGGGAGAGTGGGTTCAGCTTCATCCGTGCCATAGAGCAGCTCTTCCAGCTTGGTGAGTTGCACCTTGTTGGTCTTGGTGGAGTCGATGACGAAATGTGCTGTCGGCTTGAAGCCGGGGACTTCCACAGGAGTGGTGCTCAGATCCCAGCTCATGGACGCAGCCTCGGGGCTGTCGTTCACAGTCTGGTTGTTCTTCTCAGAGGGAGAAGCCTGTGCACCGTAAACCAAGTGGATCTTATAACCAAAGTTCGTGCCGACCGTGTCATTGCCGATCAGGGTACGATAGCTGAAGCCGAACATCTTGCGGTCCTGCTGGGCGATGGTAACGCCGGGGGCAACCTCAACGCAGCCGTTGCAGGCCTCGAACTCGGGGGGATAGGTGTACGCTTCGATGGTGGCGCCGAAATCCTCAGCAGACATCAGGTTCAGATACTTGATGTTATCCGCCCAGACTGGATTGGGCTCACCGCCAGAGGGGTTCTCGTTCACGGCACTCAGGCCGTTCCAGGCAACGCCGTTGGCGTAGTTGTTGTCCTCACCCATCGGGAACAGGACACCGTGATCGACGCCGGTCTCATACAGACGCTCGCCGATCTGATCCCATTTGATCTTACTCATTGCTGTTTCCTCCTTTTAAGGTTAGAAATATAGGTTGAACACATCATGGTTCAGATTGTCTGCGGTATAGTGCCGCTCATGACTGCATAGCGGAAGTGCGGCGATCTTTCTCGGTAAATCGCTGTCAGGATTTCTGTAAATCGCCGTCACCTGATACCTGTCATGAAGAAGATAGGGAAGATTATCCGCAAAGTTCGGCTCGATGCGGCTGCGCTCATACACGATGCAGTCGTACCGCATGGCTTTGCTTTCAGGAGGCTGAAAGTACACACGACACTTTTCGCCTCGGTCGGGGCATCCAAGAATGTCAGATAGAGTCTTCTGAAGAAGCAGTCTCTCCATTGTAGATACCTCCGATCGTCAGGATCAGTCTTGGATAATGGACTTCAACATTGGAGATCTTCCAATTTGCCCCCATAAAGCCAACATACCGCATTCGGTGGAAATTCTGGTTGGCAAACGGATCGGCGACTATGCTGATCTCATTCGCAACATTGATGTCGTCATTGAGCGTTTCCGATGACTGAAGACGCCTGGTGTTACGGGTCAAGTCTCCGAAGTACATCCGCTCCGTGATCTTTTCCACATATACACCAGGCGCCGTTTCCACCGTTTCAGCATAGCCTACCGGTCCATAAAATTTTGCCATTTTGAATTTTCCCCCTTAGGGGGCGTCGTGACCGGCATCCTCGGTCTGGCCGGAAGAGGCCTTCACGGGCTCTTCCAGTGCGATAGCAGACCACAGTCTGGTCAGCGCGCCGGACAGACGAGTCTCGATCAGGTACTTCTCCTGGTTGAAGTCGATGTCGAACTGGTTGAATCGGGTGATCTCGCCGCCCTTGGTGGCGCCGACGGTGTAGTCGCTCAGGTTGACGAAGATACCCAGCAGGTTATGCTTCTTGCCGGTCTTGTCGGTGCGGGCCAGACCCTCGAACTGCTCAGCAGTGTGCAGCTCGTTGATGTTCAGCGCGGCAGCCAGATCAGCCTTGGAGTTGTAGATGCGGCGACCATTGGTGTCGCGGGCCAGCAGCATCACATTCACCAGATGCGGCGTGCAGAAGAAATCGGGAGTGCCGGTGCCCTTGAACTTCTCGCGGGAGTAAAGGGCAGCCGTGATGATCGCCTCGGCGTAGATGTAGTTCTCGCCGAAACGGGAAGCGGTGCCGGTACCCTGAAGTTCGTTGCGGGCAGCCTCGATGTCCACATCATAGTGGATGGTGTAGAGATCGTCGTCATTCCAGATAGAACGGACATGCTCCTCAGAGATCTTGTGCTCATCCGCCTCATCGCGACCGTCACCGATCAAGATAGCAGTAGCGACCTCTTCCAGCAGAGTCTGACGCATCACACCGTACTGGTACTCGACCACATCGAAATCGGTGATGTCGATGATGTCATCGCGGTGCATGGAGTCAGTGATGTAGATGGTCTGCGGATCGGTGGTGCGCTTCATCAGCTTCATGTTGCCGGAAGGAACCTTCTTCTTACCCTTCTGGTAACCATGCGCGCGGATATCATCGCCGCGGGCATCCATGTTGCGGGTACGGATACGGCTGATAGGGCTCTTGTGGACCTTGTTCATGACCACATTGACCCAGCCCTGGTCACGGGTGATGAGCTCAGGAGCGCCGGTGCGCAGATCCTTATACTCAGGGAACAGGGCCTCGATGTCGTCAATACCGTGCTTCAGAGTATCGTTATGCTGCTCGGCGTAGAGCTTCATAGCCCCCTGAAGAGTGCCGACGCTCTTGAGCTTGGCACTGGCGATGATCTCAGTCTGAGCGGAATGGCTCAGGGTGGTCGCCTGATTGTCCTCAGGCTTCTCGAAAACATTGCGTTTCATAGTCTTGTCTCCTCCTTCGGATTTGTCAGAATGTTCGATGTGGCCGTCGTCCTTCTTCTCTTCGCCATCATCGTCGTCAGAATCGCTGTGGGCCATAGCATTGGCGAGCAGAGCAACCACAACGGTCTTCTGCTTTTCAGTCAGGCTGTTGATGACATCTTCAATGGTGTCGCCATCTTCGGTGCCTTTCTTGTCGCCATCGGCGGACTTCTTGCCGTCATCGGCAGAGTCATCAGCTTTGCCTTCATCTGCATGGGCGAGCGTGATAGGTTCGTTGGCACAGAAGATGACTTCCTGCTCAGCGCCCTCTCCATGAGCAAGATCGACAAAGTCGATGAATGCTCCGGGATTTGCACCAGCGACCACAAGACTCAGCTCCTTGATGTCACCATGCATCACATTTCCGCCCTGCTGCTTCAGGCCGTTGGCATAGATGGACAGGGAATCCACATCTCCATGCTGCACGATCAGCTTAGCAGCCTTACCGGCAGCAGTTTCGTTGAATGTGCAGTAAGCGTAAACGCCATCCTCGCGGTTTTCCAGCAGCGCATGGCCCAGAATATTGGTCGGGTCGTCATGCTGGTGATTCCATACGAGGGGGACGATCTTTCCGTCGCAATGCGCAAACGCATCACGGCGAATGGTGCGGCCATCACTACACACAAGGTCGTTGCGCGTCGCCCAGCCGCTGAAGTCGTACTTAAGTTTCTTCTTCATTTTGATTGTTGTCCTCCTTCGGTGTTGATGCCGGCGTGCTTTCCGCCGGTGCGCTCAGATTGCTGTTGCGCAGCTCGTCCGCCTTTGGGTCGGAAGAAGGCTTCATGCCGATCTTCTGCCGGATCTCATTCGAGGTCATGACCTCGTTGCGGGTGAACTTGTCAGTCATCTCAGCGATCTTATCGACAGGCACCAGCTTGAAGGGATCTCGGAAGAACAGGATGGACTGCTTTTGCGACCGAGCAGTTTTGGTGAGGAATTTCCTCTTGATCTCATCAACGATGGCAGAGAGAATCGGCTCAACAATTCGAGTCAGGTAGTTCTGCATCGTCTTGTCGTCGGCAGAGCCATCCAGAATGCCCTGGGTCAAACCTAACTGGCTGTAAAGCATACTCGTCAGGTATTCGATCTGGGACATCAGGTTGTTCTCGACGGGGCGATTCAGTTGGACCACATGCTCAGTTCCGTCAGTGTACGCAACACCGTATTTGGAGCTGGCTAACTGGTTCTCGATATCTTGTCGGCGCAATTCCGCCTGTTGACGACGTGATTCTGTCTTGATGACATACGGCAACTGAATGATGAGGTTCAGCTTTCCGGAACTGTTCTGCTCGTCAATGGCGTCCAGCAGGTTCAGCTTTCGGATAAGCCGCTGCATCGTAGAGTTCGGTTCATTCATGACAGCATAGAAAGGATTCTCCACAATGCCGACGGTGCTCTTGGGGACAAGAATGTCCTCTTTCTCACCGCGCTGGTCATTGTAGACGCGAACTTTCACATGCTGCGGGAACCATTCAAGAATCTTGCCGGTCCGCATCGTCTCGATGTCAATGCCGCCGGTTTTCTCAGGATCAAAGTTTGTATCGACAGGGATGATAGCAACGCAGCCCTCGTCCAGCATCGACATAACAATGTCCTGCATAAAGGCCCTTCCTGTCTGGTCAACATTGGCTTCTACCGTTAAACAGTTATTAAGCCCGCTCTCGATGACCTCCTTGAATCGGTCGCTGCTATCCAGTCGCACATGCTGAACGGTCATAGATGAGACATCCAGCGCAATACGGTTATAGACCGAGGTAATGATCGAACGCTCATTTCCACGGCTGAAGAGTGGACGGTCGGGGCGATAACCGTAACTCGGCCCAATCGACATCCGAGAAACATAAGAATCTCGGTTCATGAATGTATTCCATGCGTGCTTTAGCCGCGTGGCAACTGTCATTTCCATTCGGAACTCATCACCTCCTTCGTGGCATAAAAAATCCGCAGACTATTAAAAGTCAGCGGTTTGATAAACGGTTATTTTTTACCAGATAAAGCACTTCGATAACTTGGGTATTGTTCTTTGTGAATTCATCCAATATTTCTCATTCGAACGCTTCCGGATTCCGCTTGTAAGCGATATAGGCATCCATCATAGCCGACACGGCGTCGATCTTCTGCTCATACCGCTTCTTCATCAGCTTCCGGTTTCCGTTGGTATCTTCCATGGCGATGCAGTTACCCATAGCATAGGTCATCAACTCTTCATCGAAGAGGAGCATCCGGTCTTCGGCCAGCTTCTTCAGCTCACCCAATGGAACGGACTCCGTCTTCGCGCCCTGAATGACTTTCTCAATGCCAAACGGGCCGTTCTCAGCCGCCCAGCGTTCCACAAACTCCTTGGCGTTGTATGGGTCATAACCAAAGCAGCGGACATCATACCCACAGGCAACGATGTACTCGTCCAAGTCCTCATAGACCTGCATCGGGTCCAGAACCGTTCCATCCAAAACGACAAGACTACCCTCATCCATAAACTGCTCATACTTATTACGCATAGCAGCGGGCAGCTTATTCAGCGTTCTGGAAGTAATGTAGTTTCTGGTCTTCACGCCAAAGGAACCATTACGCAGCGGAAACAAAAAGGTGAACGAACAGAAGTCGTCACCCTGAGAAAGGTCTCCGCCCAGCGCGCAGGCCATCTGCCAGTAATCGCGTTTGCGATGCGGCAGTGTCTCTTCGTAGGTGAAGTAATAGGTATAACCCTCCATCGGCAGTCCGAAACGCTTGGCAAGAATATCATTCCTTGCGGCAGGCGCTTTCTCGGCGCGTTCCACATCAAGCTGATAAGTCTCGTAACTTACCGTCTTTCCGATGTTCGGGTTCGCCTTCATCCACATCTCCGGATAGCCGACCTCGTCGACAGAGTCAAGCTTGTACCACCAGATCGAAACATGCGGGTTTGGATAATCCCCCTTGAGAATGCTCATAAGCTCCATTTTGATGGTGTCACCGGCGCCGTTACGAACAGTACCCTCCGAACTGGTGGCCACGATCAGATAGTCGTCCACCTTGGAAGCGCCCTGCTCGATAGCGCCGATAACATCCTCGCGAATGTCGCCGGAGAGCCACTCGTCTACGGTTGCGATCTTGCATCGAAGACCTTGCAGCTTGTTGATCGACATGGGGCGGATCTCAATAAGAGAGCCGGTCAGAAAGTTCTCAATGCCTTTCTTGGTCGAAGCCAACTTGACGCGGTTGGCCTGCGAACCGGTCGTATTCTGAAGTGAGCCTTGGGTCAGAAATTGGAATACGGGGCCGCGGGCTCTTGTGATGGCGGTGCGAATCGGTGACATGACCTCTTCGGCAAGCTTCATGGTTGGAGCCGTCGTGATCTGATGGGTCGTACTTGTATCCACATTCTCAAAGAATGATTGGATGCACGAGTCATAGATCGACTTAGCGGCACCTCGTCCGACGATCAGGTATTGCTTGTTCACAAGCCGCTTCTTGATCATCTTCTTGACATAGTGCCCGCCTCGTCCGTCCGCGTTCGGCTCATAGACCGTGCGCTCCACAAAGTAATACCAGCCGAATACCTGCTCGCCCCACAGCTTGAAGCTGTCAAGGAGGTGAAGATCGGAACCATCCGTCAGAGTCATCTCTGCCTCGCAATACTTGATCCAGCCCTCAACGGCTTTATCATCGTAATAGATTCCTGGATTTGCGATCAGATCGTCGATCCGGTTCATCTCCATCGAAATCTCTTTGCAGACAGGGATCTCACCCCGAATCACCGCTTCACGAAATTTCCCGTAATACCGGGGAACAGCAGTATTCGACAGGGCCATTCAGTATTACCCCGCCTTCTTCTGCAACTGCTGAATTGCGAGAGCAATGCTCAGAGCCGAGCTGCCGACAGCCAAAACCGTTCCGGCGTTGTCAAGCACATCGGAAAGATAGCGGCGGCCTTTGGACACCGACTCCTTGGCAAACAGATCGTTGTACTGCCGTTCCAAAAGCTCGCGGTTGATCTGGGCGCGAAGCTCCTTGTCGGTCTTCTTGCTCAGGTCCATCCGCTCTTTCTTCGCAGCCTTGCGGCTGTCCTGATCCATCTTCTTCGCCCGATTGACAAGTTCGGAAGTGGCATCCACAGCTTTCTTGGTCGACTCAAGCTTAGAGGGCGGGGTCGGCTTTTTCGTCAGATCCTTATATTTGTTTTCCAGAGATAACCGAGTGATTGCCTTTCTGAGGTCTTCATCTTTCATCTCTTTCACAGGATCTTTCTTCTCCTGCTGCTGAGCGCGGCGTTTTCCCTCAGAAGTGTAACTGCCGTCTGAATTCTGGAAACGGCGAACGCCCCATTTCTGGCCTTTGATACCATAGTGGCAAAGTTCATCCATTTTGACTTTCCTCCTCTCTTGCAGCATTATCGGCCGCCACGAAAAGCCGCCACTCAAACTCGCTGATCTGACTGTTCATCGCGTCAACAGCAGAGGAAGCGGTAGGCAGGTCGAAAAGCAACCGAACTTTAAGGTGCATATAAGATTTTACAAGGGCAAGCCGACCGGGGTCATCCTCCAGAAAGTCAGACCACTTTTCATCGGCCCCTGAAATGGCAAAGCCTTTCTTTGGGCCAACTCCCATCTGTCCAAGAATGGAAAAGACGGAGTTGATGTGCATGATGAGGTCGGCATCAAAGTGAGTGTAGCTCTCGTCAATTCCGAGAAGCTTCTTCACTGATGTCAGGATGCTTTCAGTCGTATCCATAGATGCACTCCTTACTTGGAAAGGGCAATGTACTTTCTCATACAAAAGCCCTCGACCCCATCAGAAGTGCGAACTTTGTAAAAGTCTTCCGTGGACGCATCCAAGTCAACGCATACCCGCGTCAGCGCGTCAATGACGACCGCAACATCTGCGTTGATGTCGGGCAGTTTACGCACATTCAGATAGAGACAGTCCGTAACAATACCGGAGCCAGTGTGCGGCTCATTGACCGCTTCTGCCTCAGTGCAGAGTTCCGTCACATCCTGACGCTTACCGCGAAGCTCCTGAATGATGTCCTGCTTGCGAGGATTATTCTGCATAGTCGGTTCCTCCTTTGGTTTAATGTTTCCAGGGACAGGTATCATTCCTTGTCCGCTGCGGTGGTTCGGTGAGCAACAGATTTTTGTCACCGTAGTGAATTGCCTGATGCGTCTCATGGGTCGTTGTGATGAGATACTCAGGGTCGAGCAGAATGTCTGTCCGTTCCAGAAGATCTCTCTGCCGAATCGGGTTCAGATGGTGAATGATGACCCGACCAAATATCTCATGACCTTCGATGCCAAGGTCGCAACCAAGATCTCTTGCAATCACCGTGTCTCGGATCTTCTTCCATTCCAGTGACCTGTAAAAGACCTGGTTCATATAACGGTCGAAGCCGAAAGTCGTTTCGCCGACGATGCCATCAAGCCGAAGATACTCAAAGCGATCTTCAAAGGTTGGAAGAAGAACAAGCTCTGAATAGCTTTTAATATTCATCCTCTTCGTCCTCCTGCCCCTGATAGCTCTTCATAGCCTTGGCCGCCTTGAGGTACAGATCCTCCATCTTGGCGGAGGACTCGATTGCTTCGGCCTTTGCCGCGGCAAGATCCCTCTGCTTCTCAAGCAATTCTTTTTCGATCTGGGCTCTGGTGGAGCCGAGTTTCAGAAAATGGGAAATCACCTGAGAGGAAGCAGTGCCGTTGCGCATTTGCTCTTCGGCAACATCAATGGCTAAGGCGATCAGTTGCTTCTCTCTTGCTTCAGGAGTAAGAGCCGCACGGGATTTAGGTACTTTCTCAGATGATCTTGCGGCCTTTGCCATCCTTGCCACCTCCTCTCGCTGTGTTTGATCATGGTATTCACTGTGTTTTACATCACTTATTTGGACTTTGAGACAGGGCTTGAAAGAACCCACAGAACTGACTGGCTGAACAAGTTGAAAGGAGAAATCCCCAAATAAAAGATGGAGGTAGAGAAAGCACTTGCATGACCCGGTCGTGGCGATTCCATGGAAAGAAGAACACATCAGGAGGTGAAATATCAGCCCTGTGGGCCCGTTCAAACCCTGTCTCGTCGCCCAAAACTCCCGCCGGCTGCCCCCGACCCCGAAAAACATTTTTCAAAAATATCCCCCGGAGAATTTTCAAAGACCGCCGCGATGCAGAGGGGGTGCTGTTTTTGCGACCCCCCCCTATACCTTTTGGAAAGCAAGGTAGTCTCGCTAAGCAAAAGGTGATTAGGAGTTAAAACTTATTGTGTTGCAAAAGCAGAGCCAAAGATAAAACCTCCCAATTTGAGCGAAAAAGACTGCTAAAGCCTTTATGCACTCACGGGAGGCGAATCCTTTGTGTCTGCTTTTACTTTTTTGTAGATCCCAAGTGGATCGTATTTGATGATGTCGTCAATGGCACGCTCAAGTTCCTGTTCGTTTTCAGCATCTGAAAGCTGATCAGAGGTCCTGGCTATACGGGCCAGGTAGGCGCAAGAGTGATAGCCTTTGCCTTCATCAAAGCGATACCAAGCATCGTACTGGGTAAAGGGATCATACGGATTGTCTGTCGTAGTTAGCGCGCATGATTGAGCCATTCTCTCTCACTTCCTTTCATGAATTCAGATACTTGGAAACGGCAGAAGTCGAAATTCCCAAAGCTTCAGCGATTTCAGCATTTGTGTGGCCAGAATTCGCCATTGCTTTGATTCTGCTAACGCGAGCATCGGACAACTGCGTTGTTCTTCTCGGCGTTGCTCGTTCTCTTACAGTTTTCGGTTCGGCATAACGCAAGATCTCGCTCAAGGTCGTGTCTGAAATTGCACCGGACTGAATTGCAGTCCATTCGCCATCGCTGATTGTAATGCGAGTTCGCTTTCCACTTGCACCAGTAGAATTTCTGGCATCACTAATGGCAGCACGACGGATCTTCGAGATCTCATCCTTGTCTGTGATATTGTTATCCTGAACTTTGGCTTTCACGCGAGCGTTTGCAATTCTCTGCGCTTCACGCTCAAGAGGAGCGTTCAACTGAGCCACCTTGAGAGCTGCCATAAGGCGGTTGACTTCAGGCTCAAAGGCCTTAGCCGCACTGGCAGAGCGTTTCAGAGTAGGGGTAGCCTTGTATTCAAGACGGGCCTTGTTGGCAAGGTCTTTCATCTTGTTGGCATAGTCGGCATAGGCCTCTTCCTGAAGCGTTCCAGAAGACATCGAACGAACATCATCAACTGCGAGAATGCGTTTAACCTTAGTGGTTGCCGCCACAGTCTTTCCGGTACGGGGGTCCACATAAGTTCTGCCGGACTCCTTGTAAACGACTTTTCCTGTCAGAGGATCAATGACACCGCTGCCCTGACGCTCCGGTACCTCAACATCCTGCTTTCTACGGGATAAGAGGGTAGAGGCGCCGCCATGGTGACCAGTCTCATCGTCAAAGCCTTGATACTTCTTCTTGAGCTCGGCGATACCATTGTCTTTCTCAGACTGCCGGTAGTCGAGCTTGTGCTTGGCTGCATCAATGACAACCATGCTGTGTTTGACCGCTCTTGCGATCTCAGGCTCAGTAGCTCCTTTCAGAGTCATGTCAGTAATGAGATTTGAAATCTCACCCATCTGTCTCTGTGTAGCAGCACCCTTTGCAAGGAGCCGAACGCCAGTCTTGCCCTCAGTCGAGTAATCAGTCTTAGGATCGAAGTCTTTCAAATCCTTAAGGGCGGGGGTAGATTGGATTTTCACCCTCCCACCGGTCGGAATGACAACGACCTGGTCGCCATCAAAGTCAGCACCAGAAAGACGCTCTGCAACCTTAGGGTTGATGCCAACAGCATCCCGAATGTTCTTTCCGAGAACGGAAACGGCAGTCGGGTTTTTGTTATTGACCGTAAGCTCAGGGATCTCAAAGGTACCACCATGCGGATAGCGAATTAGCACGACCTTTTCGCCATCACGATAGTTCGGGGCAAAGATCTCGGTCTCTTTCATCGCATTGAGCGGTAGTATGACCTGCGTGCTCTGACGAGGGAGAGCAGCCGCTTTCAGATGGACAGCAGCCGAGTCGCACTCATCCGCAAAGTCTAACAGGAGCTTCCGCTTTACGGTGGGATTGTTCAAAGAACAGATCTCAGAGAACTCGTCAGCAGCATCAGCGTAAGTCAAATCCAACTGCTTCTTGATAAGCTGGATGGGCTGCTTGGAAAGGAACTGGGAAGAAAGATTCTTACTCATCTTGTCCCAGTCGCCCTCTTCTTTCAGCTTGTTGATCGCAGAAAGCTTCTCATTGCCGTCGGCGTCGATATAGTGACTCTGGCCATTAGCCTTAATCAAGGCCCCAAAAGGGTTGTCAGGATCATCCTGAATTTTCTTCAGAACATCCATCTTAGGTGTTCCGGTATGCTTGTTGGTGTTAAAGACAATGTCTGCGCCATCGGGCATATCGTCAGAATACATCGCCATTCCTTTGAGGTAATGAGTACCATCCACAAGGATACGAACCTGAGCATAGTGAGAGTCTCCCAAATCAAGGTCAGCAACGCCGCGACGGATCTCAATGACACCGTCTTTCAGTGCGCCACCCTCATCGCCATAAAGGATCTTCACACGGCTGGAATCAATACTCGCCGGATACTCACGCTTATCCCAAGACTCGCCACCATCAGTAGAATGGTAGTCGCCAACAGACTTCACCAAATCAAGGTTCTGATAAACCTCTCTCTGGTCAATCTCAGGAACGGAAATAACGGGGGTGATCGTGCGTTTCTTCGGGTCGTTTACCTGGGGAACGCCGACGCCATAGCGGTTATAGCCCTCTGTTTCCAAAATGAAAAGAGCCTCTTGAAGAACACCGGTAGAAACGCCAAGCTGCCGCTCAACGCCGGTGCCTACATCAATGGCTCCTTTTTCCGCAAGCTCTTTCTTCAGAATCTCTGCCGTGGCTTGCGCCTTATTCTTATTGGCTGCCGTATTCTCATTCAGCAGTGCGCGAACAGAAGAGTCATTCGCATAACCGAGGATTGAGGCGATCTCATCCAGCGTCTTACCGTCTTCCCGCAAAGAACGGGCACGATCTGCCTGAAGAGCACGGCGTTCATGCTTTGCGACGCGAACCTGCATCCGCAAGTCAGTCGTCGAAAGATGAAGTTCATCAGCAATCTGTTTTTCAGTTTTGCCGAGCCGCTGAAGCTCTTCAACGCGAGCAAGAAAGTCTCCGCCATGTTGGTAAGGGTTATCACCGGAACCCCACGGATAGCGCCCAGAGCGCCGTTTGACGCCATAGTGCATCAGAATATCTTCCTCTACGAGGTCCATAGCTTAACCCTCCTCTTCTCTAATTTTGTTGATGACCTTGTCGGCTGTGATGATCCTGTCCATGATTGGCAGAATATCCTCAACAGTCGGCTTATGGTACAGAATTTGGTCGTGCTGGTAGATACGCAGTTCCATTTCAATGTCGGCTGGACGAATGTGATACTCCAAACAGAACAGAGCGGCATAGACCTCCAACTGTTCAATGTGAGCATCAATTTCTCCGGTCTTCAAATCATGGATGCGAAGAAAATTATTTCGGAAACAAATCGCATCGGTCGTTCCGAAACAGTTCGGGGAATAGTAGAGGATCTGTTCCGGCGTCATCTTATAACCGATAGCGTCATTCACATACATGTTCAGAGTCTTCTGAGACTTAGGAAGTTTCTGCCCCAAAAGAATACACTGAGCGGCGAATGCGTGAAGAACAGTTCCTTTCTGTGCTGCCAGAAATCTCACATAGGAGTCCGCGATTTTATCATCGGTGTAATTGATCCAGTGATACTTACTTGCACCAAGGAAGGCGTGCTGACCTTCAAGGTTGGAATGCCTGTTGAAGTTCATTCAATACCTCCTCTTTATTTTCCGGACACACAAAACGAGAGAATGACATATCGTTCATCTTCTCGACATAGTAGTCCTGATTTGGGCGCTTCTTAGCTGTCGCAGACCTCTTACATTCGAGGGAGGCCCACTTCTCGCCATAAAGAATCAACAGATCGGGAAGTCCCTGAATTTGGTCCATCTTGAAAACCATGCATCCAGGGAACAACGCTTTCAATGACTCGATTAAACGGTCTTGAAATCCGCTCTCAAGTCTGGAACTTCTGGCCACGAAATGACCTCCTTTCGACAAAAAATAAAATGGAGAGAGGGAAATGTGTAACACATCTCTCTCTTCTCCATAAAAGACCCTGTTTTTTCTGCGGAAGCCAAAAAGGGCATAAAAAAGCCGAGACACCTTTTCAAGCGTCTCGGTCAAATATCCAGAGGGTCAGCTATTATTTCGCAGATACCGAATGAGTATCCAAATCAGCCACAGACCTCCTGTGCAGAAAGTAAGTATCACATCGAGGATCAGTCCGCCAGTGCTACGCTTTCCGTTACCTTTACTCATGCTGTCCGTCCTTTCTCATAAATCCGTTATGTTGTCATCATCAATGTTGTTGCTTTCTTTCAGTGCGATGTTACCTCCAAGACTCGAAGCCAAAGCTGCGACAATGGCAGCAGCTACGCCGCCGATAACCCCAATGAGCTTCAAACGGTTCCTCGATTTTTCAGAGTCCTTATCCGCTACCGCTGCGGCAACTTCCTGCATCTGATCGAGAATATAAGTCTTCTGCTCAAATGTCAGGTCGTCGTTGTCCAGCATTTTTTCAAGAGAATCCATCACGCGGTTATACATATCATAACAACTGCGCATACTCTCTCGATCGTCTTCCATCGCTTCCTGGATGACGCTGCGGTACTCTTTCAAAACATCAAGTGAAGTCGAAGCGAAGTTCGGAAATTGCTCAAGTGCTTTCTTTGCAACTTCGGGGTTCATCTTCGGAACCATCGTCGCAAAAGCAATGACTTTTTCTTTTGTCAAATGTCTGAAATCTGGAATATCCAGTTTCTTGAGAACTTGCTGTTCAGTGTAAGGCCGTGCCACGCTCCGTCCTCCCCTCGTAAGAGTGCAAATAAAAAAGGTGCGCCCCAACGAAGAGACGCACCCTGCAAAAGCGCATCTCTCATTGTTGCGACACAATCCTCTTACCACCACTATGGGTATAACGAGTTAAGAGAGAAACACTTGTTGCCAAGTAATTCTCCCATAGTGAAGCGGATAAGAAGATTTAATTGTGTCGCAAGCTTAGTATATCACACTCGCACACGAAAAGAAAGTCAGAGTTTTTAAGGAAAATAAGGCTTTGGCCAAAAACCCACTTTTTCTCGCCACTTATATATATTTTTTATATTTTTTCTTCACACTAATTAAAGAAAAAAGTGGGAAAGTGGGCAGAAAGCCCGCAAAGCCTTGTGTACCAACGGTTTCAGCCCGCCCACTTTTCAAATAAAACCGGGCAAAAACCCACTTTTTTTGGCCAGAACCATCTCTACAAGTCTCTAAACTCGCCCGAATATATCAAGTTCCCGAAAGAAAGTGGGCAGAAGCCCGTTTTTCAAAATAAAAGTGGCCACGATTTTTGCGCATGAAAGAGCCCCGAATTCTATCTTAGATTAGACAGAACCGGGGCAAATTCACGCAGTTTTGCTAAAATGCTCTCCGCTGATAAGGGAGATTTTTTGCCATAATCGGGATGTAGTCATATTGCTTGAATGACTTTTTGGAGTGTTTCTGAAGAGATTGACCGTACTTTTTAGGCGGCATTCCATATCGGTTTGGCCAGAGCGCATCGTCGTCGAGGACGGCTGATACAGTCACGGTGACAGCTTCCCACGAATCAACAATATCAGCAGCCAACTGATTGATGGCTTCGCTAAAGGCCTCGAATGCCTTCACAATATCTTCAGTAGGAAAGTTAAACATTTTTCTACCTCCATACTCGTCCGGACCGTTTGTCGATCAGAACGACACGACCTTCGATCTCAAAGTCTGCCAAGTCACACACATCCTTGATAGACCTGAGCAACTTCTTAAAGCGAAGCTCCTCGATTTCAAGGTTCATCATGGCCTGGTAGGCTGTCGGATCTGAGTAGCCCTCCGAGTTTTTTCGGTCGCTCATTGGTCACCTCTTTCTTTCTCCCACTTTTCAAGATCACAGCCGATTTCTTTCAGCTTGTAGGTACAGAGCCAGACATCGTCGCCCTGCTCCATCTCATAACGACGGATCAAAGCCTCGATGCCGCGGGAGAAGTTGTCATAGAATTTTTTAAGCCGCTTGTTGCCGAAGCCGAGCTGTTCACGCAGCTCCCACAGAACCAGAGCGTCGATCTCTCGGATATGCTTTCGATCGTACTCTGCGAGCTGTCGCTGTATCTCCATGTCCATAGCCTTTTTCTCGGCAGCGGACATTACGGCTCCGAACACCCTTTTTCCGGCTTTCTTTACTTTCATGAACGGGTCCTCCCATGATCCAGTTTTCTTTTGCGAAGAACATCGGAACTCCGAAGAAAAGAGAAAGGAGAAGGACCGTACCATCCTTCTCCAAAATAACGACCGGCAAAGATGCCAGCACCATCAATACCGCATAGATCTTGTTGCGGATCAGTTCGCGCTTCCACATAAATTATTACTCCTTTATCAGTGCGATGTTGGCGGAATGAACCAGATATGTAGTTCCGTCAATTTTTACCTGAATCTGATCGCCGTCATCATAGTCTTTCCAGCTCTCGATTTTCCCGCTGACGATGGAGCCATCGGGAAGAGCCAGGATGGCATTGTCATAGCTAAATGTTGTGTCGATGACTTGTCTGTTACAACCCGTCAGGAACATCAGCATCATGGCGACAACGAGGAGGATCGCCGCAAGCATACAAAGCGCTCTCTTAGCTTTCATCTTACTTATCCTTCCCAACAGTACAGATAGGCTTGTCATAAGCGTACAGAGTCGCATGACTCTCATCCGGTGTATCCATCTCCAACACAGTCATGATGGCATAGTTTGCGAGATCGAGCAGAGTATCACGAATGGACTCATCCGTAACCTGCTGCTGGTCGCGGTCGTTGCAGGAAAGGCGGGACAGGGTCTTGAAGCGGGAGAACTTATCTCCAAGACGGATACGGGCCATAGCAAGACCTTCCTCGACAAAAGTGGTATGGAAGCTGTCGCCATAGTCGTGGTTTTTGCGTGCGTAGAGCTCGTTCAGCCCATCGCAGATTTCCTTATGTCTCAGAACTTTTTCGTTCATTGTGATCCTCCTTAGTCTTTCATGGGCGACAGGCCAAGCCGCGTCCGATAGTCATTGTAAGAGATTTGGCCGTTGGCTCTCATGTTGCGGAGTGTCTCCTCGTCCGGCCACGGGAAGACCGAAACAGAAATACCACCATCAGGCGAAATATAAATGGACACAGAGCGGTCACGAGCCGCCATTGCTTCATCAATGATTGAGTGGATTTTTTTCTCATCCATTTTCACGGACTCCTTTCAAATATCATTTGCTCTGCGATGCAGGCTGTGTTCAGCGTTAAAGCCATCGGGATAGCGGGCGCGGAGCTTATCAATGTTCATCTGAAAAATGGTTTCCAAATCATAACCGATAGCGTCTGCGCTGATAGCCAGATACCACGCAACATCGCCAAGTTCCTTTGCCATGTGTTCGCTGTCAAAAGCGTGGCCCTGGTAAAGATGCTTTTTGAGAATATCAATGCATTCTCCGGCTTCGCCATTCAGACCCATAAGGCCATTGAGAATACGAGGATATTCCTTAGACATTCCGGATGCGGTCCGAAGTGCCTCTTTCTGATACTCATTGGGCGTCATACTATTTTCCTTTCTGAAAATATAAAAAGAGAAGAGCCTGTGTTTCCACAAGCCCTTCCCTCGGTTGAGATTAGAATTTCAGCTTTTCGTTGGTCTTTGCGATCTGCTTCTCTGCCTTCTTCTGAATCTCGGTGTTCCCGGCTGCAATCGCCAGCTCCAGGATCTCCTGCCAGTCTTCCAACTGGTCAAGTAAGAATCCTTTGTACTGGCTATCTGTCATACCCACAGAATCACCACCATCCAGAAGGTGAGAATCGTTGCGTTCAGCCATAGCTTAACAACCTCCTTCCATAATAGGCGATGTACTTTTTGCGCATGATTTCTTTGTTATGATTGTATCATAACAGCCGGAGTGGTGTCAATCGACGTTCACCCGTGGATGATGTACCACAAAATCATACAGATAGAGAATTTGGCAAAGAACCACAGAAAGTCGCTAATTTTCTGAAGCAGAAACCACATTACTGGGTGCTTTTTTATCCAATACTGCTCCTTATTCATCGACTACACCACCTGTAATCAGCTTAGAATACGGTAGGCTTTCAATCCAGTCGCAGAGTGTGTGCCATTCGTCGAGCTTATGATTGCGGCGAGACTTATACATGTTCGCCAGAACCTCATAGTTCAGCATTACCGTCCGCTTCTGGTTGTAGGAACTGGGGAGAAGCTGGATCATCTGCCACCAAATATCCTTGGCAGGAAGGCCGGTTTCAGTTTCTGTCTTTAGAGCGTTCAAATATCTTGTGCGCCACTGATTGAGGACATCGACCTGAAGGTTCAGCAGATCAAGAGAAGAGAAGTGATACTCCAGGGGTGCGTACATAGTAAGCCCTCTGAAAGTATCGAGATGCTCGTAACTGAAATCATCCAGTGTAAATTCCTTTGCTGCGATTTTGTGCATCGTAGAGCAGGAATTGGCGACCGTACCGACCTTATAGGTGTCGAACTCTTTCCACCAATACAGTGGGGCGGTGATGTCGAGATAGACAGTAATCATCCGCATGAATTTACGGTGGTCTGTGCCGGCGTTGCGGAGGGTTGCCATCAACTTTTGATCATTAGGACCAATACTAAACTCCGCGTCATCAAAGTGACTAACCGTGATGCATTCGACCCTCTGTTTTCCATAATCCCAATGGCTATCGCTCTTCTCCCAAGAGTTTTTAGGGTTTCGCATACCACGAATAGCATGCTCCCAACCGAGAACTTCGACATTTTCAACTTTCAGCATTTACTTCTCCTTTTCTTAACGCCTCATTGTGCTTTACAAGCGCGCAGAGAGCGGCGTTCTCCTCATCGCAGAACTTGATAGAAACAGGGTCAACACGGCGAACACCATCTTTGAATTCAACAATGCCATAGACCTGTCCAATCTGACCAGCAGGGTGTCCACCCCGAAGCAGACTGGCGTCAACAACATTACTCCACTGCTCCCAAAGATGAAAATATCCGAGCTCACCTTTGACTTCACAAAGGCGCGTTGGGAACTCAAAATTCATTTTAAGCCCGGCCATTACAAACCTTCTTTCTGTTGGCCGCGAAGAACCTCAATGCAGTCGCAGTCAACCGTAGCAGCTTCGACATTCATAGCAGAGAGCATCATCTGAAGCTCGTCTACGAGATACTTCTCGCTCTTACCAAGGCCGCCGCTTGCGAGAAGACGGATATAGTTCGTCACCGTGATGGGAACAGGAATTTTCTTACCCATCTGGGCAGCGAGTAACTGAATGTACTTGGCCAAGATCGGAAGAGCACACGTCTGAACTCCAGTCACAGTCAACAATCTCGTATGCCGTCTTCTGCTTGAAAAA
>ENA-UPXC01003021-UPXC01003021.1-human-gut-metagenome-genome-assembly--contig:-NODE-3021-length-18304-cov-4.404949_pt1 | contig 18304 bp, 15 predicted proteins | sample MGYA00250047_ERZ773371 | MGnify/ENA primary metagenome ERZ773371 (study PRJEB29103, sample SAMN06111975) | human gut metagenome | biome: human gut; feature: ankylosing spondylitis patient; material... | reverse complement strand
CGGGTTCTGCTTTGACACCGCCCTGGCCGCCTATCTGCTCTCTCCCACCGACGGCAGCTACGAGCTGGAGAAGCTGGGTATCACCTATTTCAACCAGGAGTTCCCCAAGGCAAAGGAGTACCTGGCCCCCGACGCTTTCGGCCCCCTGGCCGACCCGGCGGGACCGGCGGAGGCCATGTGCGCCCACGCCGCCTTGACGGCCGCGCTGTACGGGGCCCTCGCCCCCAAGCTGGAGGAGCTGGACATGCACGAGCTCTATTACGGGCTGGAGCTGCCCCTCTGTCCCGTGCTGGCGGAAATGGAACGGGCGGGCATGCTGGTGGACCGGAGGGCGCTGGCCGACTTCGGTATCCTGCTGGACGGGCGTATTCAGGCCGACGAGGCCCTCATCTACGAGCTGGCGGGGGAGGAGTTCAACATCAACTCCACCCAGCAGTTCGGCCGCATCCTGTTTGACAAGCTGGGCCTGCCCCCGGTGAAAAAGACCAAGACGGGCTACTCCACGAACGCCGACGTGCTGGAGAAGCTGCGGGACAAGCACCCCATTGTGGAGGCAGTGCTGGACTACCGGCAGTTGGCCAAGCTGAAATCCACCTATGTGGACGGGCTGACCAAGGTCATCGCCGCCGACGGACGCATCCACACCTCCTTCCAGAACACCGTCACCGCCACCGGGCGGCTGAGCTCCACCGAGCCCAACCTCCAGAACATCCCCGTCCGCACCGAGCTGGGGGCGGAGCTGCGCAAGATGTTTGTGGCCCCGGCGGGGAGGGTGCTGGTGGACGCGGACTACTCCCAGATTGAACTGCGCCTGCTGGCCCACATTGCGGGGGACGAGCACATGATTGCCGCCTTCCGCACCGGGGAGGATATCCACACCGTCACCGCCTCCCAGGTGTTCGGCGTGCCCCCGGAGCAGGTGACCCACGAGATGCGCCGCCGGGCCAAGGCGGTGAACTTCGGCATCGTCTACGGCATCTCCGACTTCTCCCTGTCCCAGGACATCGGGGTGACCCGGGCGGAGGCCAAGGCGTATATGGAGAAGTACTTTGAGAAATATTCTGGCGTCCACGCCTATATGACCCAGGTGGTGGAGCGGGCCAAGGCCGACGGCTATGTGTCCACCCTCATGGGCCGCCGCCGGTGGCTGCCGGAGCTCAAGTCCTCCAACTTCAACCTGCGCTCCTTCGGCGAGCGGGTGGCGCTGAACATGCCCATCCAGGGCACCGCCGCCGATCTCATTAAAAAGGCCATGCTCCACGTGGACAGCCGCCTGCGCCGGGAGGGGCTGGAGGCCCGGCTGGTGCTCCAGGTCCACGACGAGCTGATTGTGGAGTGCCCCGAGGGGGAGGCGGAGCAGGTGCAGCGCCTGCTGGCCGAGGAGATGGAGCATGTGGCCGAGCTGGCCGTTCCCCTCACCGCCGAGGCCCACGCGGGCAAGAGATGGGCGGAGGCCAAGGGCTGACGGAGAAAGGAGCATGTATGGATTATCTCGGAATCTGCCTGCTTTCAGCGGCGATCATTGTTCTAGGGATTTTCATGGTGCGCAAGCCGGACTGGTGCTGGAAGCTGAAGCACGCTCTGGACACAGAGGGGGGAGAGCCGTCGAAGTACTATCTGGCGACCGTAAAGGTGCTGGGGACGGCCATGATCATCATCCCAGCGGTGGTGATCCTGGTTTCCATCCTCTCACTGATTTTGGCGGCTGTAGGCTTGGGATAGCATGAAAGGGGAGGAGCTTTAATGGATCTGCGCCCCATTCCCGCCCGGGACTGGGCGGACTGGTACACCCAAGAGCTGTGTGCCTCCTTTCCCGCCTGCGAGTGCAAGCCGCTGGAGGCCATCCGCGCCCTGGCGGCGGAGGGCTGCTATGAGCTGTTGGGCCTCTACGATGGGGCGGCCCTGCTGGGCTACGCCACCCTGTGGAGCACTCCGGAGTGGCCGGACTATGTGCTTCTGGACTATCTGGGGGTGACTGCCGCCCGCCGGAACGGCGGTCTGGGCGGGGCCATCCTGAAGATGCTGGCCGCCCGGGAGACGGGGCGGCGGACGGTACTCGTCGAGGCCGAGGCGGAGCGCTCCGGCGGCCCGGAGGAGGAGCGGCCCCTGCGGCTGCGCCGCCTGGGGTTCTATGCCCGAAACGGCTGCACCCCCGTGTATGAGAGCTTCAACTGCGGCCTGCTCTGCCAGGTCTTTGTGCTGGGGCCCGCCCCGGCGGCGGTGGCCAAGGTGAATAACCGCTACCGCTACCGCCTGACCCTGTCCACCAAGAACTGCCGGGGTGTGCGGGAGCTGCTGGGTCGGCTCATCGCCCAGGCCCATCAGGACCGGGAAAACCGGGGCATTTCAGTTTACGGAGATTTGAATCCCTATTGAGGGAAGGAAATAAAGGAGGAAAATGGCTATGGCCGTAAGAGAGATTTTGACCCGTGGGGAGAGCGCCCTGACCAAGGTGTGCCACCCCGTGACCAAATTTGACCAGAAGCTGTGGGATCTGATCGACGATATGAAGGAGACTCTGGCCGAGGCCGGAGGCGTGGGTCTGGCTGCCCCCCAGGTGGGTATTCTGCGCCGGGTGGTCATCGTCATCAACGAGGCCGACGAGGTGCTGGAGCTGGTAAACCCGGAGATCGTGGCCCAGCAGGGGGAGCAGGACGGCCTGGAGGGCTGCCTGTCTGTGCCCGGCCTGTGGGGCTTTGTAAAGCGCCCCGAGTGGGTGAAGGTGAAGGCCCAGGACCGCTTTGGCCGGGAGTATGAGGCGGAGGGAACCGGTCTCACCGCCCGCTGCTTCTGCCACGAGCTGGCCCACCTGGACGGCCACCTGTACACCGAGCTGACTGAAAAGCTCTACAACAGCGAGGAGCTGGACGAGCTGATGGACCAGCAGGCCGAGGAGGAGCAGGAATGAGAATCGTCTTCATGGGCACCCCCGACTTCGCCGTCCCCTCCCTGGAGGCCCTGGTGGCGGCGGGCCATGAGGTATGCGGGGTGTTCTGCCAGCCGGACAAACCGGTGGGACGGCACCAAAATAAGCTCCAGCCCCCGGCGGTGAAGGTGTGCGCTCAGAGCCACAACATCCCCGTATTCCAGCCCACCAAGCTGCGGGACGGCACTGCCCTGGCCCAGCTCCAGGAGCTTAATCCGGAGCTCATCGTGGTGGCGGCCTACGGCCGCATCCTGCCCGACGACATTCTGGCCCTGCCCCCCAAGGGGTGTATCAATGTCCACTCCTCTCTGCTGCCCAAGTACCGGGGGGCCGCCCCCATCAACTGGGCGGTGATCAACGGGGAGAAGGAGACCGGCGTGACCATCATGCACATGGCCACCGAGCTGGATGCGGGGGACATCATCGACCAGGTGAAGACCCCCATCGACCCCAACGAGAACGTGGAGGCGGTCCATGACCGTCTGGCCCAGCTGGGCGGGGAACTGCTGGTGAAGGTGGTGGCCGACATTGCCGCCGGCACCGCTCAGCGTACTCCCCAGGACCACAGCCAGGCTACCCTGGCCCCCATGCTGTCCCGGGCGCTCAGCCCCATTGACTGGAGCCGCAGCGCCAAGGAAATTCACAACCAGGTCCGGGGACTGACTCCTTGGCCTGCCACCTCTACCGACATTTTGGGGGACACCATCAAGGTCTTTGCCGTGGAGGAGCCGGGGATCGAGACCGGCAAGGCGGCTGGGACTATTCTTGCCGCCAATAAGGCGGGAATCGACGTGGCCTGTGGAGATGGCAAGGTAATTCGCTTGACAGAAATCCAGGCCCCTGGCTCCCGGCGGATGTCGGCGGCCAACTATCTGGCCGGACACCCGGTGACAGTGGGCTGAGGCCGGAGACGCATCAAAACCAGATTTTCTGTAAGGCAATAATGCCTTATAACGAAGATATCCCAATGATTTAAGAGAAAGAGAAGGGGAGAGAGCGATGGATGCACGGGAGGCGGCATTGCTGACACTGAATACCTGCCAGCGGCAGGGGGGCTGGTCGGACGGCGCGCTGAAAAAGCAGCTGGCCGCCGGCGGATTGGAGGGCCGGGAGGCCGCCCTGGCCACCCAGCTGTGCTTTGGAGTGGTGCAGAACCAGCTGCTGCTGGACTTTTACCTCTCCAAGTTTTCCAACATCCCCCTGCGGCGCATGGAGAGCAAAGTGGTCCAGGCCCTGCGCCTGGGGCTTTATCAGATGCTGTTTCTCAGCCGCATTCCCCAGAGCGCGGCGGTGAACAGCTCGGTGGAGCTCACCCGCACCCACTGCAAGAACCCCAGAGCGCCGGGGATGGTCAACGCCATCTTGCGCAGCCTGCAGCGGAATCTGAACCAGCTGCCCACCATTCCCCAGAATGACCCGGCGGAGTATCTCAGCATCCTGTACAGCCACCCGGTGTGGCTGGTGGAGGAGCTGCTGCCTCTGCTGGGCAGTGAGGGGACGGCGGAATATCTCCAGGCCAACAACAGCCAGCCCCCCATCACCGCCATGGTGAATACCACCAGGGCCACCACCCAGCAGGTGGCTCAGCTTCTGGAGGAGCAGGGGGTGGAGGTGGCCTCCCACCCCTGGCTGGAGGACTGCCTTATCCTGAACAAGACGGGCAACCTGGAGCGGCTGGATGCCTACCAGCAGGGTCTGTTCTACGTTCAGGACCCAGCTTCCCGGCTGATGGCTCTGGCCTCCGGTGCTTCCGGGGACATGCGGGTGCTGGACGTGTGCGCCGCCCCCGGCGGCAAGAGCTTCGCCGCCGCCATCCAGATGGAGAACCGGGGAGAGGTCATCTCCTGCGATCTCCATCCCCACAAGAAGAAGCTGATCCAGGCCGGAGCTGACCGGCTGGGTCTTTCCATCATCAAGCCCATGACCGCCGACGGCAAGGTGCGGCGGGAGGAGTGGGTGTCCGCCTTTGACCTGGTGCTGGTGGACGCCCCCTGCTCCGGCCTGGGAGTCATCCGGAAAAAGCCGGATATCCGCTACAAGGACCCGGAGCCTCTGGCGGATCTGCCCCAGGTCCAGGAGACCATTTTAGAAAACGCGGCGGGCTATGTCAAGACAGGGGGCGTGCTGATGTACTCCACCTGTACCATCCTGCCCCGGGAAAATGGGGAGATCGTGGCCGCCTTTTTGAAAAAGCACCCGGAGTTTGTCCGGGAGGCCTTTACACTGCCCGGCCCGGCGGGTGAGGTGTCGGAGGGGGAGATCACCCTCTGGCCCCAGATCCATCAAACGGACGGATTCTTCATCTGTAAACTGCGAAAGGTAGGGGAGGCCCCTTGACCGATATCAAATCCATGACCCTGGAGGAGCTGACCGGCTGGCTCAAGAGCCAGGGGGAGCCTGGCTTCCGAGCCAAGCAGATCTTCCACTGGATCTACCGGGGAGTCACCTCCTTTGACGAGATGACCGACCTGTCCAAGTCTCTCCGGGAGAAATTAAAGGAGTCCTGCTTCCTCACCGTGCCCAAGGTGGCCCGCAAGCAGGTGTCCCAGCTGGACGGCACCATCAAATACCTGTGGGAGCTGGGGGACGGCAACTGCATTGAGACGGTGCTGATGCGCTATAAGCACGGCAACACCGTCTGTGTCTCCAGCCAGGTGGGCTGCCGCATGGGCTGCGCCTTCTGCGCTTCCACCCTGGCGGGCAAGGTGCGAAACCTCACCCCCGCTGAGATGGTGGACCAGGTGCTCTTTACCCAGCTGGACAGCGGTGCTCCCATCTCCAACATCGTGCTCATGGGCATCGGCGAGCCCCTGGACAACTTTGACACGGTGATGAAGTTCCTCACCCTGGTCAACCACCCAGAGGGTTTGAACATTGGCATGCGCCACATCTCTCTGTCTACCTGTGGTCTTGTGAAGGAAATTGACAAATTGGCCCAACGTGGGTTACAATTAACGTTGTCTGTCTCTCTCCATGCCCCCGATGACGAGACCCGGTCCAAGATTATGCCGGTGAACCGTTCGGTGGGAGTGGAGCAGCTGATGGACACCTGCCGCCGGTATTTTGAAACTACCGGGCGGCGGATTTCCTATGAGTACGCTATGATCGACGGAGTCAATGACTCCGACCGCCAGGCCGACCTGCTGGCCGGCCTGCTGAAGGGGACGCCGGGGCATGTGAACCTCATTCCCCTCAACGACGTAGAAGAGAGCCCCCTGAAGCCCAGCCGCCGGGTGGCGGCGTTCCAGAAGCGGCTGGAGAGCCACGGAGTCACCGTCACCGTCCGCCGCCGTCTGGGCAGCGACATTGACGCCTCCTGCGGCCAGCTGCGGCGTAAGGCCATGGGGGAACAAGCAAGAGAACGGAAGGGCGGCCCCCGGGCCGCCGGAAGAAAGGAAGATGTGCCATGAATGTGTGGGGAATCACCGACCGCGGTGTGATCCGGACACAGAATCAGGACGCCTTTGCCCACCAGGTCCTGCCCGACGGGCGGGTGGTGGCCCTGGTGTGCGACGGCATGGGCGGGGCCAAGGCTGGAAATGTGGCCAGCTCCATGGCGGTGGACATCTTCATGCGGGAATTTTTGCAGGACGAGGGCCGCAGCGGCCTGTCGGACCGCAGCCGGATGGAGCGCCCCGCCGCCACGGCCAACGAGCAGGTGTTCCGCCGTGCCATTACCGAGCCGGACTGCGCCGGGATGGGCACCACCATGGTGGCCGCCCTGGTGGAGGAAGGGGAGGCCCTGATTCTCAACGAAGGGGACAGCCGGGCCTACCACCTCTCTGAGGAGAAGGGCATTGTCCGGGTGACCCGGGACCACTCCCTGGTGGAGGACCTGGTGCAGCGGGGTGAGCTTACCCCCGACCAGGCCAGAACCCATCCCCACAAAAACCTGATCACCCGGGCCCTGGGAGCCGACCCGGAGCTGCGGGCCGATCTGTTCCGGCAGAAGCTGAAAGAGGGAGACTTCTTGCTGCTGTGCAGCGACGGGCTGAGCAACGTGGTCTCCGAGCAGGAGATCCTGTACGAGGTGATCCACGGGGGAGAGGCGTGCACCTGCTGCCGTCGCCTGCTGGATATCGCCCTGCACCGGGGGGCGCCGGACAACGTGACGGCGGTGCTGATCCAGTGCTGATGCTCTGCCGCGCCCAAACCAGTCAAACCCCAGTCCGACTGGGAAAGCCTACAAAGGAGGATATTTACCATGGATCAGTACATCGGTAAATTACTCGACAATCGATATGAACTGCTGGAACTCATCGGTGTGGGCGGGATGGCCCGGGTCTATAAGGCCCGCTGCCACCGGCTCAACCGTCTGGTAGCGGTGAAAATCCTGCGGGATGATCTGGCCCAGGACGCCGAGCTGCGCCGCCGCTTCCACGATGAGTCCCAGGCTGTAGCCATGCTGTCCCACCCCAACATTGTGGCGGTGTATGACGTCAGCCGCTCCTCCGATATTGAGTACATCGTCATGGAGCTCATCGACGGCATCACCCTCAAGCAGTACATGCAGAAGAAGGGGAACAAGCTCAACTGGCGGGAGGCCCTCCACTTTATCACCCAGATCGTCAAGGCGCTGGGCCACGCCCACAGCCGGGGCATCATCCACCGGGACATCAAGCCTCACAACATTATGGTGCTTCGGGACGGCAGCGTGAAGGTGGCCGACTTCGGCATTGCCCGGGTGACCTCCGGAGGACACAGCACCCTTACCCAGGAGGCCCTGGGGTCGGTACACTACATCTCTCCCGAGCAGGCCCGGGGCAGTCACATCGACGAGCGCTCCGACCTGTACTCTGCCGGTGTGGTCCTCTATGAGATGATTACTGGCCGCCTGCCCTTTGAGGGGGATACCCCTGTCTCGGTGGCCATTCAGCACATCAACTCCATTCCGCTCTCCCCCCGGGAGATCGACCCCACCATTCCCGAGGCGCTGGAGGCCATCACCATGAAGGCCATGGCCCCCGACCCGGACAACCGCTACCCCTCCGCCGATGCCATGCTGGCCGACCTGGAGGAGTTCCGGAAAAACCCCAACATCAACTTTGATTTCAGTCCCAGCGAGTTCCATCCGGAGGAAGAGGACGTGGACCGCACTCAGATCCACACCGTTCCCCCCCGCACCTCCGCCGGACGCAGAGAGATTCCTGCCTCCAAGCCGGAGCGTCAGGATCGGCGGGCCCGCCGTATTGAGGAAGAGGAGGACGACGAGGAGGACGAGCGCCATGGCCCCAACTGGCCGGTGATCGGCGCAGTGGCTGCCATTCTGGTCTTTGTGGCCGCATTGGTGTTTATCATGTTCTCCACCGTGTTCTCTGGCAGCTTCCAGCCGGGAAATACCCAGCGGGTGCCCACGGTGACCGGCCTTCTGTACAGTGAGGCCTCCGAGGACAAGGACCTGCTGGGCGACTTTACCCTGGAGATCGTCCAGGAGAAGGAGAGCGACAAGCCTGCGGGCACCATCCTCTCCCAGGACCCCACCGCCAACAGCGCTGTGACCGCAGATACTGGTACGGTGATCCAGGTGGTGGTCAGCACCGGTCAGGCCAACGAGGTGCGCATGCCTGATGTGACCGGCCAGGATTACCTCTCTGCCAACACCCAGCTTAAGAACCTGGCCAGCGAGAACGGGCTGAACCTGAAGATCGACTTTACCACTAAGACGGAGTACAACGACGAGGTGGAAAAGGACTACGTCATCTCCACCATCCCCGCAGAGGGAGAGGCCCTCGCCGATGGGGATACCGTATATCTGGTGGTCAGCCTGGGCAAGGATACCCAGCCGGTGGATATGCCCGGACTGCTGGGCAAAACCGAGGATATGGCCCGAAAGATGCTGGATAGCGTGGGCCTTAGCGTTGGAGGTGTGCAACACGAGTACAGCGACGATTACCCCAAGGGCCAGGTGTGCTTCCAGTCGGTGAACGAGGGCACCAAGGTGGAACCGGGTACGGCCATCAACCTCATTATCAGCGACGGACCTGACCCCAACACCCAGCCTATTCCCACAGAAGTGACCAAGGATGTCATGTTTGCTCTGCCGGATGTGGGCGCCGTGGTCAACGTGGAGGTCTACGATTCCCAGGGCAACAAGGTCCACAGCGGCAGCTACGACACCAATCTGCAAAGCGGCTTTGAGTTGGAGCTGAAGGGAACCGGCAAGCAGGTGTACAGCGTGTATGTGGAAGGCCATAAGCTGTACGACCAGACGGTGGACTTTGACAGCTGATGGAAGGAATCATTTTTAAGGCTCTGAGCGGGTTTTACTATGTGGATGACGGCACCGGAACCCTGAGGTCCTGTCGGGGCCGGGGAAAGCTGCGCCATGAGAAGGTCACACCCCTGGTGGGGGATCGGGTGGAGTTCACCCCTCTGGACAACGGACAGGGGGCACTGGACGCCATCCTGCCCAGAAAGAACCAGTTTGCCCGGCCCGCCGTGGCCAACATCGACCAGCTGGTCATCATCGCCTCCCAGTCCATCCCGGTGACCGACCCCTTCCTCATCGACCGGGTCATCGCCATCGCGGAGGGAAACGGGTGCGAGAGCATTGTGTGCGTGAACAAGTGCGACCTGGCCTCCGGGGAGGAGCTGGTCTCCCTTTACCGGAACGCCGGTTACCAGGCCCTGGCAGTGAGCGCTGAGACCGGGGAGGGGATCGACCAGCTGCAAGCAATGATTGCCGGCAAGGTATCCGCCTTTACTGGGAATTCTGGCGTGGGAAAATCCAGCATCCTCAATGCGCTGGAGCCGGGCATCGCCCTGAAGACCGGAGAGGTCAGCGATAAGCTGGGCCGTGGACGGCACACCACCCGCCATGTGGAGCTGGTACGGCTGAGTTGCGGCGGCGTGGTAGCAGATACCCCAGGGTTCTCCTCCTTTGACGTGGATAAGATGGAGCTGTGCCGCAAGGAGGAGCTGGCCGGGCGATTCCGGGAGTTTGCCCCTTATGTCTCGGAGTGTCAGTTCCAGGACTGCGCCCATGTGAAGGAGAAGGGGTGCGCGGTGCTGGCGGCGGTAAAGGCGGGGAAGATCGCCAAAAGCCGCCACGAGAGCTATGTGCGCCTCTACGAGCAGGCCAAGCAGATCCCCGACTGGGAACGGAAATAAACCATCTTTTTGCGGAACGCCCTTGGGCGTTCCGCTTTTTTTGTGTCAAAGCGGGGGAGCGGGCCATATACTAAAGTACAGTCTGTCAGGAGGGAGGCATAAGAGATGGGCATTGTGGTGGTACGTTCTCCGAAATGTCTGCGGGGACTGCTGCGGCGGTTGTTTGGCCTGCATCGGGAGCCGTGAGTGACCTCCCCCTTTCAAGCCCTGAGGGTTTGAAGGGGGGAGCGCTGCTTTATGGACATATTGGTCTGCTCCGGCGCATATAGTGTCCCAAAGCCGGATCGCCCGCCGCGGCGGGACACTCAAGGAAAAGGGAGAGGACAGTATGGAATTGGAATTTGACCGGGAAGTGACCCACTGCTGGGAAGTGGCCGCCAGCGGAACAGTGTGCCAGGAGGAGACCCTGGAGACCATTGTGCCCGACGCCTGTCCGGACATTCTGCGTATCGTGTCGGTGTGCGCCCAGGCCACCCTCAACGGCAAGCAGGCCCGGGATGGACTGGCCGAGGCCAGCGGAAGCGTGCGGGCGGTGGTGCTTTATCAGCCGGAGGAGGGGGGCGGCCTGCGCCGTCTGGAGGCCGCGCTGCCCTTTACCAGTCAGCTGGATGCCCCGACACTGACCCAGCATGGGATGGTGTCCGCCTGCGCCCGGGTGCGTGGGGCGGAGGCCCGGGCCCTCAATCCACGGAAGGTGCTGCTGCGGGTGGACCTGGCGGTGGAGATCACCGCCTTCCAGCCCATGGAGCATATGTGCTGTCAGGCGGTGCTGGAGCCGGAGGAGCACAAGGTGGAGCAGATGATCGCTCAGGCGGAGACCTATCAGCTGTGTGCGGTGCAGGAGAAGCCATTTACATTTACCGACCAAATCCGCCTCAATGGCGGCCAGGGGGAGGGCATGGAGGTGATGGCTTGCCAGGCCCAGCCGGTGTGCGGGGAGTGTAAGCTCATCGGCAGCAAGCTCATCTTCAAGGGCACAGTGGAGCTCCAACTGCTGGTCCAGGAGGCGGGAGGGGCCCTGACCCCCTACCGGGAGTCCATGCCCTTCTCCCAGGTAATGGAGGTCCCCGGTGTGGGTGAGGGGAGCGAGTGCCAGATGGACCTGGAGCTGACTCAGGTCAGCTGCCTGCCCAGCGGGGAGGATGGCCGGAGCGTGGAGCTGACCCTGGACGTGCTGGCCCAGGCCCAGGTTTGGTGCCACCGTCCGGTACAGCTTTTGCAGGATCTGTACAGCACTGCCTGGGAGACCCAGGTGACCCAGGAGGAGCACACGCTGTGGAAGCTGTTGGACCAGTCCAGCCGGGCCCAGAACGTGCGGGAGCTGCTGGAGACCGGAGCCCTGCCCCGGAGCGTGGTGGACAGCTGGGTCAATCTGGGAGAGATCACCCAGAGCCGGGAGGGGGGCGAGGTGGTCCTCACCGGGTCGGCCCTGGTAACGGTGCTCTACTTAGACGAGGAGGAAAATTTGCAGGCCTTCCAGCGCACGCTTCCCCTCAGCTGCCGGCTGGAGGCCCCCGCCGGGGCGGTGTGCCGCTGCCATCTGCTGTGTCCCGGGGAAGTGTTCGCCACCCCGGCGGCAGGTGGGCTGGAGGTGCGCTTCACGGCGGAGTTCCAGTTCCAGCTGCTCCAGCCCCAGCGGGCCCTGGCGGTGAGTTCTGCTGTTCTGGGGGAGCCCAGAGGGAAACAAGAGGGGCAGCAGCCCTCGGTGGTGCTCCGTCTGGCCGCTCCCGGGGAGACCCTATGGGACATTGCCAAGGCCTATGCCACCACCCAGCACCAGATCCTCCAGGCCAACCAGATGGAGGAGGGGAGTCTGCCCACAGGCAAAATGCTTTTGATCCCGTCCTCGTTTTAAAGGATACAAAAAACGCGTCCCGTTTCCGGGGCGCGTTTTTTTCTGTGGGGGAGGGGGCGGTTCTATTTCATAGCTTATCCTCATACAGTGTAACGAAATACCAAGGCAAGCCAAAAGGGAGGAATGGCAGTGGAAGAGCGCAAGATCTATGAGGATATCGCCCACCGGACTGACGGCGATATCTACATCGGTGTGGTGGGACCGGTGCGCACCGGCAAGTCCACCTTTATCAAACGGGTGATGGAGAGTCTGGTCATCCCCAACATCGAAAATGTCTACCGCCGGGAGCGGGCCCGGGATGAGCTGCCCCAGAGCGGCTCCGGTCGCACCATCATGACGGCGGAGCCCAAGTTCGTCCCTGAGGAGGCGGTGACCGTGTCCATGGATGGATCGGCGGCCTTCCAGGTGCGGCTTATCGACTGTGTGGGCTACATGGTGCCCGGAGCAGTGGGGCAGCTGGAGGGGGAGACCGAACGGATGGTCACCACTCCCTGGTTTGACCATGAGATCCCCATGTCCGAGGCCGCCGAGGTGGGTACACGGAAGGTGATTGCCGAGCACTCCACCATCGGCATCGTAGTGACCACCGACGGCACCATTACGGAGATCCCCCGGGAGGACTATTTGGAGGCGGAGGAGCGGGTGATTCGGGAACTGAAGGAGCTGGGCAAGCCCTTCCTGGTCCTGCTCAACTCCGCCCATCCTAACTCCCAGCGGGCCCAGGCCATCCGGGACGAGATCGCCCAGCGCCACCAGATCACCTGTGTGGCCGCCAACTGCCTGGAGATGGAGGAGGAGGACGTGAGTGCCCTGCTCAAGCAGGTGCTCTATGAGTTCCCCCTCAAGGAGATGGACCTGTTCCTCCCGCCCTGGGTGGACGCTCTTCCCCAGGAGCACCCCATCAAAGCGGCTCTCTACGAGGCCATTCGCCAGGGGGGCGGTCAGCTGGGCCGCATCCGGGACGTGGAGCAGGCGGTGGAGTCCATGCGGGAGTGCGAGCAGGTCAGCCAGGCCCGTGTCACCTCCATCGACCTGGGTACCGGCCTGGCCTGCGCCAGCCTGGAACTGCCCCGGTCCCTGTTCTACGACACCATCTCTCAGCAGTCCGGTTTCCAGATCGGAAACGATGGGGACCTGATGGCGCTGCTCACCCAGCTGGCCCAGGTGAAGGCATCCTACGACAAGGTGGCTGACGCCCTGAAGGAGGTGGAGGAGACGGGCTACGGCATCGTGGTGCCCTCCATCGATTCCCTGGTGCTGGAGGAGCCGGAGATCGTGCGTCAGGGGGGACGCTACGGCGTGCGCCTGAAAGCAAGCGCCCCCTCTATACACATGATCCGGGCGGATATTGAGACCGAAGTCTCGCCCATTGTTGGCAGCGAGAAGCAGAGCGAGGAGATGATCCACTATCTGCTCCAGGAGTTTGAGGGGGACACGGCCAAGATCTGGCAGTCCAACATCTTCGGCAAGTCCTTCCACGAGCTGGTAGGGGAGGACCTGAATGCCAAAGTCAAGCGCATGCCTGAGGACGCCCGGGAGAAGCTGAGAGAGACCCTCCAGCGTATCATCAACGAGGGCTCCGGCGGGCTCATCTGCATCATTCTATGAATCAAAGCGCCTCCTGGAGACGGGAGGCGCTTTTTGGTTGCGGACGGGGGCAGGGGGGTGGTATAATGAAGCATATGATGTCCCGAAGAGAGGACAAGGAAACAAAACAAATCTTTTGTTGACTTGATAGAAAGAGAGGAACTGTATATGGATTACGCGAAGGAGTCCCTGCGTCTGCATGGGGAGTGGAAGGGCAAAATCGAGGTAGTGGCTACCGTGCCCGCCGGCAACAAGGAGGAGCTGTCTCTGGCCTACACCCCCGGCGTGGCCCAGCCCTGCCTGGCCATCCAGGAGGACCCGGATAAGAGCTACGAGCTGACCCGTCGCCACAACCTGGTGGCCGTCATCACCGACGGCTCCGCCGTGCTGGGCCTGGGCGACATCGGTCCTGAGGCCGGCATGCCCGTCATGGAGGGCAAGTGCGTGCTCTTCAAGCGTTTTGCCGATGTGGATGCGTTCCCTCTTTGTGTCAAGACCAAGGACGTGGACGAGTTTGTCCAGACTGTGTACAACATCTCCGGCTCCTTCGGCGGCATCAACCTGGAGGACATTGCCGCCCCCCGGTGCTTTGAGATCGAGCGCCGCCTGAAAGAGATGTGCGACATTCCCGTCTTCCACGACGACCAGCATGGCACCGCCATCATCGCCCTGGCTGGTCTGACCAATGCCCTGAAGGTGGTAGGGAAGAAGAAGGAGGAGGTCCGGGTGGTCTTCTCCGGGGCTGGCTCCGCTGCTATCTCCATCACCAAGCTGCTGCTGGAGGCTGGCTTTAAGGATATTACCCTGTGCGACAAGTTTGGCGCTCTGTATGACGGCAACCCCGATATGAACTGGGCCCAGCAGGAGATTGCCAAGCGCACCAATCTGGAGAAGCGCAAGGGCACTCTGGCCGATATGCTGGTGGGGGCCGATGTGTTTATCGGCGTGTCCGCCCCCAAGCTGGTGACCACCGAGATGGTCAAGACTATGAACAAGGATGCCATCGTCTTTGCCTGCGCCAACCCCACTCCCGAGATCTTCCCCGAGGACGCCAAGGCGGGCGGGGCCAAGGTGGTTTCCACCGGCCGCAGCGACTACCCCAACCAGATCAACAACGTCCTGGCTTTCCCGGGCATCTTCCGTGGTGCTCTAGACGTGCGGGCCAGCGACATCAACGAGGAGATGAAGATGGCCGCCGCCCGGGCCCTGGCCGGCCTGATCGGGGAGGAGGAGCTGTCGGAGGAGAATATCATCCCCAAGCCCTTTGACCCCCGTGTGGTGCCCGCAGTGGCCCAGGCGGTGGCCCAGGCGGCCCGGGAGACCGGCGTGGCCCGACTGTGAGGGGAGCGCAGACAGAAAAGAGATGGAAGCAGGGCCGCGGAACAACAGTTCCGCGGCCCTGCTGGGTTTAAAAATATGTCCGGCTCCTTACAGGAGGGAGAGGGCCGCCTCATCGGCCACCAGGGTGAAGTCGGGGTGGTACTGAAGGATGGAGGCAGGGACCTGGGGAGTGACGGGGCCGAAGAAAGCGTCCTTGATGGCCTGGGCCTTGTTGGCGCCGGAAGCCACCATCAGAACCCGCTGAGCCTGCATGATGTCACGCACGCCCATGGTGTAAGCGTGGGTGGGAACCTCGTCGATGGAGGCAAAGAAGCGCTTGTTGGCATCGCGGGTGCTCTCGGTGAGGGTCACCTTGTGGGTGCCCAGGGAGAAGTGGTCGTCGGGCTCGTTGAAGCCGATGTGGCCGTTGACGCCCAGACCCAGCAGCTGCAGGTCGATGCCGCCGAAGTCGGCGATCAGCTTGTCGTAGCGCTCGCACTCGCCGTCGCCGTTGACACCGCTGGGTACGTTGGTGTTGGCAAGGTCGATGTTCACGTGGTCAAACAGGTTGTGGCGCATAAAGTAGGCGTAGCTCTGGTCATGGTCGGGAGTCAGACCGGCATACTCGTCCAGGTTGACGGAGCGCACGGCGGAGAAGTCCAGATCGCCGGCCTTGTTCCACTCGATGAGCTGCTTGTAGGTGCCGATGGGGGAGGAGCCGGTAGCCAGGCCCAGCACGCAGTTGGGCTTGAGCTGGATCTGAGCGGCGATGATGTGGGCGGCGGCGCGGCTCATGGCGTCGTAATCTTTAGCCTTGATGATTCTCATTGCAGATTCCTCCAATTAAATAATTTTGTTGCCGTCAATGTAGACGGAGTCCAATTCCAGATTCTCGGTGAGCAGCAGCAGGTCAGCCTTCTTGCCCACGGCGATGGAGCCGATCTCGTGATCCAGCCGCACCGCCTTGGCGGGGGCGGAGGTGAGAGCGGTGATGGCGTCCTCCAGAGGCAGGCCGAAGGAGACTACGTTCTGCAGCTCCTGCAGCAGGTTGGAGGAGGAGCCGGCCAGGGTGTCGGTGCCCAGCAGGGTGGCCCGGCCGTTCTTCATCTCGATGGGCTGGCCGCCCAGCTCGTACTGGCCGTCGGGCATGCCCGCGCAGCGCAGAGAGTCGCTGATGATAACCAGCTTCTTACCGAACATGCGGTGGGTAGCCCGGATGACGGCGGGGTGGATGTGCAGGCCGTCGCAGATGAGCTCCACGGTGGCACCGCTGTCCAGGGCGGCGGCAATGACGCCGGGCTCCCGGTGGAGCAGGGAGGGCATGCCGTTATACAGGTGGGTGGCGTGGGAGGCACCGGCGGCGTAGGCGGCCATGGCGGTCTCATAATTGGCGGTGGTGTGGCCAATGGAGACGGTGCACACCTTGGAGACCTCCTCAATGAAGGGGATGGCGCCATCCTCCTCGGGGGCCACGGTGACCAGCTTGACCTGGCCACCGCTGGCCGCGTTGAGGCGGTGGAACATCTCTGCATCAGGCTTGTGCAGGTTCTCTGCAGCCTGAGCGCCACGCTTGGCGTAGGACAGGAAGGGGCCCTCCAGGTGGATGCCCGCACACTTGGCGCCATCGGCGGGACGGACAAAGCCACGGATGGTCTCCATAGCGGGGGTGAGAACCTCCTCCTTCAGGGTCATGGTGGTGGCCAGGAAGGAGGTGACACCGTGGGCGGCGTAGTGCTTGGACATGGCGGGCAGGCCCTCGGGCTTGCCGTCAGAGAAGTCCTCGTTCATAGCGCCGTGGGTGTGCACGTCGATAAAGCCAGGGACCAGGTACTTGCCCTGGGCGTCCACGTCACAGGGCCATCCGGCAGGGCCGATGGCGGTGATCACACCGTTCTCCACGGCCACGGAGCCCTTCTGGAACTTGCCGTCTACAAATACGTTTGCGTTTCCGATGATCATGATTACACCTCCGGCAGAGAAGCGGCCGCGGCGCTCTGGCCCACCCGGCGGGTCTTCTCGTCAGGCAGGGAGGGGAACAGCTTGCCGTCGCACTCGGGATACTCGTCAGCCAGCACGCGCTTGGCCTCCTCCAGAATGAGGTCGCCGCCCTTGCCGGACATGACGCGGCCCAGCAGCAGCACGTGCTTGCAGTGGTAGAGATCATAGTAGTAAGCCAGAGCATGGCCCAGATAGGTGCCGATGGAGCGATAGACCTCCTTGGCGCCCTCCTGGTCCTCTTCCATGCACTTCTGGACCACCTTCAGCTTCTCAGCGGGGGACAGGCTCTCGTCCAGCTGGATGCCGGCACGGGGGGCCAGCTTGATGACGCCGTCCTGAGAGAAGTACTTCACGCCGCAGCCGATGTCGCCGGACCACTCGTCCTCCATGGCGTCGGGGTTGGCGTCCACAGGCATAAAGGCCAGCTCGTTGAGCCAGCCGGTGATGTTGCCGTGCTCGTCCACGTAGCCAACAGCCTCGCTGGTGCCCATGGCGATGCCCAGCACGTTGTTCTCGCCCAGGCCCATCGCGCCGGCCAAAGCGGACACGTCGCCGTCGTTGCACACCACCAGGGGAATGTCAGGACCAAACACGTCACGGGCAGCCCGGATGTAGATGTCCTTCACCTTGGCGTCAAACTGCTCCTTGGGAACCTTCAGGAACAGGGAGGCCACCATGGTGCGGTTGTCGATGTAGATACCGGCAGAGGACACGCCCACCGCGTCCACGCGGGGCATCTTCTCGGCGGCGGACTTGAAGGCGGCCACAATGCCGTCATAGTGGTAGTCGGGATCGGAGTTGGTCTTGGGGAACCACACGACCTCCTCGGAGTAGACACTCTCGCCGTCGATGACAGCGGACACCTTGCGGTCGCTTCCGCCGGCGTCGAAGCCGATGCGGCAGCCATCCATGTGGCGGCCGATGGCCTGGGAAGCGCCCTTCTCCTCGGGCACCTTGTCGCAGAAGACCACCTCGAAGGGGCGCTCATACACGCCGGCCATAAAGTCGGAGTCAAAGGAACGGGCGCCGCCGGGGGCGAAGGTCTTTTTCAGATAGTTGTAAATGTCCTCGTCCCCGCTGACATACACCTTGAAGCCGCCCTTCATCCACAGCATGGACTTGACCAAGCGGTCGATGTAGTATTGGTCGGCCTGGCGCATCTCCGGGGTGCCGTGGATGAAGGTGTCACACACTGCCACCTGGCCGCCGGAGCGCTCCAGGGCAATGGAGACCGGCTTCTTCGCCGTCTCAAGAAACGCGCGGTTGAACTTCAGGATGGGCATGAACTCCGGGTCCAGGCTGGGCTTGTTTTTGACCTCAAATTGGATACCGTACTGATTCACGACAAATCGCCTCCTAAAATTTTTGGAAGTCCTTCTTTCTGGCTGTTGCGATTCCCGTCGTTCGGGGATATAATGAGAAGCCGGAAGCGCGGTTTGGAGCAAGACGCCCAATCGAGGGGGGAGATATTCCAACGCTCTTGTATAATTGTATCATGCAGGGAGTGG
>ENA-UPXC01003018-UPXC01003018.1-human-gut-metagenome-genome-assembly--contig:-NODE-3018-length-18323-cov-4.410391_pt1 | contig 18323 bp, 14 predicted proteins | sample MGYA00250047_ERZ773371 | MGnify/ENA primary metagenome ERZ773371 (study PRJEB29103, sample SAMN06111975) | human gut metagenome | biome: human gut; feature: ankylosing spondylitis patient; material... | reverse complement strand
GGCTACATCAACGTTATGAAGATGGCAGGCCGTAGATTTACAGGTATCGGCACCAGAGAAGAGTGCGAGATTCCGGAATACAGCAAAGCAAACCTGGACATCTATCGTGAAGCCATGATGGATGCAGTAGCTGAGACCAGTGAAGAGTTCATGGAGCGTTATTTTGCAGGAGGTGAGTCCTCCGTTGGCGAGATCCGCGCAGCCATGAAGACCAATGTAAACGATGGCAGCATCATTCCAGTATCCATGGGATCCAGTATTGAACTCCGCAACATTCACAACCTGATGAATGATATCGTAGAGCTGTTCCCGTCACCGGACAAGAAGAAATGCGCCGGTATCAATATGAAGACCAACGAGATCTTCGAGGGCGATTATAACTTTGCAACTTCCAAGTCTGCATATGTATTCAAGACTATCGCAGATCCGTTTATCGGAAAATATTCTCTGATCAAGGTTTGCTCCGGTGTTATCAAATCTGATGATACACTGTACAATGCAACCACTGAGACCGAGGAGAAGATCAGCAAGCTGTATGTGATGAGAGCCAACAAGCCGGAAGAGGTAAGTGAGCTTCATGCAGGTGATATCGGAGCAATCGGTAAAGCTGGATGCAAGACCGGAGATACCCTTTCTACTAAGGCAGTTCCGGTTGTATATGGTAAGACCGAGATCTCAAAACCATATACCTACATGGCATACAAGGCAAAGAATAAAGGTGATGAGGATAAGATTTCCCAGGCACTGGCAAAGATCATGGATGAGGATCTGACTGTAAAATCTGTCAATGATTCTGAAAACCGCCAGACCTTACTCTATGGTATGGGTGATCAGCATCTGGCAGTCATCGTCAGCATGCTGGCTGAAAAATATAAAGTGGATGTGGAACTGACCAAACCGAAGGTAGCTTTCCGTGAGACCCTTCGCAAGAAATCGGATGTAGAGTATAAATATAAGAAACAGTCCGGTGGACATGGACAGTATGGACATGTAAAGATGACCTTTGAGCCGTCTGGTGATCTGGAGACACCGTATGTATTTGAACAGCAGGTAGTGGGAGGCGCAGTTCCGAAGAACTACTTCCCGGCAGTTGAAAAAGGTATCCAGGAATCTGTACAGAAGGGCCCACTTGCAGGATATCCGGTAGTTGGTGTGAAAGCCGTTCTCTACGATGGATCCTATCATCCGGTAGATTCTTCTGAGATGGCATTCAAGACCGCAGCGATCCAGGCATTCAAGAAAGGATTCATGGAGGCATCCCCGATCCTGCTTGAGCCGATCGAGACTCTGACAGTTCTTGTCCCGGATAAATATACCGGTGATGTCATGGGAGACCTGAACAAGAGACGTGGCCGTGTACTTGGAATGAATCCGGCAGGTGCTGGCAAGACTGAGGTAGTGGCAGATGTGCCGATGATGGAACTGTTCGGATATTCCACCGATCTTCGTTCCATGACAGGCGGAAGCGGAACGTATTCCTATGAGTTTGCACGTTATGAGCAGACCCCATCCGATGTACAGGAAAAAGAAGTTGCAGCAAGAGCAGCCGAGGTGTAAAATAGCATTAAATTCATACAAGAAGGAGACTGTGAAGAATCACAGTCTCCTTTTGCGGCTGTCAGAGAGGAATCCTCGGTGGACAGTCAGTGAAGTACGGGAGAGTGGAAAAGATGGAATTTATCAGAAAATGTTATGGCCGTGCCATATTGCTGGCTCGATGGCTATTTCTGGCAGGGATTGCCGGAGTGATTCTTGGTATCTTCGGAGGACTGTTCGGTAACAGTATCACTTATGTGACAGCATTCCGGAACGCGCATCCGTGGATGCTATATCTGCTTCCGGCAGCAGGTCTTGCAATTGTGGCATTGTATAAGTTGGATCCATATAAGACAGGTACCAACCGGGTACTGGAGGGCATTCAGTCGGATACCTATGTTCCGCTTCGGATGGCTCCGCTGATCGTAGTCTCCACGATCCTGACTCACGCTTTTGGTGGTTCAGCAGGACGTGAGGGTGCGGCACTTCAGCTGGGCGGAAGTATTGGAGGAACCCTTGGAAAATGGATGAAATTTGATGAATATGACAGGAAGATCATGATCATGTGTGGCATGAGTGCCGGATTTTCGGCGTTGTTCGGAACACCGCTGACGGCAACCGTATTCGCTATGGAAGTGATCAGTGTGGGAATCATGCAGTATGCAGCACTGGTTCCCTGTGCAGTTGCTTCTCTGACAGCACATCAGGTTGCAATCCTGGTCGGTTCCGGCGGAGAGACCTTTATCCTGGGGACTGTACCGGAATTTACACTGATCAATGCGGTATTAGTGGTTATTCTTGCAGTTTTATGTGCGGCAGTCAGTATCTTTTTCTGTAAAGTGCTACATAAGACGGAGCACTGGTACAAGGAGATGATTCCAAATGAATGGATCCGCATTGTGTCAGGTGCTCTTCTGGTGATCCTGATGGCAAAGGTGCTCGGCACCACAGATTATCTGGGAGCCGGTATGGATGTGGTGGAACGTGCAGTCATAGATGGAAAGGTAGCTGCATCTGCATTTTTATTGAAGATCATATTTACTGCAGTGACATTGGGATGCGGATTCCGCGGTGGCGAGATCGTACCGACGTTATTTGTTGGAGCAACCTTTGGATGTCTGTTCGGACAGATCACCGGCCTGTCTCCGGCGCTGGCAGCAGCCTGCGGAATGGCAGCAGTTTTCTGTGGTGTCACAAATTGTCCGATCTCATCCATGTTTTTGAGTTTTGAGTTGTTTGGATTTGAGTCCATGCCGTTTGTTCTGCTGACTGTGGCCATCAGCTATCTGGAATCTGGATATTTTGGACTGTATCACAGCCAGAAGATCCTGTATTCTAAGACAAAGCTCAAGTTTATCAATACTCATACCAAAGAATAAAAAACCCGGCAGAATTTCCGAAAAGCTTAACGCTTTCCGGAAAACATCTGCCGGGCCTTTTGCAGTGTTTCATCCATTTTCTGCTGTTCTTCCACAGATTTTCCTTCTTTCATGATCTTGAAGATCAATTCAAATTCATCCTTTGAAAACATCAGATTCTGCCGGCTGGCAGAAGCAATCGCTCCTATAAGCACGGGCATGATCTCTTTTTGACTTGTCTTCCCTTCCAGCTGTGCAGCCAGATGGAGAAGAAGATTTAATTTTTCCGGGGCAATCTGCTGCACCCGTTCATCATAAAACCAATTCGGAATATTCATTCATTGTCACCTCGTTTCTGATCCGAAGATGTGGGAGCAGAAAAGCTCTCAAACATGCTCCGGTACAGATCCATATTTTCCATCATATCTGCCAGCTGCTCCATGGAAGCCTGTTCTTCCGGTGGAAGGATCCCTTTCAGGTGTCGGAATACGTGACTCATGTCGGCGGGCTCCTGTACGGGTGGATGTTGATCGTAGTAGTCGATGGTTGCTTTCAGTTCCATCCACTTGATGTAAATGGCACACATTTTCTGGAGATTGGCAGGAAGAAAGGGCAGGAAGGCTTTGAACATCTTAAGCTCTCCTGGAAGAATCGCTTCGTCAAATGGTGTCATGACAGTTAAGCCCCCTGCTTCTTTCTAAAATATATGAACGGCAGACGGAAAACATGCGTTTCCGGGTCCGGGGTTTTCAGGCAGCAGAAGGGCTGTCAGAAGATCTGACAGCCCGGGCACAGAAGAGGTCCCTGACTGCTGACACCAGATTCAGACTTAGCATCCGCAGGAATTGCCACAGCCACAGGAGTTATTGCATCCGCAACCACAGTGGTTGGAACCAAATCCGCCGCAGCAGCACAGCAGGAGAATGATCCACAGGCAGGAGTTGTCAGATCCACCACATCCGCAGCCATTGTCACATCCACAGCCGTTGTTTCCAAGGAATCCGTTGCCGTTTCCACAACAGCAGCACAGAAGAAGGATGATCCAGATCCAGCTGCAGGAACTACCGCCAAATCCACTGCATCCACAGGAATTACTGCATCCGCAGCCAGTGTTGCAGCCACAGCCGCCTCTCGAACTTAAATCACTCATGAAGATAACCTCCAAAAAACTATTTACACTTCATCATATGCAGTGCTCCAAAATTGTGTTATACTTCATATGGCAATTCCTAACGAAAGACAGGAGGTAATGGACATGCCTGCAGCATATGCACATTATGTATTTGGAAAAAAAGTATTTCAGGAATTTTCCGGAACGGAGAAGGAGATCATAAGAAAAGGAGAAGACGCGTTTCTCTTAGGCCTTCACGGACCGGATCTTTTATTTTATTATTTCCCATTATGCAAGAATCGGATCAATCAGCAGGGAGTAAAGCTCCATAAGAAGATTGCAGCAGAATTTTTTGAATTGGGAAGAAAGCGGTACAAGGAAGATCAAGATCCGGTATTGCGGGCGTATTTATATGGATTCCTGTGTCACTACATTCTGGACAGCGAGTGTCATCCATACATTTCAGAATATATGGAAGAGCATGATCTGGGACATCTGGAGATCGAGACGGAGTTTGACCGGTATCTGATGGAGGAGGATGGGCGAGATCCGCTTTATTATGTACCGATCCATCATCTGATCAGCCGGGCTCATACCCGCAGGGAGATCTCAAAGATGTTTGATCATGTGACGCCGCGGCAGATCGACTGGTGTATCCGGCTGTTCCGACGCACATTGAAGCTGTTTGTATGCAGAAGCAGAAGAAAATTAAAGATTTTCCGTATTTTCAGCCGGCTGACAGGACAGGATAAGGAGATCGGAGGCCTGATCATGGATGGACAGCTCAATGAAGCATGCCAGGAAAGTGATCTGTTTTTGGAGCATCGGCTGAACAAAGGAGTAAAGCTGGCAGCAGAGGAAATTGAAAAATACAGCCATGCACTGGATACGGATGGATTCTTATCTATGCGGCTGTATCGGAATTACGAGGAATTTTAGGAGAGTGTTACATGAAAAAGTTACTGGTTTATCTGAAAGGTTATGAGAAAGAGACCGTACTGGCGCCTTTATTCAAGATGCTGGAGGCACTGTTTGAACTGTTTGTGCCGTTGGTAATGGCTGCAGTGATCGATGTGGGAATCGGCGGACATGACAGAGGTTATGTGATCCGTATGTGTCTGGTGCTCATCGCTTTGGGAGTGATCGGTCTTGCCTGCTCCATTACTGCCCAGTATTTCGCAGCGAAAGCAGCTACCGGATTCTCTACTGTACTCAGAAGGGAGCTGTTTGCACATATTCAGAGCCTGTCTTATACAGAGATGGACAATCTGGGTACGTCTACGTTGATTACCAGAATGACCAGTGATATCAACCAGGTGCAATCCGGCGTGAATCTGGTGCTGCGTCTGTTTCTGCGCTCTCCGTTCATTGTGTTTGGTGCGATGATTATGGCATTTACGGTGGATGTGAAGGCGGCAATGATCTTTGTTGTAGCGATCCCGATGCTTTCGGTGGTCGTATTTGGCATTATGATCTGGACCATGCCGCTGTATCGGCGGGTACAGGGAGCCCTTGACAAGGTGCTTGGGCTGACCCGTGAAAATCTTACCGGTGTCCGTGTGATCCGTGCATTTTGTCTGGAAGAACAGGAGCAGACACATTTTCGTGAGAAAAATGAGCGTCTGACCGATATGCAGAAGTTCGTGGGAAAGATTTCCGGTCTTATGAATCCGCTGACATATATCATTGTAAATGGAGCAGTTGTAGTGCTTCTGTACACAGGAGCCATCCGCGTGGATCAGGGGATTATTACCACGGGAGCAGTGGTGGCACTGGTCAACTATATGAATCAGATCCTGGTGGAGCTGGTGAAACTGGCAAATCTGATTATCAACATTACCAAATCCGTTGCCTGCGGAAATCGTATTCAGAGTGTGCTGGAGATTCCGTCCAGTATGAAAAATGGATCAGACACCAATCTTGCCAGGGCAGACGAGGTTGTCTTTGACCATGTGGGTCTGACTTATGCACAGGCTGGTACAGAATCCCTGACAGATATTGATTTTTCAGCGAAAGCAGGACAGACGATCGGTATCATTGGAGGCACAGGTTCCGGAAAATCCAGTCTTGTGAATCTGATCCCGCGTTTTTATGATGCGACGGCTGGAGCCGTGAAGATCAATGGGAAAAATGTAAAAGATTTTGATCTGGAGACGCTTCGGAAAATGGTTGGCATTGTGCCACAGAAAGCGGTGCTTTTCAAAGGAACTATTGAAGACAATCTGCGCTGGGGCAAGAAGGACGCCACGGAAGAAGAGCTGTGGGAGGCTCTGGAGACAGCACAGGCGGCAGAGTTTGTAAGAGAGCGAGCAGACGGACTGCAGGCAAAGATCGATCAGGGCGGCAAGAACCTGTCTGGCGGACAGAGACAGCGACTGACCATTGCAAGAGCACTGGTGGGCCATCCAGGAATCCTGATCCTGGATGACAGTGCGTCTGCACTGGATTTTGCAACCGATGCAGCGCTTAGAAAAGCACTGCGGGAGATGAAGGGCAATCCGATAGTCTTTATCGTATCTCAGAGGACCTCTTCCATCCGTCATGCAGATCAGATCATTGTGCTTGACGATGGAATGGTGGCCGGAATCGGAACTCACCAGGAACTTCTGGAAAACTGTCCGGTTTATCAGGAAATCCATTATTCACAGTTCGACAGAAAGGAGGAGAGAGCCGATGCGTAAGAAGATTCGTTCGGAGCAGAGTGAGACACTGAAAAAAGTACTGCGCTACCTGAAACGGTACTGGTTCTTTCTGGCTCTTTCCTTTGGACTTGCTGCAATTACGGTGGCGTCCACTTTGTATATTCCTTTGCTGACCGGAGATGCCGTTGACTGTGTGATCGGAAAAGGACAGGTGGATTTTACAGGAATCTTTGCAGTGCTCAAAAGAATGGCCATGGTGATCGGTGTGACTGCAGTGGCACAGTGGGGCATGAATATCTGCAATAACAAGATGACCTATCAGATCGTGCGTGATATCCGAAATGAAGCATTTGCAAAGCTGGAGATCCTGCCGCTGAAATATCTGGACGGACATCCGTCAGGAGAAGTAGTGAGCCGGATCATTGCGGATGTAGATCAGTTTGCAGATGGACTTCTGATGGGATTTACCCAGCTATTTACGGGTGTGCTCACGATTGTGGGAACCATCGGATTCATGCTGAGTGTCAATGTAGGGATCACGCTGGTTGTGCTTTTGATCACGCCGGTGTCTATGATCGTGGCCTCCTTTATTGCAAAGAAAACATTTACCATGTTCCGACTGCAGTCGGAGGCGAGAGGGGAACAGACGGCACTGATCGATGAGATGATCGGTAATCAGAAGGTGGTGCAGGCTTTTGGTCATGAGAAAGACGCCATGGAGCAGTTCGGAGAGATCAATGAGCGTCTGAGAAAATATTCTCTGCGTGCCATTTTCTTTTCCTCCATCACCAACCCGTCCACCCGCTTTGTCAACAGTCTGGTGTACACAGGAGTGGGAGTCACCGGTGCTCTGGCTGCTATCAGTGGCAGAATGACCGTTGGACAGCTAACTGCATTTTTAAACTATGCAAATCAGTATACCAAGCCGTTCAATGAGATCTCAGGCGTAGTGACGGAGCTTCAGAACGCCATTGCCTGCGCAGGAAGAGTCTTTGAATTGATCGAAGAAGAGCCGCAGGTGCCGGAACCGGCAGATGCCACGGCACTGACGGATGTGGAAGGCCGCGTGGATCTTGAACATGTGGCATTTTCCTATCGCCCGGATCAGAAGCTGATCGAGGATCTTAATCTGGCTGTGAAGCCGGGAGAACGTGTGGCAATCGTAGGTCCTACAGGCTGCGGCAAGACTACAGTCATCAATCTGCTCATGAGGTTCTATGATGTGGATGCTGGTTCCATCAGCGTAGAAGGTGACGATATCCGTCAGGTGACCAGAAAGAGCCTTCGTTCTTCCTATGGTATGGTCTTACAGGATACCTGGCTCCGTTCAGGAACCGTTCGGGAAAATATTCTGATCGGAAAGCCGGATGCCACGGAAGAAGAGATGATCGAAGCGGCAAAGAACAGCCATGCACACAGCTTTATCAAGCGTCTGCCAAAGGGCTATGATACGGTGATCGGAGAGGACGGCGGCGGACTCTCTCAGGGACAGAAACAGCTCTTATGTATTACCAGACTGATGCTGTGCCGCCCACCCATGCTGATTCTCGATGAGGCAACCTCTTCCATCGATACCCGTACAGAGATGAAGATCCAGAATGCATTTGCCAGACTGATGGAAGGCCATACCAGCTTTATTGTGGCACATCGATTATCCACGATCCGTGAGGCGGATGTGATACTGGTTATGAAAGATGGCCATATCATTGAGCAGGGCAATCATGAAAGTCTGCTGGCAAAAAAAGGATTTTATGCAAAATTATATAACAGTCAGTTCAAGGATTAAAAAAGGAGGAACAAGATGTATCAGGCAGCACACGAGGCTGACAAAGGCATCATCGCATTCATCCCGCTGGCACAGATGGCGCTGAAGTGGGTGCTCAAGGACCACGTAGTTACAAGTGTGCTCATTGGTGCTTCCAAACCATCTCAGATCCTGGATAATCTGAAGGTGCTGGAGAGTGCAGACTTCACGGAAGAAGAACTGAAGCGGATCGATCAGGCATCAAACATGGAAAAATAAAAAAATAAAAAATTTTGAAACTTTTTTGTATAATAGAGGGTCTAATATAGCAGAAATATAAAAAACAACATAATTTCAGGAGGTTCTATCATGAAGAAAAAAGTGGTAATGATGATGGTAACGATGGCAATGGCAGCAGCTATGATGACAGGCTGTGGAGCAAAGGGAGATACAGCATCCCAGACCACACAGGAGAGTCAGACAGCAGATGCATCCACGATCAGTGGTACGCTGGATGAAGTGAAGGATTTTATGTTTGTGGTCACAGATGCCCAGGGAGCTTCTTATGCATTCACATTTGATGGTGAAAAACCAGCAGGACTGGATGATGCAAAGATCGGTGATAAAGTAACGGTAACTTATACAGGAGAAATATCTGAGGTTGATCCGTTTGAAGGGGAAGTTCTCTCAGTGGAAGTAAGCAAATAGTGGATTTCCACACCAAAAGACAGTGATCGTAATATTCTGATAGAGAGATGTTGACGAGAGGAATGATAACATGATCTGTCAGAATGCGATCCTGTCCGATGAATATATGGATTATATCTGGAAAGCGGATGTAAATCCGCCGGCTGAGATGGATCCATTGCCGTATGGTGTTTGTGCGCAATATATAAGTCCTAGCTTTTCTGTATATTATATAAGCAGGAAAGAGGTGTTTGGCAACAGAACATCACTTCCAATCGGGGATTATGCACTGCCTTGGTGCTATACACAGCTCAATACAGAGAGTCTTGAAACGACAAAGATTCTGCAGGTGCAGAATCAGCCTACATTGAAACTGAGAGGACAGGGAGTGATTCTTGGATTCCTGGATTCGGGGATAGAACTGAAACAGATGACATTCCGCAAAGCAGATGGGAAAACCCGAGTATTGGAGCTGTGGGATCAGACAGATCAAAGTGGACGCAGTCCCGAAGGATTTCAATATGGAAGTGTCTATACATCAGAAGACATTGATAAGTTGCTGGCGGAAGAACAGGAAGTGCTTCCTGGAAAAGATGAAAACGGACATGGAACCAAAGTGGCTTCAATAGCGGCATCCTCAGAACTTCTGGAAGAAAACTATCTGGGAGCTGCACCGGAGGCAGAACTGGCAGTGGTAAAGCTGAAACAGGCAAAGCCATTTATCCGGCAGATGCAGCGGATTCCGCTTGACAGCATTGCTTATGAGGAAGCCGACATCATGCTGGCGGTCCGTTATCTTGACCAACTGGCACAAAGAGAAGGAAAACCGCTGGTGATCTGCATGGCACTGGGAAGCAATACAGGTGGTCATACGGGAGAAAATGCACTTAGCCTTTATCTGAACTATGTGTGCCGGAAGGTGGGCAGAGCAGTGGCAGTGGCTGCCGGAAATGAAGGAAACAAAGGGCATCATTATTTTGGAATAGTTCCGAGGGATCAGGATTATACGGAAGTAGAGCTGCGGGTAGGAGCCGAAGAAAAAGGTTTTCAGGTCAATCTCTGGGGAAATGCACCAGATCTGTTTTCGGTGGAAGTGATCGCACCCAGTGGGGAGAAAATTCCCCGGTTTGTTGCCAGAAAACTGGATCGTCAGCGCTATGATTTTGTATTTGAAAATACGATCCTGGATATTCAATATGAATTATCGGAAATCGTCTCAGGAGACCAACGCCTTTTGCTGGCGTTCCAAAATCCTACACCGGGAATCTGGATGATCCGTGTCTATGCGGAAGGAAATCTGGAGAACACATTTCATATGTGGCTTCCAGTCACAGGGTTCATCAGCGATGAGACTTATTTTTTACGGCCGGATCCGGACACGACAGTCACGGAACCGGGAAATGCGGAAGGAGTATTGACTTTTTCCGGATATGATGCCAGAAATGGCAGTATATGGTATGATTCGGGTCGTGGATATACGAGAAATGGCCGGATCAAACCAGACCTGGCAGCTCCTGCGGTGGAGGTGGCAGCAGTGGACCTGCGGGGAAGAGTAACGACCCTGACTGGAAGCAGTGCGGCCGCAGCATTGGGAGCCGGAGCCTGTGCACTTTTGCTGGAGTGGGGGATCGTTCGAGGAAATGTTCCTGCCATGGACAGTATCACAATACAGCGGTATCTGATCCGCGGTGCAAATCGTCTGAATATCTTTGATTATCCCAATAAAACCTGGGGCTATGGAAGCCTGGATCTGTATGACGCATTTCGTTCTGTCTAGGAATACGAGCTCTTATCACACGTACTGTTTCCTGACACTTGCATTACCGGGATTCTTGTTTTCAGAGCTTGACATCTTCCCTCAACATGGTAAAATGTATACGAATTGAAATTGTATACAATGATACAGGCTGAGGAGGATTATTAACAAACGTCATGCAGGACAAACAAGGACACAAGGAGAGTCGCGATAAGTATTCTTTAAGAGGAAAAGTATTTGAAAGTATCCGCGAGGATATTTTGAGCGGCAGATATGAGCAGAATACAGAATTAAAAGAGACTGCCATCGGAGCAGAGCTGGGAGTGAGCCGGACACCGGTAAGAGAAGCACTTCGTCAGCTGGAGCTGGAAGGATTGGTATCTATCATTCCCAACCGGGGAGCATATGTGAATATGATCACGGCCAAGGATGTGCAGGATATTTACGTGATCCGTTCCATGCTGGAAGGCTTATGTGCCAGATGGGCGACTGAGCATATTACCAGAGAGCAGCTTGATAATCTGGAAGAAACGCTGTGCCTGACCGAATACCATACAGAGAAGAAGAATTATGATAAGCTCTATGAGCTTGACAGCTTATTCCATGAGCAGCTCTATGAAGCAGGAGGAAGCCGGATCCTGAATCATGTGCTGTCGGATTTTCATGATTATGTGAAAATGGTAAGAAAAGCTACCATTTCCACCAGCAGTCGTTCTGTGACATCCACAGAGGAGCACAGGGCGATCTTTGAAGCTATCCGTGATCAGGATGCAGACAGGGCAGAGGCACTGGCAAAAGAGCATGTAAAGCATACGATCGAGAGTATCCGTGCTTATGGACTGGATAAAATTTTATAATGCTGAGGAGAGGTTACCATGGAAAAGATTAGAATGATGACACCGCTGGTAGAGATGGACGGAGATGAGATGACCCGAATCCTGTGGAAGATGATCAAAGAGGAATTGCTTCTTCCGTTTGTTGATCTGAAGACGGAGTATTATGATCTTGGATTGGAAAAGAGAGATGAGACCAATGATCAGATCACCATTGATGCTGCAGAAGCGACCAAAAAATATGGAGTAGCAGTGAAATGCGCAACCATCACGCCCAATGCAGCCCGTGTGGAAGAGTATCATCTGAAAGAAATGTGGAAGAGTCCCAACGGAACCATCCGTGCGATCCTTGATGGAACCGTATTCCGGGCGCCGATCATTGTAAAAGGCATTGAGCCTTATGTAAAAACGTGGAAAAAACCGATCACGCTGGCACGTCATGCCTATGGTGATGTGTATAAAGCTTCTGAGATGCAGATTCCAGGACCTGGCAAGGTAGAACTGGTCTACACTGCGGAGGATGGCTCCAAAAGTGCTGTGACAGTTCACGAGTTCAAAGGACCTGGCGTGGTACAGGGAATGCATAACCTGGACGCTTCCATCGAGAGCTTTGCAAGAAGCTGCTTTACTTATGCACTGGCAACAAAGCAGGATGTATGGTTTGCAACCAAGGATACCATTTCCAAGAAATACGATCATCATTTTAAGGATATTTTCCAGGAGATTTTTGAAAAAGAATATAAAGAGCAGTTTGATGCGGCAGGTATTACCTATTTCTACACACTGATCGATGATGCGGTGGCCAGAGTGGTCAAATCTGAAGGCGGATTTATCTGGGCCTGCAAGAACTACGATGGTGATGTGATGAGTGACCTAGTGGCAACTGCTTTCGGATCTCTTGCCATGATGACGTCCGTACTGGTATCCCCTCATGGATACTATGAATATGAGGCTGCTCATGGAACTGTGCAAAGACATTATTACCAGCATCTGGCAGGGAAAGAGACTTCCACCAATCCTATGGCAACCATCTTTGCTTGGAGTGGAGCGTTAAGAAAGCGCGGAGAGCTGGATCAGATCCCGGAACTGATGCAGTTTGCAGATTGCCTGGAAAAGGCATCTGTGAAGACCATAGAGTCCGGTCGCATGACCAAGGATCTGGCGCTGATCACAGAACTGACGGATGTGAAAGTACTTAACTCTGCTGCATTTATCCAGGAGATCCGCAAGGAACTGGAAGCACTTATGGCATAAAATAAACACCCTTCCCATATATTTAGAACAAATATGGGAGGGGTATTTTTATGGACAATAATCAGAATCCGAAAGAATTCCATCTATACAGCGACATCAGGGAAAGAACCGGCGGTGAGATCTACATAGGTGTGGTAGGTCCGGTGCGGACAGGAAAATCTACATTTATCAAGCGGTTTATGGACTTAATGGTGCTTCCTAATATGGAAGACATCCATGAGCGGGAGCGGGCCACCGATGAACTGCCCCAGTCGGCGGCTGGCAAGACCATCATGACTACGGAGCCTAAATTTGTGCCGAAAGAAGCGGTAGAGATCAAGGTGGCTGGGGAAATCTCTGTAAAGATCCGTCTGATCGACTGTGTGGGCTACATGGTGGACGGTGCAGCGGGACATCTGGAGGGAGAGACCGAGCGGATGGTCAGAACACCCTGGTTTTCCGGCGAGATACCATTTACCAAAGCAGCGGAGCTGGGAACACACAAAGTGATCCACGATCACTCGACAATCGGAATCGTGGTGACCTGTGACGGAAGTTTTGGTGAGATTCCTGTGGAAAATTATGAGAAACCAGAAGAACGGACGGTAGAGGAATTAAAGCACCTTGGCAAACCCTTTGTGATCTTACTCAACACTACCCGGCCATACAGCGAGCAGGTTCGTAACCGGGCAGAAGATATGTATCATAAATACCAGATACCGGTCATTCCGGTTAATTGTGAGCAGCTGAAAAAGGAAGATGTAAATATGATCCTGGAGCAGGTGCTGCTGGAATTTCCGTTGGTGGAGGTGGAGTATCGCATGCCCCGCTGGGTGGAGATGCTGCCTCTGTCTCACCCGGTGAAGCAGCAGGTGGTGGAAGCTGCCAGATCCATGATGGAACAATTCCGGGTACTCAGGGATGTAGGAACCGTTCATGCTTCTGTTGAAGAGACCTGCATCAGCAAGGTGAAGCTTGATCAGGTGGCTCTGAGCAAAGGCTGTGCCAGGTATTCGGTGGAGATGGAGGAGAGCTGCTATTATCAGATGCTCAGTGAGATGACCGGTATGGAACTTAAGGATGAATATGATCTCATGGAGCAGCTTCGGGATCTGTCCCAGATGCAGAAAAAATATGGAACAGTCATGAAAGCTATGGATATGGTGCGTCAGAAAGGCTATGGTATGGTGCTGCCGGAGAAGGAGGAGATTCATATGGAAGATCCGGTTCTCATCCATCAGAGTGGCAAATTTGGTGTGAAATTAAAGGCAGAATCTCCGTCTGTCCACATGATCCGGGCAAATATTGAGACAGAGATCGCACCGATCGTAGGTAGTGAGGAACAGGCCAGAGATCTGATTCAGTATATTCAGGATGGAAAGAGACAGGAAGAAGGTATCTGGCAGATCAACATTTTCGGAAAGACCATCGAAGAGCTTGTGGAAGATGGTATCCGCAGCAAGCTTTACCAGATCGGAGAAGAGAGCCAGGTAAAGCTTCAGGATACCATGCAGAAGATCGTCAACGATTCTAATGGTGGACTGGTGTGCATCATTATATAGGAAATATTCGGATGAGACTTTCATTTTTACAAGGGAATATGCTATACTCTTGAACAGCATCAATGACAAGAGGGAAAAGAAATGAAAGTAACCTATATATATCATAGCAGTTTTGCAGTGGAACTGGAAAAAAGTATGCTGATCTTTGATTATTATGGAAAAGGAGACCTGCCGGAACGTCCTGCGGGAAAGCAGGTCTATTTTCTGAACAGTCATAGTCATCCGGATCATTTTTCAAAGACGATCTTTAATCTGCGGGAGCAGTTTGGTGGAGCGGAATACGTGCTGGCCAGAGAGATCCGCCTGAAGCCGGAGGAAAAGAAGGACTGGATCCACAGTCTGAAGCCGGAGACAGATGTGGAGATCGGAAATCTTAAAATCAGAACCCTGAAGTCTACCGATCTTGGAGTCGCATTCATGGTGGAGACGGAAGGCAGACGGATCTATCATGCCGGAGATCTGAACTGGTGGCACTGGGAAGGGGAGGACAAGGCCTGGAACAACAATATGGCCGCCAACTATAAGCGGGAGATCAAGGAACTGGACGGCTGTGGGATGGATGTGGCATTTGTGCCGCTGGATGGCCGTCTGGAGAATGCTTATTACTGGGGCATGAAATACTTTCTTGAGCATGTGCCGGTAAAGGCGGTATTTCCCATGCATTGCTGGGATCATTATGAGATCTGCCAGAAAGTACAGGACGAGCCTTCCATGCAGGGACTCCTGGAACATTTTCATCCCATTGAGTACAAAGGACAGGAGTGGACATTATGTTAGTTAAGATCTATACAGACGGAGCAGCAAGGGGAAATCCTGACGGACCGGGCGGCTACGGAACTATTTTATCCTGTGTGGATGCTCAGGGACAGGAACATATCCGGGAATTCTCTCAGGGATATAAAAAGACCACCAATAACCGGATGGAGCTGATGGCTGCCATTGTAGGTTTGGAAGCATTGAACCGGCCCTGCCAGGTGGAACTCTACTCGGATTCCAAATATGTGGTGGATGCGTTTAACCAGCATTGGATCGATTCCTGGGTGAAGAAAAACTGGATCAACAGTCAGAAAAAGCCAGTGAAGAATCCGGATCTGTGGAAACGGCTTCTGAAGGCGAAGGAACCCCATCAGGTAAAGTTTATCTGGGTTAAGGGCCATGATGGTCATCCTCAGAATGAACGGTGTGATGAACTTGCCACTACGGCTGCAGATGGGACGGATCTGATCGATGATGTGGTTCTGACGTGATATTTTTCTAAAACTGACAGAAATATACGAGAAATCAGTTGCGATAGCCGAAATCGTGTGCTAAGATAAAATTTACATGAGCCGCTGAAAGTGCGGTTTGACAGGAGGAAAAGAAAGTGAAAGAATACGGCGTTAATGAGCTCAGAAGAATGTTTCTTGATTTCTTCGAGAGCAAGGGCCATCTGAAAATGAAGAGCTTTTCGCTCGTTCCGCATAATGACAAGAGTCTTCTGCTGATCAACTCAGGTATGGCCCCTTTGAAACCATACTTTACAGGAGCTGAGATCCCACCGAGAAGAAGGGTGACGACCTGCCAGAAATGTATCCGTACCGGCGATATCGAGAATGTAGGTAAAACCGCACGTCACGGTACTTTTTTCGAGATGCTGGGTAATTTCTCTTTTGGAGATTATTTCAAGGATGAAGCGATCCACTGGTCCTGGGAATTCCTGACCGAAGTGATCGGACTGGATCCGAACAGACTGTATCCGTCTGTATATCTGGAGGATGATGAGGCATTCAATATCTGGAATAAAGAGATCGGTATCCCTGCAGACAGAATTTTTAAATTTGGTAAAGAGGATAACTTCTGGGAGCATGGTGCTGGTCCGTGCGGTCCCTGCTCTGAGATTTACTATGATCGTGGAGAAAAATATGGCTGTGGAAAACCAGGCTGTACAGTAGGCTGCGAATGTGACCGTTATATGGAAATCTGGAATGATGTATTTTCACAGTTCAACAATGACGGACATGGGAACTATTCTGACCTGGCTCAGAAGAACATTGATACAGGTATGGGACTGGAGCGTCTTGCATGTGTCGTACAGGATGTAGACTCCATGTTTGATATTGATACAATGAAAGCATTGCGTGACCATGTATGCGCTATGTCAGGAAAGCATTATGGCATCGACCACGAGACAGATGTTTCTCTTCGTGTCGTAACAGATCATATCCGTTCTGTTACATTTATGATTTCAGACGGAATTATGCCATCTAACAGTGGCCGTGGTTATGTACTCCGCCGTCTGCTCCGCCGTGCTTGCCGTCACGGAAGACTTCTCGGTATCGAGAGAGCTTTCCTTGTAGAGCTTGCACAGACTGTTATTGATGGTTCAAAAGATGGATATCCGGAGCTTGAAGAGAAGAAAGACTTTATCTTCAACGTGATTGCAAAAGAAGAGGCTCAGTTCAATAAGACAATTGATCAGGGACTTTCTATTCTTGCAGACATGGAAGAAGAGATGAAGAAAAATGGTGAGACAGTTCTTTCCGGAGAAAATGCATTTAAACTTTATGATACTTATGGATTCCCAATTGATCTGACAAGCGAGATTCTGGATGAGAAGGGTCTGACTTATGATAAGGAAGGGTTTGAAAAAGCTCAGAAAGAGCAGCGTGCGAAATCAGAGGGAACATTTGGTACTCACAGCTACACTGGAAAAGACGCTACAGTTTATGATGAACTGGATGCAGAGCTTGCAACAGAATTCGTAGGATACGAGAATCTTGTATGTGATGCAAAAGTGACAGCACTTACAAGTGAAGAGGAGATTGTAGACGCATTATCCGATGGCGAGAAAGGTACAATTATTGTTGATAAGACTACATTTTATGGAACAATGGGTGGTCAGGAAGGTGACATCGGTACCATTAAGACTGCTGGTGGAGAGTTCGTAGTAGAGAATACAATTCACCTTGCCGGAACAAAGATTGGACATGTGGGATATGTAAGCCATGGAATGATCAAAGTCGGTGATCCAGTATCTATGGAAGTAGATAAAGAGAATCGTAATCTGTCAGCAAGAAACCACAGTGCAACACATCTTCTTCAGGCAGCTCTCCGCCAGGTACTTGGAACACATGTTGAGCAGGCAGGTTCTTATGTAGATGCTGAGAGACTTCGTTTTGACTTTACACATTTCTCAGCATTGTCAAAAGAAGAGTTAAAGCAAGTAGAAAATATTGTAAATGAAAAGATTGCAGAATGCTTACCGGTCGTAGCTAAGAATATGCCAATCGAGGAAGCAAGAAAGACTGGAGCAGCAGCCCTTTTCGGTGAGAAATATGGTGATGTTGTCCGTGTCGTAAGCATGGGAGATTTTTCAGTAGAGTTCTGTGGAGGTACTCACGTATCGAATACAGGAGTTATCAGTGCACTTAAGATTATTTCTGAGACAGGTGTTGCAGCAGGAGTCAGACGTATTGAGGCTCTGACTTCAAAGGGACTTCTGAAATATTATGATGATATGGAAAAGAAACTTCAAGAGGCAGCAGCTCTTGTGAAAGCAACTCCGAACCAGTTATCAGATAAGATCCGTCATCTTCAGGCTGAGAATAAAGATCTTCACAGCGAGCTTGAGAGCGTGAAGAGTAAGATGGCAAAAGAGGCAATGGGAGATGTATCTGATCAGGTTACAGAAGTAAAAGGTGTAAAACTTATTGCTGCAAAAGTAGAGGATGTAGATATGAATGGACTTCGTGATCTTGGAGATCAGTTGAAAGAAAAACTTGGTGAAGGTGTGATCGTTCTTGCATCCGCGGCAGGTGGAAAAGTAAGCCTTGTTGCAATGGCAACAGATGAGGCTGTGAAGAAAGGTGCCCATGCCGGAAA
>ENA-UPXC01003005-UPXC01003005.1-human-gut-metagenome-genome-assembly--contig:-NODE-3005-length-18397-cov-4.441703_pt1 | contig 18397 bp, 18 predicted proteins | sample MGYA00250047_ERZ773371 | MGnify/ENA primary metagenome ERZ773371 (study PRJEB29103, sample SAMN06111975) | human gut metagenome | biome: human gut; feature: ankylosing spondylitis patient; material... | reverse complement strand
GGGCAGTGGGGGGTGCCCACCCGGGCCCACAGCAGGCGGAGGTAGTCGTAGATCTCCGTCACCGTGCCCACGGTGGAGCGGGGGTTCTTGGAGGTGGTCTTCTGGTCGATGGAGATGGCGGGGGAGAGGCCGTCGATGTAGTCCACGTCGGGCTTCTCCATCTGGCCCAGGAACATGCGGGCATAGGAGCTCAGGGACTCCACATACCGGCGCTGGCCCTCAGCATAGATGGTATCGAAGGCCAGGGACGACTTGCCCGACCCGGACAGACCGGTGAGCACCACCAGCTTGTCCCGGGGGATGGTCAGGTCGATGTTTTTCAGGTTGTTCTCCCGAGCCCCTTTGATCTCAATAAAATTCTGCATAGCGTTGTTCCTCTATCTTGATCTCTCCCCAGGTGGGGGAAGTTGGTTACTCTCGCAACAGCACCACCGCCGCCAGGATGCTCACCACACCCAGGGCGGTGGAGACGTCCATGGTCTCATGAAACACCAGCACCCCAACCAGGGCAGCCACCATCGGCTCCACAGAGGCCAGAATGGCGGCTTTGCCGCTGTCAATGCGGGCCAGCCCCGCGGTGTACAGCAGGTAGGGCAGCACAGTGGACACCACCACCAGAGCGGCGGCGGCCCCCAGCAGCTTGGGCTGGGCGGTGAGCACAGCCAGCTCCGCCGGGCGCAGAAACACCAGGGCGGCAAAACCGGCAAAGACGAAGGTGTACAGGGTGACGGTGTATGGGCCGTAGTGTTTTAAGGCAAAGCGGCCGAAGATGGAGTACAGGGCGTAGAAAAATCCGGCCCCCAGCCCCAGCAGCAGCCCCTGCCCCGTCAGGCTGGCCCCGCCGCTCCAGATGCCCGCCACGCAGGCACAGCCAAAGAAGGTGAGGCCCAGGGCGAGAAGCTTGCGCTTTGTGATCTTATCCCGCCACAGCAGGGCGGACAACAATACCACAAAGGCGGGGGAGGTGTAGAGCAAAATGGCGGCCACCGCCAGGGAGCACTGCTCCTGACAGCTGAAATAGCACCAGGTGAAGAATACTACGCTCACCACGCCGGTGCCGAAAAACCATCCCAGGTGCTTCACCTGCACCCGAAAGGCCTCCCGCTTCCACACCGCCAGCACCAGGGCCAGCACCACAAGGCCGCCCAGATTGCGCACCAGCACGATGCTCTCCGGTCCCAGCCCGGCCCCCAGCAGGGCCCGGTTAAAGAGGCCAATGAGCCCCCACAGGCTGGCGCCCGCCAGTACCAGGCCGGCGCCGCCCCGCCGCTGTGTCTCCTTCATCCAGCTTCCCTCCACAAAGCAGAATTATTCCACCGTCACATCTGCGGTAGTCCCGCCCACCAAGTTGATCAGGTCGGCGGGGGCAAGCTGCACCTGATAGCCGATTTTTCCGGCGGACACCATGATGGTGTCGATGATCTCTGCCGTCTCGTGGAACACGGTGGGATACTGCTTCTTCATGCCCACGGGGGAGCAGCCCCCGTGGACGTAGCCGGTGAGTGGCAGCAGCTCCTTCTGGTGGAGCATGGCGATAGACTTCTCCCCTACGGCCTTGGCCGCCTTTTTCAGGTCCAGGGTGTCCCCCACGGGGATATCAAACACGTAGATGGCCTTGGAGGCCCCCCGGGCCACCAGGGTCTTGAACACGCACTCCGGGTCCTGGCCCAGGGAGCGGGCCACGCTCACCCCGTCCACCGCCACCCCCTCCTCGTGGGGGTAGGTGTGGGGGGTGAAGGGGATGCCCTTCTGCTCCAAAATGCGCATGACGTTGGTCTTTTCTTCTTTCTGCTTTGCCATGGATCTCATTCCTTATTTTGATATGGTTGCGCTTACTGCCCACGCAATTCGATAATCTGATCCCGCAGCGTGGCGGCCAATTCGAACTCCAGCATCTTCGCCGCCACCCCACGGGCATAGCCCGCGGGGACCTCATTTATTTTTTATCCTCGGCGGAAGTAAATTCCGCCTGCGGCAAGATTTTGGCTATGCCAAAATGCTTGTACGCCTCTCCGAGGCGCCCGCGCTGTGCGCGGGAAGAAAGAGGCGGCACTCACTGCCCACGCAGTTCGATGATCTGATCTCGAAGGGTAGCGGCCAGCTCGAATTCCAGCATCTTCGCCGCCTCTTTCATTGCCTTCTCCAGGCGGACGATCTCGGCGGCCTTCTCCTGCTTGCTCATGGCTTTCACCCGGCCCTGGCGGGTCTGGGAGGGCTCGTCCGCCGGGGCGGAGATCTCCAGCAGGTCCCGCACCGACTTGATAACCGTCTTGGGCACGATGCCGTGCTCCTTATTGTAAGCGTCCTGCTTCTGGCGGCGGCGCTCGGTCTCGTCCATGGCCCGGCGCATGGAGGGGGTAATGGTGTCGGCGTACATGACCACCATGCCCTCGGCATTTCGGGCCGCTCGGCCGATGGTCTGGATGAGGGAGGTCTCGGAGCGCAGGAAGCCCTCCTTGTCCGCGTCCAGAATGGCCACCAGAGATACCTCAGGCAGGTCCAGACCCTCACGCAGCAGGTTGATGCCCACCAGCACATCGAAGGTGCCCAGGCGGAGATCCCGGATGATCTCCATACGCTCCATGGTGTCCACGTCGTGGTGCATGTAGCGCACCTTGATGCCGGTGTTCTGCAAATAGTCGGTGAGGTCCTCGGCCATCTTCTTGGTGAGGGTGGTGACCAGCACCCGCTCCTTCCGGGCAGTGCGGGCGTTGATCTCCCCGATGAGGTCGTCGATCTGGCCCTCCACCGGCCGCACCTCGATTTTGGGGTCCAGCAGACCGGTGGGCCGGATGACCTGCTCCACGATCTGGCCCGACCGGGTACGCTCGTACTCGCCGGGGGTGGCGGAGACGTAGATCACCTGGTTGAGCCGCTTCTCAAACTCCTCAAACTTCAGGGGCCGGTTGTCGTAGGCGCAGGGCAGGCGGAAACCGTAGTCCACCAGGGTGTTCTTTCGGGCCCGGTCGCCGTTGTACATGGCCCGCACCTGGGGCAGGGTGACGTGGCTCTCGTCGATAAACAGCACAAAATCCTTGGGGAAGTAGTCCAGCAGGGTGTGGGGCGGGGAGCCCACCGGGCGGCCCTCAATGACCCGGGAGTAGTTCTCAATGCCGGAGCAGTAGCCCAGCTCCTGCATCATCTCCACGTCGTACATGGTACGCTGCTTGATGCGCTGGGCCTCGATGAGCTTGCCCTCCTTCTCAAAGTAGGCCACCCGCTCCTCCAGCTCCTTGTAGATCTCCTGGACGGCGGCGTCCATCTTCTCCTTGGGGGTGACGTAGTGGGTGGCGGGCCAGATGGGGATGTGGCTGAGCTTGCGGATGGGGGAACCGGTGACCACGTTGATTTCCGAGATGCGGTCGATCTCATCTCCGAAGAACTCCACCCGGATAGCGGTGTCCTTCCAGTAGGCGGGCCACACCTCCACTGTGTCTCCCCGGACCCGGAACATGTTGCGCTCAAAGGCAATGTCGTTGCGCTCATAGCGGATGGCCACCAACCGCTTTAAAAACTCGTCCCGCTCCAGGATATCGCCCACCCGGAGGGAGACCATCATCTTGGCAAAGTCCTCCGGCTCGCCCAGGCCGTAGATACAGGACACAGAAGAGACCACGATCACATCCCGCCGCTCCAGCAGGGAGGCGGTGGCAGAGAGCCGCAGGCGGTCAATCTCCTCGTTGATGGCCGAGTCCTTCTCAATAAAGGTGTCGGTGTGGGGGATATAGGCCTCGGGCTGGTAGTAGTCGTAGTAGGAGACGAAGTATTCCACCGCGTTGTTGGGGAAAAACTCCTTGAACTCAGCGCACAGCTGGGCGGCCAGGGTCTTGTTGTGGGCCAGCACCAGGGTGGGCCGCTGGACCTGCTCAATGATCTTGGCCATGGTGAAGGTTTTTCCTGAGCCGGTGACGCCCAGCAGGGTCTGCTCATCCAGGCCCATCTCGATGCCCTGGGACAGGGCCTCGATGGCCTGAGGCTGGTCACCCGACGGCGTATACTCGGAAACCACTTCAAATTTCGGCATATCGTCCCCTCCTTTGCCCGTTGTCTCGTCCTATCATTATATCAGAACTAATGTTCTACGGCAACCAAAACTTGCGCCTCTCCCCTAGTTTGTTGGGAGAGGCGCAGATCTTATACAAATTTTAGTCCCCGCAGCTTGCGGCTCTCGCTCATGGACACCATATCCCCGTCCACAAAGACCAGGTGGTCCACCAGCTCGATGCCGATGGGGGCCAGGATGGCCCGCAAGGTGTCGGTGGTCAGCCAATCGGCCTGGGAGGGGATGGCCAGGTTGCTCACATGGTTGTGGGCCACGTAGATTCGGGCGGCCCGCAGGCCCATGGCCTCCTCGGCGATGCGCCGGGCGTTCATCTCAGCCATCTGGATGCTGCCCTCGGCCACCTTCCGCACGCCCAGCACCTGGCGCTTACCGTCCAGGCACAGGACGTACACCATCTCGTTCCGGGCCCCGAAGAAGTAGGGCTCCAGCCAGGGATAGGCGTCGTCGGCACTGTTGACGATGTCATTGAGCCGGGTGCGGCTGGCCTGGTAGCGCCCCAGCAGGGCGGGCAGCATCCGCAGCAGCACGGCCGTGTGCTCCCCCACGCCGCTTACCTTGCGCAGTTCCTCCACCGAGGCGTCCAGCACGCCGGACAGGGAACCGAAGCGCTCGATGAGCTCATGGGCCAGACCGTTTACGTCTCCCTGGGGGACCGCGTAAAACAGCAGCAGCTCCAGCACCCGGTGGTCGGGCCACCCCTCCATGCCCCGGGCCAGAAATTCCGCTTTCATCCGCTGGCGGTGACCGGTATGACTGGCCATGGGGAATCGCTCCTTTCTCTGTCTCTGAATGGGAAAGCGCTTACTTTGAATGGGAAAGCGCTTACTTTCTGGCGCCGTACTCGGCCAGATAAGCTTCCATCCAAAACGCGGGCGATCCCTGCGGGGATCGCTTTGCGCATTCGCGCGCCGCGTTTTCCGGGGGGCACCAGTTCCCCCCGGAGGCCCCCCTCCGCTCTCCGAGGGGGACGATAAGATTTTTTCTTAGCCCTTCGCTCCGTACTGCTCCAGGTAGGCTTCCATCTTGGCCTTCATCTCGTCGTCGATGTAGACCTTGCCGTCCACGGGGTTGTTGTGGAGGAAGTCAATAACCTCCCGCACGGTGACGATGGGGAATACCTGGATGCCGTAGTCCTCCCGCAGCTCGTCCAGGGTGGAGCAGTCCCGGGTGCCCCGCTCCATGCGGTCCACGGAGACAAACAGAGCCTTCATGTTCACGTTGGCCACGTGCTTGAAGAGCTCAATGGACTCCCGCACGGCGGTGCCGGCGGTGACCACGTCCTCGATGATGGCCACGTTGTCTCCGTCCTGAGGCTTGTAGCCCACCATGGAGCCGCCCTCGCCGTGGTCCTTGGCCTCCTTGCGGTTGAAGCAGTAGGGCAGGTCCCGCTCATAGTTGCGGTACAGGGAGGCGGCGGCGGACACCGCCAGGGGGATGCCCTTGTAGGCGGGGCCAAACAGGCAGGTGATGCCCTCAGGCATATGCTCCTGGATGCAGGCGGCGTAGTAGTCGCCCAGCTTGGCGGCCTGAGCGCCGGTCTTGTAGTTGCCGGTGTTGACAAAGTAGGGGGTCTTGCGGCCGGACTTGGTGGTAAAGTCCCCGAAGGTCAGCACGCCGGAGCGCACCATAAAGGTAATAAATTCTTCCCGATAGGTCATCGTTGTTCCCTCACAGTCTTTTTCTATTTGACAGGGCAAACTGCCCCATAAGAAATCATTGTATTATACCACTTTCTCCCCCGGCAGACAAGGAATTCTCCCGCTTTTTTCCCATGCTTCTCCCCGGGTTCTCTCCCTTTACGGACCCGCCCCTTCCTGTTATAATAAGAATGATATATTTTGCCCCCTTGGGGAGAAAGGAACCGCGGTATGTCGAAAACCATAAACCGCATCTATTGTACCTTTTCCAAAGCCGTGGGCTTTCTTCCGCCGGTGCCCCGGAACCTGCTGATCTCCTTGCTGTTTTTGTGCATTGCCTATGTGGTCAGCAGTATCCTGCTGGGCCATACCGGCGCGGAAAACAACTCCGCCCTGGTCTTTGTATTGGCGGTGGTGTGCATCTCCTCCCTGACGGACGGCTACGCATACGGCATCGCCGCCTCTCTGGTGGGCGGATTCTGCATCAACTATTACTTCATGTTCCCCTACCGGGTCTTCTCCCTGAGCTACGCGGGCTACCCAGTGGCCATGGTGAGCATGGTGGCCATCTCCTCGGTGGTATGCGCCCTCACCTCCCGGGTCAAGCTCCAGGCCATTGAGGCCATCAAGCGGGAACAGAATACCAAGGCCCTCTATGAGCTCAACGCCCGCCTCAACGAGGAGAAAAACGCTATCCAGCTGGAGGCTGACCGGGAGGCCATCCGTGGCAACATCCTGCGGGCGGTGTCCCACGACTTGCGCACCCCCCTCACCGCCATCTCCGGCGCCGCCACGGTACTTCTCTCCGCCGATGAGGTCAAAAACTCGGAGAAAAATCTCTCCCTGGTTCAGGACATCAAAAGCGACGCCGACTCCCTCATCGCCATGGTGGAAAACCTGCTGTCCATTACGAAAATCCGGGACGGCGTCATGCCTCTCAACAAGCAGGAGGAGATGCTGGAGGAGGTGGCGGGCGACGCCCTGCTCACCATCCGCCGCCGTTTCCCCGCCTACCGCATCTCCCTGGAGCTGTCGGAGGATATTCTCTATCTCCCCATGGAACCCATGCTCATCAAGCAGGTGATGGTCAACCTGCTGGAAAATGCCATCCGCCACTCCGGCGACCACGACCACATCCGCCTACACTTATTCCGCCAGGACGACTGGGCGGTGGTGGAGGTGCGGGACCGGGGCAAGGGCATCTCCCCGGAGGTGCGCCAGGCGGTACAGTCGGGCCGGCCTCTGTCCGCCCGATTGTCCGACGACTCGTCCCGCGGGATGGGCATCGGACTTTCCGTGTGTCAAAGCATCATCAAAGCCCACAACGGCTTCTTTGCCGCCGGCAACGACCCGGAGGGCGGAGCGGTCTTCCGTTTCGGCCTGCCAATGGAGGAAACCAACGATGAATGAAAAACGTGTGATCCTCGTCATCGAGGATGAAAAGACCATCAGCAACTTTATCTGCCGCGCTCTCACCGCCAACGACTACAAGGCCATCCCCGCCTTCAGCGGCAAGGAGGGCCTGTCCCTGTTCTTCTCCCACGGCCCCGACCTCATCCTGCTGGACTTAGGCCTGCCTGACATGGACGGGATGGAAATTCTTAGCCAGGTCAGCGGACTGCCTCAGGAGACCCCGGTGATCGTCATCTCCGCCCGGGACCGGGAGTCGGAGAAGGTGAAAGCCCTGGACATGGGGGCGGACGACTACATCGTAAAGCCCTTCGGCGTCTCCGAGCTGCTGGCCCGCATCCGCACCACCCTGCGCCGCAGCGACCGGCTCAAGCTGTCCCAGGGCTCCCAGAAGGACGTGTACCACATTAAGGACCTGACGGTGGACATCGCCAAGCACCAGGTGCTGCTGGACGGAGAGGAGATCCACTTCACCCAGAACGAGTTCAAAATCCTGGAGCTTCTGTGCATCCACGCAGGTAAGGTCCTCACCTACGACTTTATTCTGGAGCACGTCTGGGGCCCCTACGGCGGCACCAGCAACCAGATTCTCCGGGTGAACATGGCCAACATCCGCCGCAAGCTCAAGGAGAATCCCTCCGAACCCAAATATGTGCTCACCGAGCTGGGCATCGGCTACCGGATGCTGGAAGACTGAGCTTCGCTTATATCGATTGGAGCCCCGGCGCAGAAGATACGCCGGGGCCCTTTACAACATTTTAACAGCAGGATTTCCTTCATTAACGCCGCGTTAATCTTCCTGAGTCTATAATGGACTTTGTTGAACGGGTTCTCTTCCGTCCCGTCAACAGGCTTTACATAGCCAGCGTCTGAGGGTCCCTCACTTCCCTTCAGACGTCCCCCATCCAGGCGTGTGGGCCGGCGGTTTTCTTCTCTCTCCAAAACCCGGCCGGCCAAAGTCCTCCACGCCCGGTATCGATCCGCGGCCCTCTTTCCGCCAAAAGAGGGCCGCCTTTTTTTGCAAAAAGCGGCCCTTCTTCTTTTCTAAGGCGGCAGCAGCACCTGGCGCAATCGGTCCACCGCCCGGCGCTCCAGCCGGGAGATCTGCACCTGGGACACCCCCAGCACCCGGGCGGTGTTGGTTTGGGTGAGCCCCTTGTAGTAGCGCAGCAGCAGCACCTCTCGCTCCCGCTCCGGAAGCTGTTCCAGTGCGCCCCGCAGGGCGATGCGCTCCACCAGGCCCTCCTCCATGCCGCCGGCGCTGAGCACCCCCTCCAGGGTAAGGCCGCCCTCCCCTGTCTCGGCCTGGAGGGAGACCACCGGGTCGGCGGCGGTCTCGGCGGCGGCAATCTCCTCCGGGGTCAGGCCGGTCGCCTGGGCCAGCTCGGACAGGGCGGGTTCCCGCCCCAGGGTACTCCACAGCTGGCTACGGGCCCCACGGATGAGAGCACCCTGCTCCTTGAGCCCCCGGCTCACCTTTACCGCCCCGTCGTCCCGCAAAAAACGTCGAATTTCCCCGGCAATTTTGGGCACCGCGTAGGTGGAAAACTGGGTACCAAAGGAGGGGTCAAAGCCCCGCACCGCCTTTAAAAACCCCAGGCAGCCCAGCTGGTACAGGTCGTCGGGCTCCACCCCCCGGCCGTAATACCGCCGCACCACCGACCAAATAAGGCCGTTATTTTCCTCCAGTACCTGTTCACAGGCCCGGTTGTCCCCCTCCCGGGCGGCTTGCAGCAGCTCCGGCGCGGTGGCCGTGCCGCTCATCGCCCCAGGCGGCGGGCGATCTGCCGCCGCATGGTGACCGTGGTTCCCTTCCCCGGGGTGGAGCGTACCCGAAGGGTATCCATAAAGCTCTCCATAATGGTAAAGCCCATGCCGGAGCGCTCCTCGCTGCCGGTGGTGAACAGCGGCGTGCGGGCCTGCTCCACGTCGGCAATGCCCACGCCCCAGTCCTTCACCACGATCTCCAACTCATTGCCCGCCCGGAAGCGCAGCTTCATCACGATTTTCCCCAGCCGGTCGGGGTAGGCGTGGACAATGGCGTTGGTCACCGCCTCGCTAACGGCGGTCTTGATGTCGTTGATTTCCTCCAGAGTGGGGTCCAGCTGGGCGGCAAAGCAGGCCGCCGCCGTACGGGCAAACCCCTCGTTGGCCGAGCGGCTGGAGAACTCCAGGGTAACGTAATTTTCCACCTTCATATGTATCCCCTCTTTCATTGGAAGCGAATGAGCTTGTTCAGACCCGCGGTATCAAACACTCTCTGCGCCTGCGGAGGGGTGTGGACCACCGTCATGGTACCCTGGATCTGGGCCATGCGGCGGCTGGCCCGCAGCAGCACCGCGATGCCTGAGCTGTCGGTAAAGGTCAGGCCTCCCAGGTCCAGGGTCAGGGTGCGGGGCAGGGCCGCGTCGATCTGCCGGTCCAGCTCCTCCATGACCTCCTTGGCCCGGTGGTGATCCAGCTCCCCGGTCACGGCGGCGGTAAGACTCCGCCCCTTTTCTGTACAGGTCACTGCCATGGTATTCTCTCCTCTCCCCTCCCGCCGGGCGGGGTAAAATCAAAAGCGTCCGCGGCCATTCGGCCGGGACGCTTTCGATTATAGGGCATGTCCCCCGTCACATTCCCCTGTATTCTGTCGCCGCCGGACGGGCGAGGTATTTTTTTCTCCCTTCCGGGCAGGCTGTGGAAACAGCAGTTTACAAATTTCGCTCCGGGCGGTATGATGAAAAGGAATCTGCCGCCCTGCGGCTTCCGGGAGGCTCTACCGTGTCCAAACAGATCCACCTCACCTCCGGCCCCATTACCAGCCAGCTCATCCGGCTGTGTCTGCCCCTGCTGGCAGCCAACGTGCTCCAGCAACTATACAACATCATCAACTCCCTCATCGTGCGCCACTATATCGGCGGCGACGCCTTTGCCGCCCTGGGTGTGGCCGAGAGCGTGATGAACCTGTTCATCTATGTGATCACCGGGGCCTGCATGGGCGCGTCGGTGCTGGTGGCCCGATTCTTCGGGGAGCGCAACTTCCCCCGCCTGCGCCGGCAGCTGTTTGTCTCCGGTGTGCTCATTGGCGGCACGACTCTGGTGGCCGTCACTCTGACCCAACTGTTTCTGCCCCAGCTGCTCCGGCTTATCTCCACGCCGGATGAACTGATGGCGGACACCACCGCCTACCTGCGGGTCATTCTGATCGGCATGCTCTTCACCTTCGCCTACAACTATCTGGCCGCCACCCTGCGGGCTATCGGCAACACCAAGGCGGCCCTGTACTTTCTCTTAGCCTCCCTGGGCTACAACCTGCTTGCCGCCTGGGTACTGGTGGCGCAGATGAAGTTGGGCATTGTGGGCACCGCCCTGGCCACCTCCAGCGCCCAGCTGCTCTCCGCCCTTTTGTGCCTTGTCTATATGCGCAAAAAGCTCTCCTTCCTGCGCATCCGAAAGGCGGACATGCAGCTGGAGCCCATGCTCATGCGGCTGACCACCAGCTATGCCGCCGTGGCCGCCCTCCAGCAGTCCAGCCTGTATCTGGGCAAGCTGATGATTCAAAGCGCCGTCAACGGCATCAGTACCGACGCCATCTCTGCCTTTACCGCCACCACCCGAGTGGAAAACTTCACCCAGGCCTTCGGCATCAGCGCCTGCGAGGCCATCGCCATCTTTGTGGCCCAGAACCAGGGAGCCAAGCAGTACCAGCGGGCCAACCGGGGATTTCTCCAGGGCTTTGCCATCACCACCGCCATCGGTGTGGGCTTCTCTGTGCTGCTGGGTCTCTTCCCCACCCCCATGGTGGCCCTGTTTTTGGGCGACGACCCTCAGAGTATCCCCCTGGGCGTGTCCTACCTCCAGCTTATGGCCTGGTTCTACTTTTTGTCCTTCATCGGCCACTCCTACGTGGGTCACTACCGGGGCATCGGCCGCATGAACATCACCTTCTTCGGCACCACCTTGCAGATCGTGGTGCGGGTGATCGGCACCTATCTGCTGGTGGGGGCCATGGGCCTGGACGCGGTGGCCCTGTCCACCGGCCTTGGCCGGGTCGTCATTGTGCTCTTCCACTCCACCGTCTACCTGCTGGAGCGGCGGGGCATCGGCTATCACCTCCCCAGCGAGGACGGCCCGCCTCCCAAACAGGCATAAAAAAATCGGCGAACCAAATTGGTTCGCCGATTTTTTGTTCTTGTTCAAAGAGAGTTATTCTGGTTCTGCCCAGAAGCAAAGCGCAGCTTTGCGCCAAAGCTTTTTTGCCTACTTTTTTCTCGAAAAAAGTAGGTTAAGAAAGCGTAAACGAGCCGCGGACCAGAACCTTCACCGTGCTGCCGCCGGCGGTGATATAGTGGTCGCTCATGGTGGCCATATACAGATGGTTCTGCACCAGGGCGCCGCCGCTGTTCAAATTCCCTCCGGTGGTGGTGTCCACCAGGGCGGGATTTACCGCCGCGCCGGCAGTGGCACTGCCCACCCGGAGCATGACCTCGGCTCCCAGGCCCAAGTTCATCCGCTGGCCCGCGGACAGGGTGACCACCTGATAGGAGGCGCTGCTGCCGGTGCCGGACTGGCTGGCCAGCTGCTCAAACTGCTTGGTGAGCTCCGCACTCTTGGTGTCCGCCTTCTCCTGGGTAGACTTCTCCAGGTCGGGAAGCACCTTCTGGGTGAGGTAGCTGAGTGTGACCAGGGGGTCGTTCTGGTCGCCCGCCGCCAGAGCCACTGCTCCCGCCGCCAGGCAGCTCCCGGCCAGACAGAAGGCGGCCAGGCGGATCTTCCAGGTTCCCGTCTTTTTCATGGTGATGTACTCCTTTTATCGTCGCGTTTCCTATGTAAACCGCCCGCAGGCGGTTCTCCTCCCGGTCTACACCATGGTCTCCGGATGGAGGCCAAAGCTGACCGCGATGGCGTTATCTACCTTTCTCATCGCCTTCTCATCCACCTTCCCCATGTGCTCCCGCAGACGGCGCTTATCCAGGGTGCGGATCTGCTCCAGCAGGACGATGGAGTCCTTGGGCAGCCCGCAGCTGAGGGCGGAGAGAGGGATGTGGGTGGGCAGCTTGGCCTTCCCGGTCTGGGAGGTAATCGCCGCAGCGATGACAGTGGGGCTGTGGCGGTTGCCGGTGTCGTTCTGCACGATGAGCACCGGACGCACGCCGCCCTGCTCACTGCCCACCACCGGGCTGAGATCGGCGTAAAAAATGTCGCCTCGTTTCACACTGTTGTCCACGTACATTCACACTCCGCTGGAAAATAGTACGCGTTACAGGGCCTTCCCGGTCCTTTATGTAACGCTGTACTATGATTCTCCCACGGGGCGGAGGGGATTATACGTTGCTGGGGTCAGAAAATTTTCGCCTCCGCGCCTTCCCTGCCGCAGGCGGGCAGCCTGCCGCTCCACACCATCCTATGCCGCCTAAGGGCGGCTGGGCACTCAGGGCAGATAGACCCGGGGGACGCGGGGATTGACGTCACACAGAAGCTCGTAGACAATGGTGCCCACCAGGTCGGCGGCCTTCTGGGTCAGGCCGGGGCCGTAGACCACCGCCACATCTCCCGGCTTTACGTCGGGCAGGTCGGTGACATCCACCATACACATATCCATACACACCCGGCCCACAATGGGACAGGGGACACCGTGAATTTCCATGACCATCCGATTGGACAGGCACCGGGGATAGCCGTCGCCGTAGCCGATGGGCACAACCGCCAGTTTGGAATCCCGCTTCAAAACGGCGGTTCTTCCGTAGCTGACGCAGGTACCAGCGGGCAGCGCGCGTACCGCAGCGATGCGGCTTTTCACCGTCATCACCGGACGCAGGCCGGGGCCATCCAGCCCCTCCATCTCCGGGGCGGGGTAATAGCCGTACAGGGCGATGCCGGGGCGCACCATGTCCATATGGGTACAGGGATAGTTTAGCACAGCCCCGCTGGCCCCGCAATGGCAAATTTTAAAGGTAACACCCCGCTTTTCCAGAGCCTCCCTGGCATCCAAAAACTTGGTCAACTGCCCCATGGTGTACTCCTCGCTGCTGTCGGCATCAGCAAAGTGGGTGAACATTCCCTCTGCCTCCAGGCCGGGCAGGGCGCACAGCTGGGCGATCTCCCGGGCGGTCTGCTCTCCCTGCCAGAGGAAGCCTAGGCGGCTCATGCCGGTGTCCAGCTTCACGTGGATGGTGATGGTTTTGCCCGCCGCCACCGCCGCCTGAGACAGGGCCTGTCCGGTGGCCAGGTCCCCCACTGCCTGGGTCACCTGGTACTCCAGCAGCATAGGGGCCAGCTCCACAGGGGTATTGCCCAGGCACAGGATGGGCAGGGTGACCCCGGCCTGGCGCAGCTCCTTTGCCTCGGCCACGCAGGCCACCGCCAGCATGTCGGCTCCCAGTTCCTCCAGCTTTTGGGCTACCGCCACGGCCCCGTGGCCGTAGGCATTGGCTTTGCACACGCCCAAAAACCGGCAGCCCGCAGGCAGCATGGCGCGCAGGGCGCGGTAGTTATGCTCCAGGGCGGACAGGTCGATCTCCGCCCAGGTTCTCATGGTTGTGGTATCCATCTATGATTCCTTCTTTATCTCTATGTCTTAGTAAATTCTGTAATTTGGCAGGCAATGACACGCCGCCCGTCCTGGCTGATCTCTCCGCCGGTGAGGGCGTGGGTCTGGGCGTCAAACCACAAGGTCACCTCTTGGCCTGTGCCGGAGTCCTGCTCCGGGTCGGCACAGTGGACCTCCAGCACCCCGTCAGTCAGGGTGCACCGGTCAATGTACTGGGTGCGGGCAGCCTCCATCAGCGTGGGCAGGGCGCTCACCGGGGACAGACTCTCGCCGTCCAGGAATCCGGTCTCCAAACTCAGGTCGTCATACTCCAGGGTGCCCTCCTCCCCGTGGATGCGGGCCGTCACCCCAGAGAGCATCTCCGGCTCCCGGATGACCACCGCGGTCTCCTCCCCGTCATTGGTCACGGACAGGGTGAAGTCATACACCCGCTGCCCGTAGTCGGCATTCACCTGGGCCTGGAGGGAGTAGCCCGTCATGGCCATGTACTCCCCCCGGATCTCTACCGCCAGGGCCTCCGCCCCGGTCTTACCCTCTTGCCCGCCGCCGCAGCCGGTCAGCAGCAGGAGCATCATTGGTAGGAAAAGCAGCTGTTTCTTCACGCTGTTCCCTCCAAGCTATGGTTTATCCCCGGTCGGTGTTCTCCAACAGCACCTCTGGGATGGCGTCCAGCAGGTCGCTGGGGAGCATGGCGTACTCCCCCAGTTTCCTGGCGCACTTGTCCCCCGCCTTTCCGTGGTACCACACCGCCCAGGCCGCCAGCTCCGAGAGGTCAGTGTAGGGCCCCTTCAGGTGCTTCTGCCCCCACAGGGCGGCGATCATGCCGGAGAGCACATCCCCCGAGCCCCCCTTGGCCATGCCCGGGTTTCCGGTCCCGCAGATCCAGCACTGGCCGGAAGGGGCAGCGGTCACCGTGCCGTGTCCCTTGAGCACCAAGGTACAGTGATGTTCCCTGGCAAAGGAGCGGGCAACGCTCAACCGGTCCTTCACCGGCAGGGGGTAGCCCGTCAGCCGGGCAAACTCCCCGGCGTGGGGAGTGAGGACGGTGGGGGCGGAGCGTTTGTCCAGAATATCTATATGCCCGCACAGAGCGTTTATGCCATCGGCGTCCAGCACCACGGGGATGTCCAGGTCCTCCAGCAGAGCCCGCACCAGCTTTTCGGTCTTGGGGTGGCGGCCCAGACCGGGACCGATGAGGGCCACGTCGCAGCTTTTGGCCTTCTCTAGAATTTCTTCATATCGCTCCGGCAGGGGGAAGGGCATGGCCTCGTCGCACTTAACGGCCAGAATGGGGTAGATCTCCCGGGGCACGCCCAAAAAGACCAGCCCCGCTCCGGTGCGCAGGGCGGCCTGGGCGGCCAGGTTGGGGGCTCCGGTGTAGCCCTCGCTGCCAGCCAGAATGAAGAGCTTGCCAAAGTCCCCCTTGTGGCCGTCCACCGGGCGGCGGGGAAGGTACAGCTTGGCATAGTCCGGCAGGACCTGCGTCCCCTCTTTCCCCTGTTTAATCTGTTCGAAGACCAGCTCCCAGGGGATGCCGATGTTGGCCACCTCCACCTTTCCGGCCCGGCCCGCGCCGGCGTCCAGATAGAGGCCGGGCTTGGCACAGGTGAAGGTGACGGTCACCTTGGCCTGGACTGCGTCCCCCAGAATCTCTCCTGTGTCCCCGTGGACCCCGGAGGGCAGGTCGCAGGAGACCACCGGGGTACGCATCCGGTTGAGCCACTGAACCAGGGCCAGGAACTCCCCCGCCAGAGGGCGCTGGAGTCCCACCCCGAACAGGGCGTCCACAAAGCAGTCGCAGGTGGACAGCCAGGCGGTGGTGCGCCGGTCCTCCAGGTCCAGGGGCTCCAGCTCTCCTCCGGCCGCCTTCAGCTTTTCCTCCATGGCCCGCTCATCCGGGGTCATCTTTTCCCGGTTTCCCAACAGGAAGGTCCGGACCTGGTAGCCCGCCTCTAGCAAGAGCCGGGCGGCAGCCACGCCGTCCCCGCCGTTGTTGCCCGGTCCGCAGAAAATGCCGATTCGGGGGGTGGGGTCGGTGTTTTTGGACAGGATGATGCTTTCTGCCGCCTCCGCTTCCCGCTGCTCCTCCGCTGTGGGCTCCGTCTCCGTCCTCATCCGTACCACGCTGGTGGCCGTGGCGATCACTCCGTCCGACCTGCGGCCGTCCGCCGGGCCCGCCAGATTGACCACCGCCTGGGCCACCGCCTGGGCGGCATTCTCCATTAGCTCCAGGGAGGGGATGCCCCGCTCCTCAATGGCAATCCGGTCCAGCTCCTTCATCTGGGCCATGGTAGCCAGATCTCCCATCGTACCGCGCTCCTTTCCCACAAAATATTTTTGCACATTGTACCACGTTTTTGTGGATAAAAAAAGTGGGACGCCCAGGGCGTCCCACAAAAATATTTACTTCAGGAAACCGTTGACAATCTGCTCCTCGGCCTCTTTCTCGGTGAGACCCAGGGTCATCAGCTTGATGAGCTGCTCGCCGGCGATCTTGCCGATGGCGGCTTCGTGGATAAGCTCGGCGTCCACACAGTTGGCGGTCACCTCGGGGATGGCGGCCACCACGCCGTTGTCCATGATGATGGCATCACACTCGGAGTGGCCGTGGCACTTGGCGTTGCCGTTGATGCGGGCCAGGAACACCTGCTTGGAGTTTTCCCGGGCCACGGAGCGGGAGATCACGTTGGTGTGGCAGTCCTCGCCGTTGAGGTCCACGGTGAAGTCAGACTTGGCCAGCTGCTTGCCGTGGGTCATCACCTTCTCCTTGATGATGAGGGTAGCACGGGGACCCAGGGTGGCCTTGGTGGTGCGGACGGTGGAGTCCACGCCCTTAATTTGGGTGGTCTCCATCTCCATGTAGCTGCCCTCGTCCATCTCCACCACGGTGGTGGGATTCATGATGTTCTCGCCCATGCCGTCACCCTCGCCGTAGTGGCGCTCCACATAGCGCACCCGGGCATTCTTACCCACGTAGAAGGTGTGGATGCCGGAGTGCTCCGAGTTCTGCACGCCGCAGTTGTGGATGCCGCAGCCGGCCACGATGGTGACATCGCAGTCCTCACCGATGAAGAAGTCGTTGTATACCGTCTCCTGAAGGCCGCTCTGGCTGAGCACCACGGGGATGTGCACGCTCTCGTTCTTGGTGCCGGGCTTGATGATGATGTCGATGCCGTCCTTGTCCTCTTTGGAGACGATATCGATGTTGGCAGTGGTATTTCGGGCGGCCTTCTGGCCGTTGGCCCGGATATTGTAGGCCCCTTCGGGCACTTCATGCAGATCGGCTACCTGCTCCAGCAGGCTCTTCTGAATTGCGTCCATAATTTGTTCCCTCCTCGCTGCTTGCTCACTTCACCTTGTCGCTCAGGGCGCTGCACACGCCGGGGGCGGCCCCCAGCAGCTCGGGCAGGATCTCGTCCCGGGTGCCCTGGGAGCGCACCTGGCCGTCGGCCAGGACGATGATGCGGTCAGCGATGTTCAAAATACGCTCCTGGTGGGAGATGATGAGAATGGAGCCGTTGATCTTCTCATGCAGGTGCTCAAAGACCTGGATGAGGTTGGAGAAGGACCACAGGTCAATGCCTGCCTCCGGCTCGTCAAAGACGGACAGCTTGGTGCCCCGGGCCATGATCATGGCGATCTCAATGCGCTTGAGCTCGCCGCCGGACAGAGAGCCGTCCACCTCCCGGTCAATGTAGTCCTTGGCGCACAGGCCCACCTCGGAGAGGTAGTTGCAGGCCTCGGGCACGCCGATGTTCTTGCCGCTGGCCAGGGTGATGAGGTCCTTTACCGTCAAACCCTTGAAGCGCACGGGCTGCTGGAAGGCAAAGCTGATGCCCCGCTGGGCCCGCTGGGTGATGTCCAGGTCGGTGATGTCCTCCCCGTCCAGCAGGATGCGTCCGGCGGTGGGCTTATAGATGCCGGCGATGATCTTAGCCATGGTGGACTTGCCGCCCCCGTTGGGGCCGGTGATGGCCACAAAGCGCTCGTCAATGGTCAAATTGATGTCCCGCAGGATGCCCTTGTTGTCGCCGTCCTGCTCCACGTCGTAGCTGATGTGCTGTAACTCTAACATGGGGTTGTCCCTCCGTTATCCTCTACCGGCCCCACAGCCGGTGTTGTACATTCAGTTTGCCCGCTGGGGGAGATCCTTAGCAGACAGTCTTTTTATTTTACCACTCTCCCGGTGGTTTGTCTATTCATTCCAGGGGCAGATCCCCTCTTTTTCCGCTTTTTTCAACCGCGGGAGACCCTTTTCCTCTGGACCGGTCTCTATTATATTCCTAAAAACCTACCTTGTAAATAGGTTTTTAAAATTTTGTTTTTTCTCGCCCTTTCCGGGAAAGGGGGTTGCTTTTTCCCGCTTTCTATGATATAAAGGTGCATAGTCGAAATGCGAAGAACGGGAAAATAGGGTGTTCTTCTTTTGTCAGAGAGGGCGAGTCAGGGGCTGAAAGCTTTCTTTTTTAGGTTGCCCTTCGTTTTTACGGGAGCGGCCCCCGAGAGGGGGACGGTGGTTCCGCCGTTACGGGAAATGAAGTGCGTGTCAAAAGACGCGAATGCGGGTGGTACCGCGGAAGGGTTGCCTTTCGTCCCAAATAGTTGGGATGAAGGGCTTTTTTGTTTTCTTTTTTCGGAGGCACACCATGTTTACGCGACGGATTCGTTCCCTATTTGCTCTGTTTGCAGCAGCCCTGCTGCTCCTGGTCCTGTGCTGCGGCGATGGAGCCCTCTCCATCAACGGCCAGGCCC
>ENA-UPXC01003001-UPXC01003001.1-human-gut-metagenome-genome-assembly--contig:-NODE-3001-length-18412-cov-5.085519_pt1 | contig 18412 bp, 20 predicted proteins | sample MGYA00250047_ERZ773371 | MGnify/ENA primary metagenome ERZ773371 (study PRJEB29103, sample SAMN06111975) | human gut metagenome | biome: human gut; feature: ankylosing spondylitis patient; material... | reverse complement strand
TAATGATACGGCGACCACCGAGATCTACACTCTTTCCCTACACGACGCTCTTCCGATCTAAAGTATTATGGGAGCTTTATTTTTGAGTTTTAATTCAGATAGTTTAGCTAATAGAATGCCTTTTGTTAAGGATGTTTACAAAGAAATTAGAAATTCTAAAAAATCAGAGGTAATGAGTATTAACTTTAATGAGTACTTTGAAGATAGTGCGCAAGAAGTAAATCAGACAGTTACAGCAAATGGAAAAACTGTTACAGCAGAAAGTGTTTTATGTGATGGGAAATACATAGCAATATCTTATATTATAAAAAGTGAAGAGAAATTTGAAAGAGATGATACAATGCATCAATTATTAAGTAACTGTAAGGTTAAAATAAATAATATGACAGATTATGTATTTAATAGTTCTGGTATTGAAGGTGTTTATACGGATGATTATACATTTGTTGGAACTGAATTGCTAAAACTTGAAAATAAAGATTCTTTACCAGATGAATTTAATATAAATATTATTTTTGATAATATAAATGCTGAATCTTTTCATAGAGATAAATATTACATTCCAGGAGATGTATGGGAGTTTAACTTCTCAGTTAAAAGCTATACTTCAGACAATAAAGTTATTGAAGTAAATGAAACAAAATCTAAATTTACAGTATCTAGTATAGAAGTAAGACCTTTAAGTTTAATAGTTAATCATATTACACCTAAAGATTCTGAAGATACTATGTATGATATTTTGATTTATGATGATAAAGGTAATGAAGTACTTAGATTTAGTGAATTTTATAATGATGAGGGTACAAATATAGGTAAAACTAGTGTCTATAGAAATCTTAATAGAGATTGTAAATATATAAAAATAGTATATGAAGAAATGGAATTAATACCTAATAAGAAGGCACCAGGAACTATAAACATTAAAAAAGATGATGTTGAAGATGTTGTCTTCCAAATAAATTTAAAATAAATATAAAGAGGGAACAAGATGGAAATTATATTTGAAATGAATATATTATTAATAATAGGACTACCACTATGGATAATAATTAGAGGTGTAATATTATTATTTAGAAGAAAAAAAGGTGATAAATTAAATTTATATAAAGAGATAATAACTAATTTATTTGTTATATATCTATTCATCCTTATAGGAGTAACTATTTTTCCACTTCGTATAGGAAGTACTATACCTTATTTATCAAATATGAGTATACTAGAGAGGTATAATATAAATTTAATCCCTTTTGTTGATTATTATAAAAACAATATCAGTGTCAAAGGTGTAATAAGAAATGTAGGGGGAAATTTAATTCTTCTATCACCTTTTATATTCTACTTATGCATTAAATTTGAAAAATTAAGAAGTATAAAATTATGTATGTTGACATCTTTTCTTATATCATTATCAATAGAATTAATTCAATTATTTATGAATATTTTATCATTATCATATGGAAGATCAGTTCATACAGAAGACTTGATACTAAATACGCTAGGTGGTATTATAGCATGGTATATTTTTAAGTATACATATAAAGGAAAATTTAAAGATATATTAAATTATGATAAAGAACTTGTAATATAATACATTCAATGTATGCAACTAAAATTCATTAATAAGTTTGATGAACAATTTTAATATAATGCGAACTAAATCAAGAGTTGTATGAATAAGTAAATACAGCTCTTGATTTTTTTATTATTCAAAATTTATATAATTTCAACATTGTATTAAAACATAGCCTTATTATTTAATTATTACAAAATATTTAAAAATCATCTTGTAAAAAATTTGGTTAATATAGTCAAAAACATATATACTTTAGTAAATTTTACTTACTAACATATATATTAGTGTAATTAATTTTCATAATTATCTATAGTAGCATGACTTTTTAAGAATGCAGTTTTTACAAATCGAGATTATGAAGAATAATCTATATCAGTTATATTTGATGATATAAAAAACTGATAACCGGTAGATGACAGTTAAGGTAATCTATTTATAGGTCATTTTTTAATTATAAGTGGATTATGATACTTCAAAAACTGTTAAAAACTTGTTTTCAATAGCAATATAAATATATTTAGAAAACATAAAAGTTACAAAATTATAAATAATATATCAGAAAATAACTTGAATTAATTTGGAAAATACGATGGCTCTCAAATAGCTTTTTAATAAAAATTTAGCGTTACCAAAGACCTATTTTAGCGTTACCAAAGGCGTTACCAAAAAAAGTACTTTGGTAACGCTTATTAAAAAAAGGTGTTACCGAAAAATTTATGGTAACACCTCTGGTAACGCCTTTGGTAACGGGTGAAATGTGTAAATTTCAACGAAAATAGCTAGTGTTACCAAAGAGACGAAAAAACCTTAGAGGTTGTCTAAATAGGCAAAATTAAAGAAAAATTACCTCTAATTAGAAAAAAGTTTAGGATTTAAGTTTTATGGTAACGGTAAAAAGTAATAGGGATATTTTTTATTATTAATGATTACATTAAATTAAAAATTTTGGTAATATAAAATATATTATATATAAAACAGAAAAACTAAATTAAGTTTAATTATATAAATTAAGCATTACAAAAACTTGAGAAAAGAGGTAAAGAAAATGAAAAGGATGGCAGTACATAATGGAATTTTCCATGCAGATGATGTATTCGGTGTAGCACTTATGCAGTCTATATATAATGATTTAGAAATAATAAGAACAAGAGATGAAGAATTACTAAAAACTTGCGATATCGTATCAGATGTAGGGAATGGGAAGTATGATCACCATCACGTTGATAAAATAAGAAGAGAAAATGGAATACCTTACTGTGGATTTGGGTTATTATGGAGAGATTTTGGTATATCATATATAAATGCAAAATTCCCAGATCTATCTAATTTAAAAGAGCAACAAGAGGTAGCAGAGAAAGTAGATACTATACTTATTCAACAAATAGATGCACAAGATAATGGTGTAGATGTTATGACTAGTCAAGTTCCAATTATGACACTTTGTGATATTATCTATACTTTTATACCTACTGGTGCTGGAGAAGATGAAATAGAAAAAGGATTTTTTGAGGCAGTAGAGTTTGCAAAAAAAATACTATATAAAATAACAAAGAAATTCGTAGATAGTTATGAAAACTATAGAATGATTAAGAATGAACTTAAAAAACAAAATGTAAAACAATCTCATATTTTAGTATTAGAAAAATCAGTTCCATGGAAAGATACTGTACTTGAACTTGATAGAAATGAAAATGTATTATATGTAGTATATCAAGACGTAACAGGGTCATGGTGTACACAAACTGTGCCAAAGGAAGCTAATAGCTTTGCTGCTAGAAAAGATTTACCAAAAACATGGGGTGGATTAAATAATGATGATTTATCTAAGCTTACTGGGATAGAGAATTGTACATTCTGTCACCCAGCTTTATTTATTTGTGGGAATAATACTAAAGAAGGAGCTATATCAATGGCAAAGGTAGCTGTTGAAAATAAATAGATTAGTAATTAAATATTATTATTAAGAAATTTTAATTTGAATATTGGGCTTTATTCGGGGAAACATAAAACTAAATTAAAATAAGCGGAGGTATAAGAATTTATGTTTAAACACGATAAGGCCTTACTAAGAGAAGTAAAAGTAGAAAGACCAAATCCTCAATATGCAGTTTTAATGCAAGAGCAACTAGGAGGGGGTAATGGAGAGTTAAAAGCAGCTATGCAATATTTATCTCAAAGTTTTAGAATAAAGGACCCTGAAATAAAAGATTTATTTTTAGATATAGCAGCAGAAGAACTTAGTCATATGGAAATGGTAGCACAAACAATAAACTTATTAAATGGACATGATGTAAATAATAAAGAGGTAGATAATGGTGAAATACAAACTCATGTTCAATGTGGTTTATCTCCTGTTTTAATAAACTCATCTGGTGCACCATGGACAGCAGATTATGTAACTGTTACAGGGGATTTAGTTGCTGATTTACTATCTAATATAGCATCAGAACAAAGAGCTAAGGTTGTTTATGAATACTTATATAGACAAATTGAAGATAAATACGTTCGTGAGACTATAGATTTTTTACTTAATAGAGAAGAAGCTCATAATGCTTTATTTAGAGATGCATTAAATAAAGTTAAAAACACAGGTTCAAATAAAGATTTTGGTATTACAGAAGATTCTAAGTTATACTTTGATTTATCAAGTCCAGGACCTCATGACCATGATACTAAAATAGATATTAACCCACCATCTTTTGAAACTCCTATAAAAAAATAAATATAAATTTACTTAATAGAACTCTTTTGTAGAGTTCTTTTTTACGCTTAAGAATATTATAATACTTAAAAAATGTGGATAACTTTTGAATGTAAGTAATATCAATAAGCTGGTTTTGAGCGTAAAAAATATTTTGAGCAACGGACGAAGTCGTTGGCGACATGAAGTGTTTCGCCGACACGTCGCTCAAGCGAAGCGAATTTTTTATTTTAATATAATGTTACAAAAAGAAGAAATATATATAAATAAAAAAGAATATGCAAAAAGTGTAATAAAATATATAGACAAAATATAAAAAATATTATAATATACAGTTAATAGATTTCCCTCCAAATTCTTCTAACGTAACGGGAAATTTATTAAATAAGGCACTAGACTTAATTGTTTAGTGCCTTATTTTTATATTATATAAAAAATTTACCATAATAAACCATACCAATAAATGAAATTAATGCCAATCTGTCGATAAATGTAGAAATACTAATATATTTATAATAATATATTTAAAAGGACAACTATGGATAAGGAGACAGTATAAATGAAACATCTAAAAAGAAACATATTGGCAATAACGTTAGCCTCGATGCACATAATGGGTAGCGGATATAATGTAGATGCATTAGAAACAAAAACAACATCGAATAATATAGTTAGAACAAATTACTTATATGGAAGTAACAGGTAACTCAGTTAACGTTAGAACAGGACCATCAACTTCATATAAATCTATAATGAAATTAAATAAAGGAGATAAAGTAGAGTATATAAGTAGTAGCGGTAATTGGTCTAAAGTTAGATACAATGAAAAAGAGGGATATATTAGCAACACTTATATAAAGTCAGTTTCAACAACTTCTACATCTACTGATATAAGACAAATAACAGGAAATTCAGTAAACTTTAGAAAAGGGCCTGGAACAAATTATTCTGTTATAAGAAGCTTTAACAAAGGAACAAAAGTTGAGTTTATATCAAAAGAAAATGATTGGGTAAAAGTTAATTATAATGGAACAGTAGGATATGTATTTAGTAAATATGTATCAGATAAAGCAAATACTGATGATAATACATATATAACAAAATATGTAACAGGTAATTCAGTTAATGTTAGAACAGGACCATCAACTTCATATACATCTATTATGAAATTAAACAAAGGAAACAAAGTAGAGTATATAAGTAGTAGTGGTAATTGGTCTAAAATAATGTATAATGGAAAAACTGGATATATGAGTAGTCAATATTTATCAACTACAAATCCAATAGAAAATACTAAACCTGAAACACAGGGAGAAGTGTTATTCCCAGATTGGTTTAAAGAAGGAAAAAACATATTAGTAAGAGATGATTATGCATCAAATTTAAACAATGCTTTTACTGTTGAAGATTATAATACTGGAAAGAAATTTAAATTAATAAGAACTGGTGGAACAAATCATGCTGATGTAGAGCCTCTTACTGCAGCAGATACAGCTACAATGAAGAGTATATGGGGTGGATTTAGTTGGACTAGAAGACCTGTATTAGTTCATGTTAATGGAAAAGTATATGGAGCTTCAATGACTGGTATGCCTCATGCAGGATTAGATAGTGAACCAGCAAGAGAATATACAAGCAAAAATAGAAGTGATAATTATGGAGATGGAATAAATTATGATTCTGTAAAGAATAATGGTGCAGATGGACATGTAGATATACACTTTTTAAATTCTAAAACTCATAGTTCTAATAAATTAGATACAGCACATCAAAATAATATACAAATGTTAATGAATAAATTTAAATAAATTTTATATAAACTAACTATGTTAGTTAATTTGATTTGCTCAAAATAACAAAGCATATTTTAATAGTTAGAAAAGTTTATATATAAATATTAATAGGTGTAGTAAAATAACTAGTACAACAGATTAATTTAAAAGGAATATTAAATAATTATCAAGTAGAAAAAATACTAAAAAATATAAATATAATAAAATATATCCTATGTTAAAATGTAATATTAAACATAAGGTATATTTAAAAAGTATTATTTGTAGTTTTATAGATAAATAAAAATAGAACCTTAAATTACAAGGTTCTATTTTTTACGCTATTCTTAAATTTAAATATCATTTTTTTAATCTATTTGTACTTATTAAATACATAAACAATATCAGAATAACAACAAGTACCTTTTGGATTATTTACAGCACAATTACTATCTTTCATTGCTCCTGTTTTTTTTATAACTTCTTGTACAGTTTCAGCTCCTTGTTCTATTGCATCTTTAATATCATCTTCAGTCACTTGATTACAATAACATACATATTGACCGATTATAACATCATTATTACTACTACTATTACAACAAGAACACTTTTCTTTATTCATCATAATAACTCTCCTTATCTTATAAAAACTATAATTAAAGTATAACTTCAAGAGTAGAGTAAGTAAATAATCAAGAGAGAGACCAAGACCAAGACCAAGCCCAGATATATAGTTTAGATAGTGTTCCTTTTTTTTACTTTTCTACATATAAGGATATTATAATATTTAAAAAATGTGGATAACTTCTGAATGTAAGTAATATCAATCAACTGGTTTTGAGCGTAAAAAAGATTTTGAAATGCTTCGCCCACGCAGTGGCTCGAGCAACGGACGAAGTCGTTGGCGACATGAAATGTTTCGCCGACACGTCGCTCAAGCGAAGCGAATTTTTTATAATTACATTTATTAAATTATTTCACTGTATATAAATTTATCTTATAAAGAAGTTTCTTTTAAAACTATACCTTCATTTCTTTCAACTAAATGTCTGATAGACCACTCATTTTGTAATAATACTGCTTGAGTTCTATTTTTATCTTCAACAAGTATAGTATCCATTGGCATTGAAATTCTATCTGATTTAACAGAACCATGCTCAATCCAACGTATATAACGGTAAGGTAGTGGATTCATTATTATATCAACACCATATTCTTGTTTTAGACGATATTCTAAAACTTCAAATTGTAAAACTCCAACAACTCCTACAATAAGTTCTTCCATACCAAAGTTAGGTTCTTTGAATATTTGTATAGCACCTTCTTCTGATAATTGAGTAAGACCTTTTACAAATTGCTTTCTCTTAAGAGCATTTTTTGTAGATATTCTTGCAAAGTGTTCAGGAGCAAATTGTGGTATACCAGTGTATTGTAAGTTTGATTGTTTTTCACTTAATGTATCCCCAATATTAAATATTCCAGGGTCGTGTATACCTATTATATCACCTGGGTAAGCTGAATCTATTATAACACGGTCTTGTGCCACAAATTGTTGAGGTTGTGAAAGCTTAATCTTTTTGTTTCTTTGCACATGAGTTACTGACATACCTTTTTCGAACTTACCAGAGCAAATTCTAAGGAAAGCTATTCTATCTCTATGGTTTTTATCCATATTAGCTTGTATCTTAAATATAAATCCTGAGAAGTTATTAGAGTTAGGATCTATATCACCTAAATTACTACTACGAGGAGTTGGTGGTGGTGTTATTTCTAGGAATGATTCTAAAAATGGCTCAACACCAAAGTTAGTAAGAGCACTTCCGAAAAATACAGGTGTTAATTCACCATTTAATATCTTCTCTAAATCGAAGTTATCTCCAGCAATATCTAAAAGCTCAATATCTTCTAGTAATTTTTGGTGAAGAGCATCACCTAATAAAGTATTAAACTTTTCATCAGATACTTCTCCAGTTATAGAGTTAGCTATAGATTGTCCATGATTACCATCATCAAATAGTTCTATTTGGTTTTTATGACGGTTAAATACACCTTTGAAGTCTTTACCAGAACCTATTGGCCAGTTTACTGGACAAGAACGAATTCCTAAAACATTTTCAATATCTTCAAGTAATTCAAATGGGTCTTTTCCTTGACGGTCCATTTTGTTTATAAATGTGAATATTGGAATTCCTCTCATTTTACAAACGTGGAATAATTTCTTTGTCTGATCCTCAACCCCTTTAGCAGAGTCAATAACCATTACAGCACTATCAGCTGCCATTAATGTTCTATAAGTGTCTTCACTGAAATCTTGATGTCCTGGAGTATCAAGAATGTTTATACAAAAGTTATTATATTCAAATTGAAGAACACTTGATGCAACAGATATACCTCTTTGTTTTTCAATTTCCATCCAGTCAGATACTGCATGTTTTTGAGATTTTCTAGATTTAACTGAACCTGCTTCACGAATAGCTCCACCGTATAATAGGAATTTTTCAGTTAATGTAGTTTTTCCCGCATCGGGATGTGAGATTATTGCAAAGGTTCTTCTTCTTTTAACCTCGTCAGCCAAGTTTAAATTTTGTTCTGTCATTTTTTATCATCCTTTATTTTAATTTTATGATTATTAAGTATAAAAAGCTATAATCCTATTGATATTATAACTTTATTTAAAAACTGTCAATATTAAAAGTAAAGGTACTTTTGAAGTCAAAATTTTAATGTTAATAATTAAGATTGATATAAAGTGAAATATAATAAAAGGTAAATTTTAAACTTCCCAACTTTAAAGTAGCCACAAGTAAAAAAGACTTGTAAAATACTACTTTAATTTAATCAAAATATAGTAACAAATATAAAATAATATCCATAGTATATATTAGATAAAGATGTCGAAAATTATCGAAAAAGTATTTTGATAAAAATACCAAGGTAATTTTATCTTTATTTAATTTAAAGTTTTAATAATTATATTAAAAGTTAAGGAGGAAATCTATGGATAATAAAAGAGATGTTCAACAAAACTGTGGGCTAGAATTAGCAAGACCATATGTTAATAGACAGATTTATGGAGAAACTTTTGATCCAAGTATTGCATTAAAAAAAGGAACACTATTTCCTGAATTAGATTTAGTTGAGTCAAATAATTATAATGACTGGTTATATGAAAACCCTATGAACAGAGTTAAGTAAAAAGGAGTGAATAGACAAGTATGGAATCAGATAGAAGAGCTCTTTTAAATCAAATTTTAGAATATCATTTTGCTTGTATAGAGTTAAATTTATATCTAGATAATAATCCCGATGATGAAGATGCTTTATGTGAATACAACATGTATTTTGAAAAATTCCAAGATGCTAAGTTTGAATATGAAGATAGATATGGACCATTAACTAATTTTGGATATGTTCCAGACTGTTATCAATGGGAATGGGTTGATAATCCATGGCCATGGGATAATGAGTTTTATAAATAGAAATAAAGTTAAAAATATAAAAATTAAAGGAGGAATAAATAGATGTGGGTTTATCAAAAAACATTAGAATATCCAGTTAATTTGAAAAATTCAGATCCGAAAATGGCTAAATATATAATGACTCAATTAGGTGGACCTAATGGTGAATTAGCAGCAGCTCTTAGATATCTTCAACAAAGATATACTATGCCAACTGGTAAAACTAGAGCACTTTTGACTGACATAGGTACAGAAGAAATGGCTCATGTTGAGATTATTTCAGCTATATTATATCAATTAATGAAAGATTGTACTCCTGAAGAACTTAAAGAAGCTGGACTTGGACCTAATTATGCTACTTTTGGACATGGACTTCAACCAGTAGATGCAAATGGTGTAAACTTTACCACAGCTTATATTAATGTATTTGGAGATTCTGTTACAGACTTACATGAAGATATGGCAGCAGAACAAAAAGCATTAGCTACGTATTATCAACTAATTAATTTAACAGATGATCCAGACCTTAAAGATATTTTAAGATTTTTAGGTCAAAGAGAAATTGTTCATTACCAAAGATTTGGAGAAGCATTAATGGATATTTATGAATTTACAGAAAGTAAAAAGAATTTTTAATAGATTTAAGAGTTGAGTTTTAACTTAGTATTGTTTTACTTCTTAATAATATAGATAGTATAAATAATATTTTAAAATGCTTCGACCATATAGTGGCTCAAGTAACCGATGTATCCATAGTGTAAGCAAGGATATATCGTTGGCGAAGTGAAGTGTTTTGCCGATACGCTACTCAAGTGAAGTGAATTTTTTATTTTATATTAAAATGGAGTTTTAGATTTATCTAGACTCCATTTTAGTATATAGAAATTAATTAAATTATTTTATAACAAAACTTAATAAAATAATAAATCTATAAAAGATACATTGAAAAAATAATAATAATTAAAGCTATTATAAACTTTAAATTTACACTTAAGGATTTTTCAATAAATCTTAAACTTTTGATTTTTTTACTTTATATTTTAATAATGAAGTATAAATATAAAATTACTTCGAACTATATTATCTTTTATTATATATTAAATATATATTTTTTTAAGGGAATAATCTAAATTTTCTGAAAAAGGGGAAGAATGTTGAAAAAATATATAGAATAGAATATTATATAATTAATATTAAATTTTTATGGAGAAATATTACGAATGTTAAGAAATCGATTATACGACTTTGTTGAAGACATATGTAAATATAATAATTTTACGCACGAGAAAACAGAGGAAATACAATATATTACGAGAGTATTAATGTATGAAATTTTAAAAATTATAATTATAATTACTGTATTTTCTATCTTTGGATATATGAAAGAAATTATTTTAATTATGTTTACTCTTGCATGTGTAAGACCATTTACAGGTGGATATCATGAGTATTCACATAAAAGATGCTTAATTGCAACTATGACACTAGCATATTTTATTATATTAATATCAAAAAATAGTAACTTAAATAATATAAGTACAATATTACTGAATATTGTAAACATATTTAGTATATATCATCAATCACCTATAATAAATACATATATGCCTATAACAAAGGAAAATTTAATAAGAAGAAATAAAACAATAGCTGTACTTAATTCTATAATCTTATCTATAATTTCTGTAATTATAATTAGATATGGAATTTATAGTAATATAATAACATGGACATTAACAATGAATGTTTGTTTAATGTTTAATTTGAGAGAATCTAAGGAGGGATAAATATGAATTACAAGAAGATATTTGGAAGTTTAATGGCAATGTTATCGATAGTTGTTGTAAGTAGTGGAGCAGCATCTATGGTAGGAATTGGTGTAGAAGACATGCCAAAAAGCTTAAAAGACAAAAGATAATAAGTAATGATTTTATTTGTTGATTTATTAAATACTATAATACAATCATTTATAGTAAGTTATTTTCCTTATTATTTATCTTTTAATAATGAAAACGATAGGATTAGTAAGAAGCATTTTGTTATAAGTATTATAGGTATATTTTTTACAAGTATGTTAGCTACAAATATATTTAGTAATGGAAATATAACTACAGCTGTAATAGCAACAATGAATATAGTTATTATATGTTTAGTATATAGACATATATACAAAAAGGCATTATTAGCATACTTTATAGGATATTTTTTAGTACAAATTACAGCTATTTTAGTTACTAGTATAATTTGGCCTACTATAAGTAATGTAGTTTCTGATGCAGAAGCATCTATGTTATTAGGAATATATATTCCAGCTATTATTTTAGAATTACTTATTATAAAAAATAAAGATAATATAAAAACAATATATCAGTATTTTATTAAAAGTGAACGTTCATTTACAATTTTTTTCATAATTGTTATATTGATGGATTTCATAGCTAATATTTCTATGTTATTAAATGGTTGGGCTAATGTAGTTTTAACCAATGTAGTGATAATAATGTTTGTTGCATTTATAATAGGGATTTCTATTTATAGGAATAGCATAGGCAAAAAATATGAAGAGATTGATAGATTAAATAAATTATTAATTGATAAAAATAATGAACTTAAAAAAATAAAGCATGACTATGGGTCTCAAATATCTTATATTAATGGATTATATATAATGCAACAATATGATAGATTAGGAGAAATGCTAAAAAAGATAATAAGTGGAAATGCTGAAGTATCATCTTCTGTAGAATATATTACTAATAGGGACTCTATTATATGTAGTGTAGTTGAATCCTTAGATTTAAAAGATATACATGTAGTTGTAGATGAGGAATTTGATTCTAATTTAATTGATATTAGTGAGTATGAATTACATAAAATAGTATCTAATATTTTAAGTAATGCAGCTACAGCATTAGATGGTAATGGATTAATTGTTATAAAGACGTATAAGATATTTAATAATATTTATCTAAGTATTAAAAATAATGGACCACAAATAGATCCAAGTATAATAGATAAAATTTTTAATACAGGTTTTACTACAAAGTCTAATAAAGATGAAAGCCATGGATATGGTTTACATATAGTTAAAGAAATTGTAGAAAATAATAATGGAAAAATATATGTAACAAGTAATGAGGAATATACTGAATTTAAAGTTATATTTTCAAATAAAAAAGCAAAAGAAGATTTTGAAGCTTAATATAAAAATATTAATAATATATAATAAAAAGTATGGTAATTTTTTAATACCATACTTTTTTACGTTTAAGGATATTATAATACTTTAAAAATGTGGATAACTTCTGAATGTAAGTAATATCAATAAATTGGTTTTGAGCGTAAAAAAAATTTTGAAATACTTCGCCAACGTAGTGGCTCAAGCGAAGCGAATTTTTTATTATATAAATTAAAAGTGTACATTAAATAAATTGTATAAAAAAATTGCTTAATATTAATAAAACAAACTAAGGTTTAGGAATTTATTTAGATACTAGATAAAGTGCAAGTTGTAAATATTTATAATATTTTATTTGTTTAAATTTGAAATTTATGGTAATATTTAAATATCAAATTTAAAATAAGATGTTAATAAAATATGGATAGTTTGTTCTAACTAATTATACATTTATTTTAAACTTTATAAAAATTGAAAATTCTTGATAATTAATAATAATCAAGGACTTGTTCGAGAACCTCCAAGTATAAAAAACTAAGGTATTTATATAGTGGCAGTATATAAGATTTATCCTTAGATACGGCTTTTTTTATGTCAAAAAGCGTATAGGTTCTCCTTTAAATTATAAGGAGGAGATAAAAATGGAAAAAAGAAAAGTAATAATTGATTGTGACCCAGGGATAGATGATTCTCTGGCAATACTTCTAGCAATTAACTCACCTGAACTAGAAGTACTAGGACTTACAATAACAAGCGGGAATGTACCTGCACAGTTAGGAGCAAAAAATGCCCTAAAAGCACTTCAAATGTGTCAAAGACTTGACATACCAGTATATATAGGAGAGGAATTACCTCTTGAAAGAGAACTTGTAACAGCACAGGATACTCATGGAGAAGATGGTGTTGGAGAAAACTTCTATGAAGATGTAGATGCAAAAATACTTTATGGTGGAGTAGACTTTATAATTGATACTTTAAAAAATAACAAAGATGTATCAATAATAGCATTAGGACCACTAACAAATATTGCAAAGGCACTTATGAAAGATAAAAAGGCCTTTGATAACCTAGATGAATTTGTATCTATGGGAGGAGCATTTAGAATTCATGGAAATTGTTCGCCAGTAGCAGAGTTTAATTACTGGGTAGATCCACATGGGGCTGATTATGTTTACAAGAACTTACCTAAAAAAATTCACATGGTTGGACTTGATGTAACTAGAAAAATAGTTTTAACGCCTAATATTATTGAGTTTATCAATAGACTTGATAAGGATATGGCAAAATATATAACAGAAATAACTAGATTTTATATAGATTTCCATTGGGAACAAGAAGGCATAATAGGATGTGTAATAAATGATCCTTTAGCTGTGGCATACTTTATTGATAGAAGTTTATTAAGAGGATTTGATTCTTATGTAGAAGTTGTTCACGATGGGGTAGCAGTAGGTCAATCTATAGTTGACTCATTTAATTTCTACAAAAATGAACCTAATTCACATGTATTAACTGAAGTTGATGAAAAAGCTTTTATGAAAATGTTCTTAAAGAGAATATTTAAAGAACACGAAAGTGCTATAGAATCTATTGAGGGGGTTATATAACAATGAATAAAACTGTAAATGTTAAAAATATTACTTTAATATCTATGGGGATAGCTTTAAATGTAGTTGGAGCATTTATTGCTCTTAATTTAAGACTTCCAATATATTTAGATTCTATAGGAACAATATTAATAGCTTGTATGCTTGGACCAAAGTATGCAGTAATAACTGGAGTAGGTGGAAGTTTAGTAAGTGGAATGACTTTTGATATATATTCACTTTACTTTGCACCAGTTCAAATAACTACGGGATACTTAGCAGGAATTATGTATAAAAAGGATATGTTAAAAGGAGTTAAAACACCTTTAGGAACATTTATATTTACCTTACCAACAAGTATAATAAGTGCAACAATTGCAGCATTCTTATTTGGTGGAGTAACATCTTCTGGTTCTTCATACATAGTTCAAATATTAAGCCATTTTAATATTCCAGTTGTAGTTGGTGTGTTTGTAACACAAGTATTTACAGACTATGCAGATAAGTTTTTAGCAGTTGTATTAGTTGGTATAGTAGTAAATTCTATGCCTAAAGCATTAAAAACTTCTATGACAACGAATAAATAAGGAGACAATATGGATAGATACAGTGAAATAACTAATAAAAATCAACGTGAAATAGTATTACTAAAGGCTTTTCCATGTGTATGGGGAAAGTGTAGCTTTTGTGATTATATATTAGATAACTCAAATTTTGAGGATGAAATAAATAAAGTAAATTTTGAAGTTTTAGAAAACATAACTGGAAAGTATAAAGTTTTAGAAGTTATAAACTCAGGAAGTTGTTTTGAACTTCCAAAGGCTACTTTAGCTAAGATAAAAGAAATAATAAAGGAAAAGAAAATAGAAAAATTATTTTTAGAAAGTCATTGGGCTTATAAAAATAGAATTCAAGAAATGAGAGATTATTTTGAGATACCTATAATTTTTAAGATAGGTGTTGAAACTTTTGATTATGATTTTAGAAATGGATATTTAAACAAAAATGCAAAATTTAAAACTGTTGAGGAGTTAAAGGAATATTTTGATTCTCCTTGTATTATGGTAGGTATTAAGGGTCAAACAAGGGAAATGATTGATAGAGATATGGATATCGTTTTAAATAATTTTGACCATGCTACTATAAATGTTTTTGTAAATAATACTTCAAGTGTTAAAAGGGATGAAGAACTTGTTAATTGGTTTTCTAATAAGTATAAGCATTTAGTTGATAATCCTAAGATAGAAATACTTTTTAATAATACAGACTTTGGTGTTGGGGATTAAAATAGGTTTTGTTAGACAATTGTATGAGAAGTTAGAAATAAAGATAACTAAATTTTAGTATTTTTAAGATGTTTATACTAAGATTTAGTTATTTTTTATACTCAAATATAGAAAAATTAAAATATTTATAAACTAATATTATATTCATTTTATCAAATACTTCATTCTTTTAAATAATTATATTTTAAGTTATAATTATATAAAGAAAGCAGGTGAAACCTTGAACAAGACAAAAGAAAAGGTAAAATTAGATGAAATACTAAAATACCTATTTTCAACATCAAATAAAGTACTTGTAAAACTTTTAAATGCCATATTTGAAGAAGATTTTAAAGAGAATGAAGTCAACTTAACAGTTAGTAATAATGAATTTATAGAAGATACTCTAGGTGTTATTCGTGGAGATATGTTCTTTGATATATTAAAAAGAGATAATAATAAAATAAGCTATCATTTAGAGTTTCAAACTAAAAATGATAATACTATGGTAATTAGAATGTTTGAATATGGGTTCAAAAAAGCAAAAGAAAATTCTAACATAGATAATAGTATGAGGACTTTATACTTCCCAAAGCAAAAGGTAATATTTTTTGAAGAAAATAAAAACATAGAAGATTTATTAAACTTAAAAATAATATTTCCAAATAATCAAGAAGTTATATATTGTGTAGATGTTATAAAATATTGGGAATTTACAGAAGAAGAACTTATAAAAAGAAAGATGTATCCTCTTATTCCACTTCAACTATTTAGTCTTAGAAAAGAATTAGAAGTAGCACAGAAAAAGAATGACATACTAAAGATACAGCAATTATCGGTTATAGCTAAAAATTTAGCTACGAAACTAGCCAATGAATCTAAAGAGCTATTTTGTGAAAATGAAATACTTGGAGAGGATTTTCATAAAATGTTGCTAGCAATACAAAATTTAATAGAATATTTAAATAGAAATTATTTCAATGATGATAAATTAGAAGAAGAGGTGATTACAATGACTAAATCGTTATATGATCCAGAAGTTGAGAAACAAGGAATACAAAAAGGTATACAAAAAGGAATAGAGCAAGGAATAAAACAAGGTATAAAACAAGGTGAAAAGAAAAAATCTATAGAGATAGCTAAAAAAGGTATTTTAAAAGGTTTAGATAATGAAACTATAATGGACCTTACAGAATTATCAATTGAAGAAATTGAATTGATAAGAAAAGAAATGTCATTAAATTAGTTAAATAGAAAAGACATTATCTAATAAAGGTAATGTCTTTTCTATATAGATACACATATGCTAAAATGAACTTATGAATAAAATAATCAATACTAGCTATTAAAAAGGGTTTATAATAGAAGAAAGTTTACAATTATTATAAATTATATATTTAATATTTATAGGGGAGAAATAAGGATGAAGAAGAATATATTTGGGAATTTTATTCCAACAATAACTATGTTAGTGATAGCCATTATATCGTATTTTTTCAGATTTAAGGATTTACTTATAGTTGGAATAGTAGGTATTATACCAATATCTTTTTTCATAGAGGGAGTAATGTGTTCAAGAAAAAAGATAGGATGGATAATTCCATTGATTTTATCACTTACAGTATTTTTTATTATAGACAAAATAATGCTGTTTATGAATGATTCGTTAAATGTATATTTAAAATACTATTTGGTAGTATATATTTTAGGTTATTTACTTGAAAAGTTAATTTCAGTATTAAAAAATAAAATTAAACAAAGTAAAAAATAGATAGGAATATATTTGATTGCAATAACTTTAGTTATTTTTACTTTATTTATCACACAAATATCTAAATAATGCGTAATTTTAAAAGGATGTAGTAATTATAACTACATCCTTTTGTGTTTACTAAAACATATATTTTGATGAATATTTATTTAATCCATAAGTTTTGATATGATATATAAGTTATTAGTTTTTGAAATTGAAAACTAAACAAGGAGGAATAAAATGAACCAATATACAGATAAACAAATAGAAGATACCTTAAATCTTATAGATTCTACAATTTTAAATTGTGAAAAAATACAGCCTAAATTAAAAGAAGGAACACCACAATTTTCACTTACTAGAAATCGTATAAAAGCTTTATATATTTCAAAGGCCTTAGTTACAAACCAAGAACATAATTATACACAAGAAGAATTATTAAAATCAGTAGATCAAGTTACATCTATTATTCGTAAAAGTGAAAAGGCGATGATTAATGCAAAGGAAGGGACAGGAACATACACACGTTTAAAAAAAATAATTGATGCAATGACAATTGCATTATCATATATTGAAGATGCTATCAAGTAAAAATAGTCAAATAATTAGCTCTAATTATTAATTGAATATATGAATATTTAGAAGTCATATATTTCTAGATTATTTTGATAGGCTATGTTAGATAATTGTGTGATTAATATTAAAATATAAGAAAGTTCACAATTGTTATAAATTGTGAAATAATATTTTTTGAGTAGAATAGTTTTTAATTTTAGTTTGTTTAATATAAAAGTATAATGTATAATTATTGTAACATTAAAAGTATTAATTAAAGGATGTAAATAGATATTTAGTATTCTATAGTAAGAGGTGATTAAGTGATTGAAGAAAAACTAAGATTAGAGTTAGAGAGTATATTTAAAAAATATAAAGAAATAGAACAAGTAATATTATTTGGCTCAAGAGCTAGACAAGATAATAAATATAATTCAGATATAGATTTATGTTTATTCGGAGAAAAAATAACACATTTAATACAAGCGAAAGTAACTATGGATATAGAAGAAGTAAACACACCTCTAAGTTTTGATATACTAAATTTTAATGAATTAACAAAAGAAAAACT
>ENA-UPXC01002988-UPXC01002988.1-human-gut-metagenome-genome-assembly--contig:-NODE-2988-length-18456-cov-3.885848_pt1 | contig 18456 bp, 20 predicted proteins | sample MGYA00250047_ERZ773371 | MGnify/ENA primary metagenome ERZ773371 (study PRJEB29103, sample SAMN06111975) | human gut metagenome | biome: human gut; feature: ankylosing spondylitis patient; material... | reverse complement strand
GTTTACCATTATCTTCAGCCTGCTTCTGATTTTTCTGCAGCTGATTATATTACAGCGAAACTTTAAACCAGAGCATTTCCTTCAGATCCCGGTATCCATCGCCTTTGGCTACTTTATCGACCTGTGTATGGCTCTGCTGTCCTTTGTACAGCCTCAAACCTATCCAATCAAGGTGGTGGACCTACTCATCGGCTGTGTGATTTTGGGTTTCGGCGTATTTTTGGAGGTCATTGCCGATGTAGTGATGCTGCCCGGCGAGTCCTTTGTCCGGGCTGTGGTGTTTCGCTGGAAAACCGAGTTTGGTGTAACCAAGGTAGTGTTTGACGTATCCATGACGGTTATCGCCGCCGCACTGTCCTTTGCATTCCAGGGGCAGCTCAACGGTGTGCGGGAAGGCACTGTCGCCGCTGCCATTTTGGTCGGCTTTATTGCCCGTCTCATGGGACGAAAGCTGGAAATGTTACCCCGGGTCTTGTTTGGAAAAAACCAGCCCCATCAGGAGGAGATAACCGGACCGGAGCATGCTGTGTGTGTGGTCATCGACCGACAATATGGCAGCGGCGGCCACGACATCGGCCAGGCTCTGGCTCAGCAGCTGAACCTTCCCTTCTATGACCGGGAAATCATTCAGATGGTCGCAGGTTCCACAGGCTATTCTCAGGAATATATATCTCAGAGGGAGGAAAAAATCTCCGGCGGCCTGCTTCACGACCTGGCCAGCGAGATGTATGGTTACTCTGAGCAGACTCCCGCTCCCACCGATGCCATCTTCGAGGCAGAGGCTCAGATCATGCGCCAGGCAGCCCGGAAAGGGAACTGCGTTATCGTTGGACGTTGCGCCGATGTGGTACTGAAAGGTCAGGCCCACTGCCTGCGCATCTTTCTCCACGCTCCGTTGAAATATCGGGTACAGCGGCTGATGCGCACCGAGGGGTTTGACGAAAAGGAGGCCCGGCGCCGTCTGCGTCAGACCGACCGCACCCGTGCTGCTTACTACCAGTACTACACCAACCGCACTTGGGGCGCAGCCTGGAATTATCATCTGTGTATTGACACCTCTCTGGGAGAAGCTCGGGCACAGGAACTGATTGCCCAATTCTTTCAGCAGATGCAGGGATAAAAAAGACCCGTGGTCGTCCCATCTGGGACGGCCACGGGTTTTATGCTGCTCAAGCGGGCTCTTCTGCAAAGTTGCCGGTATACAGGCGGTAGTAGGTACCCTTCTTTTCGATCAGTTCGTCATGGGTGCCCCGCTCGATGATGCGGCCCTGGTCCATAACCATAATGCAGTCCGCGTTGCGGACGGTAGACAGACGGTGGGCAATGACAAAGGTAGTACGTCCACACATCAGAGCGTCCATGCCGTCCTGCACCAGCTTCTCGGTGCGGGTATCGATGGAAGAGGTGGCCTCATCCAGGATGAGCACCGGCGGGTCGGCCACAGCGGCCCGGGCAATGGCAATGAGCTGCCGCTGGCCTTGGGACAGGTTGGCTCCGTCTCCGGTGAGCATGGTGTCGTATCCGTCCGGCAGGCGGCGGATGAAGCCGTCTGCGTTGGCCAGCTTGGCCGCCGTCTTACACTCCTCGTCGGTGGCCTCCAAATTGCCGTAGCGGATGTTTTCCAGCACCGTGCCGGTAAACAGGTGGGTATCCTGAAGGACGATGCCCAAGGAGCGGCGCAGGTCCGGCTTTTTGATCTTATTGATGTTAATACCGTCATAGCGGATCTTGCCGTCGGCAATGTCATAAAAACGGTTTATGAGGTTGGTGATGGTGGTCTTGCCTGCACCGGTGGCACCGACAAAGGCGATCTTCTGTCCCGGTTTGGCCCACAGGCTGATGTCGTGGAGAACCAGCTTGTTTTCGTCGTAACCGAAGTCTACACCGTCGAAGACCACACCGCCCTCCAGGCGAGCGTAGGTAACGGTACCGTCGGCCTTGTGGGGATGCTTCCAGGCCCACACATTTGTGCGCTGAGCGCTCTCCGAGAGCTGTCCGTTGGCATCCTCTTTCGCGTTGACCAGCTCCACATAGCCCTCGTCCTTCTCCGGCTCCTGATCCATGAGATCAAAGACACGGGAGGCACCGGCGGCGGCAGTGACCACGAAGTTGATCTGCATGCTCACCTGGGTGATGGGCTGGGTAAAGCTCTTATTCAGGCCCACAAAGACGATGACTGTGCCCAGGGTAACCCCGGCCAGGCCGTTGATTCCCAAAACAGCACCTACGATAGCCACTAGGGCATAGCTCAGCCAGCCGATGTTGCCGTTGACCGGCATGAGCAGGTTGGCATAGCGGTTGGCCTTGTCCGCGCTCTCCCGCAGGGCCTCGTTCACCTTGTGAAAATCTTCCTTGGCGGCCTGCTCGTGGCAGAACACCTTGACCACCTTCTGTCCGTCCAGCATCTCCTCGATAAAGCCGTCCACAATGCCCAGATTTTTCTGCTGCTGGACATAGTACTTGCCGGACAGCTTGGAGAAGTTGGTGGTCACGGCGACCATAATTAGGGCGGTCAGGACCGAAATAATGGTAAGGGTGGGATTCAGGCGCAGCATGACCACCAGGGTGGCGATCATGGTGATGACCGAGTTGATCACCTGGGGAATGCTCTGGCTCATCAGCTGACGCAGGGTATCGATGTCGTTGGTGTACACCGACATGATGTCGCCGTGGGCATGGGTGTCAAAGTATTTGATGGGCAGGGCCTCCATGCGGTGAAACAGATCGTCACGCAGGCGGCGCATGGTGCCCTGACTGATGGTAACCATGATGCGGTTATAGCCATAGGAGGCTACTACGCCCAGTGCCAGCAGACAGCTGAGCCGAATCACCGCCTGCCACAGCCCGCTGAAGTCGGTAGAGCCGCTGTTGAGCATGGGGACCACGTAGTCGTCAACCAAAGTCTGAGGGAAGCTGGTGCCGCTTACATTGGCCGTGGCAGAGACCAGGATACACAGAACCACCAGCAGAAATTGAAATTTATAGTAGCGGAGCATATACCGCAGCACCCGGTTGAGCACCTGGGTTGGATTGCCCCGTTTCATATTCGGATTCATAGCAAGGTGTCCTCCTTTCACGCAGGCTGGTCGAAGTCGCCGCCGCCCTGGACCTGAGAGTCATAGATCTCCCGGTAGATGGCGTTGGTCTCCAACAGGTGCTCATGGGTGTCAAAGCCGTCGATGCGTCCGTTATCCAGCACCAGGATGCGGTCTGCGTGCTCCACGCTGGAGATGCGCTGGGCAATGATGATCTTGGTGGTGCCGGGAATACGCTGGTCAAAGGCGGCGCGGATCTTGGCATCGGTGGCGGTATCCACCGCAGAGGTGGAGTCATCCAGAATCAGCACTTTAGGTTTCTTCAGCAGAGCCCGGGCAATACAAAGCCGCTGCTTCTGACCACCGGACACGTTGGCGCCGCCCCGCTCAATCCGGGTGTGGTAGCCGTCCGGGAAGCGGTCAATAAACTCATCGGCGCAGGCCGCCTGGCAGGCGGCAACGCACTCCTCTTCCGTGGCATTGGGATTGCCCCAGCGCAGGTTATCCAAAATGGTGCCGGAGAACAGTGTATTCTTCTGCAGCACCACGGACACCTGCTCACGCAGGGCCTCCATATCGTACTGCCGCACGTCCAGGCCGCCCACCTTGACGGCACCCTCATCCACATCGTACAGCCGGCAGATCAGGTTTACCAGGCTGCTCTTGCCCGCACCGGTGCCGCCGATGACGCCAATGGTCTCGCCAGCCTTGATATGCAGGTTGATATCGGACAGCACACTCTTCCCGCTGCCGTGCTTATAGGAAAAGCTGACGTGATCAAAGTCGATGGAACCATCTGCTACCTCCATGACCGGCTGCTCCGGATTGTGCAGGTCGGGGGTCTCCTCCAGCACCTCGCTGATCCGGCGGATACTGGCCATAGACATGGAGATCATAACCACCACCATGGACAGCATCATCAGGCTCATAAGCAGGGACATGACGTAGCTGAACAGGCTAGTGAGATTGCCGGAGCTCATGCTGCCTCCCACAATAAACTGGGAGCCCAGCCAGGAAATCATGATGATGCAGAAGTAAACGGCGGTCATCATGGCCGGGCTGTTGAAGGCCAGCAGGCCCTCAGCCTTGACGAACATGCGGTAGAGATTGGAGGAGGCCTTGGAGAACTTCCGGTTCTCATAGTCCTCCCGGACAAAGGCCTTTACCACCCGGATGGCGGAGATATTCTCCTGCACACTGGCGTTCAGGTCGTCATACTTGCGGAAGACCTGGTTAAAGATTTTCATGGTCACTACCATGATGCTCCCCAGCACCACGACCAAAAAGACCCCCGCCAGCAGGAAGGTGAGACTGAGCTTGGGGCTGATGATCAGGCACATGATAAAGCTGAACACAAAGGACAGCGGGGAGCGCACCGCGATGCGGATGACCATCATAAAGGCGTTTTGTACGTTGGTGATGTCGGTGGTCATCCGGGTGACCAGACCGGGCACGCTGAATTTGTCGATGTTGGAGAAGGAAAAGGTCTGAATGTTGGAGTAAATGGACTCCCGCAGATTGGCGGCAAAGCCCGAGGAGGCGCTGGCGGCAAATTTACCTGCCGCCGCACCGAAAATCAGGCTGCAGAAGGCCATCACGACCATCAGGGCTCCGTAGCGGTACACCACAGATAGGTTGGCTTTTTCCAGGCCCTCGTCAATGATAATGGCGGTGATAAAGGGGAGAAGAATCTCCATGATCACTTCCAGGGTGGTCAATCCAATGCAGAAAAATGTATCCCGCTTGTATTGGCCAAGCTGGCGCAGTACCGTTCTCATAGGTTTTGATACCTCCTTATGGTTGTTGAATCAGTAGGGACAGGTTGCTCAGCATCTTTTTTTGCAGACGATCCAGGGTGGACAACTCCTCCTGGGAAAAGCAGGAGTACAGCCGCTGCCGGATCTGGCGGGTGGCATGAGAGAGAAATTCCTCCACTTCCTTTGCCTTCTCCGTAGCAAACAACAGCTTGCGGCGGTCATCCCCAGCACATTGTTCCACCCGTACGTAGCCCTTCTCCTTCAGCCGCTTCACCATGCTGGACAGGGCGGCCATGGAGCCTCCAAATTCCCGGTGGATGGCAGTCAGAGAGGTACCCTGTCCGGAGCGGCTCAGAATGAACATCAGGATCTGCGCCTGTGTAGCGGTCAGCCCTCTGTGTGCCAGGGAGGCATTGGCCCACTGCTCCATTTGAATGCAGATGCGGCGGTTGTCTCTCAGGATCTGTTCCCGGTCAAGTTCTGCCATAATGTTGCCTCATTTCATTTGTTTGAAGTGAAACTATTTCGCTGCGTAATGTTTATACCATAAATGTGCTTGCGTGTGAAATTCAAATATGCTATATTCAATAAAAGATTTTTATAGATTAAGTTTGTTGAACAACAAGAATTTTTTCTAAGGAGGTCAATTTGGTGAACACCACACAACTGGAATGCTTTATGGAAGTAGCTAACTTTTTAAACTTTTCCCGGGCGGCGGAGCGGCTGCGCATCACCCAGCCGGCGGTGAGCCATCAGATCAATACCTTGGAAAATGAGCTGGGGGTCAAACTCTTTCACCGCACCAGCAAGAGCGTGCGCCTGACCCAGGAGGGCTTTCTGTTTACTCAGTACGCCGGTGAGATTTTAAAACTGAGCGGCCTGTCCAAAGCCAGGATGAAGGAATCCAAGGAGGAGGTATTCCGCCGCATCGCCATCGGCTGTCGGAACACCACCGAGCTGCGCATCCTCCGCCCTGCATTGGAACGCCTGCGGGAGCTTCAGCCCCAGGTACTGCCGGTACTGCGGCTGCTTCCCTTTGACTCCATCGAAAATCTGCTTACGGAGCGGAACGTCAATCTCATGTTTTCCTTTCGAAAATCTGTCCCCAAAAAACTGAAATACCACCCCCTGGTCCAATGTCCGGTGGTCTGTGTATGCAGCCAGAGCCACCCTCTGGCTGCCAAGCAGGAGGTTTCCATTGAGGAGCTACAAACCGCAGGCCGAATTGCCGCCTGCCGTCCTCCCGCTTATTCTCCCGACCTGTTTACCATTCAGGGCCAGGTGGTGGGAGGCCGTTCTCCCGGCGAGGTCCTCTTCTGCGACGACCAGGAGGTGGTTTCTTCCCTGGTAGAGACCGGCTACGCGTTTGCGGTGATGGCGGACCTGCCCAACGCCCGGCTGCCGGGGCTTTGCTATATTCCTCTTAAGGATGTACAGCCGCTGTCCTTCGGTGTGGTCCGGCTGCCTGAAGACCACAACCCAATCCTGAAATACTTCCTGACCCTTTTGGAAAACAGCATGAATCAGGGCAACGATGAGGCTCCCTGAGCCGCGGCCTATAAAATCAAAAAAGGACACGACCCAGGTCGTGTCCTTTTTCATTTGCAATTCAATAAAGAAAAAAGCGACTTGCTTTTGCAAGTCGCTTTTTGGCAGCGGGAGAAGGATTCGAATTATCAAATCTAATTTTTTGTGTGTAAATAGCTGTAAATCCGCTGCTATAACCTCAGTTAATACACAAAAATATGTAAATACCTGTAATGACTGTAAAGGGTAGATAATCGGTTAAAGGGTATTTTTAAGGGTCATGCTTCGCCGTCTCTGGACAATCGCCTGGGACGGCTTTTTTTATGGCCTTTAGTGAATCTTCCACTGCATCCAAGTTTGCTCGATCGATAAAGGTCTGGATTCGAGAATAGCCCTCTCCACACACCTTCTCGCCACTAGGCATAATTATTCCGTTTGTCGCATTACCGCCAGAGAAATACCGGCCAATATTATGAAGTGGATTTTCCAGTTCAAGTTTTTCTGCATTTTGGGGCCCTAAAAATTTCCACATATCCTCATTCTCCAGGAGTGTGTTTATTGCTTGTAGTTCCTCTTTCGTCCCATGCCGGAAAATACCTATCAGGGATTCTGCTGCCTTTTCTGACAACCCAGTTTCTTTGCAAATATCTGATGTTACCCGCGTTAATTCTCCATATTCTCCAAATAAATAACCAACATCACAGCGCAAATGCCTGCACAGAGTGGGTATCCAATTGACGGGGATTTTATTTGTGCCGTCCTCCCATCTGCGGTAAGTTTCAAACTCCAAATCTTTGGGGGACTCTTTTCCCTTTTCTTTCGGACGATCTATATCTTGGTTAATCTCATCAATTAGTGCCTGTCTGCTGATACTGCGTTGTATTCTAGCCTGCTTTACACGCTCAAAAATGGTATAATTCATGCCATTATCTCCGATTTAAATATAATAAATAAAATTTTATATGCATTGATTATACCATATATGTAGAGTAGAATGCAATCACAAAGACAAAAAGGAGGCAAAGAAGTTGACGGAGCGAGATATGGAGAGGGCCAGAGCCGCAAAGGCTGCTTATATGAGAGCTTGGTCCCGGAAGAACAGGGAGAAGCGGCAGGAAGCAAACCTGCGCTATTGGCTGCGGAAAGCAAATGAAGCTGAGCGGGAAGCGGCGGAGCAGGAGAAGAGGGAGGAGGTGGAGCGGGATGCAAGGGACAGAGATTGAACCCATGGCCGTGTCTGCAGCGGAGGCGGCCCAGCTGCTGGGGGTCAGCCGCCCAACGGTCTACCAGCTTATGGGAAGAGAAGATTTTCCCGCATTTAAGATTGGGGGCCGGACGCTGATTTCTGTGGATGGCCTGCGACGATGGGTAGAGCAGCAGGCAGGCGGTGGTGAAAATGGCTAAAAAAAGGCCGGGTGTCCTGCTGTATTTCGATGTGCGCCCTTCGCTACGCCGCCTCTCACTAGAGGAAAAAGGGCGGCTATTCGAGGCTATCTTGGATTATGGGGAACTGGGAGAGCCACCGCAATTTGACGGGATGTTGGGAATCGCCTGGGATTTCATCCAGCCAAGGCTCGATGTAGATGCAGATCGGTACGACCAACGATGCAGGCAGGCGCAAGAAGCGGCGCAGAAGCGTTGGGGGAAGCAATCGGATGCGGGAGAATGCGAGCGCATAAAGGTTGATGCGGAAAGTGCCAACTCAACCACATCTCCACATACACCCTCAACTGCAACGACAGCAGCAGGAAGAAAAGGGGGTGCGGGGGGAAGGGAAAAAAGAGAGCAAGCTGGATACACCGTGACTGAGGGGGAGTTTAACTCCCTGCGAAACACCGCAATCGAGAAGCTGACAAAGCACATACCGTAATTTCTGGATTAGACGGCGGACGGCGCATATATTCCCGCCTGTTCCGTTTACTACACACGACAACACACAATAGAGAAAGGAAGCATCCTATGGAAGAAACCAAGAACACTATTGAGCAGGCCCTGGAGCAGCGACTGGAGGCCATGAAGGCCGACCCGTGCAAGATCACCCCGGCGGCGTTGGAAACCCTTCTGGACCCCGCGAGAGAAGCCAACACGGCCTTGAACGAGGCAATGGCGGCCTACGAAAACGACCTGACCACCCGCCGGGCCACACTGGACAAACAGGCGGCGGATCTGGACGCCAAAATTGAGACCCTGAAAGGCCAGATCAACGCCCTGGAGAGCCAGAGCCGGGAAGCGGCAAGCCGTGGAGACCTTGACGCAGCGGCGGATCTTGACGAAAAGGCGGAGGGCCTGCGAAAGCAGCTTTCCACCGCAAGCCGCAAGCGCCGGATTGCAAGCAGTACGGAGCTGCAGGGAGACGCTGACCTTTTCAAGGCAATCTCCGCAGCAAAACGGGCCTATGAGGCGGCAGAGGAAACCGGCCAGCAGTATGTACTGGAGGCAAAGGCCGTTGTGGATGAGTGGGCAAAGTTTTTCGAGCAGCTGCAGGATAAAACGCGGCTTGTTGGCCGATACGGCCCCCACATGGACGGCAGCCGTTATGAGCGGATCGACCACCATTTCAACGCAAAATTTTATGAGCGGATCAACGCCCAAGCAGAGGCAGACCGTAAGGAACGAGAGGAAGCCTGGGAAGCCGAAAAGGCCAGGCGGCGCTCCATGGGGAACTTCTGCGCCCTGTAAAAGATAACCGCCGCGTGGGCGGCGTTTTGTAGGTAGCATAAGGCGGGCCTGGGGAAGCGGCACAAAAGCCGGCCTTCTTGATTTCCACCGGCGCTCCTTTCGCTTGCGGGGGGCCGACCATAGCCCTTTCGCAAGGCCGCCAAACCTGCCCACCCTGGAGGGCCTTGTGCTATCTGCAAAGCGCCGCCCTGGCGTGGATCTTGCCGCAAAAGTGGCAACGACCCCGGATCTTTTCCTTGCCGCTCTAAGGGCGGGTGGATCTACGACCCCGGCCCTTTATCCTGCTTTTCTTTCGCATACCACCATATAGCAAACATAGGAAAAATGGTGCCACACCAGAAACCGGTATGCCCCATTTGTCCGCTTGTTAGGGGGGGCTTAAACCCCAGACCGCGAAGCGGTGAGGCGTCTGCAGGACGCGCAGCAAATCACATATAGGGGCATGGGGAATACCCCATCAAGTAGCAAGTGGCTATACACTTGCATTGCTTGCCGGTATTTGCTGAGTGTGTACACACTTGCTGTGCTTGCTATTCTCACCCCTGTATTAAGGGGCCGTTGTGTGGGGCATAGTCGAGAGCGCACGGATGGAATGGAGAAGCCGTCCACCAGGGCGAGGGGGGCAGCCGGACGCCACCCCTTGAAGGCCTGACCTTTCGCAGGCGTCCGCGCGTTCTCGATTGCGTCCTGGTATACCAACCGCCTACCACATGGGCACCAGAAGCCCGACCCAGGCTTTACGGGTCCTGTTTGAGGGGTATCCCCCCTCAGTGGTGCTTGCGAGCCCAACTGGCGTGTAGTTTTTAGAAAATAAAAAGTCGCCCTTTCGGGCGTTAGGAGGATACTATGCAGCAGTTAATCGTAAGTTCTGCGGAGCTGGCAGAGATTTTCGGTATTTCAGAGCGGCAGGTCGAACGCCTGGTGTCCGGCGGTGTACTGGATCAGATCGGCACGGGGAAGGCCTATCGGTTTGACCTGGAGACCGTGGTCCCGCAATATGCCGTCTTTTTAATGAGTGGAGCCTCTCTGAGAGACTGGGCCGCCGATACATAATGAAAGGGTCGGGGATCACTCCCCGGCCCCTGTCTGGGTAGCGTTGTCACGCTCCATTGTCTCCGTTATAGCCCGGTTGATAAAGCCGTTCACGCTCTCCCCCTGGGCCTCTGCGTGGGCGTGGATAGCTTCATACCTATCCCGCTCCATGCGAACCCGTGCAACTGCAAATTTCTCCATATATGTTCTTTGTGCTCGCTTTTGGGCTTCTGTTTTCTCTGCCATACTTACCTCCCTTCTTGGGGTGTGCTAATAGGGACACCTTTCCCAGTGTGTTGCTATTGTACCACAAAAAGCAATCTAGGCATAGATATAAAATTGCCAAATCTAGGCATAGATATCTGTGCAATCTAATAATTGATATCTATGCCTAGATACTATATAATAAGACCATAGCAAGGGGGGGACACCCCGGGCCCGGTCAAGGCGGAGGCGATCAAGGATACGATCAAGGCCCACATGGGCGACGCCCAGGAGCTGCGCACCGAGGAGTACAAGGGACCTGAAAGGCCGTGAAATTCTCCAGAATCGACACCACGGCGCTCCGCAAGGCCCTTCCCGATGTGGCCCAGGCTTTCACCAGGGAAATCACCGCCCGCCACTTCTGCGTGGCGTGAGAAAGGAGGGAAATACTTGACACCAATAAGATCTATCCGGGCAAAATGTCTGGACTGCTGCTGTGGCTCTGCCATGGAAGTCCGGCTCTGTCCGGCGGCAGACTGCCCCCTGTACCCGTACAGAATGGGCCACAGGCCCAAGCAGTATCAGGATATAACCAAGGAGGCCAACAAAGAAAAAACGGAGATAGCCCCGTGTTTTTTGAAAAAGAAAGGGCCCCGCGCGTGAACGCCGACCAAAGCACCACGCACGGGACCCCGTGAACACCCGCCGGAGCGGGAGCTGTGTCTATGATACCCTCCCGCTCCACAATTATCAAGGAGGAATTGACGATGATCGAAAAACTGTTTGGTGAGTACACGGAACGAGCGGCGGCTGGGCGCGATGCCGCCTTTGACAGGCTGATGGAGACCATCCGGGCGCATGATAAAGTGGACGAAGCGTTAGCGGCCTACACCCTGGAGGTGGAACGAGCCGCATACCGGGCCGGTTTTGCGGGCGGCCTAACCATCGCCCAGGAGGCGGCAGAGATCAGCCGGAAGGCTGGTTGACCGATTAGCTACCAGTGGTATACCAAACAGCGCAAAAAGGCGAGCGGGCTTCCAAGTGGGGCCCGCTCGTCTAATAGGAGGGTATTACATGGCACGAAAGAGCAACACCAGAGGGGCCCAGGGCGGCGGCACGATCCGACAGAGGAAGGACGGACGATGGGAGGCCCGCTATACTGTGGGCCGCGATCCGGGCACTGGGAAACAGGTACAGCGGTCAGTCTATGGAACCACCCAGCAGGAAGTACGGAAGAAGCTGGCCCAGGCGGTGGCCTCCCTGGACAACGGGAACTATTTTGAACCGGCTAAAATGATGTTGGCCCGATGGGTGGAAATCTGGCTCAGTGAATACATGGGAGACAAGAAATTTCTGACGGTCAAGCACTACAAAGCGCAATGTAAAACTCACATCGTCCCCAGTTTGGGAGCAGTGAAACTGTCGGAGCTGACCACACCACAAATCCAGGCTTTTTACAACCGGCTCCTGAGAGACGGGATGGCCCCCAAAAGCGTCCGCAATATCCACGGTATCCTCACAAAATGTCTCTCCACCGCCGTCAGCGTGGAATACATCCGGGACAACCCGGCCAGCCGCGCCACTCTCCCCCGTGTGGAGAAAAAAGAAATTCACCCGCTCACAGATGAACAGGTAAAAGACTTTCTCCAGGTATCTACTGGGGACGAGTATGAAATTCTTTTGAAGGTGATCCTTTTTACTGGCCTACGGGAGTCGGAAGCTATCGGCCTCACCTGGGACTGCGTGGACTTCAAGGCGGGGACGGTGAAGGTCTGTAAACAGCTTCAAAAGCGCCCACTGGCTGACGGTGGCTTTACCTTCGCCCCACTGAAAAACGACAAAACCCGCATACTCTGCCCCGCTCCTTTCGTTATGGAACTGTTGGAGCGCCGCAAGCGGGAGCAGGCAGCACAGCGCCTAAAGGCCGGGGAACTGTGGGAGGGCTGGCAAACAGCAGAGGAGCAGAAAAGCGCCCTGGTCTTTACCACAGCGGCGGGAGGAAACCTCAGCCCTCAGACAGTCTATAACCACTATAAAAAGTTGGCCGTCCAGATCGGTGCCCCGGATAGCCGGGTACATGATCTTCGCCACACCTTCGCCGTCCTCTCCCTCCAGAATGGCGACGATGTGAAAACTGTCCAGGGGAACCTGGGACACGCAACGGCAGCCTTTACCCTGGATGTCTACGGGCATGTGTCGGAGCGCATGAAGGAGGACAGCGCAGCCCGGATGCAGAAGTACATAACAAACCTGTAAAGGGTCAAACAAAGGGTCAAGGCCCTAAAAACAGAAAGAGAAAAACCCTAGAACCGTTGAGGCTCTAGGGTTTTGTCTTGGCAGCGGGAGAAGGATTCGAACCCTCACAAACAGAGTCAGAGTCTGTCGTGCTACCCTTACACAATCCCGCTATTTCTTTGTTTTGCCTTGCGGTTTGTTTCACTGTCGCAAGGACAGGTGTTATTATACCAAACTTTCGACGATTGTCAATAGGTTTTTTAAAATAATTTTCTTATTTACTATTTCCTAGTTTTTTCCATCGTTTTATCCTGCTTTCCCAATTTGTTGCTTCCTTTTTTTGTGGATATCATCTATAATAGAAGCAGCCTCAGGATGTTCCTCCGAACCCCTGCGGCTTCCCTCTGCCCTTGACAGGCAACATCGCAATCATATGAGAGGAGCGAAATTCACTCTATGCAGCAGCTCAGCCGAAAACAACAACTGTTGGTTGGCTTTACCCTGTTCTCCATGTTCTTTGGAGCCGGTAATCTGATCTTCCCGCCTCAGCTGGGGGCCCAGGCCGGGGTACAGACCTGGCCCGCCATGGCTGGTTTGGCCATCAGCGCCATCGGCCTGCCCATTCTGGGCGTCATCGCCGTGGTCCGGGCAGGCAGTCTGAATACCTTGGCCAGTCGGGTCCATCCCCTGTTCGCCTCTGTCTTCACCATTTTGATCTACCTGTCCATCGGCCCCTGTCTGGCCATCCCCCGTACCGCCAGTACATCCTTTGAGATGGCGGTGCCCCCCTTCCTCCCCGCCGGGACCTCCACCACCTGGTTCCAGTTGGGGTACTCCCTGATCTTCTTTGCCGCGGCCTTTGTGGTAGCCCTCCACCCGGAGCGTCTCACCAGCCGCCTGGGAAAGATCCTGTGCCCCATGCTTTTGGTTCTGGTGACGGTGATCTTTGTGGGCTGCCTCATTCACCCGGTGGGCGAATACGGTCCCGCCCTGGCCCCCTATGACCACATGGCTCCCGTTCAGGGCTTCCTCACCGGATATCAGACCATGGACGCTATTGCGGGACTGAACTTCGGCATTGTCATCGTCCTCAACATCAAGGCCCTGGGCGTCACCCAGGAGCGCCCCGTCCTGCGGGCCACCATCCGTGCCGGCGTCATCGCCGCCATCCTCTTTGCGGCGGTCTACTCCATGCTGGCACACATCGGCGCCCTGTCCAGCACTGCCTTCCCCGGCACCACCAACGGCGCGGTCACCCTGACCAACGTGGTGGGGACCATCTTTGGTCCTGTGGGCTCGGTTCTGCTGGCCGCAGTTTTTATCATCGCCTGCTTCAACACCTGCGTGGGACTGATCAGCTCCTGCGCCTCCTATTTCCACACCTTGGTCCCCAAGCTCTCCATCCCCGCCTGGGCGGCCTTCTTCGCCGTGGTGAGCATGATCATCGCCAACGCCGGCCTGGACCAGATTTTGACCATCTCGGTGCCCATCCTCAACATTCTCTACCCCTCTGCCATTGTGCTGACCCTACTCTCCTTCCTGCCCGGGTCTGTGCAGAAGCTGTGGGCTATCTATCCGGTGGGCATCGCCTTTACCGGTGTAGCCAGCATTCTGTATACCTTACAGGACCTGAAGGTCCCTCTGTTTTGGCTGGAATCTCTGCTGAACAGCATCCCGCTGGCTGACGTGGGGCTTGGCTGGGTCCTTCCCGCTGTGATCGGCATCCTTCTGGGCGGGGTTCTCTCCACTCTGTGTCCCCGCACAGCAGAGTAACAAACTTCTTCCGCTCCCGTCACTTGGTTGGCGGGAGCGGTTTTCGTTTCTTTTTCTTTTCCTTCGGCTTGGGCACAGGGGCCTGGAACGCCACTACCCCCTCCACCGGCACTGCCAGCACACCCTGCGGGACATAGTACTCCATTCCCTCTTGGGTGCGGGCACACCGCCGCCAGGACAGGGCCTTGGGCAGTTTTTTGGCAAAGTCCGGGTCTAAAAAGCAGCCGCCGCTGTTTCGCCGCTGCTCCCCCTGCTCTGCCAAAGCGGCAAACATCTTCCGCCGCTCCTTCCGCTCCGGCCAGCACCGCCCCTTTGCCAGGGGCCGTCCGTCGGGTACCGTCCAGATATCCGCGGTACGCACCTGAAGGGGCCGTCCGTCCCCCCAATCCTCCCAAGCATCCATCACCACACTGAGGTTCTCCTCATCCTGAAAGGTCACCTGGCCCTCCAGGCGGGCACTCCAGGGGCGGAAGGCCCGCCCCTCCTCCTGACAGGCAGCCAGCTCCAGGCAGGCCCGGCAATAGAGCTCCTTCTCCCAGCGCTTGCGCCAGGTCTGGACCACCTGGCGGTAATACCGGTTTACCCGCCGTCCTCCGCTGCCGCCCCGCTGAACTTCCGGCCAGGACACATCCAGGGCAAGCACCGGTTCCCCCCGAAGTTTCAGCTGCTTCGCTTCCTTCTTCCACACCACCTGCCAGGGCTGAGGCAATCCGCTTTCTTTCATGAAAACTCCCCCCTTTTCCGCCCATCCTATGAAAAGGGTGGAGAAAAGGTGTGGCCTCTCTTTACTTTCACAAGCTAGTGTGTTACAATGTATTCCAATCCATGATCTCCCCGTAAGAAAGGAGCCGCCATGTCCAAGTTTTATGATAAACCCTCCAGCGACCTGCTGTATCAGGCCATGCTGGAGCTCCACAGCGTGGAAGAGTGCCGCGATTTTTTGCAGGACCTGTGCACCGTATCGGAATTAAAGGCCATGGAACAGCGCATGGAGGTGGCCATGCTGCTGGACGACGGCCTTATTTACAGTGAAATTCTGGAGCGCACCGGCGCCTCCAGCGCTACTATCAGCCGGGTAAACCGCTGTCTCCACTACGGGGCCAACGGCTACCGCACCATTCTGCCCCGGCTGAAGGAGCGTCAGAAATGAACAGCTACGATTTCCTGGCGGGCTGCTACGACGAGTTTACCACCGACGTAGGCTATTCCGCCTGGGCCGACTATATCGAGGCCCACTTCCGCCGCCGGGGTCTGCCGGGCAAGACGGTGCTGGATCTGGCCTGCGGCACCGGCTCTCTCACCCGGGAGCTGGCTCAGCGGGGCTATGAGATGATCGGCGTGGACCTGTCTCCGGAGATGCTGGCAGAAGCCGCGGAGAAAAACCAGGATGTGGACGGCATTCCCCCCATCTTTCTGTGTCAGTCCATGGACAAGCTGGACCTGTACGGCACCATTGACGCCTGCGTGTGCTGTCTGGACAGCGTCAACTATGTCACCGACCCCAAAAAGCTGCAAAAGGCCTTTGAGCGGGTCTATCTGTTTCTGATGCCCGGCGGGCTGTTTGTGTTTGATATCAACACACCGGAGAAGCTCCAAGGGCTGGACGGTCAGGTTTTCCTGGACGAGACCGAGGACGCCTACTGTGTGTGGCGCGCCGAGTACTCCAAGCGCAGCCGCATTTGCTCCTACTTTATGGACATCTTCCGTCTGGACGAGGAGAGCGGCCTGTGGGAGCGGGGCGAGGAGCTGCACCGGGAGCGGTCCTATGAGCCCCAGGAGCTGGTGGAATACCTCACCCAGGCGGGCTTTCAGGACATCCGTCAGTTCGGTAATCTGAAAATGCGCGCCCCCAAGCCGGGCGAGGACCGCATCTTCTTCACTGCCCGAAAAAATCCCAAGCTAACCACTCAAATTTAAGGAGAATTCTTTTTTATGCGCGATGAATTGGTAAGAGCCATTACTGCCGACGGTCTGGTCAAGGCCGTGGCCATCACTGGCCGGGACCTGGTGGAGCGGGCCCGGCAGATCCACACCCTGCTCCCTGTGGCCACCGCCGCCCTGGGCCGCTCCCTGCTGGGAGCCTCCATGCTGGGCGACATGCTGAAAGAGGACGGGGCCTCCCTCACCTTGCAGATCAAGGGCGGCGGTCCTCTGGGCACCGTGCTGGCTGTATCGGACAACCAGGGCAACGTGCGGGGCTATGTACAAAATCCCCACGTGGAGCTGATGGAAATTGAGCCGGGCAAACTGGACGTGGGCCGTGCCGTAGGCACGGCGGGCACCCTCACTGTGATCAAGGACCTGAACATGAAGGAGCCCTATGTGGGCACCATCGGCCTGTTCTCCGGCGAGATCGCCGACGATCTGGCCATGTACTTTGTGGAGAGCGAGCAGATTCCCACCGCCTGCGCTCTGGGAGTGCTGGTGGGCACCGACCAGTCGGTGACCAGCGCGGGCGGCTATCTCATCCAGCTGCTGCCTGGAGCCGGGGAGGATATCATCTCCAAGATCGAGGCAGGGGTCCGTCGGGTGGGCTCGGTGAGCCGCGCCCTGGAGGGCGGCCTGGATGCCAAGGGCCTGCTGGAAGCTGTTCTGTCCGACTTTGAGCTGGAGATTCTGGAGACCCATCCCGTGGAATACCGGTGCTACTGCAACCGGGAACGGGTGACCCGCGCGCTCATCAGCATGGGCCGGGAGGAGCTGGAGTCTCTGATCCAGGAGCAGGGACAGGCAGAGCTCACCTGCCAGTTCTGCGACCGGGTCTACCCCTTCACCAAAGAGGAGCTGGAGGCCCTGCTGGAAAAAATGTAAAAGAAAACGGGGCGCGGAGGACATCCTCCGCGCCCCGTTTGGGCAAAAAAAAGGCTGCTGTCCAAACAGCAGTCTTTTTTTCGCAAATTACTGAGCCTCCACCTTGCCGAAAGAACGGCCATTGTAGGTCAGGCAATTTTTGCACATCCGGTGAGGCAGCCGATAGGCACCGCACTTGGGGCAGGTCACGATACCGGGAGTCTCCAGCTTCCAGTGGGAGCTGCGCCGCTTATCGCGCCGGGCCTTGGACACTTTTCTCTTAGGAACCGCCATTGGTGACACCTCCTTCGGTTTATGTGCCGTAAGGCACTTCTGGACTACTCAGCTTTCTTTATCCAACAGCTGCGCAAGCGCCGCCAATCGTGGATCCACTTCAGGTCTGCACCCGCAGGGGCCGAGGTTCAGATCGGCTCCACACTTGGCGCACAGCCCTTTGCAGTCTTCTGAGCAAAGGTTCTTTGTATCCATCGCAAGGACAAAGGCCGTGGTGACCAGCTCGTCCAGATCCAGTTCATTGCCGTCCAGAAGAAAAATCTCGTCCTCACTGTCCTCCTGCTCCAGCGTATCGGCCAGAAGCATGTCCAGCGGAACTACTTTCTCCCGGGAAAATTCTTTCCCACAGCGGTCACAAAGCAAATCCAGCTCCGAGCGGGCCGTTCCGTTCAGGACCAGAGCGCCTGCGTGGTTGACCACGCGCCCCTGGGCCAAAACAGGCCGCACAATGGGCTTACGCCCATAAAACTCCAGGTCGGACAAATCCACCTGGCATTGGAAGGATTTTTCCGCGTCAGGGACCAGAATCACATCTCTTAAATCCAGCCGCATGCGGTTCCCTCCTTCGGGGCAAGACCCCATACTCGCGTAATGGTACGGAGAGTATTATAATGAACTCTACGCAAAATGTCAAACCTTTTTTTGCAGTTGACAAATATATTTTTTTATGATGCAATTGGATCAGAATACAACAGATGTGACAAAGGACGGCACGGTATGAAAGAATTCACCATTGCGAAAAATGATGCGGGGCAGCGGCTGGACCGCTGGCTGGCCAAGACCCTCCCCCTGCTCCCCGCCCCCCTGGCCCAGAAGTACATCCGCCTCAAGCGGGTGAAGGTCAACGGCAAGGGCTCCAAGCGGGATGTGCGCCTGCAGGTGGGCGACGTACTCCAGCTGTATATCAACGACGAATTCTTCGACCGCCCCACGCCGGAAAACGCTTTTCTCTCCCTCTATCAGCCCAAGTTGAATATTTTATATGAGGATGAGCACATCCTTCTCTTGGACAAGCGGCCAGGCCTGGTGGTCCATCCCGATGAGACTGAGCGAGTCAACACCCTGCTCACCCACATCCAGGCCTACCTCTATCAGAAGAAGGAGTGGTCTCCTTATAAAGAGAACTCCTT
>ENA-UPXC01002978-UPXC01002978.1-human-gut-metagenome-genome-assembly--contig:-NODE-2978-length-18493-cov-2.994353_pt1 | contig 18493 bp, 19 predicted proteins | sample MGYA00250047_ERZ773371 | MGnify/ENA primary metagenome ERZ773371 (study PRJEB29103, sample SAMN06111975) | human gut metagenome | biome: human gut; feature: ankylosing spondylitis patient; material... | reverse complement strand
TTTTCAAGCAGAAGACGGCATACGAGATTGTTGACTGTGACTGGAGTTCAGACGTGTGCTCTTCCGATCTAAATCGTAATGAAAGAGAGGGATGGCAATGGCATTGCAGCGCTTGGATAAGGTGATTGCCTCCACCGGGCGGTGGTCCCGGCGGGAGGTGAAGGAGCTGGTGCGTCAGGGCAGGGTCACAGTCAACGGAGCCGTGGCCAAAATCGCGGAGGAAAAGGCGGACCCGGAGGCGGCTGATATCTGCGTTAATGGTGAGCGCCTGATATGGCGGCAGTATACGTGGGTGATGCTGAATAAACCGGCAGGGTATCTTTCCGCAACGGAGGATGGCCGGGGCAAAACAGTGCTGGACCTGCTGCCGCCGGAGCTGCAAAAGCAGGGGCTATTCCCGGTGGGGCGGCTGGACAAGGACACGGAGGGGCTGCTGCTGCTGACCAACGAGGGCGGATTGGCCCATGACCTGCTGTCCCCTAAAAAACATATTGATAAGGAATACTATCTGCGGGTGGAGGGCTGCCTGACCGCCGAGGACTGCGCCGCCTGTGCTGAAGGGCTGCGGTTGGACGATGGCCTGCAATGCCAACCGGCAGAGCTGGTGCTGCTCACAGCCGGAGCGGAAAGCGAGGCTCACATCACCATCCGCGAGGGAAAGTTCCATCAGATCAAACGCATGATGGCATATCTTGGAAAGCCGGTGCTTTATTTGGAGCGGGTCCGCATGGGCAATTTGACATTAGACCCGCTTCTTTCAAGGGGCGCATACCGCTTTTTGACCCCGGAGGAGCAGGCCGGATTGGGAAATTTGGCCCGAGAAAATGGAAATAATCGAAACTTGCCCAAAAAGTGAAACGATTTTTTGTTGAAAAAAGAAAAAACATCTTGCAATTCGACAAAAAAATCGCTATAATATCTTCGTTGACAAATTGCACAAACAGGTTGCGTGGGCGGCTCCTGCGTGATACCGAGCTTTTCGTGTTGAGGAGGAACAGCTATGTCCGGGAGAATTTTTCAGAATGTAGTGCTGCAATTAAAGGAGAACACGGACCGAACCGTTGGCGTCATTGACGGTGAGGGCGTTGTGATCGCGTGCAGCGAGCTTTCCATGATCGGTCAGCGCTGGGGAGAGTATGTGGCGGCGGTGAACGGCGCTGCCGGCAGCATGGTCTGCTTTGACGGTAAGACCTTCAAGGCCCTCAGCGGCTGGGGCAATCAGTTTGACTATGCGGCCTTTGCCTTTGGAGACAATGAGATCAGCAAGACCATCTGCTCCATGGCCACGGTGGCGCTGAACGCCGCCAAGAGCTATTACGAGGAAAAGCATGACCGGGGTTCCTTTGTAAAGGACATCATCTCCGATAATATCATGCTGGGCGATATTTATATGCGGGCAAAGGAACTGCGGGTGGCTACCTATGTCAGCCGCGGCGTGTTTGCCATCCGAAGTCTGCAAAAGGGCGAGTCCGTTCCCACGGAGACCATTCAGAATATGTTCCCGGACCGGCAGAATGACTTTGTGCTCAGCGTGGGCGAGGGCGATGTGGTTCTGATTCGCCAGCTGCCGGAGGGCGCCGGCTCCAAGGAGCTGAACAAGACTGCCGCCCAGATCGAGGAGGCGTTGCGGGTCGGCGGCGAGAGTACGGTGGTTGTCGGCATCGGCACCATTGCCACGCATCTGCGGGACCTTGCCAAGAGCTACAAGGAGGCGCAGATCGCCATTGAGGTCGGCAAGGTGTTCGACACGGAAAAGTATATCATCAACTACGAAAATTTGGGTATCGGCCGTCTGATCTACCAGCTGCCCACTACGCTGTGCGAGATGTTTTTGCAGGAGGTATTTAAGAAGAACCCCATTGACGCACTGGATAAGGAAACGCTCTTTACCATCCACAAGTTCTTTGAAAACAACCTGAACGTTTCCGAAACGGCACGGAAGCTCTTTGTCCACCGCAATACGCTGGTGTACCGTCTTGAGAAGATCAAGAAGCTCACGGGACTGGACCTGCGGGAGTTTGACGATGCCATCACTTTTAAGGTGGCGCTGATGGTCAAGAAGTATCTGACCAGCCGGGGCATCGAGTCCTGAACAAAAAAATACGAAATTCCATGGACTGTCAGGTCCATGGAATTTTTTTGTGCCGGTGAAACACGTCGGCAGACATATTTGTCCATAGTAATGATTGGCATAAATGTATGGAAAAATTTTCCGCAGAAAAACTTGGGAAGATTTTCGGACGCCGGTTGCATTGCGGCGAAAGTCCGTATATAATGAAACCATGTGTAGAATTATGTAGACCTGAATACGAGCGTATCCGAGTCCCGTGTCAGATAAAAGGAGAATTGCCCTATGATTCGGCTGAAGGACGTAGAAATGGAGTACCCAAACGGTACCCGGGCCATCCGGGGTATCAGCACCACCATTGAGGATGGTGAATTTGTGTTTCTGGTAGGACCCTCCGGCTCGGGGAAGTCCACCATCATCAAAATGCTCACCGGGGAGGAAATTCCCACGGCGGGGCGCATTATGATTAACGGCTTTTCCGTCAACAATATTGCCGAGCGGCAGATTCCCATGATGCGCCGCACACTGGGAATTATTTTTCAGGATTTCCGGCTCATTGAAAAGAAAACCGTGTATGAAAATCTGGAATTTGTCATGCGGGCTGTGGGGATGCCTATGAAGGAGATCAAGAACCGCATTGCATACGTGCTGCTGCTGGTGGGGCTGGAGCAAAAGGCGGAGAATTTCCCCAGCGAGCTTTCCGGCGGCGAGCAGCAGCGTGTGGCCATCGCCCGGGCGCTGGTGAACAACCCTGCTACCATCATTGCCGACGAGCCTACCGGCAATCTGGACCCGGAGCGCTCTATGGAGATCATGACGCTGCTGGTGAAGATCAACCAGCTTGGTACAACGGTGCTGGTGGTGACCCATGAAAAGGATTTGGTGAATAAATTCGGCAAGCGGGTCATTACCATCGACAAGGGATGTATCATCAATGACAGCGTCGGCGGCTATGTGGGAGGGCATATCCATGAGAAGGCATGATTTCGGATATTTCTTCCACGAGGGCATTTCCAATATGTTCAGCCACGGCTTCATGTCTTTTGCGGCCATCGGCATTACGGTGGCGTGCCTTTTGATTATGGGGACGTTTACGCTGGTGGCGGTGAACGCGGACGCGCAGCTCAAGGACCTGGAGCGGGACAATGAGATTCTGGCCTACGTGGACGAGAATTACACACAGGCGCAGGCAAAAGCGCTGCAAAGCCGGCTGGAGGCCGTGGACAATGTGGCCTCCGCCACGTTCATCACAAAGGAACAGGCCATGGAGGACTTCATCGCAAAATATCCCGATGAGGACTATTTTCAAGACTTGGACCCCAGTATTCTGCGGGACAGGTATGCCATCAAGGTCAAGGATTTGACAAGGCAGAGCCAGACCGTAACGCAGATCAAGGCTGTGGCGGGCATTGCCAAGGTCAATGCCTATGAGGAGCTGGCCGGCGGCTTTATCACCATCCGCAATATCGCCACGGTTATCTGTGTGGCACTGATCGCGGTGCTGTTTGTGGTGTCCGTATTTATCATTTCCAACACCATCAAGCTCACCACCTTTGACCGCAAGGACGAGATTGCCATCATGAAAATGGTGGGTGCTACCAACGGTTTTATTCGCTGGCCCTTTGTGTACGAGGGCTTTATGCTGGGTCTCACCGGTGCTGTGCTGGCGTTTTTGCTGCAATGGGGGCTTTACGAGGCCATTGCCAAGGGCGTTGGCGAGAGTGATACGCTGCAGCTTATTTCCGTGGTGCCCTTTGCACAGCTCTGGCAGCCGGTGGCGGGGATCTTTCTGGCAGCGGGCATCCTCATCGGCATAGGGGGAAGCCTTTCCGCCATCCGCCGCTTTTTGCAGGTGTAAGGAGGCGGCAATGAAAAAGGGCAAACGCTTTTTGCGGTCATTGACCGCTCTTGTCTGTATGCTGGTGCTGCTGACGGTGGACACTGCACCCGCCATGGCGGCCAAGGTGACGCAGGCAGATATCGACGCGCTGAAAGGCAGCGCCTCGGACCTTGACAAAAAGCAGAAGGAGATTCAAAGCAAGCTCAATGACCTGAAGGATGACAAGGCGGCGGCGCTGCAAAAGAAAAATCTACTGGATCAGCAAATCGCAAACACAACCTCACAGATCAGCAACACGGAATCCCAGATCGCAGATTATAACGCACTGATCTTGCAGGCGGAGGATGAGTTGGCCGACGCGGAGCAGCGGGAGGCCGACCAGTATGACCTGTTCTGCAAGCGCGTCCGGGAGATGGAGGAGCAGGGAACAGTGAGTTACTGGTCTGTGCTGTTTAAGGCCACCAGCTTTTCTGACCTGTTGGGGCGGCTGGATATCGTCAATGAGGTCATGGACTATGACCAGAAGGTTATTGACGATCTGCAGGCGCTTCAGGCAGAAATCGAGGAAAAAAAGACGGGGCTTGAGGCAAGTAAGGCTGATTTGGAGGCGGCGAAGGCGTCTTTAGAGAGCCAGAAGCGGCAGCTTAGCAGTCAGCGGGACGAGGCCAATAAGCTCGTTAGGGAAATTGATGACAACGCCGCAGAGTATCAGGCAACCCTGAAGGATCTGGAGGCTGAGGAGCGCCGAATCGAGCAGCAGGTCAAGCAGCTCCAGAAGCAACTGGAGGAACAGATGGCGGCGGAGGGGAAGAACTATAACACAAACCCCGGCGGCTACATCTGGCCGGTGGACAGCCGGTACATCACTTCCACCGTGGGCGGGCGCAGCTCCCCCGGCGGCGTTGGTTCCACGAACCACAAGGGAACGGATATTGGCCGGGTGGGCTACACCAGTCCGGTTTACGCCGCCAAGGCGGGTACGGTCATTGTGGCACAGCGCTCCAGCTCCTACGGCAACTATGTGGTCATTTCCCACGGCACCGGCAATACTACGCTGTACGCCCACATGAGCAGTATCAAGGTCAGCGTAGGCACCTATGTCCAACAGGGACAGACCATCGGTATTACCGGCTCTACCGGCCATTCTACCGGCCCGCACCTGCATTTTGAGGTGGTAGAGGGCGGCGTTCGCGTGAACCCCTTGAGCCACGGTGCAGCCCCCAAGAAGGGCTATCTGACGGGGTATACCCTCTCTGGCTCTTCTGTGGGAAGCTAAGAAAGGGAGAATTGCAGATGTACCTGAAAGCGACCGCGGCTACGCTGGCCGCATGGCTGGTGGGCCTTTTGATCGATGTGAATTTGGGCGCCGGCGATTGGCAGATGTTGTACCTGCGGGTGCTGCTGCCGGTGCTGGCCATGGGACTCTGCATTCTCGGTGAATTGAAAAAGAAGTAAGCAGTCAGAAACGTTCTGAAACAGCCTCCTGTTCCATACCATGGGACAGGAGGTTGTTTTTATGATTGGAATGCTTATCTGGGACCGGGCGGGACACGGCTTGCGTCCGGTGCGTATGAAGGAAATAAGCGTGCTCCATGTCCGCTTTCTCTGCGGGGAGGTCACGGCGCGGGAGCGCACGGCGGCGGTGGCGCGGAGCCACCGCCTGCGGACAGCGGGGCGAAGGCTGCTGCGGCAGGGTGTGGAGCGGGTAGTGCTGCCGGAGGGCAGCGCGGCGGACGTACTTCCCAAGGGACTGCGGCCGGTAAGTACATTAGCACTGCGGCGGGCGATAGCGGCGGATTGGGCCGGTGAGTTGCTGCGGCTGCGGCAGCAGCCGCCCGGTGGGGCACGGGTGCTGGTAACGGCCAACGCACTCTCCGGCGAGGTAGTGCGGACGGTGACGGAGCTGGCGCTGCGCCACCGCTATTTGCTGCTGACCGTTCCCTTTGGCGGTGAAGAGCTGTGTCGCCGTCTTCGGCGGGAGTACGGCGTGTCTGTTTTGCTCAATCCAACGGCGGAGCAGATGGCAGAGGCCGCTGTACAGATCGCCTTTGACCCGGTCGAGGCGGCGAGCGGCGGCTTTTTGCCGCTGTATGACGAACAGCTGCCGCTGCCGGAGCTGCTGCTGCCGCCCTCCATTGAGGCGTGTCTCCCGAAGGGAGTGAACCGAGGACAGCTGTTGTCCGTCCTGTGGGAGCACGGTGCTCTGCGGCCCGGGCAGGTGACGGTCCGGTTAGAGGCAAATCGCGCAGAATAGGCCGTTTTACCCGGAAAAGCAACAGATTTCCCTTGAAATAAAAGGGCTTTTCTGCTATAGTATCTTAGTTAAAGTATAAAAAGCTATGGCGAGGTGACAGAATGTACCTGAAGGCCCTCGAATTGCAGGGGTTTAAATCGTTTCCCGATAAAACGGTGCTCACATTCGGCGAGGACATCACCGCCATCGTCGGTCCTAACGGCTCCGGCAAGTCCAATATCTCCGACGCGATTCGCTGGGTCATGGGCGAGCAGTCCAGCAAGGCGCTGCGGGGCGGCAAGATGGAGGATGTGATCTTCGGCGGAACGGAGAAGCGCGCGCCGGTAGGCTTCGCGCAGGTGACGCTGGTACTGGACAACACCGGCCATATTTTCCCGTCCTTAGAGGAGGCGGAGGTGGCGGTCACCCGGCGCTATTATCGCAGCGGAGAGAGCGAATATTACATCAATCGCCAGTCCGCCCGGCTGAAAGACGTGACGGAGCTGTTCATGGACACCGGCATGGGCCGGGAGGGCTACTCCATCGTGGGGCAGGGCCGTGTGGACGAAATCTTGTCCACGAAAAGCACGGACCGCCGGGAGATTTTTGAGGAGGCCGCCGGAATCTCGAAGTACCGCCACCGGAAAGAGGAGGCGGAGCGGAAGCTGGAGCGGACGGAGGAAAACCTCGTCCGCATCAACGATAAGATTGCCGAATTGGAGCTTCAGGTAGAGCCGTTGCGGGCGCAGGCGGAAACAGCGAAGAAATATCTGGTCCTTCGGGATGAGATGCGCGTGCTGGAAATTTCCCTGTGGCTGGAAAATCTGGAGGCGCTGAAGCGGGATGCCCGCAAGCTGGAAACCGACCTGCGGGACGCCGAGGGGCAGCGGAACGAGGCCCGCTCCGCCATGGACGCGTTGTTTGCCGAAACGGAGCAGTTCGGCAGGCGGATGCAGGAAAAGGATATGGAGGCCGAAACGCTGCGAAGCGGCCTTGCGGAACTGGACGCCAAGGCGGCGGAGGAGGACTCCGCCATCGCGGTGCTGGAGAGCACCATCGGCCATCTGGAGGAAAATATGCGGCAGGTCAAGGCGGAGCTGGCGGAAACGGAGCAGCGCACCGGCGGCTATGCGGCACAGGCGGCGGAGCAGGAGGCACAGGCGGCAGAGCTGGAAACGCAGGCCGCAGCGCTGGGCGAACAGCTCACGCAAATGCTGGCTCAGGCACAGGCGGCGGCGGAGAAGGCTGGCGGCGCGTCCACAGAGGCAGAGGCGCTACGGAGCCGGGAAGCCATTGCGGCGGCAGCCGCCGCAGATGCCAAGGCGGAGGCCGCCGCCATCCGGGCGGAGAATCAGCAAATCGAAACAAGACGCCTTGCGGCGGAGGCGGACAAGGCCGCCGCGGAAAAGCAGCTGGCGGAAAAGGAAACCGAGGCCAAGGCCAACCGGCGGGCGTTGGAGGATGCCCGTGACGAGGCGGAGGCCGCCGCGAATATCATCAGCGGCCACACGCTGCGGATGAAGGAGCGGGAGAAAAAAGCCGCTGCTGCCGCAGATGAGCGCGTGAAGCTCACCATGGACACAGGCGCGCTGGACAGCCGTATCCGCCTGCTGACGGAAATGGAAAAGGACTACGAGGGCTTCAACAAGGCCGTAAAGCTGGTCTGTCAGGCCAAGGGCGAGCTGCGGGGCATTCACGGCCCGGTGGCAAGCCTGATGAAAACGGAGAGCCGCTATTCCCTTGCCATCGAGATTGCGCTGGGAGCGGGACTTCAGAACATCGTGGTGGACCGGGAGGAGGACGCCAAGAGCGCCATTGCCTTCCTGAAAAGGCGGGACGGCGGACGCGCAACGTTTTTGCCGTTGACCGCCATCCACGGCGAGGAGCTGCGGGAAAACGGCGTGGAGCGGGAGTTCGGCTTTGTGGGCGTTGCATCCCGGTTGGTGTGCTTTGACCCGAAGTATACGCAGATCTTCAACAATTTGCTGGGCCGGACGGTCATTGCGGAGGATTTGGACTGTGGTATCGCCATGGCGCGGAAATACCGCAACGCTTTCCGCATCGTGACGCTGGACGGACAGGTCATCAACCGGGGCGGCTCCATGACCGGCGGCTCTGTCAGCCGCAGTGCCGGAGTGCTCAGCCGGACAGCGGAGCTGGAACGGCTGAACAGCCGCATCGGGGAGCTGCATCAACGGCTGGAGGACGCCAAGGTGGCGGAGGCGGCAGCCGGACGGGAGCTGGAGGCGGCGCGCTATGAGCTGACCACCGCCGAGGCGCAGCGCCGTGCCGCCGAGGACGAGGTCCTGCGGCTGGAGGGCGTACAAAACCAATTTCAAATGCTCCTATCCGGACTGCGGGAGAGCGTTGAGAGCCTTACCGGTGAGCTGACAGCCATTGACGAACGCCTGCGGGCGAACGCGGAGTGTGCCGCCGGGGCAGAAAAGACCATAGCGGAGCGAGAAGCAGAGGCCGCAGCCCTGCGGGAGAGCGCGGAGCGCGTGCTGTCCGGCCAGAGCGAGCTGCTGGCGGAGTCCGGGCGTCTGGCGGAGAATGTGACCGCGTGCAAGACGGAGTTGGCTTCCCTGAACGCCAACCGGGAGGGCATTCTCCGCCGCGCCGCTGATTTGCGGCAGTTGGCGGAGGACCTGTCGGGAGACCGGGAACAAAAGGAGGCGGCGCTGAAGCGCTATCGGGAGCAGATCGAAACGGCGCAGGCGGATATCCGGCAGAGAACGGACGCGCAGACAGTTCTGCGTGCACAGGGCGAGGACGCACGGCAGCGCCTGCAGACCATCAGTCAGGAAAAAATCGCGCTGGAGGCGGAACGCACCGCCAAGACCCGGGCCGGTCAGGAGATGAACGAGACGCTGCTGAATTTGGAACGGGCGGCGTCGAGACTGGAAAGTAAGCTGGCTACCTCCGCCATGGAGGAAAAGCAGATATTGGACAAGCTGTGGGAAACCTATGAGCTGAGCCATTCCGACGCTGCGGCCCAGCGAATTGAGCTGGAAAGCGTACAGAAAGCATCCCGCCGGGTGGCGGAGCTGAAGCGGGAGATCAATGGCCTCGGCACCATTAACATCGGCGCCATCGAGGAATTTGAGCGGGTGAACGGACGGTATACCTACCTGACGGATCAGCGCAACGATGTGGAAAAGGCAAAGGGCGAGCTGACCGGAATCATTCGGGAGATCACAACGCAGATGATGGATATTTTCGGCCGGCAGTTCAAGCTGCTCAGCGAGAGCTTTGAGACAACGTTCACGGAGCTTTTCGGCGGCGGACAGGCTAAGCTGGAGCTGGAGGACCCGGAGAACATTCTGGAATGCGGCATTGAAATCAAGGCCCAGCCGCCGGGAAAGACGCTGAAGACCATCTCGCTGCTCTCCGGCGGAGAGAAGGCGTTTGTGGCTATTGCGCTGTATTTTGCTATTTTGAAGGTGCACCCCACGCCGTTTTGCATTATGGACGAGATCGAGGCGGCACTGGACGAGGCCAACGTGGTGCGGACCGCGCGCTATATGCGGACGCTTGCGGATAAGACGCAGTTCATCGTCATCACCCATCGGCGCGGCACCATGGAGGGCGCGGATGTGCTTTATGGCGTGACCATGCAGGAGCAGGGCGTTTCCAAGATTCTGACCATCAATCTCAACGATATGGCGAAGGAACTGAAAATCAAATAAAAAGGAGTTCACGATGGGCTTTTTTGACAAACTGAAAAAAATCACCAGCAGCCTGTTCTCCGGCTTTACGGAGGCGGACGAGGCGTTCTTTGAGGAACTGGAGGAAACGCTCATTATGGCGGACCTCGGCGTGGACGCCGCCACGGACGCCGTGGAAAAGCTCCGCACTAAGGTGCGCCGGGAGCATCTTGAAGGACAGGAGGCTGTCCGGGAGGGGCTCCGAGAAATTTTGGCCGAGGAAATGGATGTGGGCGATACCGCGCTGAAGCTGGACACAAAGCCCAGCGTGTGCATTTTTATCGGCGTCAACGGCGTTGGCAAAACCACCTCCATTGGCAAGGTGGCGGCCAGCCTGAAAAAGCAGGGAAAGCGTGTGCTGCTGTGCGCGGCGGACACGTTCCGCGCCGCCGCTGCCGATCAGTTGGAAATCTGGGCGGAGCGGGCCGGCTGCGAGATCGTCCGCCAGTACGAGGGGGCGGACCCCGGCGCGGTGCTGTTTGACGCATTGCAGGCGGCTAAGGCCCGGAACGTGGACGTAGTGCTGTGCGACACGGCGGGGCGCCTCCACAACAAGGCAAATCTTATGGCGGAGCTTGGTAAGCTATCCAAAATCATTGACCGGGAGTGCCCCAGCTGCGACCGGGAGACGCTGCTGGTGCTGGATGCCACCACCGGACAGAACGGCTTGCTTCAGGCCCGGAGCTTCAAGGAGACCGCAGGGCTGACCGGCATTGTCCTGACAAAGCTGGACGGAACGGCCAAGGGCGGAATTGTGGTAGCCATCGCCCGGGAGCTGGGTGTGCCTGTGAAGCTGGCCGGTGTGGGCGAGGGCATTGACGATTTGAAGCCATTTGACGCGCATGATTACGCGGAGGCTATCATCTGAGAAGGGGGAGAAAACAGCGATGACAAGACAGGACGGACGGGCGTATGACGAGCTGCGCCCCATTAAAATCACCACGGATTTTGTGAAATTCCCGGAGGGGAGCTGCCTCATTGAGTGCGGTGACACCAAGGTGCTTTGTTGCGCCAGCATTGAGGACAAGACACCGCCCCATGTTCCCGAGGGCGAGGGCTGGGTCACGGCGGAATACTCCATGCTGCCCCGGGCAAACCGGGAGCGCAGCAAGCGGGACATTGCCAAGCTGAAGCTAAGCCCCCGCAGCGCGGAAATCCAGCGGCTTGTGGGCCGCAGTCTTCGGGCTGCCGTGGATAGGAAGGCCTTGGGTGAGCGGACCATCAACATCGACTGCGATGTGCTGCAGGGTGACGGCGGCACCCGCACGGCCTCCGTTACCGGCGGCTTTATCGCGCTGGCTCTGGCCTGCCGGAAACTGGTGGAGGACGGATATCTCGGGTCCAGCCCTATCCGGCATTTTGTGACAGGCGTTTCCGCTGGAATCGTGGACGAGCAGCCCATGCTGGACCTTCAGTACAGCGAGGACAGCCGCGCACAGGTGGATCTGAACTGCGTGATGAACGAGCTGGGCGAGATCATTGAGCTTCAGGGAACTGGCGAGGGCCGGGCCTTTACACTGGCGGAGCAGCAGGAACTGGTGCGCCTGTGCGCCAAGGGCAACCGGGAACTGCTGAAGCTCCAGAAGCAGATACTGGGATAAGGAGCGCGGTACGATGGCACAGATTTTTGAAACGATCATGCTGGTCTGCTTTGGCCTGTCATGGCCGTTCAATATTACAAAGTCTCTGCGGGCAAGGACTGCCAAGGGCAAGAGTGTGATGTTTGAGATCGTGATTATCATCGGCTATCTGTGCGGTCTTGCCGGGAAGTTTATCAGCGGAAATATTACATATGTGGCTGCGTTCTATGTGGCGGACATCCTGATGGTGAGCATCGACCTTGCGCTGACCTTCCGCAACCGCGCTCTGGACTGTATGGCAGCCAAGGAGGAAACAACGGTATGAAATTTGTACTTGCAACACACAATCCTAATAAGGTCCGGGAGATGAGCGCCATTTTAGGGCAGTTCGGCGTAGAGGTTGTCAGCCCCAAGGAGCTTGGAATCACTGTGGAGGTGGAGGAAACCGGCACCACGTTTGCGGAAAACGCTATGTTGAAGGCCAGGGCCATCTGTGAGCTTGCGAAACTCCCGGCTATTGCTGATGACTCCGGCCTCTGCGTGGACGCCCTCAACGGCGGCCCCGGCGTTTATTCCGCCCGCTACGGCGGCGAAGGGCTGGATGACAGAGGACGATATACGCTGCTGCTGGAGAATATGCGGGGGCAGACCAGCCGGGCGGCGCACTTTACCTGCTCCATTGCCTGCGTGTTTCCTAACGGGGATACCATCACGGCGGAGGGACAGGCCCCCGGCACCATCGCCTTTGCACCGATGGGCGAGGGGGGCTTTGGTTATGACCCGGTGTTTTTCGTGCCTGACAAGGCAAAGACCTTTGCACAGCTGACCCAAGAGGAAAAGGCAGAGATCTCCCACCGGGGCAAGGCCTTGCGGGAATTTACAAAAAAATTGGAAACATATTTGCGGAAATAAACGTCTAATAAGCAGAACCGTTTCAAAGGGAGGAACTGCTCCATGAAAAAAGCAGGCGTATGCCCCAAATGCGAGGGAGCGGACATCGTGCGGGTCCCCGGCGGAATCAGAAGTACCATGGACAGCACACAGAATTTTGTGACGTGTGGCTTTCGGAGTGCACCGGTGGACCGCTATATCTGCTGTGGCTGCGGCTTTTCCGAGGAATGGCTGCGGGAGGACGATTTGGAAAAAATTAGAGAATATTGGGCGGAAACGGCCCAATGAAAGGATTTTTATGGAACTGACAAGCAAGCAGAGGGCACAGCTTCGCGGACTGGCCAACACCATCGACACCATCATCCATGTGGGGAAGGACGGAATCGGCGAAAACCTCATCAAGCAGGCCGACGATGCACTGGAGGCCCGGGAGCTCATCAAGGGCCGTGTCCTTGAAAACAATATTGAGTATGATGCACGCCTTGCGGCACAGGAGCTGGCGGCGGCTACCCGCAGCGAGGTGGTGCAGGTCATCGGTACGAAATTTGTACTGTACCGGGAGAGCCACAGCAAGCCCAGAGAGAAGCGTATCCAGCTGGTGAAGCCGGCAAAAAAACGGGCAAACGCCTGAGATAAAAAGAGGGGAGCATCTTGAAAATCGGTATTTACGGCGGGACATTCAATCCGCCGCATCTGGGACACTTGACGGCGGCTGCGGCGGTGGTTTCCATGCTGAAGCTGGACAAGCTGTTGCTGATTCCCGCCAGCATCCCGCCCCATAAGGCACTGCCGGAGGGCAGCTCCACTGCGGAGCAGCGGCTGGAAATGACCCGCTTGGCGGGAGAACAGTTGGGCCTTGGCGGCAAGGTGGAAACGCTGGACATAGAGCTGCGGCGCGGAGGGAAAAGCTATACCTCCGATACACTGGTGGAGCTGAAGGCACTGTATCCTGACGATGAGCTCTGGCTTTTGATGGGGGCGGATATGTTCCTGAGCTTCCAGACCTGGCATGAGCCGGAAAAGGTCGCGTCCATGGCGGGCATTGCCGCTTTCGGACGGACGGAGGAAGATATGGAGCCGCTGTTTTCCGTGCAGTGGGACCGGCTGTACCATGAGTACCCGGATATCCGAATTTTCACGCTGACGGTCCCCGGCGTTATTGACATATCCTCCACAGAGCTGCGGGAGCGGCTGGCAGAGGGAACGGGAGAAAACCTGCTGCCGCCGGCGGTGTACGGCTATATTCTGCGGAACCATCTCTACGGAACAAATGCCGATTTGAAGCATCTGACGCTCTCACAGCTTCGCCCTGTGGCGCTGAGCTATCTCAAGCACAAGCGCATCCCCCATGTGCTGGGAACGGAGCAGGAGGCGATCCGGCTGGCAGAGCGCTATGGCGCGGATATTGAAAAGGCAAGAGTGGCTGCGCTGCTGCATGACTGCACGAAGAAGCTGGAGATGGAGGAGCAGCTGGCGCTGTGCCGTAAATATGGCATTGAGCTGGACGAGCTGGAGCAGAAGGCCCTGAAGCTCCTCCACGCAAAGACCGGCGCGGCCATTGCAAGGGACATTTACGGCGTGGACGATGAAATTTACAGCGCTATTTGGTGGCACACCACCGGCCATGCGGATATGACGCTGCTGGAGAAAATCATTTATCTTGCGGATTACATTGAGCCATCCAGGGATTTTCCGGGGGTGGAGGTGCTCCGCAAATGTGTGTATGAGGATTTGGACCGGGGCCTGTTGATGGGGCTGGAAATGACGGTCCAAGAGATGACGGAAATGGGAAATCCCGTCCACCATGCGACCATTGAGGCGCGGGACTGGCTGAAAGGAAAGAGATAAACCCATGTCAGAACAAAACGGAAAGCGGATACAGAAAAAAGAAGCGAAGGAGAAGCGTCCCAGCCGCCTGAGCCGGGGGCAGAAGTGGCTGCTGGTGCTGGTGGCGGTTTTGGCCGCAGCACTGGCGGTAACGGTTACGCTGAAAACGCTGTTTGTAAAGCCGGAGCTGCCCAACAAAGGAGAGGACACGCAAGGCGGCGATACGCAGGGCGAGGACGTCATTGACTATGGCGATGGCGTGCAGCCCAGAGTCAGCGGTGAGCGCAAGAGTCAGGATTATTACACGGTGCTGATTCTGGGTCGGGACACCGGCGGCGGCGGAAACACCGACACGATGCTGCTGGCAAGCTACGATGTAACGAACCAGAAGGCCACTGTCATGTCTATCCCCCGGGACACCATGGTGAACGTGAGCTGGGATGTCAAGAAGATCAACTCCGTTTACAATATGAACGGCGGCGGGGAAAAGGGCATCAAGGCGCTTTATAAAGAAATTTCACAATTGGTGGGCTTTGAGCCGGATTATCAGGTCATTGTGGAATGGGAGGCCGTTGGCAAGATCGTGGACGCCATCGGCGGTGTGGATTTTGACGTGCCCTATCCCATGGATTACCATGACCCGGCGCAGAATCTGGTCATTGAGCAGGCGCCGGGCCTGCGGCATTTGGACGGTGACGATGCCATGCAGGTCATCCGCTGGCGTAAGAATGACCATGACAGTCCCTACGGCTATAACAAGGGCGGCGTCGGAGACGCGGGCCGTATGGAATTGCAGCAGAACTTCCTGAAGGCGGTCATCAAGCAGATGATGCAGCCGAAGAACGTGCTGAATATCGGCAAGATCGCCAAGGTGTTTGAAGAATCCGTGGAAACGGACCTGAGCTTCCAGAATATCCTGTGGTTCGGCAAGCAGGCGTTTTCCGGCGGATTGAGCATGGACAATGTGACGTTTTTGACCATGCCCTACAAGGGCGCGGCGGCGTACAGCCGGGTTTACAGCAAGCAGTTGGGCAAGGACTTTTATCTGGATTATGTGGTGCCTATTGCCGGGAAGTTGCTGGACATTGTAAATAATCAGCTCAGCCCCTTCAAGGAGGTCTTTACGCTGTCGGACCTGGATATTATGTCCGTCAACGCGGACGGGAGCCTCAGCTCCACCACCGGGCGGGTGGAGGACAGCGCTGCGGCCAAGGCGCCGACGCTCATCGGCAGCGGCAAGAAGGATGAGTCGGAAAAGGACTATATTACCGATGAAAACGGCAATCTGGTGGACCCGGACACCGGGGAGATCGTGACACCGCCGTCGGAAACGGAGCCGGGAACGGAGACGCCGTCTGAAACACCGTCTGAACCCACGCCGGAGACCCCGGCCACACCGGAAACGCCGGGGACGGGGACGGAGACCACAGACCCCTCCGGCTCCACCGGGGGAGAGACGGGCACCGGCAGTCCGGAGACACCGGACCAGCCGGAAGATCCCGGCATCATCGTGGTGCCGCCGGAGGAGCCCGCAACGCCCGATGCGAATCAGGGATTGGACCCCGTGACCGGGGAGCCGCTGCCTGCGGCCTGATAAAAGAAAGTAAACAAACGATATGATGACACCGAAGGAACTGGCCGTTCTGGCCGCAAAGGCGCTGGACGAAAAGAAGGGCAAGGAGATCGCCGCTATTGAGATCACGGATATCACCACGCTGGCGGATTATTTTGTGATCGCTACCGGCAGCTCCAACACCCAGATCAATGCGCTGTGCGGCGCTGTGGAAAAGACACTGAAGGAGCAGGCAGGCGAGCTGCCGCTGCGCCGGGAGGGCTATCGGGATGGAACATGGGTGCTGTTGGACTACGGCTGCGTCTGCGTCCATGTGTTCAGCGCCGAGGCCCGTGCCTTTTACGATTTGGAGCGCCTGTGGGCGGACGGAAAGCCGCTGGACCTCTCCGATGTGCTGACAAAGGACTGAGGATAGCGCTGTTTTCCTTGAAAAATCGGGCCTTGCAACGAAAGGTTGCGGGATAGCTGGTGGCCGCAACCGCCTTTGTCCGGTAGTATAACGGCATCAGATCCATGGCGCTGGGATACAAAAAACAAAGGAGAACAGGTCATATGTTAATGGCATCGACATCGATTATTTTACTGCTGGTGGTTACGTTGGTGCGGCTGGCGATTTTGGGGCTTGTGGTCTACGCTGTCATGCAGGGAATCAAGGCGCTGAAGAAGTACAACCGCTCCGAAGAGGTCCGGAAGGAAAAGGCGGAGGTCCGCCGCTCTTTGGGCGAGGTTCTGAAGGAGCACCGGGTCCGCTGCAAAATGACGCAGGAATTTGTGGCGGAGTCCTTGGGCGTCAGCCGTCAGGCGGTGAGCAAGTGGGAGACCGGAACGGCGGACCCCAGCACCTCCAATCTGCTGGCGCTGGCAAAGCTGTTCGGAATATCCGCCGAGGAGCTGCTGCACTCTGTGGAGCAGGAGGGCCCCGAGGCGGAAAATGGAAAAACCACTTGACAAATGCGAAAAAGCCCTTTAAAATATGACCATTAAACGCTTGGATGGGGAGAAAACCCGTGAAGCCCGCCTCAAGAGAGCCGATGGCCGGTGTGAGTCGGTGGGGGCGCACGGGAGCACTGGCCCCGGAGCGTTCCGTCTGAAGGAAAGTAGGGCGGGCCGGCTGGCATCGTTATCTGCCGCACCGAGCGCCGGGAAACCGGCGGAAACAGGGTGGTACCGCGTTTTCAACGCCCCTGAGCCGTAAGGCTTAGGGGCGTTTTCTTTATTCGGCGGAAAGCGTGAGGTGTTGCAGGATGAAAAAGCTGTGGGATTCCCATGTTCCTTTCTTGGCCTATGGCCTCCCCTATGTGTATCTGGGCCTTTGGGGTCATGGGGAAACAGGCAAATTCTTAGCGAATTTCCTGTATATCATCGGCTTTTTTACGCTGATGAAATGGGCATACCACAGAAACAGCCTGAAAGCCCTGCTTTGGGGAAACGCCCTGTCCTTCCTTGTGTCCTGTGCTTGCTTGTCCGTGTACGGAACAGAAAAATGGGGCCAGCCCCTTTTTGAACCCGCAACAGCTTTTCAGATGCTGTGCGCGGCAGCGTTGCTCGCACTGGCCGTTCAGCTGGTCTGGTGGCGCGTCAAGCGGCGGACACAAAAGCGGTCCTGAGATCAAATCAATCAAAATGCAGAACATTTCAGATAAAAGGAGTCAACCATGAAGTACGATTTTACAGCCATTGAAAAGAAATGGCAGGAGAAGTGGCTGGAGGAAAAGCACTTTACCGCTGTGACCGGCGACAAGACCCGTGAAAAGTTTTACGGCCTCATTGAGTTCCCGTATCCCTCTGGTCAGGGGCTCCATGTGGGCCATGCCCGCCCCTTTACCGCTATGGACATCATCTGCCGGAAAAAGCGGATGCAGGGCTACAATGTGCTGTTCCCCATCGGCTTTGATGCCTTTGGCCTGCCCACGGAGAACTACGCCATCAAGAACCACGTCCACCCTGCCATCGTTACCAAGCAGAACATCGCCAACTTCACCAAGCAGCTTCACATGCTGGGCTACTCCTTTGACTGGGACCGGGTGGTAGACACCACCGACCCCAGCTACTACAAGTGGACCCAGTGGATCTTCCTCCAGCTGTTCAAGAAGGGCCTTGCCTATAAGGCATCCATGCCCGTGAACTGGTGCACCAGCTGCAAGTGCGTGCTGGCAAACGAGGAAGTTGTGGAGGGCGTCTGCGAGCGCTGCGGCAGCGAGGTCATCCGCAAGGAAAAGAGCCAGTGGATGCTGGCCATCACCAAGTATGCCGACCGCCTGATCGACGATCTGGACGATGTGGACTATATCGAGCGGGTCAAGATCCAGCAGCGCAACTGGATCGGCCGCAGCGAGGGTACTGAGGTGGACTTCACCGCCACTAACGGCGACAAGCTGACAGTCTATACCACCCGGTGCGACACCCTGTTCGGCGTGACCTATATGGTCATCTCTCCCGAGCATCCCTATCTCGCCCAGTGGAAGGATCAGCTGACCAACTGGGAGGCCGTGGAGGCCTACCGGCAGGAGGCTGCCCGGAAGTCCGACTTCGAGCGGGGCGAGCTGAACAAGGAAAAGACCGGCGTCCGGCTGGAAGGCATCGAGGCCGTCCATCCCGTCACCGGTAAGCATATTCCCATTTTCGTTTCCGACTACGTGCTGATGGGCTACGGCACCGGCATCGTCATGGGCGTGCCCGGCCATGACCAGCGCGACTGGGACTTCGCCACCACCTTCGGCCTGCCCATCGTGGAGGTGGTCAAGGGCGGCGACGTGACCAAGTGCGCCTTCGCT